>Ga0209726_10002777_pt1 | contig 25284 bp, 24 predicted proteins | sample Subgrocontami54m_FD_187453 | JGI IMG/M metagenome (GOLD analysis project Ga0209726, IMG submission 187453) | Subsurface groundwater microbial communities from S. Glens Falls, New York, USA - GMW46 contaminated, 5.4 m (SPAdes) (version 3) | ecosystem: Environmental > Aquatic > Deep subsurface >... | reverse complement strand
TTTACAACCTGGCGGATGCGTTACCCGCCGGGCCTTACGTGTTCCTGTCCGCGCAGGAACGGGATGGCTACAATCAGGGGGGCGATGGCGTGGATTGGCATCCGACGCTGAACGAGGTCGTTGCCACGGTCTCAACAGACATCCCTGCGGTAGGCAATGCGGGAATCACCAGCATGGAGGGCACGGTGCTAGTGTGGCTCAATCCATCAGCGCCGACGCCGTTTCCGCCGAGGCTGACCAACCCGGTCGGTGAGATTGATATTATTGGTGGCAATTTCTTTTATTTTTACGTGAACGACTATGCGCCCGCCATCTCGCCCGATGGACAGCGGGTGGCATTTGTGCGTCACATACAGCGGAGGGGCATCCAATCCGGGTACGCACCGTTTCCTGCGCAATGTTCCATCCATGTCATCAATTACAACGGCACGGGTGACCAGACGGTGCTCGCTCTTGCGGATGGTTCGTGGGTGACGAAAGTGGCGTGGTCCCCTGACGGTTCGCAGATCGCTTTTGACCTGTCGCCGCAACAAGTGTTGAACGGCTGGAACTCGCTCCTCGGAGACGCGACGCGATCGACGATCAATATCGTGAATGTGGACGGATCAAATCCGCGCCTGCTCGTGCTCGCACCGGCGGCGTATCCGACCTGGGCTCCTGGCCCGCCGCCACGGCCGGTGCTCCGGATCAGACGCGCCGGGGATAAACTGGAACTGCAGATCGACCAACTCGTGCCGGGCAGCACGTTCGTGGTGGAAGGCTCGACCAACATCACGAATTGGGAGTCGCTGGGCACCTTCACGGCCAATGCCAGCACTCAGTTCATCACCATCACGCCGAATCCAAATGCGCCTTTCGCAATTTACCGTGTTCGCATTCCGTAGGATTTTCCGGTTGCTTGTCTTTCGACGAGCAAGCCCTCGAAATCGAGATAGAGGAGTTTGGAAATTCGACTATCCGCTTCCGAACTTTTCCTTACAATCCGTGACCAATATGAGCGCAAACAACTGTCGGCTCGACCTCCAGCTTGCTTCTCTTTTCCTTGGATTCATGATGGCAGTCATCGCCACGCCAATCGCGTTTGCTCAACCGAACGCGATTTCTTCGTCGCCTCTGAGTGTGGAGTTGCTCCGCGTGAAAGCCGACGCGGGCGATCCCCGCGCGCAGGTCGAACTCGGGTTGCGTTACATCGACGGCACCGACGTGAAAAAGGATTTTGCCCAGGCCGCCGATTGGTTTCGCCAGGCGGCGATGCAAGGAGACGCGCAAGGCCAATTGGAAGTGGGCGTGATGTACGTGAACGGCGAGGGCATGCCCAGCGATATCCGCGAAGGCTACGCGTGGTATCTCTTGTCCAGCCAGCAAGGCAATCCCCACGCGAAGAATTATCTCGAGGACCTCAACCGTTCTCTACCGCCCGGTGAACGCGAAAAATCACGTTCTCGCGCCGCAGAAATTGCCAAAGCCATCGCCACACGCCAGGACAGGAAGCCGAAGCACGGCCAACACCGGCCAGCCACGACCCGAACGGAGGAAACAGTCGAGGCGGCTCCCAAACTTGCGGGTAACACTCCGCCAGCAACCGGCACGGATGCGAAACCGCTGGCGGACAATCGCTCCGCCAAATCGTTCACGGAAGGGAAAGATTACACGGTATGGGAGCGAGTGCGGATCAAGGATCAAAACGGCTTCGCCCAGCCGGTTGAGGCCTATAGCATCCTCTTGCCGAAAGGCTGGCGCACCGAAGGCCAGGTGACTTGGGTCGTCAACACGGCGTGCCCGGCGGACGCGGTGGAGAATCGACTGACGGCGACGTCGCCGGACGGCGCATTTCGACTGGAGGTTTTCCCACAGCGAAACTGGCAGTGGTATGACGATCCGATGCTGCTGCAAAACGCGATGAACACCGCGCAGTTCGGCGGCGCCGGCTGCCCGCTGGCGCGACCGTTCGACGCGGGACAATACTTGGAGCAAGTGTTCGTGCCGACCGACCTGCGCGGCGCAACGTTGGCAAGCCATCGGCCCAACGAGGAAATGGCGAACATCATGTTGCAGCAAGCGCAGCGCAACAACGCGGTTTATCAAGCCAGTGGCGTGAATCTCCAGAGCCGACCCAGCGCCGTGATCGGACAACTGAAGTGGCCGGATGGCCGCATCGGGATCGCTCTCTGCGCAGTCGAGCAGACGGTGGCCTTGATGCCCAATCTTCTAAACGGCGGTAATTACGCCAGCTACCAGTGCCGTGCCACCGTGAAGACGATGCTCTCCGCTCCGGCGGGACAAGAAGCAAAAGTCGAGCGCATCCTTGGCACCATCGTCGCCAGCACGCGGATCAATCCCGATTGGCAGACCGCCGTGCAAAACGTGTATAACAACATCGCCAAAGTGGAGCTTCAGGAAACCGCCAAGCGCGCCGCCCTCTGGCGTCAGACGCAGAGCGAGATCAGCGAGATTCACCGCCGGAGTTGGGAAGATTCACAGGCCAGCCGTGACCGCATCTCCGAGGGATGGGGTCAGGCGTTGCGCGGTGTGGAAAGCTGGACTGAGCCCGGCGGAGGAAGAATCGAATTGAGCGCGGGCTATAACGAAGCTTGGAGCAAAGCAGACGGCACTTATATCTTGAGCAACAATCCTCTGTTCGATCCGAACGTGGCCTTCCAGGAAGATTGGAAGCGAATGGAAAAGAAGCGGTGACCGACACCGACGCCCCGCGCTACTTCCGGTTGCTTGCGTACTGACGGACTGGAGCGCGGACCTGGTGGCTCGCGGCCCTCTCGCCGCGTCAAGCCGCTGCCGGGATGGTGCGCATGGCTTCCAGGTCATTTCGCCGTTGCGCCATGCTCTTGAAGAACTCGTAGCCTTCGCGCAGGCGGCGGACGCAGACGTCCTTGTCTTCGAGCATGGTCTTGATGATGCGCACGATTGGTTTGGGACGAAGGTAGTAGCGGTGGTAGAAGCGTTCGACGCTCTCGAAGATCACTTCCTTGCTCAGGCCGGGATACTCCAACGAGCTTTGCTGGAAGCCGTCGTCTTCCACGAGATCGGTCTTGTCGCTCTTCACGAACCAGCCGTTGAGACGGGCTTGCTCGTAGAGTTCGGTGCCTGGATACGGGCGGCGAGGCTACTTCAACTTCTTGGGTTCTTTCGCGGGAGGAAGTTGGCGTTCGAAGCGCAGCAGGGCGTTTTCGAGTTGAAGCACGAGTTTCTCACGCTCCAACCGTTCTTCCTCGCGGAGGCTCCGAAATTCGAAGGACAGGTGCTCGACTGCGTCGGCAAGCTCGTCCATTTCGCGCCGCAGTTCGGTGATGGCTGCGGTGTTCGCCCGTGTGTCACGGGCGAGGTTCAGAAGATCGAGAACGTACTCAACGAGTTGCTTCAACATGACGAAGGTTTTCCCGGATTCGGTCGAGCTTCTTGCGCGTGGACGCTTGCAGTCGCCGGATTTCAGCGTCCTGCGCCTTGTTCGCCTTGTGAATCTCCGAAAGTTCCTTCATTGCCGCTTTGAGGAGCGTCGTGAAGCTTGCCATATCGGCTTGGTTGCCGTTGAGTGTGGCCGTTGCTGTTTTCATCATTGGCAGTTTACGCCGGTTGACCCGCGAATCAAGCGTCCACTTTCACTGCGTTAGAAACGAAATTCGTCACCTCACTCTGGCCCTCTCCCCGTTCGAGGCGGAGAGGGGATCACGCCGCAGCTTGCGCGGCCGCCAAATCAGTTCGCCGTTGCGCCATGCTCTTGAAGAATTCGTAGCCCTCGCGCAGGCGGCGGACGCAGACGTCCTTGTCTTCGAGCATCGTCTTGATGATTCTCATAATCGGTTTCGGACGCAGGTAGTAGCGGTGGTAGAAGCGTTCGACGTTCTCGAAGATTTCTTCTTTGCTCAGGCCGGGGTATTCGAGGGCGCTTTGCTGGAAGCCGTCGGCTTCCACAAGATCGGCCTTGTCCTGCTTCACGAACCAACTGTTGAGGCGGGCTTGCTCGTAGAGTTCGGTGCCTGGATACGGCGCGGCGAGGCTGACCTGGATGCTGAAGACGTCCAGTTCCTGCGCAAAGCGGATGGTGTTCTCGACAGTCTCCGGTGTCTCGACCGGCAGGCCGAGGATGAAGGTGCCGTGGATGACGACGCCGGCTTGGTGGCAATCCTTGGTAAAGCGGCGCATCTCGTCCATCGTCACCCCTTTCTTGATGCGCTTGAGGATGTCTTCGTTGCCGCTTTCGTAACCAACGAGGAACAGCCGAAGGCCGTTGTCCTTGAAACTTTTGATCGTGTCGTAGTCGAGGTTCGCGCGGCTGTTACAGCTCCAGTGAACGCCGAGCGGGCCGAGCATCTTCGCGATCTCGCGGGCGCGCGGGAGGTTCGCGGTGAAGGTGTCGTCGTCGAAGAAAAACTCTTTCACCTGCGGAAAGAGCTTCTTCATGTAGGCCATCTCGGCGGCGACGTTCTCGGGCGAGCGCACGCGGTATTTGTGTCCGCCGATGGTCTGCGGCCAGAGGCAGAAAGTGCACTGCGCGGGGCAGCCGCGTCCGGTGTAGAGGCTCACGTAGGGATGCAGCAAGTAGCCGATGAAATAGCGCTCGATCTGGAGGTCGCGCTTGTAAACGTCCGCGACCCACGGGAGCGAATCCATGTTCTGGATCATCTCGCGCTCGGGGTTGTGGACGATCTTGCCGTTCTTCTTGAAACTCAGTCCAGCGATCGTGTCGAGCGGGCGGCCCTCGGCGACTTCTTTGCAGGTGAAGTCGAATTCCTTGCGACCCACCCAGTCGATGGCCCACGAGGCCTTGAGGGTCTCAGTCGGCAGGACCGCCGCGTGCGCGCCGACGAAGCCGATCTGCGTGCCGGGCCGCTGCTGCTTGATGGCCTCGGCGACTTTGCAGTCGTTGTTCAGCGAGGGCGTGCTGGTGTGGATGATGACGTCGTCGTAGTTCCGCGCTTCGGCGAGACACTGCTTGATGTCGATGTCGTGGGGCGGGCAGTCGAGCAGCTTCGCGTCCTGCACGAGCGCGGCCGGTTGCGCGAGCCAGGTGGGATACCAGAAGCTGGTGACTTCGCGCCGGGCCTGGTAGCGCGAACCGGCGCCGCCGTCGAAGCCGTCAAAACTGGGTGGGGAGAGGAAGAGGGTCTTGCTCATAGAGTCAGTCGTCGGATTTCTGGAGCCACTGCTGTTTTACCTTCTCGAAGTAGCCAATGCGCCGCGTGGTGATCTTGTTGATCTCTTCTTCGTAGAACTCCCGCATGGTGTCGCAAAGCTGGAGCATCCACGCTTTGCGGCTGGTGGGCTGTACGACGATGCGATTGGAGTTCGCGATCTGAATTTGGCCCCAGCCCAGCGCGCCGATGGTCAAGCAATCCCACGCGAGGAACTCAATCGGCACGAAGTGAACTTCCCGCGCCTCGAAGTGCGTGCCGTCGATGGCGTAGGCGACCATGAGGATTACAAAAAAGTTCCGGTCGTCCTCGTAGAAGCGGCAGAGGCGCTCGGCCGAAGTGAGGTTCGGCATGTTGAACCTCGTGTCCAGCCTGTGCGTCTTCACATCGACGCGGTAGTAACAGCCAGCTTTGTCGGTGAAGGCGAGGTCGGCCATCGCGCGACGGGCGAAGTCAGCGGAGTAGTCCTTGATCTGCTCGCCAAGAATGTCGCAGAAGTGCTGCGAAAGGATTTCCTCCACGGAATCGCCCACCGCTCGCGTGCTCGACGCCGCTTCAGCCGAAAGGAACGAGCCGTAGGAATTCAAAAACCGCAGGAGGTCAGCCTCGGCCTTCTCGTGCAGTGCGGTGTGGAACAGCTCGCTCTTCATGCGTCGTGGCGGGATGCAAACAGGGCGAGGCGGGGCGAGTCGTCGGGACCACGCCCCGTCGTCCGACCGCTCGCGTGCGGATCGGAGTTCCGTTCCCAAAAGATGCCGTGGCTGTAACCTTGAATCGTTTTGTCGGCGTCCGCCAGGCACAGGCGTTTCTCGGCGAGCGCGCAGTACGTGAGGTCCTGCTCGATCCCCACGAAGCGGCGTCCGAGTTTCTTGGCGACGACCGACGTTGTGCCTGAGCCGAGGAAAGGATCGAAGACGAGGCCGCCCTCCTGGGTGCTGGCGAGAATGATCTTCGCAAGGAGCTTTTCTGGCTTCTGCGTTGGATGGTCCGTGTTCTCCGGCATCGACCAGAACGGTACCGTGATGTCGGTCCAGAGGTTCGATGGGCTCGTGAGCCGGAAATCGCCACCCTCGGTGCGCTCCCAATCCTTCGGCTGCCCCGCGTCGTCCGTATAGGGCGCGATGACCCGCCGCTTCACCTTCACCGCCTCGGCGTTGAAGAAGAACTCCTCGCTCACCGTGCAAAACCAGATGTCCTCCGCGCAGTTCTTCCAGTTCGACTTTGCGCCGCGACCTTTCTCCCTTTCCCAAGTGATCCGATTGCGCACGTGCAGATGCTTTTCGGCACCGGCCTGGATCGCACCCGACGAGCGCCAGTCACCGCAGATGTAAACGCTGGCCGTCGGCTTGAGCAACGGCACAAACTTCGCCAGCCATGACTCGAAAAGCGCCCGGTATTCCGCCGACGGCAGCTCGCGAAACGCATGTCCGTTGAAGGACTTGTTCAAGTTGTACGGCGGATCGAGGAAGAGCAGATCGGCAAACCCACGCGGCAGAAACGCAGCGACCGCTGTGCTGTCGCCGCAAATCGTGCGGTTCTCTATCGCCCCTATGGAGAGGGGAGCCATCACACGCAAGAGCCGCTTCTCAAGTCCGGCGGCCTCCGCCTCTGAGATCGTCAACGTGCGGTTTCTGGACGCTCGCCGCTTCTCCGCGGGGCCGGTGCTGAAGGAAGATTTGATGCTGTCATTCACGGTGATTCAGACGGAGAGGATAAAGGGCGTGACGATCGAAATCGGTTGGTCGAACCGTGTGATTCGCTTCACCAAGATTGGGACGTTGCCGAACCGCCGCCGTCCTTTATCAATCGCGTCCCATTCGCAGTGGTGGAAGCCGTGAAGCCGACGCCCTTTGATCAGCACGAACTTGCCGTCGGCTTTTGAAATGAGCCGCTCGCGATTCCGCAGGAAGAATTCCCACTCGGTCTTTAGCGGCAAGGCTGATTTCGTCCATCTCATAACGGCTCGTGTGTAGCTCTGTCGGTGAAAGGAACCAAGACTCCTCGAAACCGGAGTCTAACGCACTGGCGACCGACACCCGGTTCAACGCTGCGCGTCGTAAATCTTCGCCAGCAACTCGCGCTTGGCGGCGTCGGGACTGGAAACGGAGCCGTTGCCACAGCCAATGGACTCGCCTGCGGGGGCCATCGCCTCTGCGCGCTTGAAGTAAACCGATTGCGCGCCATTGACGGGGGCCGCAGCCGCTGGCGTCGCCGTCGCCGCCTTCGCCTGCGCCAGATGACCGCGGCCGATTGAGACACCGTTGAACGCTTTCACCGTCTGGCCCTCGGCGTAAGGCTTCGGTCGCGGCCAGAAGTTGTATTTGAAATTCTTCCAATTGTCGCCGCGCTGATAGTTCGTGCCGAGCGCGCCGCTGGGATCGTAGCCGCAGTGGACCATGCAATTCTCGCAGCGCGGGTCGCGCGCGACGCCGTCCACCACGCCGTATTTGTTCCAGTCCACCTTGTCGAGCATCTCCTGGTAGCTCGGATAGTGGCCGTCGGTCATGAGGTAGCACGGCGCCTTCCAACCTTTGATGTTGCGCGTCGGGATCGCCCAGGCGGTGCAGGTCAGTTCGCGTTTGCCGGCGAGGAACTCCTGATACACCGGCGTGCCGAAGATCGTAAACAGGCGGCCCCATTCCTGGATCTTCGTGAACTTCGCGCGCGTCATCTCGCGCGTGAGGAAGAACGCCTTCGGGTCTTTGCCGAGCCGCTTGACCATGTCCTTCTTGGCGGCGTCGTAATCGTAGCCGGGCGAGATCGTGTGGCCGTCGCAGCCGAGCCAGGAGAAGAACTTGAACATCCCCTCGATCTCCTGGACGTCGGTCTCTTTGTACACGGTCGTGTTCGTGGCGACCTGATAGCCGAGGAGCTTGGCCATCTTGATCGCTTCGACGCACTCCTTGAAGACGCCTTCGCGCTCGACGATCAAGTCGTGCGTGTATTCAAGGCCGTCGATGTGGACGTTCCAATACATCCACTTCGATGGCGAAATAACGGGCCGGCCATCGGTCTTGCCTTTGCGGATCGTCTCGGCGTCCTTTTCGCTGATGAGGCGCTGGGATAGGAGAGTTGAGATTTGAGATTCCAGAGCAGGCGAGTAATTCGCCGCCAGGTAATCCTTCATTTTCTTCCGCATGAACATGCCGTTCGTGCAGACATAGACGATGCGCCGCTGCTTGAGAATCCCGTCCACCAACTCTTCGATCTTCGGATAGATCAGCGGCTCACCTCCGCAGATCGACACCATCGGCGCGGCGCACTCCTGCGCGCTGGCCAGGCAATCCTCCAGCGACATCATGTCCTTGAGGCTGGTGGAGTATTCGCGGATGCGCCCGCAGCCGGTGCAGGTGAGGTTGCACGTGTGCAGCGGCTCAAGCTGCAGCACCATGGCGAACTTGGGCGTCTTGCGGAGCTTGTGCGTGACGATGTGGCCGGCGATCTTCGCCGACAACGCGAATGGGAATCGCATGGTTCGGTTAGTTGGTTTGGCTGTGAGCTTGAAAAGTGTCGGCGGCCGTGCTCGGTTGCTCCGTCCTCGGCTCGGTCGGCTGCGTCTGGCCGAAGCCAAGGCCCGGCAGAAAAAACGTGGCCGGCGAAACGCTGCCCGAGGTGTTGATGCCACTGCAGCCGGTGCCAAACGCACCGAACGCGAGCAAGGTTGCCAACGGCAGCCATTTCCAATTCACTCTCACCCAGTGAGTATAAGAGCAATCGGCATCATGGCAACAACGAATTCTGGGCGACGCGTGGGACCCCTCGATCATTGCGAGGGCGCAGGGCGGAGGTCCTGCTGGCGCAAGCGCTCGACGGTTCCCTTTGTGGGGGCCCATGTGAGAAGGCTCGGCTGTCTTCCGGAACGAAAACAGAGCCGCCTGACTTTGCCCGCAGCAGGATCGGCTTGGATTCGCGCGTGGCTGGCTGGCGCGCTCATGCTGCTCCACGGCTTGCTCACTCCCGCCACCGGCCTAGCCGAAAGCAGCACCAATTTGACCGCCGCCGGCTTCGCGGCTCGGGCGCAAAACCTCTTCGTTCAAGCCCAGGAACGTCAGCGTGCGAAATCCAGCGACGCCGAAGCCGCCTGGCAGTTTGCCCGCGCCGCGTTCGATTGGGCCGAGTTCGCCACGAACGACACCCAGCGCGCTGCCCTCGCGCAGGAAGCCATCGAGGTGTGCCGCCCGTTGATCGCGCGCGAGCCGCGGCTGGCCCCCGCGCACTATTACCTCGCGATGAACCTTGGCCAACTGGCCCGCACCAAGAGCCTCGGCGCACTCAAACTTGTCACGGAAATGGAGCGGCACTTCCAGGAGGCGCGCGAACTGGAGCCGCACCTCGATCAGGCTGGCCCGGACCGCTCGCTCGGCCTGCTCTATCTCGACGCGCCCGGCTGGCCGACCAGCCTCGGCAGCCGCAACAAAGCGCGCCAGCATCTCCAGCGCGCCATCGAGTTGGCGCCGGACTTCCCGGAGAACCGCCTGTGTTTCCTGGAAGCCTTGGTCAAATGGGGCGAGAAAAAGAACGCTCAACGCGCGGCGAAGGATTTGCCGGATCTGCTCAAGCAGGCCCGGACCAACCTCACCGGCGAAGCCTGGGCCAGCGCTTGGGCCGATTGGGACCGCCGGTGGCTGCATCTCCAGAAGAAACTAAAAGAAGCCACTCCTTCGCGCAGGTGAGCGGCGGCGAAGCGGCTGATCGCTCTGGAGTGAGGGCCGCGTCCGAGTTTGCGCAAGTTCTCCCTGTGGCACGCTGCCAATTGCGGCCTGCACGTTCGGCATGCGGCGCGAGCCGAAGGGCCGCGTCCGCAAGATGCGGTCTGCGACCTGATGCGGTTGGCCACGCCAGGCTTGAGCGGCCCTGTTTCCCGAAGTGGCGTGAGCCACTGCCCTTGATCTCCTGCCCGTGCAGCCTTGCCCGTGCTGCCTTGCTCGTTGACGATCGGACACCCCGAGACTTAACTGCCCGTATGCGACTGGTGTTTCTCGGTTTGCTTGGCCTCGTGCTCGGCGGGTGCGCTCATCGCCAACCCGAGTCGGCGGCCGACCGATTGGACGCCGCCACCCGCAAGCTGCTCGCCACCGCCAACCCGGCGAAGCAGACCGCGAAAAGCCCGAAGAAAGGCGGACCTCCGGCGGCGCTTGTCCCAGCCCCAGCGCAGCCCGGCACGCTCGTCAATCCCTTGCTTCAGCCGACTGGCAAAGTCGCTTCGATCAACGCCCGTCTGCGCTTTGTGGTGCTCGACTTTTCCTTGAGCCGCGTGCCTGAATTGGAGCAGCGATTGAACGTCTATCGCCAGGGCCAAAAAGTCGGCGAGGTCAAAATCTCCGGTCCGACGCTCAATGCCAACACCGTCGCGGATCTCGTGGCCGGCGAAGCGCAAGTCGGCGACGAAGTGCGGGCGGACTGACTCCGCGAAGCGTTGAAGCTGGGGAGCGGTGGAGCAGAGGAGCGTGATGCGTGATGCGTAAAACGTAAAACGTAAAACGTAAGTCCGGCAGAGGACCTCCTGACGTGTTTACGCATTACGTTTTACGTCTTACGCCTTGCCCATCCCGCATCACACCCGAACGAATCACCCTTTCTCCTCCACCTTCTTGACCTTCGCCGGCGTCCGCTTGTTGTACGGCGAGGAGAGATTGAAATAAATCCCGCAGAGCGGCCGGTCGTGATCGGTCTGGCTGAGGATGATCGTGACGTGCTTGTCCAGCGCGATGCCGTGGCGCAAGTGGGGGCCGCGGTTGGCGTAGGCCTTGATCGCCTTTTCCATCAGCGAAAAGAGCGCCACGCGACACTCGTCCGGTGTCTTGTCCAGGCACACGACGTATTTGTCGAACGCCTTGAGCGCCTCGGCGATTTCCAACTCGAACGTCTCCGCAGTCACAATCCCGAAGCTATAGCCAGTGCCGCGCGGGTGAAAAGCCAAAAAAGTGCGCCCCCTTGCAGCGCGGTGGCAGAACCGGCGGAAGGGGAGCATCGCGGCTGAGGTCTCAAGCTGACCTGGCCCAAGAACCGGCTGGCGCAAAGCGCGGTCCTTGGGACTGAACTTTCGATCTCGGTGAAACTGGGTTTGGGCCCTTGCGGACTCGCGGATGAGTTTTCGAATCCCCGACGCGCGAGACCCAGGCGGTGCCAGCCCCGTTCTCCGCCAGTCCCGTGAGATAGGGCTTTGCGACGGTGTCGGCGAGAGGCGGACAGTTATCTCACGGGGCCAGTCACCTGCCGGCGCGTCGCGCGCAGACAGGCCGCACTCCAAGACGCGCGCGATCCCATCAACCATCGACCCTGAACCATCAACCATCCCGACAGGGCGGCGCATCCGCGAGCGGTCTGTCTTACAAACGCCGGAGCGACGTGTAGCCTGGAAGCCATTGCCAAACTGTTTCGTTCGGCTACACTGCCGCCATGCAAATCCTGCTTCTCGTCGGTCTGGTGTGCCTCGGTTTCATCGTGGTGATCGGTCTCTGGCTGGTGGGCATCTACAACAGCCTGGTCTCCCTCCGCCAGGCGGTCAAAAACGCGTGGGCGCAAATCGAAGTGCAACTCAAGCGCCGCCACGATCTCATCCCCAACCTTGTCAACACCGTCAAGGGCTACGCCGCGCACGAGAAAGAGACGTTCGAGCGCGTGATCAATGCCCGCGCGAGGGCGACGCAGGCCACGGTGCCCGCTGACATCATCAAGGCCGAAGGCGAACTCAGCTCGGCGCTGGCCCGTTTGCTGGCCGTGTCCGAGGCCTACCCCGACCTGAAGGCGAACCAGAACTTCCTGTCGCTGCAAGAGGAGCTGACCAGCACGGAAAACCGCGTCGCCTACGCCCGCCAGTCTTACAACGACAACGTCACGAAGCTCAACACGCGCGTGCAGTCGTTCCCTGCCATGCTCGTCGCCGGGATGTTCGGGTTCAAGGAGGAACCGTTCTTCGAGACGCCCGCCACGGAGCGCGAGGCGCCGAAGGTGCAATTCTAGCCCCTGTTGGCTGGAGCGAGGCACGAGGCGCGAAGTTCAAAACTCAAAGGTCAAAGCTCAAAAGAAGATCCGATAGCCAATGGCCAATGGCACTCGTCGAAGCGCGTCTGAGCGAAGTCTTTCTTCGGTTCATGCCGAACAGCCGCACCGCTTGGAACTTGGATTCTGGCGCTTGAAACTTCTTTTGAACTTTGACTTTTGAATTTTGAATTTCGCCCGTTCCTGCCGCCGTCGCCACGCCGCGTGACGCGGCGCGAAGCCCGCTTGACCCGCCTCGCGCCTTTGCCTACCATGCCGAGCGTTCGCAAATGAAATCGCTTTTTGTTTCCCTCGGCCTGGCGGTGGCGTTGTGTGGCAGCGCCCGCGCGCAAACTGACACACTCAACGGCATCGCCGTCATCGTCAACGACAGCGTCATCACGTTCAAAGACGTGAACAACTTCATCGCGGGTGACGTGGAGTTGCTCCAGCGGCTGTACGGCCGGCAGCCGGAGGTCTTTGAGCAGAAATACCTCGCCTTGCGGCGGGACGGCATCGAGACCCTGGTCGAGCGCCGGTTGATCCTGGACGAGTTCAAATCCTCCGGCTACCCGGAGAGCCTCCTCGACGATGCCGTCGAAAAAAGCGTCAAGAGCGACATCCGCGACAATTACGGCAACAGCCGGATGACCTTGACGAAAACCCTCAACGCCAGCGGCCTGACCGAGGAGCGGTACAAGCAGCAGGTCCGCGAGCGGATCATCATTAGGGCGATGGGGGACAAAAACGTGCGCGACGAAATCGTCATTTCGCCGCACAAGGTCGAGGTCTTTTACGCCGAGCACCAGGACCAGTTCAAGTTGGAGGACCAGATCAAGCTGCGCATGATCGTGCTCAACAAACCCCGGACTGGCAACGCCGACGGCGTGCGCAAGCTGGCGGAGGAAATCCTCGCCAAGATCAAGGAAGGCGCGTTGTTCGCCGAGATGGCCTCGGTCTATTCCGACGGCTCCCAGCGCGCCGAGGGCGGCGATTGGAAATGGGTCGAGCGCTCGGTCCTGCGCAAAGAACTGGCGGACGTAGCCTTCAAACTCCCCAAAGGCGGCCGCAGTGATGTCATCGACACGCCCGAGTCGATCTACCTGATGCTGGTCGAGGACGTCCGACCCGCCCACGTGCGTCCGCTGTCCGAAGTCCGCGAGGAAATCGAGAAGACGCTCATTGGCCAGGAACAAACCCGGCTCCGCAAAAAGTGGACGGAGAAACTCAAGACGAAGGCGTTTGTGCGGTACTTCTGAGTCTCGTGACCTTCGGATTGCCTTGGCAGGTTCACAGGTTCATCTCGGAGGCGTGATGCGTGATGTGTAAAACGTAATCCGTAAAGCGTAACCACGGCAGAGGGGCTCGTGACTTGTTTACGCATTACGGATTACGCATTACGGCTTACCCCCATGACCGGCTGGATCGGCATTTCACTCGGCGACGTCACGGGCATCGGCCCAGAGGTCACGCTCAAGGCCGTGGCCCAGGAGGCGGGCGTTGATGACACGCGCTACTTGCTGCTCGGCGATCCCGACGGGCTGGCCCACCTGAACGAGCGTCTGGGAATCAAGCTCCCACTGAATCTTTACTCTGAAGCGCAGACTTCGGACCGATTCTGCGTTCATAATCCACTTGCCAAGGCTTTGCCGGCGGACCTGCCGGCCGGCTCGCCAGACGCCGCGCGCGCCGCGGTGGCGTGGCTGCGCGAAGGAGCCGAGCGCTGCTTGCGAGGCGAACTGGACGCGCTGGTCACGGCGCCGGTCAACAAGGAAGCGATCATCCGCTCCGGCCAGAAATTCGTCGGCCAGACGGAGTTCTTGTCAGAGCTAGCCGGCACGACTCGCACCGTGATGATGTTGTTGGGCGACGATGACCGCGGGTGCTGGCTCCGCGTGGCGCTGGCGACGACGCACCTGCCGTTGAAGCTCGTGGCCGATCGGCTCACCGCGACGAAAGTCGAGCTGGCGGTCGAGCTAGCCGCCCGCGCCTGTCGCGACCTCGGCCTGTCGCGCGCGCGTGTGGGCGTCTGCGGCCTGAACCCGCACGCTGGCGAAGGCGGTGAATTCGGCGACGAGGAGATTACGACGATCGCCCCCGCCGTCCGCGCCTGTCAGCAACGCGGTCTCGACGTTGCCGGCCCGTTCGCCGCGGACACGCTGTTCCACTACGCCTACCGCGGCGATTACGACGCAGTGGTGGCGATGTATCACGATCAAGGCCTCGGCCCGCTCAAGATGGTCGCCTTCGACAACGGCATCAACTGGACGCTCGGCCTGCCCTTCATCCGCACCTCCCCTGACCACGGCACGGCTTATGACATTGCCGGTCGCGGCGTCGCGAACCCGTCCTCCATGCGGGCGGCGATCCGCTTGGCGAAGCGGCTGGCGGCCCGCAAGGGCTGACGTTCCCGCTCATCAAGCATTCACCGCGAGCCTCAGCCGCCCGGCCTCGTGAGCGGGTAAGCCGGTGAGCGAGTGAGTGGGAGGACGACCGCATCTGACGCACCTTCCCACTTTCCGGCTCACCCACTTACCCACTCACTCACTTACCCACTCACTCACTTACCCACTCACTCACTTACCCACTCACTCACTTACCCACTCACTCACTTACCCACCTGCGCCGCCGCCGCCGCGCGACCCCTTACGCATCACGCATTACGCATCACGGCGTCGCAATCGCCAATCGCCAATCGCCAATCGCCAATCCCCCGTGTGCCGCTAAACGCACAGTTCCCAAGCCCTTGGCGCTTCCGTTAGGTTGCGCGGCGGCGAATCCCGCTTGGTCTGAGTTATGCGGATTATCCGTTGCAATCGAGTTTTGGATTCGTAACCTGTGGCGCCTAAAAAACCGCGATGCGACAATTTTTAACGATCGCCAGTAATGCCTTCATGGAACTGGTCCGGCAGCCGGTCTTCCTGCTGCTGCTGACCGCCGTGGTGGTGTTCGATGTCTTTCTGGCCAGCGTGCCGTACTTCGGGTTCGGCGACGATCCCAAGCTGGTCAAAGACAGCGTGCTGGCCGTGATGCTGGTGTCGGGCTTGTTCGGCGCCGTGCTCAGCGCTTCGGCCTCGGTGGCGCATGAAATCCGCTCTGGCACGGCGTTGGCGGTGCTGGCCAAGCCCATCGGCCGCGCCCAATTCATCCTGGCCAAATACGTCGGCGTCGCCACCGCGCTCACGCTCCTGACCTACGTGAGCCTCGTCGGGGCGCTGTTGGCCAGTCGCATGGCCTTCGACGCGTATGGCGACGCGGACAAGTTCGCGTTGAAACTCTTCTTCGCCTTCCTCGCGCTGGCCTACTTGTGCGGCGGCTTCACCAATTATTTCCTGCACCGGCCGTTCGTATCCGACGCAGTGTTCGCCGTGGTCGTGATGGTGACGCTGGCGTTCGTCGTCATCAACTGCTTCGACAAGGAAGGGTCGCTGGCGAAATGGGCCAAGGATGTCGATTGGAAGCTGATCCCGGCGGCGATCCTCATTTTGTTCGCCCTTTGGATTCTGGCAGGCTTGGCCATCGCGTGCTCGACCCGCTGGGACATGATCCCGACGCTGGCGATCTGCAGCGGCTTTTTCCTGCTGGGGCTGATGTCGGACTACTTCTTCCAGGCGCGCTCGAACGAAGGCGTTTGGTGGGCCAAAGTGCTTTACACGGCCCTGCCGAATTGGCAGCTTTTCTGGCTCGCTGACGCCTTGGAAGGACAGAAGTCCATTCCCTGGGGCTACGTCGGCAAGGCCTTTGGGTACGTCGTTGGCTACCTGGGCGCGGCGCTGGCGGTGGCGGTGGCGCTGTTTGAAGATCGGGAATTGAGTTGAACGTTGAATCGTTAAATCGTGGAACCGTTGAATCGGAGAAGTCAGTTGAAGCGAGCAGAGATGGGTGCTCTTGCGTGGGCCGACAGGGCCTCACCTTGCCCAGTCGCCGCCGCACTGAGCCGTTTTAACGGTTCAACGGTTCAACGATTCAACGACCTCCGCTGCCAAGTTGTCATTCAGTAAAAGTCAGAATGGATACCGAGAAAAACACACAACGAATCGGGCTGCTCAACTGGATCGTGCTGCTGGTCTGCGCGCTGGTGAGCGAATTGGTCGCGCGCCAGGCCGGCTCAGCGGCGGGCCAGGTCGGCGTGATCTTCCTGGGGCTGGGGTTCCTCGTCGCCGTGCTGAGCTACTTCCAGATGCGCCTGGAGGAGCGCGAGCGGCTGGAGCAAATGGAGTTCGACGAAATGCTCAAGTCCAAGAGCAGCGCGGCCCTCTTCGCGTCGCAGGAAGCCGAGGCGTTGCCGGCGCGACGGGCGCGCGAGCAATTTGAGAAGTATTTCGTGCCCGCGTTCACCGTGCTGCTGTTCCTCGCGCAGGGCAGCGCGGTCTATTTCTTGTGGAAGTGGCTGGGCAAGGCCGAACCGCCGAAGGTCGCTCTCGGGACGCTCGCGATGGCGCTCTACGCGGTGTTCGCGCTGGTGCTGTTCCTCCTCGGCAAATACGCCAGCGGGCTGGCCCGGCTGGATCGCCAGCGGCTGTTGCGTCCGGGCGCGGGTTACCTGCTGCTGGGGGCGTTCATCTGCTTCGTCGTCGCGGTGACCGAGGCGGCGGCGTGGTTCGGCTTTCCCGGAGTGGATTTGCAGGTGGCCCGCTCGCTGTGCGTAGTGATAGGTCTGGCGGCGCTCGAGACGCTCATCAACCTCGTGCTCGAACTTTACCGGCCGCGCGTCAAAGGCGCTGCCGGGCGGCCACTCTACGAGAGCCGGCTCGTCGGCCTGCTCGGCCAGCCGGGCGGACTCATCACGACGGCGGCGCAGGCCCTCGACTACCAGTTCGGCTTCAAAGTTTCCGAGACATGGTTCTACAAGTTCCTCGAAAAGGCGCTGGCCTGGCTGATCCTGATCCAGCTCGGCGTGCTGTGGCTTTCGACCGCGTTCGTGTTCGTCGAGCCGCACGAGCAGGCGCTGGTCGAGCGCTTCGGCCGTCCCGTCGGCGAGCCGCTGGCAGCCGGTCCACACCTGAAATTGCCCTGGCCGCTGGAGAAGGTCTATCGCTACCGCACCAGCGAGATTCAGAGCTTCACCGTCGGCGCGGTGCACAGCGAGGACCACGAGGAGGAGCGGACAGTCGTTTGGACGAAGAAGCACTACGAGGAGGAATTCAATCTCCTCGTCGCCAGCCGGGAGCAGTCGATTGCGGCAGCGCCTGACAGCACCGCGCCGGAGCAGGCCATCCCGGTGAACCTGCTTTCGGTGAGCATCCCAGTGCACTTCGTCATCAAGGACCTCAAGGATTGGGCCTACCACCACGCCGACGCCGCGCAGTTGCTGGAGAGAATCGCCACGCGCGAAGTCGTGCGCTACCTCGTCAGCGTCGATATCAACGACATCATGGGCAATGGCCGGCTCGCGGCGGCGAAGACGCTGCAGGAGCGCATCCAACAAAGCGCAGATGCTTTCCAGGTCGGCGCTGAAATCGTCTTCGTCGGCCTGCACGACATTCATCCGCCGGTCGGGGGCGGGCGCGAGACCGTTGCCGCCGCGTTCGAGGCGGTCATCGGCGCCATCCAGGAAAAGGAAGCCAGGATCTACACCGCCGAGGGCGAACGCGCCGATCTGATCCCCAAGGCCCGCGCCGAAGCCGTGAAACGGATCGCGGAAGCGAAGGCGGAGGCGCTCCACAAAGTGGCCACGGCCGCCGCGCTGGCCAGCCAGTTCACCAATCGCCTCGCTGCGTACGAGGCCTCGCCCACGGTGTTCAAGCAGCGCGTCTATCTCGACACCGTCGCGCGCGCCGTCGCTCCGGCCCGCAAGTACGTCCTCGTCGCGACGAACACCGAGGACATCGTGAACCTCAACCTCGAAGACAAACTGGGACCGGAACTGTACCGCGACATCGCCGTTCCCCCGCCGGAGAAGAAATGAGTTCCGGAGAACCAACGAGTATGTCGGGCCTCCATTGCCAATCGGGACGTTGCCGAACTGACGGTGCGCTCTCCCTCCCCGTGAACCTCCGAAGAGCCGCCAGGTTTTGGACTGCGCCAGTCCTCTGGCGCTTTGGCTTTGAGTTGGACGGACGCTCTGAAAGCGCCAGAGGACTGGCGCAGTCCAAGACGCTGGCGCGCGGACGCTGGCTCATGGGTTCAAAGCGCGAAGCTTCGGTTCGGGGAATTCTCACCCCGGCCCTCTCCCGCTGGGAGAGGGTGAACGGCAACCGGCTCTGCGAACAACCGAGGCGCTCCAGGTCACAGCAGACGCTGCCTGCGGTGCTCCCTCTCCCAGCGGGAGAGGGCCGGGGTGAGGGAGAAAAGCCGCTTGCGCCCTCGACGACCACCTGTTCACAGAACGCTTTCGCACGACAGTTTCGCTTCCACAACCTATGAAACGCAATCCACTGACCCTCCTGACCGGCCTGGTGTTGGCCGGCATCTTCGCCCTGTTGCTGTTCGTGTTCCAGGTGCGCCAGACCGAAGTCGCCGTCGTCACCACCTTCGGCCGATACTCCCGCAGCCTCACCGAGCCGGGCGCGTACTTCCGCTGGCCTTGGCCGATCCAGAGCGTCTATAAGTTCGACAACCGCATCCAGAACTTCGAGCGCAAGTTCGAGCAGACCTCCACCAAAGACGCGCGCAACCTCATGATCACGGTCTATGTCGGCTGGCGCATCGCCGATCCGGAACTGTTCCTCAAGCGCTTCTCCGGCGGCGTCATCACCAAGGCCGAGCAGAACCTCGAGGGCCTCGTGCGCGATACGAAGAACGGCGTCATCGGCCAGCACCCGCTCAGCGACCTCATCTCGCCGAACGCGAACGAGGTGAAGTTCGATGACATCGAGAAGGAAATGCTCGATCGCATCCGGCCACGCGCAAAGGAAAACTACGGCATCGAAGTCGCGCTGCTCGGCATCAAGCAACTCGGCCTGCCGGAGAGCATCACCGGCAAGGTCTTTGAACGAATGCGCGCCGAACGCCAGCGCCAGGCGAAGGCCTTCCTGAGCGAGGGCGATTCCAAGGCGACTGAGATCAAGGCCCTCGCCGAAGCCGAGCGCAAACGCATCCTCTCCGACGCGGAGTCTGAGGCCACGCGAATCTTGGGCCAGGCCGATGCCGAGGCCGCGAAGCATTACGCCGTCTTCGAGCGGAATCCGAAGCTGGCCATCGACCTGTTCAGCCTGCAGGCCCTGGAGCAGGCGTTGAAGGAACGCTCGACGCTCATCCTCGACCAGAACACTCCGCCCTTCAACATGCTCCGCGGCTCTGGGCCCGAACTGCCCGGCAGCAACAAGAACAAGTAAATCCCGCTTCGATGAACAGAGCGCACCCCCATCTCGAACCCTACCAGGAGCAAGGCGGCCAGCCCGGCGCTCCGCAGCCTGCGCCCACTCCTGCGCCCGCTCCCACGCAAGCTGCCCGGCCGCCATCCGAGGTGACCTCGGTTGATGATGCCAGCACGCAGGCCTTGTCCGAGGCCCTGCGCAGCAGTTTTCGGATCATCAAATTCTTGATGGTGGGACTGGTCTTGGTCTTCATCGCTTCGGGCATTTTCACCGTCGAGCCGAACCAGGTCGCCCTCAAGCTGCGCTTTGGCCGGCCGGTCGGCACCGGCCCGGACCAACTGCTCAAGCCCGGCCTCCACTGGGCCTTCCCGGAGCCGATCGACGAGATCGTCCGCATCCCCATCGGTCAAAGCCATTCCGTGGTTTCCTCCGTGGGCTGGTATGCGATCTCGCCGCAGGAGGAAGCCCAGGGCATCCCGCCGACGGCCCGCCCCACGCTCATCCCGCTGGCCGACGGCTACACGCTCACCGCCGACGGCAACATCATCCACGTGCGCGCGTCCGTGAAATACCGCATCACCGACGCGCTCGCCTACGCGTTCAAGTTCGCCAACGTATCGACCAGCCTCCAGAACGTCCTCAACAACGCGATCCTTTACGCCTCGGCGCGCTACCCGGCGGTGGAGGCGCTTTACCTGGACCGCGGCGGCTTCAAAGAACTCGTGCTCGCGCGCGTCAACCAGATGATCGAGCAGCACCAACTTGGCATCACGCTTGAACCGAGCGACGTCGAAACCGCCGCGCCGCTGTTCGTCAAAGAAGCTTTCGATGAAGTCCAGCGCGCCGAGCAGGACCGCAGCACCAAGATCAACAACGCCCAAGGCGACGCGGACGTGACCGTCCAGAAAGCCGTCGGCGAGGCGCAGGGCATCCGCAGCGCGGGTTTGAGCAGCAGCAATCAACTCGTGCAAGCCGTCTCCGCCGACGCGAAGTATTTTCTCGACCAGCTCCCGTATTACGAGAAAGACCCGGAGCTGTTTCGCGCGCGGCTGCTGACCGAGCGGATTTCCCGCATCATGACCAACGCGCAGGAGAAATGGTTCATCCCCGACCACGCCGATGGCCAGCCGTGGAAGAAATGGCTGCACCTGAATCGTGAGGTCACCAAACCGAAGCCGACGCAACAGCGCCCGTGACAACTATGAAGCGCCGTTGCGAACAGCAGAACCGTGAACTGGTCGAGCGAGTGCCCGCGCACGCCCTTCGCACGCCCAAGCTGGCTGCCGTTCCCCCTCTCCCAGCGTACGTGTTTAGCCTAAGAGCGGCCCAGCGTTGGAGTTCAAGCTTTAGCTTGTCCCTGCAGCGCACGAATCGGTCGGACACGCTAAAGCGTGAACTCCAACGCTGGACCGCGCTAAACAAATATCTCCCAGCGGGAGAGGGCCGGGGTGAGGGAGAACGCCTCCTCCGACCGAAACCACGCTTTTAGTTCCTCCGCGGACGCTGAAACCTGATTCCCTATGCAAGTTACTTCCCTTCTCAGCAAGCAAGAGCACGGTCACCCGCACGACTCGGCCGAGTGCCCTAGTTGCGCCGACGCGCACGAGCACGAACACATCCCCGTCAAACTCTCGCAAACCCTCCTCGGCGCGATTTTCATCATCAACGCCTTCGCCGTCGAGTGGCTGCTCGGCAAGGGCAACATGGTCGCCGGCGCCAGCGCCATGATTGGCGCGCTCATCCTGGCTTACCCGATCCTCTTGACCGCCTACAAGGACCTGAGCCGCGGCCAGCTCACGATCAACGAACTCGTGGCCATCGCCGTGCTCGCCGCGTTCGTCTCCGGCCAATACACCACCGGCCCCGGCTCGTTTTCAGCGGCGCAATACACGACCGCTGGCATCGTCGCGTTTTTCATGTTGATCGGCGAAATTATCGAGACTCGGACCGCTGAAGGCGCGCGCGCGTCCATCGAAGCGCTGATCCATCTCACGCCCACGAAAGCGCGGCGCATCACCCCGACCGGCGAGGAAGAGGTCGGCGCGCAAGACCTCCGCGTTGGCGACATCATCCGCATCCGTCCCGGCGACAATGTCGCGGCCGACGGCGTCATCCTCAGCGGCCAAGGCTCGTTCAACCAGGCGAACATCACCGGCGAATCCCTGCCCGTCGATAAGAAGCCCGGCGATGAAGTCTTCGCCGGCACGCAGAACCTCACTGGTGCGCTCGAAGTCCGCGTCACCCGCGCGGGCGAGGACACGACACTGGGCCGCGTGCGCGGACTGATCCTGGCCGCCGAGAAAACCAAGCTGCCGATCATGCGGATCGTGGACCAATACATGGTCTATTACACGCCGTTGGTGCTGGTGATCGGCGCGCTGGTCTGGGCGTTCACCAAGAACCTGCAGAGCGTCGTCGCCGTGCTCGTCGTCGCGTGCCCGTGCGCGTTCATCCTCGCCACGCCGACGGCGATGGTCGCCGCGCTCTCCGCCGCGGCGCGCCTCGGCATCCTCATCAAAAACGTCGCCGACATCGAGCTGGCCGCGCGCATCAACGCCTTCGTCTTCGACAAGACCGGGACGCTCACCACCGGCAAGCTCGCGGTGAGCCGCCTCGCCCCGATCGGCGACACCAAGCCGGCGGAATTGCTGCGCCTCGCCGCGTCCGCCGAGAAATACAGCAACCACCCGACCGCCAAGGCCCTCGCGCAGCTCGCCGACGAAGCCGGCGTGCCGCTGGTCGAACCGAAGGATTTCTCCGAAGCGCCTGGCCGCGGCATCAAGGCGCGCGTCGATGGCGCCGAAGTGATCATTGGCCGCGCGCAGTGGCTCAAGGACAACGGCCTCGCCGAAGACGTGATGAAGCCGGTGGACTTGAACGAAACGGAGGGCTTCAGCCTGATCTTCGTCGCGCGCAATGGCCGCTACATCGGCTGGGTCGGCTTGCAGGACCAGGTCCGCGCCGAGGCGCGCGAGGCGATGGCCGGCCTGTTGGAGAGCGGCGTGCGCCGCGTCGCGATGGTCACCGGCGACCGCCAGCCCGTGGCGACGCGCGTCGCGAAGGACATCGGCTGCGAGGAAGTCGTCGCCGAATGTCTGCCGCAAAACAAAGTCGAGTTCGTCCGCTCGATGAAACAGCGCGGCTACCGCGTGGCCGTGGTGGGGGACGGCGTGAACGACGCGCCGGCGCTCGCCGCCGGCGACATGGGCATCGCGATGGGCGCCGCGGGCAGCGAAGTCGCCATCCACAGCGCCACCATCGCCCTGATGAACAACGACCTGAAACGGCTGCCGTTCCTGGTGCGCCTCTCACGCATGACGCGCAACGTGATCAACCAGAACTTCCTCTTCGGCGTCCTCTTCATCATCGGCGGTCTGACGCTGGCGGCGATGGGCAAGCTGCATCCGATCGTCGCGGCGATGCTGCACAACGTCGGTTCGCTGATCGTCATCTTCAACAGTGCCCGGCTCGTCCGCCAAGGCGAGGAACTGGAGCACTACCACCCCGCGCCCGCGGAAACGCCCGCCGCCCCGCGCGCGCCACAACTGAGGCCGCAGGTGGCGTAGAATGAGGTTACGCAGCGTTCCGTCGATCGGCGCAATGAGCATCTACTGGACACTGAAGTCGTTCCCCGAATTGACGGATTTGGAGCCGTGGCGTCGCAAGACTATTTGGCGTGCCTGTTGGCTGTGCCCATTCCAACACTGGCAAACTTGGGCTGCCCTCCTCAGCCAATGTGGTTTCGGCGTTTTGGGCGCAGCTCTTGGGGCCGTGATTGACGGCTGGCCCCAAGTCTTGCTTAGTTCTTCCATTGACCGGTTGGAGCAGATGCGCGTGCCGGTTTTCACCGGGATTCTCTTCTGGCTGGGCGGTCTTGTCGGCGGCTTCTTCTTCTTCCAGATTTACTCGCGGATGATTCGACCTTACCTGCAGAAATACTTGGAGTCACACCATGTGGCCTGACACAGGAAAGGAGCATCTGAAACCCGCCTTGGGACCCCAAGGCGGGAATGCTCCGCTCTGGTTTGCTGCCTTGCTGGACAAGCTGCACCCCATCGTTGCCGCCATCCTGCACAACGTCGGCTCGCTGATCGTCATCTTCAACCGCGCCCGCCTCGTCCGCCAGGGCGAGGGACCGGAGCACTACCACCCCGTGCCCGCGGAACGCCCCGCCGCCCCGCGTCCACCGCGATTGAGTCCGCAGATGGCTTAGTCTAGACTGCCTGTTGACGCCTATGAAAACGACCTACGATGACCTGTTAAATCGAGTGTTGGCTCTGCCAGCGCCCTCCCGTGTGATCCTGGCTGAACAAGTAATCGAGAGCCTGGATGAGAGCGAATCCGCCGAGATAGTGTCGGCATGGAGAAACGAAGTGCGCGAGCGCCTGCGTGCCTACCGCGCAGGGGAGGTGAGAGCGATCCCAGGCGACGAGGTGTTCCCTGAATTGGCTGGCCCGCCGGCGCGATGAGCTTCGAGTTCCTGGAGCCGGCCAAGGATGAACTCGATGAGGCCGTCGGGTTTTACAGCCGGCAGCGCACGGGTCTAGGAGAGGAGTTCAGAGCGGAAGTCAAGCGCACCATCCTGCGGATCCTCAACAGCCCGGAGCAGTGGCGCAGGATTTTCGACGACGTTCGACAATGCCGCACCAAGCGGTTTCCTTACGCGATTCTGTATGAAGTCACGCCGACGGGCATCCTTATTGTGGCCGTCATGCACACGAAGCGGCACCCCGACTACTGGAAGGGCCGCATTTGAACCCTTAGGTTGAGCACGAGCGAATGAGCGCCAAACGCAGAGCAAGGCAATGACAACTTTAGTGGCTGACAATCGGCAACCGCCAATCGGCAATCGGCAATCCCAGGACGTCGTCGTCACCGTCCGCGGCCTCACGAAAATCTTCAAAGACTTCTGGGGCCGGCCCAAGGCGCGCGCGGTCGATAACGTCGATTTTGACGTGCGGCGCGGCGAGGTCTTCGGCCTGCTCGGCCCGAACGGCTCCGGCAAATCGACGACCGTGAAGATGCTCCTCGGTCTGCTCTATCCGACCAAGGGGCACATCGAGGTGTTCGGCCACTCGCCACGGCACGTCGCGACCAAAGAGCGCATCGGCTATCTGCCGGAGGAATCGTATCTCTATCGCTACCTCGATTCGGGCGAGACGCTGAACTTCTTCGGCAACTTGTTCGAGCTGCCAGCCAGCGATCGGAAGGTGCGCACGGAGCAACTCCTCGAAATGGTCGGCCTCAGCCAGGTGCGCCGCCGCACGGTGGGCGAGTTTTCCAAAGGCATGCAGCGCCGCATCGGCCTGGCCCAGGCGCTCATCAACGATCCCGACCTCGTGATTCTCGACGAGCCGACCTCCGGCCTCGATCCGATCGGCTGCCGCGAAGTGAAGGACTTGATCCTCGCGCTCGCCCGCCGCGGCAAGACGGTCATTCTCAGCAGCCATTTGTTGGCGGACGTGGAGGACGTGTGCGACCGCGTGGTGATCTATTACGGCGGCAAGATTCACGCGATGGGCACGCTGAAGGAGCTGTTGGCCACGCCCGACGCGCTGCGCATCACGACGCCGGTGTTGCCGCGCGAGACGATGCAGCGCGTGCTCGACATCCTGCGCGCCGACGCGGGTGACGACAAAGTCCAGCTCGACACGCCGACGCAAAACCTCGAGAGCTATTTCCTCGGCGTGGTGGAGAAGGCACGGCAAGTCGAAGCCGAAACCTCCGGCGCCACTTCCGGCCACCGGGTCGCCGCCTATCTGCGCGGCACGGCTGAAGAAGGTCCGCGCGCGGAAAGAATCCTGGACCGCCTCACGAAGCCTGCTGAGCCGAAGCAACCGCTCGTCGTGACCGCGCCGCAGCAACCGGCGATCGACGAAGCCAAGCTGGAGCAGTTG
>Ga0209726_10002766_pt1 | contig 25327 bp, 25 predicted proteins | sample Subgrocontami54m_FD_187453 | JGI IMG/M metagenome (GOLD analysis project Ga0209726, IMG submission 187453) | Subsurface groundwater microbial communities from S. Glens Falls, New York, USA - GMW46 contaminated, 5.4 m (SPAdes) (version 3) | ecosystem: Environmental > Aquatic > Deep subsurface >... | reverse complement strand
GGCCGTTGAACGGCGCGCGGATTTCGGTCTTGGCGGCGCGCGCTTCATCTTCCTGCCGCCGCGCGGTGGCTTTCTTGTATGCCTCGCGCGCATCGTCGAGCGCCTGCTGGCTGATGAAGTTTTTCGCGTAGAGTTCTTCGGCGCGTGTGGCGCGCTGTTTGTTCAGACGCTCGTCGGCGGTGCTCCCCGCAAGCTGCGCCTTGACTTCGGCGGAGTCGAGCGTGACCAGCAGCGCGCCGCGCGCCACCGCCTGGCCTTCGCTGAAATGCAGGGCGGCAATGCGGCCCGCGACTTCCGGGCGCACCATCACCGATTCGTTGCCGAGCAAAGTGCCGACCGCGGAAACCTCGATATTGACGGTGCCGATCTTGACCGGCGCTGCTTTCACCGGCATGCCGGGCGGCGGACCGCCGGCGCCCTTAGGTTGCTGCGCCGCAGCCGTGAGCGCGAGCAACAGAGTCACCACACCGGCAGCGCACCGCGCGCGCCGGCGATACCTCATCGTATATTGCATATCAGTCGTGGGAAATGCCGGAAAACTGCGTATTTTAAAAGCGTACCGCAGCAAAAGATAGGAAAAACACGGGTATACGGGACCAAGCCTCAATCAGCGCCGCCGGCCGACCGCGATTCGGCGACGGGGCTGAAATTCCGGACATCGACCTGGCGACTTGGAAATGCATGGTGCAATCCGGCTTTCTCGAGCCCCGCGAGCACGGCCTTCCAGACGTTCTCGGTCGCCTTGTCCTTGGCGCCGTAGTCGCGCACGAAGTAGCGCAGGATGAACTCGGCGGCACCCTCCTTATTGCCGCGAAAGAGCGCGCTCGGCGCCGGATCCCTGGTGATCTCGGGCACGTTGGCAATCGCCGCCACGAGTACCTGCTGGATGGTTGCGATGTCGTGCCCGACCGGAAAATAGATCATGTCCTTGATGCGCATCACGCTATTGGGGTACGAGAAATTCCGGATCGGCGAATCCGCGACAACCCGATTGGTGACGTTGATTATATTTTTGTCGGTGGTTTCGATCTGAACCATCCGCCAGGTCATGTCCTTGACGCGGCCTTCGTCGAGCTGGCCGATCTTGACCCAGTCGCCGATCCGCAACGGTCGCGACAACGCGATTGCGATACCGGCGAACATTTCGCCCAGCGTCGTCTGCGCCGACAGGCCGAGGATAACGGCCAGCGCGCCGGAGACCGTTGCCAGCGCCGTGACCGATTGGCCGAAGACGAATTGCACGACGGTGAGAAAGCACAGCAGGTAGATGAAAAACCCGACCGCCCCCATCAGCAGCGGCGGCACCGCCTGTTTACCGCTCCTCAGCAGGATGCGCCGCCAAACAAAGATGCGCAGTCCCATGTCGATGGTGAACGCGAAGGACACCAGCGCCAGGGTGTCCGCGAACCTCAGCAATGAGGTCCTGGTCGAAAAAATCTCCGCCAGCCCGAAACTGAAAATCCAGTCCGCACACATCCTGAGGGCGAGGGCGAAGAGAATGAGCTGGGTCCCGAGATAGAAAAAATTGTTGCGGGTGACCAGCGATGTCGCCAGGACCGCCGCCAGGCTCGTCAGCGCAAAGACGATGAAGGCGGCCAGGGCCAGGATTTGGCCCAGACTGTCAGGGTAGATCACGTCGCTCATTGTCAGGCCTCTTTCCCCGTCAGTCAGGCGCCGGCGCATCCGCCGCTTCGGCCGCGCGCTCACGTTCCAGACCGGCGACGGCGCGCATGGCAAACGCTTCCTCCGGGCTCCCGATCAGATGGTTGCGGGCGCGGAAGAAAAAATACGCCATGCCCAGCATCAGCACGACCGCCACGCCGTAGAGCCCGGGCCGAAAGCCCGGATTGAAGAACATCAATATCAGGGCAACCGTCGCCGTAACCAGCGCCGTCATCGCGCCGGTCGAACCGGCGAAGCTTCGATACGAACGCGGCAAACTCTGAAAGTCGCGCGCCAGTACCAGATAGGCCGCCATCTGAACGATGTAGGAGACGAGTGCCGCCAGGACCGACATGTTGATCAGGACATCCCTGATCACGCCGTCCTCCGGTCCAAAGGTGATGAGCACTGCAATCACGTAGCCGATCGCCGCGCCGGCCACCAGCGCGCGATGGGGAGTTGCGCGTTCGCGGTGGGTGACCGACAACCACGACGGCAGATAGCCGGCCCGCGAGACCGCGTAGATCGCCCGGCCATAAACGTAGATGATCGCGTGAAAGCTGGCGATGCCGCCGGTCAAGGACAAAAGCTGGAGCAACATCTCGCTGTCCACGCCGTGAAACCGCGTCGTCATGGCGAACAGCAACGGCGACGAGCTCATCCCGATCGTCCGCCCCCCCGGCGCCGCGCCGGAGTTCAGAAACAGGACCGCGAAGGCAAGAATGGCCAGCACGGTCATGCCGCCGATGAGCGCCCGCGGTAGGTGCTTTTTCGGGCGCTCCGACTCTTCCGCCGCCAACGGCACCGCCCCGATGCCGACATAGAACCAGATCGCAAACGGGATCGCCCAGGCGATGCCGGAGAGTCCGTTCGGCAGCCAGGCCGACCCGGCCGCCCCTTTGGGAATATCGAGGGCACGGGCAAGGCTGAAGCCGTCAAAGAGCGCGACGAGGTATCCAACGAGGACCATGCAAGCTGCCAGCGTCGTGACTATGATGATGATGAAGGTGAGTTTCGCCCCATGAACATTGACCGCGACGAAGAACGCGTAGAGGAGCAGCCAGATCACGGGTGCCGGAATCACGGCGCCATTGAAGGCCCAGGTCAGGACTATTCCGAGGCGGTCGGCGATTTCGACGCAGACCACCGCGGCGAACAATACGAAGCAGACCACCTGCGTGTAAGCCGCGAGGGCGCCACCGGCAGGTCCGAGCGCGGTACGGGCATAGGCATAGCCGCCGCCGGTGAACGGCATCATGGTTGCGAGCTCGGCTTGGGACAGGCAGAACGCGAAGTACATCACGGTGACCAGAATCGTCGCCACCAGCAGGCCGCCAAAACCGCCTGCCAGCAAACCGGGGCTCCAACCGGAAAATTCACCCGTAATGACGGTTCCGATGCCGAACGCGAACAACGACCAGGGCCCGGCGTAGCGCCGGATCTGGCGAAGCTCGAAGTAGTCTTTCTTGACGGGTTGGTATTTGACTTCGTTGAAGCGCATCATTTGAGCAACCGGCAAATACTTTCAGAATCCGCTTCGTTCGCGGCCCTATCAGGAACATTGGGAAATTCAAACCCGCATGAGCGCGGTTATCAGATGCCGACAGGCTGCGGCCAAACTAACCTACTTGTCATGAATAATCAAGTAAGTTACTCCGTATACCGCGCCAAAGCGCAACGTCTGCCACCCGTTGTAAAAGATCAGATTGGTCGCGGCGCTCCATGGTTCGATCCCGCAATACCGGCAGTCTGCTGCAGCAATCTCAGCATCGCTGCCGCCTTGTCGAAGGTTTCCTGGTATTCGTCCTCGAGTTTCGAGTCGGCAACGATGCCGCCGCCGGCCCAGAAGCGGACCATGCCGCCCGCATACACCAGCGTGCGAATTGCAATGTTAAGGTCCATGCCGCCGTCGTAGCTGAGGTAACCGATCGCGCCGCAATATACGCCTCGGCGGTGCGGCTCGAGCTCCTCGATGATCTGCATTGCACGCAACTTGGGCGCACCGGTGATCGAACCGCCCGGGAAACAGCCGCGCAGGAGGTCGAGCGCATCGCGGCCCTGCCGCAGCCTGCCGGTCACCGTACTCACCAGATGGTGCACCGTGGCGAAGCTCTCGACCGCAAACAGGCGCGGCACCTTCACCGAGCCTGGCTCACAGTTCTTCGACAGATCATTACGCAGCAGATCGACGATCATCACGTTCTCGGCGCGGTCCTTCTCGCTCGCGCGCAGCGCCTCGGCGAGTTCGGCATCGAAACGCGGGTGGCCGGCGCGCGGGCGTGTGCCCTTGATCGGCTGGGTTTCGACGCTGCCGCGCTCGAGCTTGAGAAAACGCTCCGGCGACGCCGACATCACAGCGCCGTAGGGCGTGTTCAGAAAAGCCGAGTAGGGCGCCGGGTTGATGATGCGCAGTGCCTGGTACCCGAGCCACGGATCGCCGGCGGCCGGCGCGGAAAAACACTGTGCGAGGTTGACCTGATAGCAGTCGCCGGCGCGGATGTAATCGTGCACGTGCTGAAATGCCGCGGCGTAAGCCTCGCGCGGCAGGCTGGACACGAGCGGCGCGGTAATGCGAAACGGCGCGCGCGCACGCTCTGCCGCCGGAGTGCTGAAGCGCGCAACCAGCCGGTCCCACTTCCAGTCGGTCTCGGGATCGCGGCCCTGTGCGACAAGCCAGCTACGGCGATCGAGATGATCGATTACAACAGCCCAGTCGTAGATGCCGAATGCCATCTCGGGCATTTTTTCGGCGCTTTCGGCAAGCTCCGGCAGGCGTTCCAGGCGCCGCGCCAGATCGTATCCGAAGTAGCCGATCGCGCCTCCGGTAAACGGCAGATCGCACGCGCTGCCGGGATCGAAATCCAGGCGCCGGCGCAGCAGCTCAAGCGGGTCATCGCGTGACAGTTCGATCGCCTCGCCACGGATTTCGGTCAGCTTGCCGCGTGTAACCAGAGTCAAATGCGGCTCAGCGGAAATGATGTCGTAACGCGACTGCGTCAGGTAATGGGCGCCGCTGTCGAGAAACACCGCCCACGGCAGGTCGGCGACCGTTTCAAACAGCGTCGCGCTGTCGGCACGGTAGGGCAATTCGGTGCGCAATAAGTCCGGCATGGAATGAGCATTTTGCGCCATGCACCGCCGCGCTGTCATCAGCCCGTGCATTTACAATACACTCGACACGCCGCTTTTTGCGCGTAAGCCATGAATTGACCTATGAGCGCGTTCTGGATTTTCGGCATCATCCTTAACGTCACGCTGACGGCGCTCGCGATTTACTGGGTGGTGAAGCAAATGCGCCGCCGTAATGACAAAAGTGATGAGTGACTAATCGATATCGCGGCAGATTTGCTCCGTCACCGACGGGCCCCCTGCACTTCGGGTCTCTCGTTGCGGCGGTCGCGAGCTATCTCGATGCGAAAAGCTGCGGCGGCGAATGGCTGGTGCGCATCGAAGACCTCGACCCGCCGCGCGTGGTGCGCGGCGCCGCCGACGATATTCTGCGCACGCTTGAAGCGTGCGGCATGGGATGGGACGGACAGATCGTCTACCAAAGCCGGCGTGCCGATGCATATCACGCGGCGCTGCACCGGCTGCGCCGGCACCGGGTGGTCTATGCGTGCGCGTGCAGCCGCCGGGAAATCGCCGACTCTGCGCTCGCGGGCATAGAAGGACCGGTGTATCCCGGAACCTGCCGCGGCGGCATCGATACCGGCAAGGCCGCGCATGCCCTGCGCATCGACACCCGCGGCGTCAGCATTGCGTTCGATGACGCAGTGCAGGATCAAGTAAGGCAGAACCTAGAAACCGGGGTTGGCGATTTCGTGCTGTACCGCGCCGGCCGCATGTTCGCCTACCAGCTTGCGGTGGTGGTGGACGACGCCGAGCAGGCCATCACTGATGTCGTGCGCGGCGCCGATCTGCTGCACTCGACGCCGCGCCAGATCTACCTGCAGCAACTGCTCGGTTATACGACACCGCGCTATGCGCACATTCCAGTCGCGGTCAATGCCGCCGGCGAGAAGCTCGGCAAGCAGACAAGCGCACCGGCGGTGGACATTGCGGCGCCGCTGCCGGCGCTACTCGCCGCGCTGCGCTTCCTGGGTCAGGATCCGCCGCGTGGAATCGCCGCCGCCACCCCGGCGGCATTGTGGGATTGGGCGGTGGCGAACTGGCGCCTTGAGCGCGTGCCGCGCGCCGCCCAACTCGCCGCGCCGCCTTTCACAGATTGACTTGCTGCCGTGGAGCCCGGCTCGCCGGCTTACCAATCGGCGACGGGCCGCCGCTGGCGCTCAAGAAGGGTGCGCTTGCGCACCATCCGGCAATCGGTGCGCAAGCGCACCTATCCCGCAGTCAGCATTACCTCCGGCGTTACGGATTTGGCGTCACCGTGCCTGCGCTTACCGCATACGCGCCCGTGCCCGCGCTGTTGCTGGCCACAACCGCACAGCTATAGGTCTTGCCATTGGTCAGCCCGATGACCACAATCGATGTCGCGCCTGCGCCACCGGTATTCGAACCCGCGGCACCGCCATTGGACGACGTGCAGTTAACCGTATACCCGGTAATCGGCGCACCACCGTCACTCGCCGGCGCGCCGAAATTCATGGTGATCGATTCATTGCCTGCGGCTTCCGACACGGCTGTCGGTGCCCCCGGAACGGTGACGACGCCGGAACTGGTTGTCGTGGTACGGTTACCCACGGCATCGTAGGTGTAGGTAATCGTGGCTCAGGCGATTTAGCGCGTCATAGGCATATGTCGCTGAATCGGCAAACGCCTGCGGGCACAGAACGAGCGCGAACACAAGGCTGGCCGTTAACCAGATACCTTTTGTCAGCTTACTCAATATTTTCATCATTTGTGCCACCCGGTTTTTTCCGAAACGCATTAAGGCGGTAAACAATCAAAAACAAATATCTGGAAAATTGACTTCGGCCTCATTTTTCTGCGATCAAAATCTTCTAATTCAATTCGACCTTTGCCCCTTTGATTCCTTTGATTCCTGTTAATGTCCGTCGACACATAGGTTAAATGTGAACCCGGCCCCATTTATCTGTAGCTACTTTGTGTCTTCGGCTTTTTTCCGACCCCGCATCAACAAGCGAACGAGCGCCGGTACAACAATGAACCATTGCAACCATCCAAGCACAAGCATGATCGCCCAGTCCCTGATAAAAAGAATCGGTGAGCCATGAGATACGCTAAACAACTCATGGCCAAGGGGATTAAGCAGGTCACTTAGGTAACCCGGCACGAAGACATTTATTGGGAACCCGAGTACGATCATCCCCAGATACACGACCATTCTTTGCTCTCCGAGAATAACTGGGGTTTCACCAGACATTGCACTGGAGTACGACCAGAGCCCTGTAGCTAAAAGCACGAACGCGCAGGCAGTCCACAGAATAAAAATCCACCAAAAGACGATCCTTGTTCTGCTGTGCGTTGACATCGCGCTCATCGCAAACCGCACTGCTGCTGGCACGATCCGAACACGTTGTTAGTAAAGGTCTGGCATTGTTGAGCGCCGGAATTACCAAAGCGGGTTCCGGATCTAACGTCGTAGATTGGTGTCTATTAGGGTCAGTGTCACATTTCCGGGGAAATTGGCTCATCGCGCGGAGAATGGGATCAGGTCTTGCCTTTTGCCTCTCGCGCGACAATCCCCACGCGACGCCACGGGGTAGACCGCGCCTTCAAATTCCAAGCGTAGCAGACGAGGCATTCGGCGAGATTTCCGTGGGGTCGGGCAATAGGCAAGACCTGACCCCTTTTGCGTCCTTTCAATGCGGAAAAGTTACACTGACCCTATTTATCCCGTGCCCGCGCTAAACCCGCGCCGGCGCTTGATCAGTTCGGCCCGCTCGATGCGGTCGCGGATTTCCGGCATCGCGGCGCGCGCCGCGGCTTCTCCCGCCGCGACCGCTTCGCGCCGGGCCGAAAAATCAAGCATGCGGGTGCGCGGTGTCGCGGGCCGGATCGCGATATCGGCCGCTTCGACTTCGCGCGAGCCACGCCAGGAAACATCGACCGCGATAACAACGTTGGCGCCCATGCGACGGGCGACCGGCACCGGCACGCGGCTGGTGAGCCCGCCATCGACATACTCGGTACCCTCGATTATGACCGGCCAGAACACGTTCGGGACGCTGCTCGAGGCGCGCACCGCGAGCCCGGTATTGCCGCGGTTGAATATCGTCATGCTGTTGGACGCGCGCTGCGTGGCGACCACCGCGAACGACCGCTCAAGCGCTTCGATCGAGCGGTTGCCGAGCGCGCGGTTTACGTAATCCTGCAGTGCTTCGCCCTCCACCCGTGCCGGCCCGAACAGCGTGAAGTCGAGCAGCTCGCTGTCTTCGACCGCTAAAGCCATCGCCTCGAGTGCGGCCGCATTAAAACCTCCGGCATAAAGCGCGGCGACCACCGAACCGGAGCTCACGCCGACCACGATCGCGGGCTGGATGCCTTCCGCCTCAAGCACCTTGATGACACCGATGTGCGCAAAACCACGTGAACCGCCACCACCGAGCACCAGCGCCACGACCGGACGATCAGAGCGGATGGGATGGATCTCAACCGCGCGCGGCGGCGCGAGCTCCGGATACTCGTGCGGTGCCGTGGTGCAGGCGGAGAGCAGCAGTGCGGTCAGGAACGCGAAAACGTAACGGAGCATGATGCCCTAGGGTAACCGAGTCGTGACACGAGTGCAAAGCCTGCGCCGGGACGCGCTTCTGTTGCATAATTCCGGCAGATGCATTGCTCAATCACTTCATCCGGTCATCAACCATCCATCGCGTTTCCCTGATGAAAACTCACCCGATAATTCAATCCGGCGCCGACCTTGTTCCCGGCGGCGGCCGCACGCTGGAACAACTCAAGCAGGAAGTACAGCAGCGCGCCGATCAAAACCGTCCGCCGCTCGGCGGCATCAAACCGGAGGACGCGCGCGCGGCACTGGCGGCCATCGACAGCCTGAACCGCGATCAATGGGCGGGCGCGTGGAGTGTTGTCGCCGAGCAGCACTTTGCGCAAGCGGCGGCGCTCGAGGCCCGCAAACCGGCGCAGGCGCGCGAGCACTACTGGCATGCCTGGCGCCTGCACCACTTCGCGCGCTGGCCGGTCGAAAATTCACCGGCAAAGGAACACGCCAGGGCCCGCGCGCTCGAGGCTTTCAGGCATTACGGCCGACTGATCGATCCCGTGCTCGAAACCGTACGAATTCCGTTCGAAGGCAAGCAGATCACCGCCTATCTGCGGCTACCCGCCGGATTGAAGCCGGCGCCGCTGGTGTTCGCGATCGCCGGGCTTGATTCGCGCAAGGAGGATTTTGCAGCACATGCCGATCAGTATTTGCAACGCGGCGTCGGCTTGCTGACAGTCGATCTGCCCGGCACCGGCGAGTCCCCGATTGCCGCGGCGCCCGACAGCGACCGCGTGTTCTCCGCGTTGCTCGACTACCTCACCACCCGTGCCGACGTCGATGCCACGCGCGTGGTGGTGCAGGGCCGCAGCTGGAGCGGCTACTGGGCCGCCAAGCTCGCGCACACCGAGCGCGCGCGGCTGCGTGGCAGCATCATGCACGGTGGTCCTATCCATTATTACTTTCAACCGGACTGGCTGCGCGCCTCGCTCGCTACCGGCGAATATCTGTACGATTACCTGCCGGCCAAGGAAAAACTGTTCGGTGCTGACGGACTCGACGACCTGCTGGTGCGCGCGCAACGCTATTCGCTGCTGGCGTCCGGCCTGCTGGATCAACCTTGCGCGCCCATGCTGCTGGTGAACGGTGCCCGTGACTCGCAAATTCCGATTGCCGATCTGTATTTGCTGCTCGAGCACGGCGATGCCAAGCAGGCGTGGGTCAATCCGCAGGGCGGACATATGGGCCGTTCGCCCGCGTGGCCGCCTGCCGAGATTTTCGAGCGCGTATTGATGCCGTGGATAGCGCGTCGGCTCGAACTGTCGTAGGCTCCCCCGGATACCAACCACCCGCTACTCAGGAGGATCGCCATGCCGCACGCTTTGGTACCCGCGCTTCTGATCGCGATCGCAGCCGCAGCTCATGCGCCGCAGGCCTGGACCGCCGCGCAGGACGCCGCCAAAAACTATCCCAACCGCCCGGTTCGCCTCGTCCTCGCGCAAACCACCGGCAGCTCGGTCGATACCCTGAGTCGGGTGCTCGCCTCGAAATTGGGCGACGAACTAGGCCAGCAATTCGTCACCGATAACCGCGGCGGCGCGGGCGGCACCATCGGCGCCGAGATCGCCGCGCATGCGGTGCCTGATGGTTACACGCTGTTGGCGACCTCCACCGGCGTGCAGGTGATCGCACCCCAGATTTACAAAAAGCTAAATTACCACCCGGTCAGGGACTTTGCGCAAATCTCGCTGTTTGCGATCACGCAGAATGTGCTGGTGACCCATCCCGGCCTCCCGCTCAAAAGCGTGAAGGAACTGATTGCCTACGCCAAAGCCAACCCGGGCAAGCTCAATATGGCGAACGCCGGCTCCGGGTTCCAGAGCCATCTGGCAGGCGTGCTGTTTACGCACATGACGGAAATCGACGTGCTGCACGTGCCCTATAAGGGCGGGGCCTCGCTGATCGCGGTCATGGGCAACGAAGCGCAACTCACCATCGCTCCCGGCCCCGCAGTACTTGGCCACGTGCGCGCGGGACGATTGCGTGCGCTGGCCACCGGTGGCGAGAAGCGCTCGCCGCTGACGCCGGAACTGCCGACCGTCATCGAAGCGGGCGTTCCCGGTTACGTCTCGACCGGGTGGGCCGGGGTCATGGCGCCCAAGGCAACGCCGAAACCCATCCTCGACAAGCTGCACGCCGGAATCGTGAAAGTGATAAACGACCCGGCCACGCGGGAAATGATAGAGCGACAAGGCGGCGAACCGGTAACCAGCGCGCCCGCGGAGTTCACCAAATTCATCGGGCAGGAATACGCGCGCTTCAGCCAGGCGATCAGCATCGCCAAGCTGAAAGTCGAGTAACCGGCTCGCCCGTCGCACCGGACGCCTCCGCGGCTGCGCCGCGCGCTACGGTGTAGAATCGCGTTTCTTTTTTCATCCAGCAGGGTTTTCCGCCATGAGCACCCCCCCCGCCGCAGTGGGCATCGTCGGCCTCGGCCGCTGGGCCAGAGTTCTAACACGCGCTGCCGCCGGCTCGAACCGGCTTAAGATCGTCGCGGCCTACAGCCGCTCCGAGGAAAAACGCGCCGCGTTCAACCGGGAATTCGGCATTCCGGCGGTGGAAGACCTGCAATCGATGCTGGCTGATCCGAAAATCCAGGGCTGCATACTGACGGTACCCAACGAGCAGCACCTGCCGGTTGCCGAGCAGGTCGCCCGCGCGAAAAAACACATTTACACCGAGAAGCCGATCGCCAACACGCTGGCGGACGGTCTCAGGATTGCAGCACTGCAACAGCAATACGGCGTGCGGGTGCTGGTCGGCCACAGCGCGCGGCTGATGGGAGGCGTGCGCGAAATCAGAAAACGCATCGACGCCGGCGAACTCGGCCGCGTTGCGTTTATCGAAGCCAATTTTTCGAACGAACGCGCACTTGAATTGACGCCGGATACCTGGCGTTGGTACCGCGACCGCGCGCCCGGCGGTCCGCTGTCGCAGCTTGCGATCCACCAGTTCGACGTGCTGCATTATCTCGGCGGCGCAATCGCCGAGGTCAGCTCGATGGCGGCCAAACTGTCGCCGGTCGGCGCCGAAGTCGACGACCAATCGATGACATTGATCCGTTTCTCCGACGGCAAAGTGGGCTACGTCGGATCGTGCTGGACTTCACCCGGAATATTCGCGGTGCGCGTGTTCGGCTCCAAGGGGCTGATGCACTATGAAATCGACTTCGGCGCGTGGGACACGCCCGATAAGCTGCACTCATCCGCGACGCTATATATCCAGCGCGGCAAGGACGGCTATGCCAGACGCGAGCAGCTCAAGGTCCCGCCGAGCGACATGTTCCTCGCGGAGCTCGACATGTTCGCCGACATGGTCGCGACCGGCAGGGAGCCTGAGTTGTCGGCCGATAACGGCAATGCCTCGCTGGCGGTGGTATACGCCGCGTTGCGCTCGATCGACCGGCACGGGCAATATGTGAAACTCGCTGATATCATCAACGAAACCAGGGCAGGAATCTGAATTTCGGGCCAGCCCCCAAGGAGCAACCCCATGCTGCCAAGCCGCCATTTCATCGATCTCACCCAGCCCGAGATCGCACAGCAGTTGAAGCACAATCCGCTGGTAATCCTGCCCGCCGGCAGCGTCGAACAGCACGGGCCGCATCTGCCCACCGGCACCGACATTTTTGCCAGTCAGGCGATCGGTCACGCCGTTGCCGAGCGCATGGACGGGTTGCTTTTGCCGGCGACACCGTTCGGTGTGACGCCGATGCACATGCCGTTCGAAGGCACCATCACGCTGACGCCTGATACGTATATCCGCGTCGTCACCGAAACCGCCGCTTCCACCGCGCGGCACGGCGCGCGCTACCTGCTGCTGCTTAACTGGCACGAAGGCAATATTCCGTCGCTTGCGATCGCATCCGAAGCGCTGCACCGCGAGCACGGCATGACGGTGGTGACGGTTCAGGCGTGCTATGTCGCAACTGAACTCTACGGCCACGATTGCGGCGGACTCACGCACGGCGGCGAGATCGAGGCCCTTGCGGTACTCGCCTGCCGCCCCGACTTGGTCCACCTCGACCGCATCGAGGGCTCGTCCGATCACGCGCACGGCCGCAAGTGGGACAAATTGCGCCGCACGCGCTCCTATCAGCCGGTGCTGACCGACATTCGAACCATCGCGCCGAGCGGCTGGTATGGCGCGCCCGAGCATGCGACGATCGACAAGGGCGCGCGCATGCTGAATGGCATTGCGGATGCGATCGCCAGGGAAACGGCTGACATCTTCCGCATGCTCGACGAGGCACAGGGCGGCACCGCCGAAATCAAGCATCTGAAAGTGGCAAGCTGATGGCACGCGTACTGACACAGGCCGCCGCCAGGCAACTCGGGCTCGCCGGGCGCAAATCGCTCGAAATCGTGTCCGGCGAGAAAGGGGCGCAGGCGGTAACGCTGCGCCTGGTGGAAATTCCGGTGCCGCGGCCCGGCGAACCGCTGCGCGGGCCGCATTTCCACAAAGGATTCGAGGAGTGCATTTACGTGCTGTCGGGCGCGGGCTGCACCGAAGCCGACAGCGGCAAATATCCGCTCGCAGCCGGCGACGCCATCCTGATTCCCCCCGGTGAAAAGCACGTCACCCGCAATACGGGTGACACGCCGCTCATGCTGTTGTGCTTTTTCCCGGTGGCGGATATCGCGCAGCGCACGCACGACGCTGCCCCCTGACCCCCCCGGCCCGCCTGCTCTAACGGGCGCGCGGGGCAACGTCGCGCGCGTGAAGTTCGTGCGGAGGCCCCGCCTTACCGGGTGTTTTGACCCCCAGCCCCTATTTATTCCAACGTAAGCCAGTCGAAAGCCAAAAAGGCGCAGACTAGGTTTTTTTTCGCCACGAAGCGTATATTGTGGTCATAACCAGGAGATCGATATGACTGAGCATAATCCCGCCGGATCGCCGGCTAAAAAACAAATTTCGCTCGCCGCATGGCTAGCCCGCTTTGGCCGCATTGTGATCTGCATTCTTACCGCCGGCTTCGTTTATCCCCACGCATTCGTTGAAAACATGGATCTCGCCGAAATTCAGCGTAAGAACGAAGGCGAACTCTACAACAAGAAATAGCGAGCGGAGATCCTGCGCCGCGCACATCCGGTTCCGGCCGGACAGGCGCGCTAGCCGGGCGGCCAGTTGAACGGGCGGCCCGCGAGTAGGTGCAGGTGCAGGTGGAACACCGACTGCCCGCTTTCCGCACCGTTGTTGACGACCAGACGGAACGCGTTGTCGATTTTGAGCTGACGCGCGATTTTTCCCGCAGCGAGCAGCAAATGACCCAGCAGCGCCTGATCCTCCGGACCGGCGTTTGACAGCCTGTCCAGCGGCTTCTTCGGCACCAGCAACAGGTGCACCGGCGCCTGCGGACTGATGTCCCTGAAAGCGAGACACAAATCGTCCTCGTAAACGATATCGGCCGGGATCTGCCGGTTGATGATTTTGGCGAAGAGTGTGTCAGCCATAATCTTATTCCTGGCGCTGCCCAACCCGATTGACGGCAATCCGAGGCAACCGGCGCGGCAGTCTATCCACGCACCGGCTCTCCGCCGCCCGCCTCCGACCACGTAAAGCCGAGTCCGGAAACGCCGTTCTTGAGTACGGCGATCGCCGCAGCAATCCGCTCCGCATCGCCGCGCACGCCGAGTTCGATATAACGGTCGGCCTCGCTCATGTGCGGCAGGCTGAACACCTTGATGCCGGGAAAGTTTGCCAGGCACGCCTGCATCAATTCGATTAGTTGGCTTTCGCCCGCGCCGCGCACGATGATCGCGCTCTCCGCGGTGCGTCCCGCCGCATGCAGTTCTGCATACCAGTTATCGAGCACCCAAGCCATCATCGGCCACGCCATTTGCGGGAATCCGGGCAGGAAATGATGATGCCGCAGGCTGAAGCCGGGAATGCGGTTGTATGGGTTTGGAATAATGCGGCTGCCGCGCGGAAATTCTCCCATCATCAGGCGCTGGGGCGTGATATCGGCGCCGAATCGGGCGCGAATCTCGATCTCGGCATCCGGATGCAGGTGCAGGGTCACGCCGGCCGCATCTGCCGCGCATTGCCGCGTATGGTCGTCGGGCGTCGCGCCGATGCCGCCGAAGCTGAACACGACATCGTCCGTGGCCAGCGTACGCCTGAGCGTCGCGGTGAGCAGGCCCGGCTCATCGGCGAGATACTGGCACCACGCCAGATCGAGCCCGCGCGCGCCGAGCGTCGCGATCACCTGCGCCATGTGCTTGTCCTGGCGCTTGCCGGACATGATTTCATCGCCGATGATGATCGCGCCGAATTGCATAGCTCAGTGGTGGATGTAGGACTCGAGTTGCTTGATCATGAACTCCTGCTCGGAAATGGTTTCCTTGACCAGATCGCCGATCGACAGCACGCCCAGCACCCGGTCGTGCTCGCTCACCGGCAGGTGGCGCACGCGTATTTCGGTCATCATCCCCAGGCATTCCTCCACGCTTTGATCCGGATGCACGCACAGGACCTTGGCTGTCATTATCTCCCGCACCGGAATGTCGAGCGATGATTTGCCCTTGAGAGCTACCTTGCGCGCATAGTCGCGTTCGGTCATGATTCCGACCAGCCGGCCGGCATCCATCACCAGCAGCGCGCCGACGTTTTTCTCCGCCATCAATTTGAGCGCGTCGATCACCAGCGCATCAGGCGCGATTGAGAGAATGCCGTGCGGTTTGGACTCCAGCAACTGCTTGAGCGTTTTCATCGTTTTCCCCCGGTTACACGCGTCTTGGAGTTTTTTTCAAGTTTAGTCCAATGGCACTGGAAGGCAAGCATGGGCGGCGCGTCCGGACCCGATGCCTGCCGGTACCGGGCCGGTCGAAGTTTGGCTCATGCCTGCGTTCCCGCCGCCCTTTCGAGCACGCGGATCAGTACCGAGAAATCCGCGGTGCCCTCGCCAGCGCCCATCAGCGCGTTGAGCTGCTGTTTGACAATGGCGGCGGCCGGCAGCGGCAGGCCCGCGTCCTGCGCCAGTTCGAGCGCGATGGCAACGTCCTTGTGATAGAAGCGCGCGTCGATGCCGGGGCCAAATCTGCGCTCGACCATGCGCTTGCCGAACAGATCGAGCACGCGGCTGGCGGCAAATCCTCCCATCAATACCTCATGCACGCGGGCAGGGTCGAGTCCGCAGCGCCGCGCCAGCGCCAGTGCCTCGGCGGCTCCCTGTGCCGTGACGCTCAATGCCAGCTGGTTGCACGCCTTCGTTACCTGCCCGGCGCCATGGTCGCCCATGTGCACTATGGTTTTTCCGAGGCACTCTAACAACGGCTTGATGCGCTCGAATACCTGCGGTTTGCCGCCGACCATGATGGCCAGCGACGCGCTCTGCGCGCCCATCGGTCCGCCCGACACCGGGGCATCGAGCATATCGATGCCCCTGGCGGCAAGCGCCTGCGCGACACGGCGCACCACGAGCGGAGAAATCGTTTCCATGTCGACCACCACGCTGCCGGCCCGCGCACCGTGGATGATGCCATACTCGTCCAGCGCCACCTGCTCGAAATCGCTCGAAGCGGTAACGACGGTAAACACCACCTCACACGCCGCAGCCAATTCCGCCGGTGTTTTGTAAACCGCTGCTCCCGCGGCAATGAGCGGTGCAGCGGACTGCGGCTGCCGCGCATAAACCCCCATCTGATATCCGTGCTTCATCAGATTGAGCGCCATCGGCCGTCCCATTGCGCCAAGGCCGATGAAACCAAGTCGTGGTTGCGCCGTCATCATTTGCGCTCCAAATGCCCGCCGTTCTGGCGGCTAATTTTTGGCTTTGGCTTCGGGGTTTAGCAAATTCGGCGGCGTGCCGCCGGTCAGAACCGCAACGGCGTTTTTTGCGGCCGTCATCGCCATCGCACGGCGCGTTGCCTCGGTTGAGCTGCCGACATGCGGCGCGAGCACCACGTTTTTCAGCGCGAGAAACCCCGGATTGATCTTCGGCTCGCCCTCGAACGTATCGAGGCCGGCGGCGCGTATCGTGCCGTCTTTCAGAGCACGGATCAACGCCGCGTCGTCGACGATGCCGCCGCGCGTCGAATTGATCAGGATCGCGCTGGGCTTCATCTTCTTCAGTTCCGCCGCGCCGATCAGGTGATGGGTCTGCGGCATATACGGCATTTGCAGGATGACAAAATCAGCCTGCGCCAGCAACTCGTCCTTGCTCGCATAGGTGGCATTGATTTTTTGCTCGAGATCAGCGGCGAGCCGCACCGGATCGTGGTAGATCACGCGCATCTCGAAACCCTGCGCGCGCCTGGCAATCACGCGGCCGATGCGCCCCATGCCGATGATGCCGAGAGTTGCATGATGCACGTCGACACCAAGCATCTGCTTGAGGTGCCAGCCTTGCCAATGGCCCGCGCGGACGTAGGCTTCCGCCTCGGTCAGGCGCCGCGCCGCGGCAAGCATTAGCGCGAATGCGAGATCGGCCGTGGTATCGGTAAGCACGTCCGGCGTGTTGGTCGCCAACACCCCGCGTGCGGTGCAGGCGGCCAAATCGATATTGTTGTAGCCAACTGCAATGTTGGCTGCCACCTTGAGCCGCGGGCAGCACGCGAGCAGCTTGTCGTCGATGCGGTCGGTCAGGCAGCACATGACGCCATCCTTGTCCTTGAGACGCTGTGCGAGCGTCTCGGGATCGAACGGCACATCCTGCTGGTTCGACTCGACTTCGCAATGCTGCGCGAGGTAATCGAGCGTCTCGTCAAATACCTCGCGCGTAACCAGAATCTTCGGCTTCATTTCGCTCCCTGATTTCCACCTTCAGTCCGGATATTACGACAGCGCGTTTCGCAATTAGAGCGCCATCGAAGGGGTTGAAGGCTGTTTCGCCAGATAAACCGAAACGGCTTGAAGACCAATTGCGGCCCCGGGGAGGATGCCGCGCGGTGCCAGACTATTCGTCCTTCTCGTGGAAGGTATCCCAGAGATCCCGCGCCATCAGCGCGAGGCCGATCAGCACCACGACGCCGAGCGCGATGTCCTTCATCTTCAGCACGTACGGCACGACGAAACCGACGAACAACACCACCGCCACGATACCCGCAAAGATCTTGAATGCCATGTCGTGCTCCTGTTCCCGTTTCAGCTCGCTTCGACGCGGGTGGCGAGCCAGCGCGCGGTGCGCAAGAGGCGCGCGTCATCGTGGCGCGGGCCGATGAGCTGGAGACCGAGCGGCAGGCCGTTTGCACCCTGCATGAGCGGCAGGCTGAGCGCCGGCATGCCGCACAGAGTCCAGAGCGTGCAGAACGCGGGATCGCCCGTGGAGGCAAGGCCCTGCGGGGCCGTGCCGGCCGTGGCCGGGGTCACGATCGCGTCGTAGCGCTCAAACAGCTCCGCGAATCCCTCGATCAGCAGCGGGATGCGCGCGAGCGCCGCCTGGTAATCGAACGCGGTGTGCTTGCGGCCGCGTTCGAGCTGCGCGCGCAGCGAATCACTCAATTTGTCGCGCCCTTTTTCGTATTCGACCACGAGGCTGGCCGCCATCTCGGCTTCCATGATCGTGCGATGCCACTCGAGCGCCTCCCGGGCGCTTTCCGGCAGCACGAACTCCTCGACGCGATCGCCGAGTTGCGCGACGAGCTCACCGAACGCCTCGCGCGTGTCCGGCTCGGTGCGGTCCCAAAGCGGCGTCTTCACAAACGCAAACCGCGGCGGAACGGGCGGTTCCTCCGCGGCGATCCGCAGAAACGGGGTCCGCGCGCGCATGCGCGTATCCGGGTCCCGTTCGTCGAATCCCACGAGCTCTTCGCAGGCGAGCGCGATGTCCTCGATGGTGCGTGCGAACACGCCGACGTGGTCAAGCGTGCGCGAGAGCTTGAGAACCCCGTGACGGGAAATCAGGCCGTGGGTCGGCTTGAAGCCGTAGACCCCGCAGTAGGAAGCCGGACGGATCACCGAGCCGTTGGTCTGCGAGCCCAGCGCCACCGGCACCATTCCGCACGCGACCGCGGCCGCCGAGCCGCTCGAGGAGCCGCCCGGCGTGTGCTCGGTGTTGTGCGGATTGCGGGTCTTGCCCGGGGCGTAGGTGGCGAGCTCGGTGGTGACCGTCTTGCCCATGATCACCGCGCCGGCGGCGCGCAGCCGCGCGACGGCGGCTGCGTCCCATGCGGGCGTGCGCCCGGCGTGCAGCACCGTGCCGTCTTCGGTCGGCATGTCGGCGGTGTCGAAGATGTCCTTGACCCCGACCGGCACGCCGTGCAGCGGGCCGAGCGGCCGGCCTTCGCGCCGCTGTTCGTCGAAAGTCCGGGCCTGGGCGAGCGCATGCTCCGGGTCGAGAAACGCCCAGGCCTGCACGGCTGGTTCCATCTCGCGTACGCGAGCGAGGCACGCCTCGACCAGTTGCTCCAAGCCGATCTCACCGTCGCGGATCGCGCGCGCCGCGTCCACCGCCGAGAACCAGTTGAGTTGCAGGACATCCATCCGGTCAGGAGCCGTAGATCGCGCGCGGCAGCCACAAGGCGACGCCGGGGAACACGTACACGACCAGCATGGACAAAAGCACGATGTACAGGAACGGCATGCAGCCGCTGAAGATCTGCGTCAACAGTACGTGCTTCGGCGCGATGCCCTTCAGGTAGTAGCAAGCCATCGCCATCGGCGGGGAAAGAAACGCGGTCTGGAGGTTCAAGGCCACCAGGAGGCCGAACAACAGCGGGTCGATGCCGAAATGCGGCAGCAGCGGCAGGAAGATCGGCACGAAGATGATGATGATCTCGGTCCATTCGAGCGGCCAGCCGAGCAGGAAGATGATGACCTGCGCCATGAGGAGGAACGTGATCGGGCTCAGATTGAGGCCGAGCACGAATTTCTCGATGATGCTTTGGCCGCCGAGGTAGCCGAAGACGCCGGCGAAGGTCGCCGAGCCGACGAAAAGGAAGCACACCATGGCCGCGGTTCTCGCCGTGAGATACACCGATTCCTTGAGCCGGCCCCAAGTGAGCGCGCGGTAGGCGGCCGCCAGCACCATCGCGCCGAGCGCGCCGAGCGCCGACGCTTCGGTCGGAGTGGCGAGGCCGAACATGATCGCTCCGAGCACGGCGAGGATCATGACCGCGAGCGGGACGAACGACTTTAACAGCATCACAATCACTTGGGCAACGGGCACATTGCCCTGCTCTTTGGGCAGCGGTGGCGCAAGATGAGGCTTGAAAACCGCCAGGACCATGACGTACACGCAATACATGCCGGCGAGCATGAAGCCGGGAATGATCGCGGCAGCGTAGAGCTGGACCACCGACATGCCGGCCATCGCCGCGTAGACGATCAGCATGACCGAAGGCGGGATCAGGATACCCAGGCAGCCGCCGGCACAGATCACTCCCGATGCGAGTTTGACGTCATAGCCGGCCTTGAGCATCTGGGGAAAAGCAAGCAGGCCCATCAAGGTCACGACCGCGCCGACGATCCCGGTGGCGGTTGCGAACAGCGCGCACGTGAGGAGCGTCGCCACTGCAAGCGAGGCGGGTACGCGCTTGAGCGCGAGCTGCAGGCTGAAGAACAGTTTGTCGAGGAGGTTGGAGCGCTCGACGAGGTAGCCCATCAGCAGAAACAGCGGGACCGCCACCAGCACGTCGTTGTTCATGACGGTGAAGGTGTTCTGCGTGAGGAGGTAGAACACGCGGTTGTCGAAGAACGCCTGGTGCGGCTGGAAGTACGCGTAGTAGCCGAACCCCACGCCCAGCGCCATCAGCGTGAAGGCGACCGGGTACCCGATCATGATCGCGAAGACCAGGATCCCCAGCATCACCAGGGCAACGATTCCCGGATCGATCATCGCGCGGCTCCTTCCTGCGTTCCCTGCGCCTCGGCCTTCTTCGCATGCTCCGCGAGGATCTGATTCTCGAGCTCCTCGACGTCGTGCAGCCGCTGCGGCCAGCGCTTGTCCCGCAGGCACAGGATGCAGCGCAGGACCTCGGCCACGCCCTGCAACGCGAGCAGTCCCGCGCCGAGCGGAATCAGCATCTTGAGCGGCCAGATCGGCACGCCCGCCGGGCTGTTCACGCTCACCTCGCGGATCCGCATCGACTCAAACCCGTAGCCCCACCCCGAGATCACGAGCGCGAGAATGCCGGGAAAGAAAAACAGGATGTAGAGCACGAGCTCCACGCGCGCCTGCGTCCGCGGCTGCCACAGGCGATAGAACATGTCGGCCCGGACGTGCGCGCCGCGCGAGAGCGTGTAGGCGCCGGCCATGAAGAACATCGCGCCGTACATGGTGTAGCTGAAGTCGAACGCCCAGCTCGTCGGGTTGTTCAGCACGTAGCGCACGAACACCTCGTACGAGGTGCCGAAGGTGAGGATCACGAGGCACCAGGCGAACGCGTGCCCGACCGTGCGGCTTAGCAGGTCCACGCCGTAGATGAAGCGATTGATCATTTCTATGCTCACAGATCAATTTCAGGAACAACAAAAATGGAGCGGTACCTCGCGGTGCCGCCCCATGATCCGAAAAACCGTGAAACTTCGGGACGATCAGCCCAACTTGGTCTTGTACACGTGCTCGTAGGCGAGCTTATAGTTGGCGGCGTTGAGCTGCTCGTAGTAAACGACGCGTTGGAACCACGCCCGCTGGGAATCGATGATCCTCTTGTTGATCGGGTCCTCGCTCAGCTTTGCCGACAGCTTGTCCCAGGCCTTGAGCTGCTCGAGCATGATGCTGTCCGGCGTGCGGATCACGTTGACCTTGTGCTTGTCTTTCAGGATCTGGAGGTCGCGCGAGTAGTTCTCCATCGCGAGCCAGAAGTTCGCCGAGTTCGCTGCCTCAACGCCGTACCTGAGGATCGCCCTTAGGTCGGGGGACAACCCGTCGAACTTCGTCTTGTTGAAGACGATCTCGAAGCTTTCGGACGCCTGGTGGTAGCTGCCCATCATGTAGTTCTTGATGACATCCTGCGCGCCGAACCGCATGTCGGAAGTCGGGTTGTTGAACTCGAAGGCGTCGATCACGCCGCGCTCGAGCGCCGGCACGATCTCGCCGCCCGGCAACTGCGTCACCTTGGCGCCCATTTCCTGGAACAGGTCGGCCGCGAGGCCCACGGTGCGATACTTGAGGCCCTTCAGCTCCGCCGCGGTCTTGATCGGCTTCTTGAACCAGCCGAACGGCTGGGTCGGCATCGGGAAGACCAGGAAGCCGACCACATTGAGTCCCAGGGTCTTCTGCACCAGTTCGTTGTAGAGCGCCTGCCCGCCGCCCTCGTAGAACCAAGCAATCGTGTGGTGCGCGTCGTTGCCGAACACCGGTCCCGTGCCGAAGAGCGACGCCGCCTTATGCTTGCCGTACCAGTAAACAGGCACCGAGTGTGCGCCGTCCAGCACGCCCTTGCTCGTCGCGTCCATCACCTCGAAGGGCTTCACGACCGCGCCGGCGACCAGGTAGTCGATACGCAGGCGGCCGCCGGCCATTTCGTTGACGCGCTTGACGTACTGCTCGGCCATCTCGTTGAAGATGTCCTTCGCGCCCCACGCGCCCTGCATCTTGAGGACGATGGGAGACTGGGCTACCGAGATCATCGGGAATCCGGCAATTGCGGCGCCGGTGGTCGCGGCAGCGGCGCCGGTCAGAAACTTGCGGCGCGATGATACGTCAGGCTTGGCCTGCGTATTTTTCTTCAGGTCTTTTTGACTCATGGTGACCTCCTAGATTGGAATAGTGGTTTAAATAGTGGTTTAACTACGGACGGACTCGTTACAAGGCGGATGTAATATTGCTCTCTTATCAGTATTTTATACGGTGCGACGCCTTGCGACAGGCCGGCTATCGTATACCCACGGCAGGCCAAAATCAAGCCTGTTCCCGCTTTGTGAAATCCCGCGTTCAGAATATGAAATATTAGCCGGTAATGCTTACGCTTACGGCAAGCTTACGCGAGACTACTTTTGAGCAGCCTGCCGGCCATCGCGCAGATAGGCCCGACTTCCCGCACGGCGTCATGCCCACCCCGCAACTGGCAGGCGACTGGCCTGCCGGCCGCGGCGGACTTAGCGGGCGGGGGCGATCATGAAGTCTCCCTGGAATTAAACGCCGCGATTCTATCGCTCTGAATCCGCATGACGCGTTTGTTTATCGGTCCCGGTCAAATCCGGCCGGCATGATACTGCGTGGCCGGTCACCTTCGCATTCAACGCTCACCACAGCCAGGCGGCGCCGCGCACGCCGCTCGAATCTCCATGTACGCCTGGCGCCAACCGCGTTACCACGCTCTCCGAGTACACCTGCTCGCCCCAAAACCCGGGCACCTTGCGGTAGAGGCGCTCGACGTTCGACATGCCGCCGCCGAGCACGATCACGTCCGGATCCAGCAAATTGATCACCAGCGCAAGCGACCGGGCGAGCCGTTCCTCGTAGCGCGACAGCGCTGCTTCGCACCCGGGGTCACCGCCCTGCGCGCCCGCCACGATCTCAACCGGAGTACGCGCGCCGCCGGATGCCCGCTGATAATCATGCGCGAGCGCCGGCCCCGACAGGAAGGCCTCGATGCAATCACGCCGCCCGCAGGAGCAATGCCCGCCCGGATATTCGCCCGCCGCCGGCCATGGCAGCGCATTGTGCCCCCACTCGCCGGCAATCGCGTTGGCGCCGCGCAGAATTCTTCCATTGACGACGATGCCGCCGCCGACTCCGGTGCCGAGGATCGCGCCAAATACAACGTTGGCGCCACGGCCGGCGCCGTCGGTGGCTTCCGAAAGCGCAAAACAATTGGCGTCATTTTCAACCCGCACTTCGCGCGCGAGCGCAGTACCGAGATCGTATGAAAACGGCTTGCCGTTATAGGGCACCCCATACGCGTTCTTGAGCAAGCCCGTCGCCGCGTCGATTGCGCCAGGGGCGCCAATACCGACGCTGCACGTGGCGCCGGCGGCGCGCTCGGCGGCGCGCACGAGAGCAGCCAGGAATTCGATGGCGGACGCGTAATCGGTCTTCGGCGTCGGTTCGCGGCGGCGCAACACCTCGCGCCGCCCGTCGTCGAACACCGCGATCTCGGTCTTGGTGCCGCCGAGATCAATGCCGATGCGCATCAGTATCCCTGGTCCCAGGGTATCGACAAGCGCATGCCCGAAATGATCAGGCCGACCATGCTGTAGGTCTGCGGGAAATTGCCCCACAGTTCCCGGGTGCGTGGATCGATGTGCTCGGAGAGCAGGCCGTGGCGATTGCGGCAGGCGAGCATTTTGCCAAACAGCTCGCGTGCTTCCTCACGCCGTCCGATCGCGGCCAGCGCATCGATATACCAGAACGTGCAGACCAGAAATGCGTTGTCCGGCACGCCGAAATCGTCGGCTTCGGTGTAGCGGTAAACGAAGTCGCCGCGCCGCAGTTCGCGCTCGACCGCCTCTACCGTCGCCACAAAGCGCGGGTCTTCGGGCTTGAGAAACCCGAGTTCGTGCATCAGCAGCAGGCTTGCGTCCAACGAGTTGCCGTCGAAGGCGGAGACAAAGCTGCCGCGGCGCGCGTTCCAGGCGCGCTCGCATATCACGCGGTGAATTCTGCCGGCGTGCTCGCGCCACTCGCGCGCGCGATCAGCTAACTCGAGCCGCACCGCAATCTTGGCAAGACGGTCGCACGCAGCCCAGCACATCACCGCCGAATGCGTGTGCACCCTGGCCATGCCCCGCAACTCCCACAGACCTGCATCGGGGCGGTCGTACGCGCGCAGCGCCTGCACTCCGAGTCCTTCCAGGTGATGGAACAGTGCCGCATCGCCGGGACGTATTAACCGCTTGTCGAAAAATACGTGCGTCGCCGCCAGTATTGCGGAACCATACACGTCATTCTGCGCCTGCCGATAGGCCTGGTTGCCCACTCGCACCGGGCCCATGCCGCGATAGCCCGGCAGCGACGGCACCTCGCTCTCCTCGATGTCGGCACGCCCGTTGATCCGGTATACAGGCTGCAGATGGTGATCAGCACTCGCGCCGGCGATATTGATAATGTAGCGAAGGTAGCGCTCCATGGTGCGGGTCGCGCTCATGCGATTGAGCGCGTTCACCACCATATAGGCATCACGCAGCCAGCAATAGCGGTAATCCCAGTTGCGATTGGTGTCCGCGGCCTCCGGAATCGACGTCGTGACAGCGGCGATGATCGCCCCGGTGTCGTCGTACGCGTTCAGCTTGATTGTGATGACGGCGCGGATAATTTCCGCCTGCCACTCGAACGGGATGGCAAGCGCACGCACCCATTCGCGCCAGTATGCGGCAGTCTCGTCGAGGTGGCGGCGGCTGACCTCGTGCACCGAATCAGGCACGGTCTCGTCCGGCCCCATCACCATCGATATCGTGTCGCGCAGGAAAAACGGGGTCTCCTCGACGATCGCCGTGACCGAGCAGTCGGTGGTTACGCGCAGCACGAATTCGGGGGTAAGGTAGCGCACATGATTGCTGCCCCAGGTCATTTGCGGCCGGCGTGCGCCGTAATCGCACGCCGGCCGCACGCGCACGCAGATGCGCGGACTGCCGGCGATGTTCCGCACCCGCCTGACCAGCATTACCGGGCAGTACATGCGGCCGAACTGCCGGTAGCGCGGAGCGAAATCCATGATCTCGATCGCCCCGCCGTGGCGATCGTAAACGCGCGTGATCAGAATCGCGGTGTTGGCCACATACTCCTGCTCGGAACGCTCCGCATCGATGAGATCTATGGCGGCAAACCCGAATTCGTCGCCGCCCGTGCGCTGCTTGAGCAACGAGCAGAACACCGCGTCCGAATCGAAACGCGGCAAACACGCCCACACGATTTCGCCGGTGCCGTTGACCAGCGCCGCAATACCGGAATTGCCGATCAGCGCGAGTTCATTCATGGTCGTCATGACAGTTCAGGCACGAACCTGCGGGGAGTAGTGTTCGGCAAACGCCGCGAGCCACGCGCGCACGGATGGTGCGTCCGCGAGGCGCCAGCGCGCAGCCGATGCCCCGCTTCCGACCTTGACCGAATGACCGCACCGGCCGTTCACGAACGCAAATCCG
>Ga0209726_10002759_pt1 | contig 25391 bp, 28 predicted proteins | sample Subgrocontami54m_FD_187453 | JGI IMG/M metagenome (GOLD analysis project Ga0209726, IMG submission 187453) | Subsurface groundwater microbial communities from S. Glens Falls, New York, USA - GMW46 contaminated, 5.4 m (SPAdes) (version 3) | ecosystem: Environmental > Aquatic > Deep subsurface >... | reverse complement strand
TAATCCCTGCCCCGCCAAAACGAATTCCGAAAACCCGCCCGCATTCATTCCCCAGACCCCTTTCTGCGGGCGGGAGAATTCAGTCTCGGTTTTGCCAAATCAAAATCCCCAGAAAAAATAGTTTGGCAAAACCGAGTCCGCATTTGAATTCCGCCAGTTTCTCCCTTAGGAGAAACCCGACCTCGCCCGCCACCACTATACCGAAAAAAAGAAATGGAATCGCGCCAAACAAAAAAGAATGAGTGGTGGCGAGGCGAGGGCGGAGCGACGGAGTGGGAACGGAGCCGAACACCTTGCGGTGTTCGGTGGAGTGGACGCTACGGCGTGACGGAATTCATTAGTCAGCGATTTTGGAAATAGGTTCTAACTTGGTACAATAAATACACCACAGAACGAAGTGATGGGCCCCAATTCCCTTTTAGGGCTGTCAAATACCCCGCTACCCACCAAAGACAAGGTCAAAACTGTGGATAAGACAGGGGATATGTGTATAAAGGACAATTCCATGGTACACGTGAAATGTGGAGAATAAGGCTAATTATAGCCATATTATCAAAAAGACAGGTCTTTTAGAGTCTTTTATTGTTTCATGTGAAACAAATTAGGCTTTACATACTACAGATGACTCTTCTTCAGGTAGGCGTAAAGGTTTTTCTTAAAAATAAGGACGGACTGTACCTTCTTCTCAAAAGGTCATCCTTAAAATATCCAAACATAGAACGCTTTTGGGATATTCCCGGTGGTCGGATATTTCCGGGAACGACGCTTGTGGAAAATCTCAAAAGAGAAGTGTTTGAGGAGACTAAACTCAAGGTTCTTAGTGAGCCAAGGCTTATTGATGCGCAGGATATTATTCGTTTACCTGAAAAGCATATTGTAAGGCTTACTTTCGTCTCAAATACAGAAGGAGAACCTGTTTTAGACGAGGAACACACTGAATATCGTTGGATAACCTTGGGTGAAATGAAGCAGATGGAGAAACTTGATGAATTTACACAAGAAGTCCTAGAGAAAGGGCTTTTCTGGATTTAAGTGTGTGTTTCATCTGAAACATCTATATGGGCATTACTCAAAAGGTCGGGTCGCTGGGAGAGGAACTGGCAGTAAAGTTTCTTATGAAACGAGGGTTCAGGGTTCTTGACCGGAACTATCGTCGCTCGTGGGGCGAATTGGATATCGTGGTAAAGAAGGGAGGAAAGATTCACTTTGTTGAAGTTAAGGCGCTTTCCCAGAACATTGTTTCAGATGAAACATTTCCTTTGGATAGCAGGGAGGTGTCACGGTCCTATATACGGGCAAAGGTAAAAAAGGATCGGTTCAGGCCTGAAGAACATATGACCTCCGAGAAACTCAAACGTCTCGGGCGCATAGTCCAGACATATCTAGGTGAGAAACATGTTTCATCTGAAACAAAATGGCAGTTTGACGTGCTGACTGTCCTCATAGACAGGGAAAGTAAGAAGGCTAAGGTAGAGTGTTTAGAGGATGTAATGTTGTAAACGCATAAAGGACATTTTAAATTGGTGAATGTCCTTTAGAAAATAATTGATTACTGTGTTAGGATAACTTTTCTGGTTTAGGTATCGGGGTATAGTGTAACGGTAGCATACTTGCTTTGGGAGCAAGCAGTTCCAGTTCAAATCTGGATACCCCGAAAATGAAAAACTATGCGGGTACGATTATTGAAGAATCTCTGGATGACACAAAAGTTCTCAACCAGGTGAGAATTGTTTCAACAAGAGTTTCCAAGGTGACGAACAGGCATCAAACACCTTGGCTGAAGCAGTGGACGCTACACACTGTTAAGATAGCTTCTAAAATAGCCGATACCACCGCACAGATTTTGAGTTTGGATTTAGAAAGGAAGCACCCCTGGTTTGCGGATTTTAAAAATGGAAAAACGCATTACATTGTATTCCCGCATAAGATCTTTAAGGTTGATATGCAGAGCAAAGAACAGTACGACTTAGCAAAGGCATATGGCATTTCGCTTGGCATTCCTGACTATCAGGTGGATTTTCAACCACTTGAACAGAAAAAGAAATTTGTATGAAAGTTGTTGTACAAAATCTGGCGGTGGAGTATATGGATGAGGGAAATGGTCCTGTTGTTCTTCTTTTGCATGGGTGGAAAAGCGACCTGCACACCTTTGATCCGCTTATTTCCGCTCTTGTGGGTTCATTTCGAGTCATACGGCTTGGCCTGCCGGGTTTTGGCGGAAGCGAAGTTCCGAGGGAGTCCTGGGGGGTGGGGGAGTATGCTCTGTTTGTAAAGGCGTTCATTCAAAAGCTTGGAATATCCGTGGACACGCTTATTGGGCACTCGTTTGGTGGGCGGATTACCCTAAAAGGAGTCGGTTTCGGAGAACTACATCCGAAAAAGGTGGTACTTATCGCTTCTGCGGGACTTGCGAAGCACAAAACGGTGCGTAATCGGCTGTTTGGTATTCTTGCGAAGCTGGGGAAGGTACTTACTTTTGTATTTCCGGCTTCAGTCCGTCGTAGCCTCCGTCGCAGATTGTATCAAGCGACCGGTAGTAGCGACTATCTCAATGCGGGAGTGCTTAAAGAAACCTCTTTAAAGGTGATACGCGAAGATTTGAGTGGGTATGCTAAAGGGGTGGAAGTGCCGACACTTCTCATATGGGGAGAAGGAGACATCGCAACGCCACTTTCGGACGGAAAACGTTTGGCGGAGCTTATTTCAGGTTCTCGGCTAGAGATTGTGGAAGGAGCCGGACATTTCGTACATCAAGAACGACCGAAGGAAGTGGCGGAACTCATTAAAAAGTTTGTTTCTCAATGAAAAACTTTCTGACAAGATATTCTCTTACCTATGTTCGCTCACTCGTGTACATGCTACAGGCGAGTGAGTATCACGTTGGTGATTTTCTGGATTGGTTCTGGCGTACCCGTGACTTTTTACATGTTGAGGAGCGGAAAGCGTTGGTGAAAACACCGAAAGCAGTCGCTTTTCTTTGTGTGGGGTACAGCGCGCTCACTGTAGTGTATGTTTTTGTGTTTTGGTTGTTGTCTACGACTACCACAGTGTGTGGGTATCTTGTCTCTTTTCTCGCTATCGTGGGTATACCGTTTGTGCTTACGTATATCCTCGCAGTGTTCACGGTCGCTGTTCGCTTTGTACAATGGCCGGTGGAGCGTTCCATTGTCGCTTCGGCAAAGAAGAAACTCAAAGAACACAAGGGGCTAAAAATCGCTATCGCGGGGAGCTACGGCAAGACCAGTATGCGTGAAATCCTGAAGACGGTACTTGGAAAAGGGAAGAGGGTGTCGGCACCGCCGGGAAGCTACAACACCCCGCAGGGTATAGCGAAGTTTGTGAAAGGTCTACAGGGAGATGAGGAGGTGCTTATTTTTGAACTTGGCGAGTACTACCCAGGAGACATTCGGAAGCTCTGTGATTTTGTACAGCCCGATATGGGAGTCATTACGGGCGTGAACGAGGCGCATCTAGAGAAGTTTAAGGATATTTCTCGAACACAAAAAACGATTTTTGAACTCGCCGATTATCTGGCCTCCGTCATTCCTGCGGAGGCAGGAATCCAGAAAGGTCTTTTGTATATAAACGGGGAGAACGCACTCGCGAAAGAATATGTTACCACTCTTATTCCTCCTTTCTTAAAGGAGGTGCCCGATAGGGCGGAGGATTTAAATCCCTCGGCTCGCAAATTCGCTACCCCATTTATGAAAGAGAGAATTAACTTCTACACCCGCGCCGGAGCGGGGAAGTGGAAGGTGGAAAATGCGAAGACTAGTCTTGAAGGCACAACTTTTACTTTGGCGGACGGAACACAAAAGATATCCGCACACTCGCACCTTCTGGGGTTGCATCAAGTGGGTCCGCTTGCTGCTGTTGCCGATATTGCGACAGGGCTCGGACTTACTCCGCTACAGATTGAGCAGGGGATTTCGGAGACGAAGCCGTTTGAGCACCGACTTGAACCCAAAACCGACGCCCATGGTGTCATCACCCTTGATGATAGCTACAATGGCAATCCTGATGGCGTACGAGCAGTGATTGATTTTCTCGCATCGCTCAAAGGGATCGGCTTGTCTGCCGAAGGCAGGCGTTTCTATGTCACCCCCGGGCTTGTTGAGATGGGAGTAAAGACTGAGGAGGTGCACAAAGAAATCGGAAGACAGCTTGCTTCGGCCGGTATTGAAAAGGTGGTGCTTATCCGCAATTCCGTCACACCCTTCATAGAGAAAGGGTTACAGGAAGGGAAGTATGAAGGAGAGATTATCTGGTTCGCGAAGGCGCTTGAGGCGTTCTCGGCACTACCAAATCTTACCGTGAAGGGGGATGTGGTACTTCTGCAGAACGATTGGCCGGACCAGTATGCGTAGAAATAATTTTCAATTTACAATTACCAATTTTCAAACGATAATGCGGATATGAAAACGATTGCAGTCATCTTTGGTGGACGGAGTGCGGAGCATGATGTTTCTATCATCACGGCGCATATTCCGATTATAGAGTCGCTTACCGCGATGGGCGGTTTTGATATTTGGCCTGTCTATATTACGAAGGAAGGAGACTGGTACTCGGACAAGGCGATGAACGATATGGCCTTTTTTAAGCAGAGCGATTACGAGACAATCCTGAAAAAGCAGAAAAAAGTGCGGTTGTCTTTTGATAACGGTCTTGAAATGGTTTGGCCGGGCATTCTTGATAAAAAAGTGAAGATAGATGTGGTATTTCCCGCAATGCACGGAACGTACGGCGAAGACGGCTCACTGCAAGGAGTGCTTCGTATGGCGAAGGTACCGTTTGTGGGATGCGATATGGCGTCTTCCGCGGTCGCGATGGATAAGGCATTCACCAAGCAGGTGCTCTTCGCCGAAGGCGTGCCGGTCGTTCCGTTTGTCTGGTTTACGCGCGAAGATTTTGTATCCAAAGACGGCGTACTGAAAGAAAAGATTGCGAAGCTGAAGTACCCACTCTTCGTGAAGCCGGTACATCTCGGTTCAAGCATCGGTATTACCAAAGTGAAGCAACCGTCCGAACTTTTGAACGCGATTGAGGTTGCGTTCCACTACGACGATAAGGTGCTCGTGGAAGAAGGGGTAGAGAATCTTATTGAGGTGACGCTCCCGATTATCGGAAACGACGTACTCACCCTCGCTTCGGTAGAGCGACCCCTAAACAAGACCGAGTTTTTCGATTTCAAAGATAAATATCTTTCCGGCGGAAAGGGAAGTGGGGTCAATAGCGAATACAGTGAGGTTCCGGCAAAGATTGACGAAGCGCTCATAAAGGAAGTACAGACACTCGGGAAGAAAACCTACCGTGCGCTTGGCTGTAGTGGTATCGCGCGCGTGGATTTTCTCATTGATGCTTCAACCAAAAAAGTGTTCGTAAACGAAGTAAACACCCTTCCCGGCAGTTTATATATTCACAACTGGAAAAAGTCTGGCGTTTCCGGTGTGGAACTTGTCACACGGCTCGTGAAGCTCGCTGAAGAGCGTTTTGCACAGCAACAAGCCCTCACGCATACCTTCTCCTCGTCTATTCTCCAAAAAGTCGGCGGACTAAAAGCACAGTAACGTTCGATGCTCGGACCCCATATCCCAGTAAATTCTCTACTTATCGGGAGGCTCTCTTGAGCGGTGTGGCGGGCGTGCTATGCTCGGTGGTGTTATATTGGCGCCATGCCAGCAAGCCAACAGTATGTCGAATGATTTTAAAAGAGGACTGGAAAGCGAACTGCGGGATTTTTTCGAACCGCATATTTTTTCTCGTGGCAAGAGCTATTTTCGCGAGGGCTTGGTGGATAAACTTGTCGTTGAAACGCAAAAGAGTGGCATCCTACAGGTAACCGCTGTAGTGTATGGAAGTGAGGAGTATGAGACATCCCTTTCGTTCAATCCCGGCCGTTCTTTTTCTGGTTTTGAGTGTACCTGTCCGTATGATGACCTCTGCAAACATAGTGCGGCGGTCGGTCTTGCGTTTATCGAACACTATGCAAAAGAAGCGAAGAAAGATACTCCCCGCGTGCATGAAGCGGTAGTTGTTGCCGGTACGGCCACACCGGTCTCAAACGAAATACTGGCGGCATTGGGCGGTAATGCGACTCCCGAACAGATTGAAGTACTTATCCAGAAACTGCAAGAGGTGAAAAAACAGACGGAGACGGCCATACCATCAAATGTGCCTGTAGTGGCCCCGCCTTCACAAAGCCATGAGACGTTTACCCTCAAGCCGTATTTTCTTGAATTTTCGGAGTGGAACGGGAAGTTGACGCTCCACCACAAAGACAACCCGTATCAACTTGCGAGCGTTAAATCAATTCTTGAGCATGGCGATTCACTTACGCCGGAGCAAAAAGTCTTTTTCACATTTCTAAAAACGGTGCAGTCATCTTCCCCATATGACGTATCGGGAAAAGATGCTGATTTTGCCCAATTGTTTCGGCTGGCCAAAGAGTCCGGTCTACCCATCTATTCAAGTTACGGTTACGGAGCGCATACGCCGCTCACCATTAATCTCCAGCCGGAAAAACTGAAAGCCTCGCTCCGGCTTGAGGAAACAAAGAATGAATATCGAGAGCATATACATCACGAGTTCATTTTTGAAATGCCTATGACTCCTGCGAAGGACTCTGTAAAGTTTGTTGCCGGAACAAAGAGTCTTTTGCATATAGCAAAAGGCACTATTTCAGTGCATACGATGTCAGAGGAGATTGCAGAACTCATCTCCCGCGTTCGTCCGAACAGTCACTTTGAGTATCGCTCCAACACCTCCAGCAAACCTCGCATGGAAACTGAATTGACGCACAAGGAAACCCTGCGTATCAACGATATTATTAAAGATGCACGACAGTATCTCGACTTTACGACAAGTCTTACTCCCGACTACGAAGTACAAACATATAATCAAGTCACTCCTGTTCTCCTTGTTGATTTTTCTTTTGAGGAAGGGACGCTCGGTATCTATCCGGCCATTGATTATGGCTGTTTTATACAAAATATTTCGGAGAGTGTTTCGGTCAACCGCTCCCAAGGACGACTTTCAATAAAATATCGCGGAGGATTTGAGCATCATGGGGATGACATTATTGTATTCGATCAGAAAAATATTCGACACGCACCCATAGACCGTAAAGCCGAAGTTGCGCACTTCAAACAGTTCTACGACAAGGACATCGGCCTCAACAAAACGGGGACGCGCACCGTTCAAGAGCTTCCGAAGATTGCTAATTTTTACGATACGGAATGGAGTACCATCGTGAAGCATTGCGAAACTATTCGGTGCGACATACGATTTGTACGCGATACATTTGCATTCGAGCAGGACGCTTTTCGGGCCGATGTCGCGATTGACACCAAAGCAGATAACGACTGGCTTTCTTTCGATACGGCGTGTTACTGCGGGCCGGACCGGCTCACGATAGCCGATCTTCGGCGTTTTATCGATGAAGGCCACGCTTTCTTTCGGCGCGAAGACGGGCGGCTCTCTCGCATTACCAACCTTGAAGAGCTTGCCCGTTTTGTCGGCATGCTTGAAAGTTTTGAGGAGCGGGAAAACGGACAGTTTGAAGGAAAGCTCTATCATGCGCCGGAGATCGAGTATATGGTTACCAGTTCCTCGCACTATACCGCTACGAGAGGAAAAGGATTTGAGCGCTTTCTCAAAGACATACGGTCCGGGAAGCCGGTCAAAAAAATCGTCTTTTCCCGCGAGCATACAAGACTCCTCCGTCCGTACCAAAAGGAGGGAGTTGAATGGCTCTACTTTCTTCGCTCATATCATTTTGCGGGCATACTTGCCGATGATATGGGATTGGGAAAAACCATTCAGACGCTGGTGCTTCTTGAAAAGGAGCGTATCCCGAACAGACCCTCGCTCGTGGTATGTCCGAAGACGCTTCTCTACAACTGGCAGAATGAATCGTCCCGATTCGCTCCTTCGCTCAAGGTGGCGGTGATAGACGGCACTCCCGCCGAACGCGAGGCACTTATTGAGAAAGCTTCGGAGTACGATCTCCTCATTACCGGTTACGCGACCCTGAAGAAAGACAACGAGGCGTACAAAAAAGCGGGTGTCGTTTTTAACTATTGCGTACTTGATGAAGCCCAGTTTATCAAAAATCATGCGACCAAGAATGCGCAGACGGCCAAGGAGGTGGATGCGGACCATAGGCTTGCGCTCACCGGCACTCCGCTTGAAAACAGCGTTTCCGAAATCTGGTCCATATTTGATTTTCTTATGCCCGGGTTTCTCGGGTCATACGCCACATTCTCAAAGCGTTTTCACAAGCCTATTATGGAGCGCTCTGACCATAAAGCTCTTGAACTGCTTAAGCGAAAAGTGGAGTGCTTCATGCTCCGCCGCACCAAAGGGGAAGTGCTGAAAGAGCTCCCGCCCAAGGTAGAGCAGATAGGCCACTGCCAATTGAGCAAGGCGCAGAATCTGCTGTACCAAGAAGTGCTTTCACGGGTCAAAAGCGAGATGTTCAAAGCCGTGAAAGAACGCGGGTTTGAAAAATCGCGCATCCACATTCTCGCTGGTCTTATGAAGCTTCGCCAAGTGTGCAATCATCCGGCAATGCTCCTCAAGGGAGCAGACCACCGCACGTACGAGTCCGCCAAACTGGACATGTTCAACGAACTTGTCGAAGAGGTATGCGAGAACAAACGCAAGGTACTCGTGTTCAGCCAATTCACCCAGATGCTCGATATTCTCGCCAAGGAACTCGAATCACGCAGTGTGCCGTATCTCTATCTTTCCGGCAAAACGAATAACCGTCAGAAACTGGTCGAGAAGTTCAACACGGACCCCAGTATCCCTGTGTTTCTCATCAGCCTCAAGGCAGGGGGAACGGGGCTGAACCTCACCGCGGCCGACACCGTGATTATTTTCGACCCGTGGTGGAACCCGAGCGTGGAGAATCAGGCGGTTGATAGGGCGCACCGCATCGGGCAGAAAAAATCCGTCAACGTATACAGGCTAATCACGACGGGAACTATTGAGGAGAAAATCATCGCGCTCCAGCAAAAAAAGAAAAAGCTTTTTGATGCCCTTGTCGGTGAAAGCAAAGACCTCTTCCAAAAGCTGACGTGGGAGGATGTGCAGGAATTGTTCCGCTAGCTTCATCGGATACGGTTCCAGTATATGTGGGACATGTGCCCGAAAGCCTGAGTTGACCCAGATGTATCCGTTGTGTATACTTTGGATATATAGTTAAGAACCCTTACAAATCCCAGTAGTAGAGTAGACTCACTACGGGACAAGTGGGACACACGAATTACAAATATGAAGACCATGATAAATATCAAGGCAGATAGAGAGGTGAAGATAAAGGCGCAGAGTGTTGCGAAGAAACTTGGCGTACCACTCTCCTTAGTTATCAATAATTATTTACGCGATTTTATTCGCGACAAAGAGGTACATTTCTCTCTCAATCGGGACACTATGCCCCTCGGAACACCGCAGGGGGTACTGAAGCCTGCGGTAAAACGGCGACTGGCGCGAATTCATAAGGATATCGTGGAGGGTAAGAATCTTTCCCCATCTTTTTCTAATATGGACGACGCTATCCGCTATCTTCATTCGCAATGCGAGTAGAGTTTCATCGAAAATTCACCAAAGGATATACCAAAGCTCCCGCTTATATTCGCGCTAAGTCTGATGAACGACTTCGGTTGTTCAAGGAAAATCCTGTTCACCCACTCTTGGATAATCACGCTCTGCAAGGTGATCGATTGGGACAGTGGAGCATCAACATTACCGGTGATTGGCGAGCACTCTATGAATTTCAAGATGCAGAGACAGTTATCTTTGTTGAGATCGGTACACATCCCCATTTGTATGGATAGGGTAACATTCCAATCCGCCTGAAGCGGATTGGAATGTTATTTCGTAGCATCCGGAGGAGTATAAAGTTTATTTGCGAAGCTCGGCGTCCAAGCGTTTGGACTCGGCCCAGGCGAGTTCAAAGATTTTTTTCATGGCGTCAGCAATTTCAGCACTCTCTATACTCACCCCGAGTTTTTCTTTCCACGAGGCAATCATAATTTTGTTGTCATATATATTTATTTCGGGAGAAAAGTAGTATTTGTCGGCAGGAACGAATGCTACTTCGCGTTTTTCCTCCGCGTCAAAGGCGCTTCGCGCGATTCCGGCAGGCGTTTGCGGGAAGATGGCGCGAATGGCGATACCTTTTCGTGCTCTACGTTTGTAATACTCCGGAAAATAATTTGGAATACCTGTTTGTACCTCGCCCGCGTTTGCGTAGGCTCGAATAGTTTCTGTTGAGGTAAGGGTATCCTCGTAAACCTGCTTCAATCCTTCTGTTCCCTCGTAAAACTTTATGCGCGGGCGATTTTGCGTCGCGTGCACGGAGCGAAGCTGGGGGATAAAGCCTTCCGCCTTCATGATGCGCTCTTTTGCGGTTTCTGCTTCTCTTTTGAGGAAGCTAATGATGGCCTCCGGTGGTTCCGCGACATATTCCTGCTTCGGCTCTTTGCCGGATATGTTCACTACCCCCTTGTTTACGAGTGAGTCAAGAATATCGTATCCGGTTGTTCGGTTGATACCGGCCTTACGGGCGATTTGCGTTACGGTTCCACGACCAAGTTCAAGCAGGGCTACATACACGGTGGCTTCTTTGCTCCCAAAGCCGAGCGCCTCTAGGGTTAGCGGAAGCTCTTTTATTTGGTCGTTCATAGCCTATGAGTATAGGTCAGAACAGCAATTGTGTCAATTTATTTCCACACAAATACGTTTATACATCTGAATAAAAGCTATAAATAAGGATTTATCAAGCATTTGTTATGACGGTACGTTTTGACAGCAAGAATAACATTAAGATATAATCTTAACAGAAAGTCAATACTTCGACAGGCTCAGTATTGTGCCGAGCCTGTCGCGGTACAAGGAATTCAGCTCACGAAGGTGAACTCTGAAGTTCTTTGAAAACAATCAACCCAATGTACGACAATGAACCGATGGAAGACAATCAAATTCGGAATCTTTCTAAATGCAGACGCATTTCGAGCGTTTACTGCTCAAGAGAGAAGAGTTTCCGCGCTCGCTCACCAGGAACTGGGATTTCCAGTACTCTTTTCGGATGCGACGAAGAGAAGCACTTCTCGTCAATCTGTAAAAAGGGCTTCTCGATTCTTTAAGTCGGTTTTGGGCACAGGAGAGGACGTAGAAATATTTTTGGAAATTAAATACCGGAAGGTCAACAAACAATCAACCCGAAAGGAAAAAATATGATAGAACTCAAGAATAAATTCCCGAACGTCTCCCCGATTCTTCCCCCTAAAGGTCAGATTCCCGCCGGGTATCGTTCAATGGCCCGTAGCTGGTCATTTCCCAAAGAGCGACTTGGCGAGACCGTTATGATTGACGGGGAGCCGATGAAAAAAATGCTCACACTGGATATAAACATCCCTGGTGATGACTTTGCGGGACTGGTCAATCAATTTCCAGCCGGTTCGCCGGAAGCCAACCGAGCGTTCACTGAAAACTATGGCTGCTCCTCAGACTGCTCCGGCTGTTTCAATCAGGCCAACCTGCAGAATGAGGTGTTGAGGATGACAGAAGTCTTCAACATCTTGGACCAGGCACGGCCGATGGGATTGGAGTCAACGAAATTCCTCGGACCCGGCGAACTCTTTGAGAAGAAAGAGGTCTGGGATGTACTTGAGTACCACAAGCGACACAACCTCATTCTCGGTGTATTCACCAAGGCGGGAGTGCTGGGGAGCGACTACCTCGCGCAGAAGTATCACGGCATCTCCTCACGAGAGATGGTGGAGCGGGTCCTTGCTTATCCGAACCTCAACTTCTATCTGGAAGGGAGGTCGTTTGACCCGGTGTGGGAGAATCGATTCATCCCACTGCGGGATGAAGAGGATAAGAAGCACGTCAATTACTACGAAACGCTGTGTGTTGCCTACGAGCGATTGGCGGAGGCGGGACTCAACGCCGACCTCTTCTCCCAGCGCATGACGGTGCAGTGCAATCCGGTCACCCACCAAAATATCGGAGGAGTCTTGGAGATACTCCAGTGGGCGATGAATCGCAACATGCCCTGCTATCTTCCACCGACAATGCAGTCGGGAAAAGGGCACTTGATAGAAAACGCGGCCATTCAGCAACTCTATCAGGAACGGTTCATGCGACTTGCGGTTCAGGTGTACATCTGGGTCATTGAGCGCGGGGTTATGTCGCTGGAACAGCTCTGCGAAGAGGGAGTACACCCTTACCTTGGGACCGCTCCCTGCAACCAGATATCCCACGGCCTGTACATACATGTGGATGGGAGAGTCTGGCGATGCCCCGGCCGCGATACGCCGGACTACGAGGTTAGTCCCGACGTACGCGCCACTCCGCTCGTGGATATCTGGCGACAGAGCCAGAACTACCGGGTGAACGCCTTCAACAACCACTGTCCCGCAAAGGACGGAGGAACGGTTCCGAAGGAGTTCTATGTAACCGTCCTTCGGAAAGTTAAGGCGCACTTTGGGAAGTAGCGTATCACTTCGTTCTCACCCCGCAGTTGCTTCGGCGACTGCGGGTTTTTATATTTCGACATTCTCATATTCTGCAGAATGTGAGACTATGGGCGGATGGTAGATGGGGGGAAGTGCCCCACGGTAGCGTGGGGACGCAAAGCACTCATCATTTGACAGCGATGTATCTATCGTATACACTTTGTATATATGAAGAGCATCATTAATATTAAGGCGGATAGGGAGGTGAAGATAAAGGCGCAGAGAGTGGCTAAAAAGTTGGGGATGCCACTTTCAACGGTTATCAACGGCTATCTTCGTGAGTTCGTACGGACCGAAACCGTGCATTTTTCTCTGCGAGATACGCTCCCGCTCGGCAAACCCGAGGGTGTGCTGAAGCCCGCGGTAGAGCGACGACTCGCGCGCATTCATAAAGACATTGTGGCGGGGAGAAACCTCTCTCCCTCTTTCTCTAGCATAGAAGCGATGGACTCGTACCTTGATACGCTAAAATGATTATTGCCACACACCGTACGTTTGATAAGAAATTCGTTAAGCTGGATGTAAAAATTCGAGAGAAATTTAAGGAGCGCAGGAATTTGTTTGTAGAAAATCCGTCACATCCGCTTCTGGATAATCATGCTCTGAAAGGTGACCGCCTGGGACAGTGGAGTATCAACATCACGGGAGATTGGCGAGCGTTGTATGAGTTTCAAGATTCGGGAAGCATTATCTTTGTGGATATTGATACGCACAGTAATTTGTATAGGTGAGATTTACGCAAGGTAGACGTATGTACCGATAACAGCGGTCGCTTTTATCGGTACAGGCCAATGCTTCAGGCGCTTCAGCCTTACAAAAGTACCATTACATCCATATTTCATATTCTGCCTTGCCCCAGAGTTCGCTCCGCTTTACTACTGGGGAGAATGTGGGAATATGGGCGGATGGTAGATGGAAAAAAAGCACTACGACAACTGAAAGAACTTGGCCGAATGGGTGGTGTCAAAAAGATGCGCCTGGTGGCGGAGGAATGGGAAGAGGAGTGGCAGACACTCCTTGGGATTTTGATGTCGGCGCGCACGCTGGACGAGACCACCGTGGAAGTGGGGGAGCGACTGTTTAAGGCGTACCCGTCGGTAGAGAAACTCGCGAAGGCACCGCTGAAAGATATTGAGCGCATTATTAACCGCGTAAACTTTTTTCAAAATAAAGCGAAGTACGTTACTCGCTCGGCGAAAATCTTGCACGAGCGGTACGCGGGGAAGCCTCCGCATATTCTTGAGGAGCTGGTACAGCTTCCTGGCGTAGGGAGGAAAACGGCGAATGTGTTTCTCGCGCAGTACGGACACCAAGCGATTGGGGTGGACACGCATGTGGCGTACATTTCACAAAAATTGGGCTGGACACTGCACACCGACCCCGCAAAAATTGAACAGGATTTGGTCGCGATTTTTCCCGAGAAGCATTGGAGTGAGCTCAACCGCACGCTCGTGCGATTCGGCAAAAGCTACACCAGCCGAACCCAAAAAGACGAGATCCTCAAGGATATTTTAAAAATATAGCGCTATCCTCATAAACAAGTATTGACAAGTCGTATACACTGTCTATAATAGTGAAGCAATGAAGTATTACGACTGGAATTCCGACAAGAACGAGCGATTGAAAAGTGAGCGTGAGGTAGGATTTGAGAATATTCTTGAAGCAATACATGCCGGAAAGGTGCTTGCCGTTATTCCGAATCCGCAAGGACGCTTTTCGCATCAGAAGATCCTGATTGTTGAAATAGATGGCTATGCGTTTACCGTACCATATGTTCAAGACGGCGATAAAATCTTCTTTAAGACGATTATGCCGAGTCGAAAAGCCACTAAGAAATACCTTACCAATAAAAAACAAAAGAAGGCACTATGAAATACTACGAATTAGATAAAGAAGAGCAGGAGTTGCTTAACGCCATTGAGCGTAGCGATTTTAAGTCTATTCCTAATGAGAAAGCAGAAATAAAAAAACTGCGCGAAGCTGCCGTAACACATTTAAGCCGGAGCAAAAACATCAACATCCGGCTCTCCGAGCGTACCCTCCATAAACTCAAAGTAAAGGCGGCTGAAAAAGGTCTTCCGTATCAGACTCTTGTTGCTTCGCTTCTTCACCAGTACACCAATAAATAATTTTCCCAGAAATCTTTGGATGTTCAAAAATCTAAACCCTTATCCTCTAAAATGCCATGTCCAATAGCTACTCTTTACCCAAGTAAAGAGTAGCTATTGGTTTTGGATGTCGTGGGTGCGCTTGTATTTTTGGGCAAACAGTGCTTTAATCAGACTTTAGAGACGCGTACCTGTCCTCATAGAAAATCACGGGATTTTCTATGAGGAGGAACGGTACTGTCGACACCGCCTCCTTCCTTGTATTTACCCGTAAGTGAAAACTATGGGCATCTTACACGCGATAGGACTTGGTATCGGCATCATGGTTCTTAGAAGTTTGGTGCCGGAGATCTGGAGCTCGCTTGAACACGTCGTCCTTTCTGTTCTCGCGACTCTCGGTACGCTTGCTGACCATATGCAAGCCGCCGCGAGTACCGGGAGTTTCCTCCCGCCCACATTCTGACGCCGAAGCCGAGACAACTCTTGTCTCGGCTTCCTGTTTATATGTATTGCGGAGATGTGAGGACACGCTAGAATAGCCATATGAAATTGTCAGCAAGGGAGATTAAAAAGTTTCAGAAAACTATTGTTGATCACTACAAGAAGAGTGGAAGAGTGTTTCCGTGGAGAAAGACGCGCGACCCCTACGCGATTTTGGTGTCGGAGGTGATGCTTCAGCAAACGCAGGCGGAGCGAGTAGTGCCGTTTTTTCGTGCATGGATGAAACAGTTTCCAACCGCACAGGCGCTTGCCAAGGCTCCCGTTGGAGCGGTGCTCAAATCGTGGCAAGGCCTTGGCTATAATCGGCGGGCGCTTAACCTCAAGCGCGCGGGGGAGATGGTTGTGAAAGAGTATGGCGGAGTCATCCCGAAAGACCTACAAAAGATTGACACGCTTCCCGGAGTGGGTCCGTACACGGCGGGAGCGATTGGCGCATTTGCGTTTAATATTTCGTCGGCATTTATTGAAACGAATATTCGCACGGTGTACTTACTTTTCTTTTTTAAGGGACGAATGAATGTTGCCGATGAGGAGATTTTGGAAGTGGTGAAGCAGACACTACCGAACGAGGTTCAACCTCTCCCCCGATTTGAGGTTAAACCTCGTTCGGTGAGACTGTGGTACAGCGCACTTATGGACTACGGCGCGATGCTGAAGAGCACTGTCGGCAATCCGAATATTTGGAGCAAAGAATACACAAAGCAATCTGCGTTCAAAGGTTCGCGCAGAGAACTTCGTGGGGCGATACTTCGGCAGGCATCTCAAACGGACGGAGTGAGTGTGAAAGACATCGAGAACCGCCGGTCGAAGTTTGACATCAAAAAGATTTTCACCCAGCTTGTAACTGAAGGGTTCTTGAAGAAAAGTGGAAAAACGTTTAGGCTGGCGTAACAACACCCCACCTTAGAGCCTGTTCATAATCTAACCGCATTTGAGGCCCTAAAACCTAGCTTGCCTGCCGAAATGTCCAAAATTCTGCTGCAAATCGCGTCTTTCTCGTCAGCGTATCTCGAGTAGCTTGCCTCAAAAGCCTCAATCTTCGCAACGAATTTTGAACATTTCATCTAGGCATTAGATTATGAACAGGCTCTTAATCCTCCCCTCTAAAGAGGGGAGGAGGGGACACTACTCTTTATGAAACGGTTCACTAGAACAAAAGAAGACTTCACCTGCGATCACCCCAGTACCAGAGCAAAGCTCGGTACGGGGCAGGCTAGGACGCTATCACGATGAGCTTTAAACGAACAATAGAAGACTTTGTATGCGAACACTGTGATGAAACAGTTAAAGGAAGCGGGTACACCAATCACTGCCCGAACTGTTTGTGGAGCAAGCATGTGGATGAAAACCCGGGAGACCGAGCGTCAAAGTGTCGGGGCGCGATGGAGCCTACCAGTGTAGCTGTTTCGTCTGGAGTCTATCGCATTTTCCACCGCTGTAAACAATGCGGTTTCACTCGCCCGCAAGACTTTGCGCGAGAAGACAACATGGAACTTTTGATTGCCCTTTCCGCGCAGCCGGCTAAAGAATCGTCTTCATAGCAGGTGTACATGAATGATTACTGCCTGGTAAGTGCGCGTACCAGTTTTTGTTTGAGCAGGGGCGCGACGTTTTTGTTGAACAGGCGCGCATTTTCGGCAACATCTTCCGCAAGAAACAGACCCAAACTTTTCCCCGTATCCGCACTGAAACTTCTTTCCAGGTGACTCATCGTCAGCGCGTTGAGGTTGCGGTCGCCGGTCGCCTTTGCTTTTGATGAGGTCACGATTAGACCTACGAGCGCGCCCGTGGGACTCACAACCGCGCCTCCACTTGAGCCTTGCTGTGCGACCACCGACCCACCGATGGAGAAGATGTCGGCGGTTTGTTCACGAAAGCTGAAGACGTTACCGATGGTTACCACCGACGAACTTGGGTAGAGGTCTCGCTGTATGGTAATGCCACTCAAAAATCCCGCGGGGTAACCGGCGGCAAGCGCCTCATTTCCACTTTGAATGATGCGGTCATCAAATTGAATCGGGAGGTACGGAAACTCCGAGGGAAGTGAGATTTCGTGGTCTGTACTTTCGGTGACGAGGAGCAGCGCGAAATCGTTTTCACCGGTGCTGGTCGCTTCTTCGGCAGTAATCTTTGACGCGTTTTGGTCAACCCACGGCGGGGAAAGGTAAAGCAAGGTAGCGCGATAGTTGTTTCGCGCGGGTTCTCCCGAACGCACGACACAGTCAAGAAAGTCGCGCGTCAGAAAATCCTTAAGGAGAAAATACTGTCCGACGTGCGCGTTGGTAAGAATGACTCCGCGCGAGTCAATAAAGACGCCACTTCCCGAAATCGGGCTAAATGAACCTCCGCGTTTGGTCGTGCAGAGAATATTTACCAGCGCCGCGCGAGCCCTCGTATTGAGCTCTTCGGAAGAAAGTGCGGGAGTGGCGGTGGCTACCGCGGTACTCGTGTCGGGTGGAAGGGTGATCGTTACCACGACCGGTGTTCCCTCGGTACGAAGCGCTTCACGGCGCGTCGTTTCAAGAAGCGAATTAAGTTTTGCGCGAGTGAGGGGTCCGACGATGCCGTTTCCTTTTGCGAGTCCCGCGGGGCGGAGCACCTCACCGCTGTACTTATTTTGGAATCTGACAATCGCCTGCTTGGTGGCGTTACCGAGAAAATCGGTTTCGTTTCCCGTTCCGCCAATAAGTCCCGGCGAGTTTACCCGCGTTTCCGCATCTTTGTTCAAAAGGACTTGCAGATAGAACACAGCGGCACCATGAGCACCTCTTTTGAGTGTCTCCGTGAAATGAAACTCGGGTGGAATGGTGCTCTCCGCGTGTGTCGCAAAGGGGAGCAGAAGCACAAAAAGCGCGAAAGCTACGCACGTGAACGAGGATAGTGTTAAGGGTGCTGTTCGCATAGAAAACGATTATACAAGAAATGAGGGAAGCTGACGAACGTATTCGGCGATGTTACGGACACACTAGGAATTGAACCCTCGTCGTAGGTTTGTTATACTACAGTTATGAAATCGGCTACGCTACGTGAGCATATTTTTTCCTTACGCAAGCAGGGATATTCATACACTATGATTTCCGCGAAGACAGGAGTGTCAAAGGGCACCCTTAGTGAGTGGCTTTCTAAAGTGCCATTCACTCCTAACGAAGAAGTGAAGGACAGAATTGGGCGAGCGCGCACCTCTGCGATTCTTGCACAACGGAAGCGAAAGCTTCAGTCACTCGCATTGGCTGAAGAGATGTCCGTAAAAGATATCCCCATGCTTACCAAAAAGGGTTTGCAAATGTTGGGGTTGGGCGTGTATATTGGTGAGGGTTCAAAGACAGGTGGAATTACCAGGGTGGTCAACGCTAGTCCGCTCGTCATACGACTGACACTTCGGTGGTTTAAGGAGATTTTCGGTGTACGCACCAGAAACTTCAAGGTTCGAATCCACCTGTATCCCGACAACGACATTACAGAGACACTTCGCTATTGGTCAAAGCAGCTCGGTATTCCTCTGACACAGTTTCAAACGTCGCGGGTGGATACCAGGAAAGGTAAGAAGGCATTTAAGAAAGGAAAGTTGCCGTTTGGAACAGCACATGTTACGGTACAAAGTCTGGGAAAACCGGAACACGGCGTATTTCTACAAAGGAGAATTAACGCGTGGATTGAAAGAGTAATGAGGTAATTGCGGGTATGGTTTAATGGTAGAACAACACACTTCCAATGTGTAGATTCGAGTTCGATTCTCGGTACCCGCACCAACTACAATAAAAAACCGCGCAAAACTTTTCAGTTTTGCGCGGGCGGTTGGATTAACTTTTTCTTCGCTTTCCTCCTACCGGCACGGAGATGAACCGTGCAGTTGGGAGGTGTTTAGCATCGACTTCATCTCCCCTGCTCATACGGAAATGGCAAGAACACAATGCTTCGTATGTGCACAGTTGGGCAAGACTATCAAAGTCGTGCGGTGGAGAAGCGCATAACTTCTTGTGCGCTTCGATTTCACTCCATTCCATTGCACCCATTTCTTCAGGCGAAAAGGGAATAAGGTTTATGAATGCGTGGTTTCCCGGGTCAATATCTTTTAGAAATCTCCGAAAGTTACTCTCCCCGAACCGTGCCAGCCTACATGTTGGAAATGTCGCCTCAAACAACCTTGCAGCTTCAACAGGGGATGAATACTTGGCGAGTAAGGCACTGATTTCCCGAACCATCCACCCAACTCCTTCTGCCGAGTAGCCGAGTTTGCTAAGAACCGTTCGGGTATTTTCAAGGGTCACAGTTTCCTTTAGAAGTTGAGGGTGACTCCGCTTGCCACCATCACATCGCTCTCGCGACGGATATAGTAGTTGGCCGAGATGATGTTTAGGGTGAAGTGTTTCGCAACATTCCAGTTCAGCCCGACATTTCCTCGTGCGAAGAATTCGCGGTCGGAACCGAGCGTACCGGTATCGTAGACGCCGGCGAGGGAGGTGGTGAGCGTGACTTTGTCCTTACAGAAGGAAAAGTTCCTGCTCATACCGACACTCATCAAGTTTCCACCTTGGAAACCGCTACCTGGGAGCGGAGTATAGTTTTCGTACCCGAGCGTGACGGTAAGGGGTTTGAAGTCCTTGCCGATCCGCGCGTGAGTGTAAACGATGTCTCCTGCGCCGAGTGTGAAGACGTTTGGTTCGTCGAAGTAGGTAGAGCCGATGTGGATGCTGAAGCCTTTCATGATTCCATTCCAACCGATTCCATAGTCTACTTCGTCACCAAGGTCGCCACTATTCCATTTGTGAGCCAGACTTCTGGAATTCCAGAGGTCGAGGTAGAGCCCACTGTGGTGGGTGAGCGTGAGATCCGTCTGAACGACAGGGTCTTTGCTGAGTTCGCCGCCGGTACCGGTATTGAGGTACTTATTGGCGACCGCCGAGCTGAAACTGATGTTGAGGTGGGGGTTAGGGTTGAGGTTGCTTGTTTCCTCTGCGCTAGCCAGGTGAAGGCTAAGTAGAGCCGTTGAGATGACAATGAGCTTGTGCATATCTAGACATAATTCTATATCTGATTTCTAATATGTCTAAGGAATGGACTCGAGTCCGCACCTTTATATTAGAATACGGCTATAAATATGGACAAGTATCAATTAAAAATGTCAATTCTATTGACATTTAGGCTATTTAGCCTTATCATAAGGGGATGATAGAGACACTTAAACTACTCGGGGTGAAGGGAAAATCGGCGCAGGTATATACCGCGCTTCTTGCTTTAGGTACATCAGGAGTTAAGGATATAGCTCAAAAGGCCGACCTGAAACGTCCAATGGTCTATGTGTACTTGGAGGAACTGGTACGAGACGGGTTTGTGCAGAAAATACCGATTGGTAAAAAGGAGTATTACCAAGCAGTTTCCCCCAAGTTTCTTGAAACGAAACTGGAACAAAATTTGGCGTCGCTTAAAAAGGAAATGCCAGAGCTGGAACTACTTCATCAGCAGGGACAGGGTAAACCGAAGGTAACGATTTTTGAAGGAGAGAAAGGAATTAGTCAAATGTATGAGGAAGTAAAAAAGACGAAAGAACTTTTGTTTTGGTCAGATCTTTTTGCCGTAGAGAAACTTTTTCCCGAAGCTTTCCGTAAAATAAATCAGGCAACCATTGATAAAAAGATTCATACGCGGGAGATCATTGCAGATACCGCGGACGCTCGTGCAAGCGCACGTCGTTGGATGGTTACGGCGGGAGGACTCTATGATGCACGCCTAGCTTCCGGTCCAATCTTCAACGATAGTGTTATTTACGATAATGTTGTCGCAATCTTTAGACTCGAGCAACACAATCTGTTTGTTGTCCGTATTGAAGACCCGACCATCGCCGTTACCATGAAAACCCTCTTTGAGATGGCGTGGCAAACGGCAAAGCCGTTTAAGATGGGAGGTTCCCTAAAATAATTAGAACAAAACCCGCCTTTTGGCGGGTTTTGTAGGTCTGGAGTCCAGCATAGTCTACGACTACAGGCTTACTCCGCTACTGCTCCGTCGCGGGAATGACAGAAGAAATTAACGGTAGATATCTTTTCGATGTTTGACTCTTGAGAGGAGGATTTCGTGGGAAGAAAGGAACTTGAAAATCACGCGCCAATCGCGGGTGATGCGGAATGCAAAAAGGCCTCGTAATGGCTCGGTGAGGGGCTTAGTATGAAGTCGAGGGTCAAACGGATTAATTCTAAATAATTCAAGCAGGAATGAGAGTTTTACTTGCGCGGAGCGGGGAAGCTTGTGCGCGTCACTTGCAAAGTGTATCCCTTCAAGAATGCGTATCATGTGGGTCTACCAATCCGTTTTAGGAACTCCCTTCCGTTTATAAACTCTCTTTTTGGTATATCAGACGCGGATACTCGAAGCATCTCTTCCACAAATTCCGGTCGGTACACACCTTCAGGGTCTTTTGCCGTCATACCTACCAAGAAAGAACGAAGCAGAGAAACCTCGTTCGCAAGGGTCTTGAGTGTCGGTTTTTTAACGGCGATTTTCATAAAATCAATATAGCAGATTTCTTTCTCCGTTTCAATATCACAAAACCCGCCGACTAAAACAAAATCCCACCAACGCGGGATTTTGTTCGTCCTATCCGCGATGGCGGATTTAGGAGAGGCGGGTTTTGTGATTGAACGCAATCCCTCGACAAAGCCTCGGGATGAAATAATCGAAGACGATTATTTCACCGCGTCCTTGAGCGCTTTTGCTGCGCGGAACTTCGGGACCTTCATAGCGGCGACCTGCACCATTTCACCGGTGCGAGGGTTTCGCGCCTGACGGGCTGCGCGCTGTTTGACCGAAAAGATGCCAAGACCAGCGATAGAGACTTCCTCTCCGGTCTTGAGGGTGTTTACGATTGACTCAAGCACCTTGTCTACCGCCTGCTCCGCCTGTATCTTGGTTCCCCCAAGAACGGTGTGGACTGCTTCTACGATACTTTGTTTGTTCATAATGTAAGATACCAACCCCGTAAAACTCTGAGACTCGTCACGGGGCAAGTATACGAATTACTAAAAAGTCGACCTAATAAAAAACTGATAAAACGATATAATCATTATATAGCAGGCCATTTCGGGCGCAATAGGTAGGAAAAGATTGACATAATTATACTTTTATGCTTGAATTGTCCGTAGATTTTGATGAACAGGCTTAAAACGAGCGTGTGAAGAGGTCTTTGGAGATTTTATGGAAACCAAGAAGAGAGAGAGAGAGAGTTATCAAGGGTATTAAGTTAATCAGACACACCGGCGGCGGGATACATAACCCCGATGACCCAAGCTTACCTTTCCGACTTGACGCTGTTTTCCGACCCCCGGCGTTCATGGCGGTTGCGGCAAACCTGCTCTGTGGTGGAAATGAGGAGGTTTGCGTCCGAGGGGAGACTCGGGAGGCACTTGAGGAGTTTGTGCAAGCAAACAATTTCAAGGTCCACTCACGACTGCTACGGTTGGAGATTACTGAACCCGAGAAGGGTCAGCCGTAAAAGGATTCTTTTTGAATTTCAAAAGCGCGAGGACACAGAGGTGTCCCGCGCTTTTCTTTTGAAGAGAAATCCCTCGACTTCGTCTGCTCCCTTTAGAAAAGGGAGAATAACTCCGTTGTATTCGTAGCTATTCGTTGATTCGTATTTTCGTATGTTTACCTTGCAAACTCTATACACCTCGTCTCCCGAATCACGGTAATTTTGATTTCTCCCGGGTATTTGAGCTCCTTTTCAATACGGTCGGCGACACCCCGTGCCATGTTCTTGGCTTCAAGGTCTCCCATAGCCTCCGGTTTGACGAAGATGCGAATCTCCCGTCCCGCTTGCAAGGCATACGCCTTCTCTACGCCGGTAAAGGAGGTGGCGATGGCTTCAAGCTCTGCGAGGCGTTTCAAGTAATTCTCCACCGTGTCACGCCGAGCTCCCGGGCGAGCACCTGAAATGGCATCTGCCGTCTGCACAATGTAGGACTCAATCGTTTCATACGGATATTCATTGTGATGCGGTTGCATCGCCTTGATGATGAGCTCATCAACGCCGAACTTCTGCATAATACGGCGACCGATTTCAACGTGCGTACCTTGCACTTCATGGTCAACCGCTTTACCGAGGTCGTGGAGCAGTGCTCCCGCCTTCGCGATGGCGACGTTCGCCTTGAGCTCTTCCGCAATCATACCCGCGATATGCGCCATTTCTATGGAGTGTTGCAGTACGTTCTGTCCGTAGCTGGTGCGGAAGTGGAGACGTCCCAAAATGGCGATAACCTGCGGAGGAAGATTGATAACGCCACATTCATAGGCAGCCTGCTGGCCCTTCTCTTTGATGATTTTGTTGATGTCTTGCTGGGCTTTTTCTACGACACCCTCAATCTTTGCGGGCTGAATACGACCATCCAGAATGAGGTTTTCAAGGGCAATACGGGCGATTTGGCGACGGATGGGATCAAACGAGGAGATGGTGATGGTTCCCGGGGTGTCGTCTACGATAACCTCAACGCCGGTCGCTCGTTCAAACGCTTTGATGTTGCGTCCTTCCTTGCCGATGATTTTGCCTTTGATGTCGTCACTTGGGATACTTACGGTGGTCGTGAGAATGTCGGGTGACACGGAGTTACCGAGACGCTGAATGGAGGTCGTCAGGATTTCTTGCGCGCGTTTTTCAAGGCGCTCTTCTCCGGAGCGCTCAAGCTTTTGCATACGCACGATGATATCCTCCTCGCATTTCTTCTCAAGGCTTGCGTAGAGTTTCTGTTTTGCTTCTTCTTCGGTGAGGTGCGCGATCTTTTCCAGTTCCGCGCGCTTACCCTCCTCCATTTCCGCGATTTTTTCCTTGACGCGCTTTACTTCCGCGATGCGCGTCTTGATTTCCTCTACCTCTTTATCAATATCGGTCTGCCGTTTATCAAGTAAGTCTTCTTTTTTGATAAGACGGTCTTCTGTTTTCTTGATTTTTTCGTCTTTTTCTTTGAGTTCAACACGGGCCTCTTGGAGTACTCTCGTCGCTTCTTCCTCCGCGTGAAGCGTAATTTTCTTCGCTTCTTCCGTGGCTTTGAGTTCCATGGACTTGATCTGCAGTTCCATGGAGCCACGCTTTCCGAGCGAAATAATCAGCCGGAGGTAGTAGCCGAGCGCTATTCCTATAATACCCGTGGCGCTCAAAAGGAGTACCACGTTAACTGACATACATTTAAAAAGATTCCGCTTTTATGCGTTTTTGCTCCCTATAACAATGAGTATTTGACGTACCATAGGCTTAAAAATGGTGGTTCGCAAAAGGAAGTTGACCCAGTAAAAGTGAAATCTTGACTATTTTTTTGTAATAACAAAGCTACTATACCCCCACACCAACCTTTTTGCAAAGTTGGTGTGGGGGTATACAAAAAGCGACGAAAATACACCTCCGCGAAGCGGGAAGGGGGTGGAGAGCGAAGAGATTACCCGATAACCTGTATCACTTTATCTATAATACCGTACTTTTTTGCCTCCTCGGCGGTCATAAAGAAGTCCCGTTCAACATCCTTCTCAATTTGAGCGAGTGGCTTTCCCGTATTTGTGGCGAGCATTTTGTTAAGTTTGTCCTTGGTTTGCAGAATGTGCTTTGCGGTAATAGCGATATCGGTGGCCTGACCTTCCACGCCTCCGAGCGGTTGATGAATCATCACCTCGGCGTTGGGGAGAATGAAGCGCTTACCCTTCTTGCCTGCCGAGAGTACCATTGCCGCACCCGAAGCGGCGATACCGACACAGGTGGTCGCCACGTCGTTTTTGATGTGGTTCATCGTATCAATAATCGCCATCGTGGAGCTCACACTGCCTCCCGGGGAGTTGATGTAGATGTTGACGTCCTTCTTCGGGTCTTCGGATTGGAGGAAGAGAAGCTGGGCAATAACGATATTGGCGACATGGTCGTCTATGGGGCCTCCGAGGAAGATGATGCCTTCTTTGAGGAGGCGCGAGTAGATATCGTAAGCGCGTTCGCCGTACGTTGTTTTTTCTATGACGGTTGGGATTAGGATTGACATAGAGGGATGAATTAGGAATAACGAATTATGAATTATGAACCGGAAACAAGAGAGAGTATACCAGGGGAGCAGTGAGTTGACAAATTGCAAGAGTGTTATAGGGTAAGGCTTGAACCGCTCTCCTCTCCCTACCCCTCAATACGAAGGCTTGGAAAATTAACTTCTAATGATGACACAAACTTTCCATACTCTTTCTCCATCATCTTTTCATACGGCGTCACTCCACACAAGCTCTCCGAAGGCAGGTG
>Ga0209726_10002756_pt1 | contig 25403 bp, 22 predicted proteins | sample Subgrocontami54m_FD_187453 | JGI IMG/M metagenome (GOLD analysis project Ga0209726, IMG submission 187453) | Subsurface groundwater microbial communities from S. Glens Falls, New York, USA - GMW46 contaminated, 5.4 m (SPAdes) (version 3) | ecosystem: Environmental > Aquatic > Deep subsurface >... | reverse complement strand
GATCGCCGATGCCCGGAAACCGGTGGCACTCGCCGGCGTCATGGGGGGAGCCCCCACGCAGATCACCTTAAAAACCCGCCGCGTGCTGCTGGAATCGGCGGGGTTCCAGCCCTCCCTGATTCGCCGCGGCGCCCGGCTCGCCAAGCTCTCCACCGATTCCTCCTACCGGTTCGAGCGGGGCGTGGATCCGGAGATGGTCCTCCCTGCCGCGGTCCGGGCCGCCCGCCGGATCACCTCTTTGGCCGGCGGCGCGATCGTTTCAATCGCCGACTTAGGGACAGCCGCGGTGGAGCGCCCGACGATCCCTCTGCGGCCCAAAAAAGCGCAGGAGATCCTCGGCATGAAGATCTCCACCGGGCAGCAGCGCCGTTTCCTGACCCATCTGGGTTGCCAGGTCAAGGGCAGCGGCCGGAGTTGGTCGGTGCAGCCCCCTTCCTGGCGCGCGGACCTCAAGATCCCGGAAGATTTGCACGAGGAACTGGCCCGCCTGTTTGGCTACGACCGCTGCGTCCCGTCGCTGCCGCCCCTTCCCCGCCGGCCGGCCCATCCCGGCCTGCCGGAAGATTCAACCGTGGAGCGGGAGAGGCATCTGCGCCGGCTGCTGGCCGCCGCCGGTCTGCAGGAGATCATGGGTTACAGTTTGCTCCACCCGGAAGATACCGCGAAGATCTCCATCATAAGCCGCGGGGTTGTCCCTCTGGCAAATCCGCTCAGTTTGGAGCAGGCAGTGATGCGCAACACGCTGCTGGTGGGGGCGCTCCGGGCGGTGGCCAGGAACCTCAGCTGGAAAACAAGCGAGGAATTCCGCCTGTTTGAAATCGGCAACGTCTTTGGAACAAGGTCGGAGGGCTCCCCTCCCGGCGATCCGGTCGAGACGAGAAGGTTGGGCCTTCTGATCGGAGGGACCGCCGCGCCCTCTTGGGGACAGCCCAAACAATCTCTCGGGATATTCCATCTGAAAGGGGTCCTTCAGTTGTTGCGGGAGCGCTTGAACCTCTCTTTTGAAGAGGCCGTGGCGGCTTCAGCCGGGGCCCCGCTCATCGGGCCGGGAATCCTAATCAGTCTTTCCGGGAAACGAGCCGGCGAGTTGGGAATCGTGGATCCCTCCGTGGCCGCCGCTTTCGAGATCCCGGAGCATATTCCCCTGGCCTACGCCGAACTGGATTTGGAGCCGCTGCTGGCCGCCGGGCCCTTCGTCCCCAAAATGGAACCGCTGCCCAAGGTGCCGCCGGTCCAGAGAGATTTGGCCATCCTGGTTTCGCAGGAGACCCCCTATGAAAAGATCTCCGCCGCGCTCCTGGAAGAGGGCCGGCCCCTCCTGAAAGAGATCGAGCTGTTCGATCTTTATCAGGGGACGCAGGTCCCCCAGGGCAAGAAGAGCTTGGCGATCCGGCTCAAGTTCCTCGACGGCGACCGGACCCTGACCGAAGCCGAGATTCAAGCGGCCCATCAGAAAATCCTCGACCGGCTCCAAAAAGAGCTCTCCGGAATCCTCAGGTACTAATTTCTATTGACAGAACCATCAATAGGTTATATAGTTGTATATGTATTAGCACTCTATACTATAGAGTGCTAATACTATAACAGCAGAGGAAACTATGAATCAAAATCCAGCACCGGAAACGGGAGAGGAGCAATCCTCTCCCCTGGAGCGCTACGGACGGGATCTCACCCAAGATGCCGCTTCCGGGAAGCTCGATCCCGTGATCGGCCGAGACGAGGAGATCCGGCGGCTGATCCAGGTCCTCTCCCGGCGGACGAAGAACAACCCGGTGCTGATCGGCGATCCCGGCGTCGGCAAGACCGCCATCGTCGAAGGGCTCGCCCAGCGGATCATCCGCGGCGACGTGCCGGAGGGGTTGAAGCGCCGGCGGGTGGTGACGCTGGACATGGGGGCTCTGATCGCCGGCGCCAAATACCGGGGAGAATTTGAGGAGCGGCTGAAAGGGGTCCTGAAGGAAGTCCAATCGGCCGCGGGGAGCATCATCCTCTTCATTGACGAGCTGCACCTGGTGGTCGGGGCGGGGAAGGCGGAGGGGGCACTGGACGCCGGCAACCTGCTCAAGCCCCTGCTGGCCCGCGGGGAGCTGCACTGCATCGGCGCCACGACGCTGGAGGAGTACCGGCAGAACATCGAGAAAGACGCCGCGCTGGAGCGGCGGTTCCAGCCGGTGCGGGTGGACCCGCCGTCGGTGGAGGAGACGATCTCCATCCTGCGGGGCCTCAAGGAGCGCTACGAAATCCACCACGGCGTCCGGATCGCGGACAGCGCCCTCGTGGCGGCGGCGGTCCTCTCCAACCGCTACATCGCCGACCGATTTCTCCCGGACAAGGCGATCGACCTGATGGACGAAGCGGCCGCGGCCTTGAAGACCGAGATGGATTCGATGCCGGCGGAGCTGGATGAGATGCTGCGGCGGGTGATGCAGCTGGAGATCGAGCGGCAGGCGCTGAGGAAAGAAAAGGACGCCGCCTCCAAGGCCCGCCTCGAGCGGATCGAAAAAGAGCTGGCGGAGCTGAAATCGAAGGCCGACGAGATCAAGGCCCGCTGGGAGAAAGAAAAAGCGGCGGTCCAAAAACTGCGGCAACTCCGGGAGAAGATCGAGCAGGCCAAGCAGGAGATCACCCAGGCGGAGCGGGCGTACGACCTGGACAAAGCGGCGCAGCTCAAGTACGGGACCCTGCACGGGCTGGAGAAGGAGCTGGCCGAGGAAGAAAAGAAAGCGGCGCAGCGGGGCCCGAAGGGAGGCCGCCTGATCGAGGAGGAGGTCGGGGAAGAAGAGATTGCCAAGGTGGTCAGCCGCTGGACCGGCATCCCGGTCTCCAAGCTTCTTGAAGCGGAGACGGAGAAGCTGCTCCATTTAGAGGAAGAACTGCACCGCCGCGTGATCGGCCAGGAGGAGGCGGTCACCGCCGTGTCGGAGGCGGTGATCCGGGCCCGCTCAGGGCTCAAGGACCCCGCGCGCCCGATCGGATCCTTCCTGTTTCTCGGCCCCACCGGCGTCGGCAAGACGGAGCTGGCCCGCGCTCTCGCGGAGGCGCTGCTCGACGACGAGCGGGCGGTGATCCGGCTGGACATGTCGGAGTACCAGGAGCCCCACACCGTGGCGCGGCTGATCGGCGCCCCGCCGGGGTACGTCGGCTACGAGGAAGGGGGCCAGCTGACGGAAGCCGTCCGCCGCCGTCCGTACGCCGTGATCCTGCTCGATGAGATCGAGAAGGGGCACCGGGACGTTTTCAACGTGCTGCTGCAGATCATGGACGACGGCCGGCTGACCGACGGGCAGGGCAGGACCGTGGATTTCAAGAACACGCTGGTCCTCATGACCTCAAACCTGCCGCCGGAGAATTTGAAGAGCCATTTCCGGCCGGAGTTCCTGAACCGGCTGGACGGGATCATCACCTTCCACGCCCTGACCCAGGAGCATCTGCGGCGGATCGTGAAGCTGCAGGTGGGCCGGCTGCAGAAGCGGCTGGAGGAGCGGCGGATCCGGCTGGAGCTGACACCGGCCGCCGAGGAGCACCTGATCCGGGCCGGCTACGAGCCGGCCTACGGCGCCCGGCCCCTCAAACGGGCGATCCAGAAAGAGATCGAAACCGGGCTAGGGAAGGCCATCCTCCGCGGCCACGTGAAGGAAGGCCAGACCGTTCGGGTGGACTACGACCCGAAGAAAGAAGAAGTCACCTTCAATTAAAATCGGTACCAGGTACCAAACGGTACATCGGTACCTGGTACCGCTCTACGATAGCTTCCCGACGGAGGGGGAGGTCTTGATCGCCCACCAGACCGCGAGCACTCCCAACCCGATCGCCATCCCCAGCGCCTGAATGCTCATCGCCCCGTAGTGGGAGGGGGCCAGCATCCCGAACAGCATCGGCCCGGACAGGAAGGTGTTCACGCGGGAGGTCAGCAGGGCCTTCTTGCGCTGCGCCGGGATCTGGTCCGCCGGCACTTTGCCGGTCAGCAGACGCTTCTGCGTCGGCCAGATGATCATCCAGACGTTGTACCACATGATCGTCGCCAGCAACCCGCCGAACAGGATCCACATCGCCCGGTCGGTCATCCTGCCCCCATCGAACAGGTAGGCCGTCGGCCCGAACCCGATGCCCGGCGTGTAGAAATAGACCAGCACGAACAGCGCCAGCCCCGCGAAGAAGGTGACCATCGCCCCCCACCGGAACCACCAGAGGGCCCGCGGCATCAGCTGTGGGTTCACCGCCTTCTTGGCGGCGTCGTCAAGCGCCCCCTGCAGCGGCACGTTGACGAAATTGAAGAAGTAGAGATGCCCGATCCAGGTGATTCCCGCGAGCACGTGAAGCCATCGAACCACCAGGTGCACATTGCTGTATAGGTCCGGCATGCGGCGCCCTCCTCTTCTGTTTTTTCCAGTATACTTTCACTTGGCATGGAAGAAAAGAAGACCTTTCAGGGTTATTCTCTACGGGGGCAGCCCCCCGCGCCGCCCCAGATGCAGCAGCCGGACGAGGAGCTGATCCGGCTGGCGCAGCGGGGGGACCCGGAGGCGGTCTCCGCCTTATACACACGGCACCGCCGCAAGCTGTTGAACTACCTCTACCGGCTGACCGGAGACCGGGCGCTGGCGGATGACCTGGTGCAGGAGACCTTCCTGCGGGTGGTGCGGCACCTGCCGTCCTACCGGCCGACCGGCAGCGTGGGAGGGTGGATCTTCCGGATCGCGAAGAACCTGGCGCTGAACAGTTTCAGGGACCGGAAGAGCCGCCGGGAGATCTCATTAGAGGAGCCGGTGGCGGGCGCGGAAGAAGAGGGGGCAACGAAAGAACAGATGATCCCGCATGAGGGACCGGGCCCGGACAAGCAGGCCGGCAGCCGGGAAACACAGAGGCAGATCCAGCAGGCGCTGCTGAAGCTGCCCCCGGTTTTCCGGGAGGCGCTGATCCTCTGCGACATCCAGGGCCACGCCTACAAGGATGCCGCGGAAGCGCTGGAATGCTCGATCAACACGGTGGCTTCCCGCCTCGCGCGCGCCCGGTCGAAAATGGCGGAGCTGCTGGGCTACCTTAAGAAGGAGATCCTGTGATTTTTCCACGGCACCCCTCGGCGGAGGTCTTCTCCCGCATGCTCGACGGCATGCTGGACTCCGCGGCGCAGACAAAAGCCCGCGAGCATTTGAAGGGCTGCGTCCCCTGTGGCCGCCTGTTCGAGGGGCAGGCCCGGGTGAAGGCCATCTTAAGGGCGCTGCCCCCCTTGGAAGAGAACCCCCTGCAGCAGTTGCAGCCGCCCCTGTTCATCCCGGTGATCCGTCCCATATTCCCGGTTGGGGGATTCGCGGCCGGATTAGCCGCGGGGTTCCTGATCCTGTCCGCGGTGATCTGGATGCGGCCGCTCCACTCCCCGATGCGCGTGATCTCTGCCTCTTCGGACGAACCGGCTGATCTCAAGCCCGGCGAGGCGGTCAACGCCTTGACGCCCGGCAACGTGGACCTGGAGATCCCGAACCGGCTGCTGCTGCGCCTTAAGCCCGGCACCACGATGACGTGGGAGGAGCCGGTCCGCCCCGGGTTTTTCGGTCGGCCGCAGATCGTGCTCAACGTCATGCGGGGAGAGGTGCTGGCCCGGACGCAGGACAAGTTCTGGGGTTCCCGGCTGCAGGTCCGGACCCCGTCGGCCAATGCCACGGTCAAGGGGACCGCTTTCTCCGTGAAGGTGGAGCCGGACCAGGATGCCACGGTGCTGAAGGTCCTGGCCGGATCGGTCTTTTTCTCCCCGCATCTGGGGGAGGTGGGGCTCAACGTCCAATCCGGCGAGACGAGCCGGATTAAAGGAAGGCACCTGCCGCAGCCGGCGCAGCCCCTCTCGCCCTCGGAGCGCAAGCAACTGCTGGAGACCTACCGGATCGGGGTCGCTCCCGTGGCGGCCCTCGTGATCGGCGGGGGGCCCGAGAGGGTGGGCGAGCTGCTGCGCCCCGCGATGCTGTACCTGGGCTTCCAGGCGCACCCGGAGCTGCACCTCTTCATGCGGCGGCAAGCCGCGACGATCAACGTAGCTATTTTGGAAGGGAACCTGGGGAACGCCGACAAAGAGATCCGCGCGCTGGAAACTTCCGTGCAGACCCTGCGGGACCCGGAGCTTGCCGTGCCGCTGCGCTTATTTTTAGGCGCCTGCAATGTGCGGCTGGACCGCGTCCTTCGCGGGCGGGTCCATTTCCGATGGGTGGCGGACCGCCACCCGCAGCACCCGCTGGCGAGCGTGGCCCTCGCCGCTCTGGGCCTGACCGCGGAGCAGGACCTGCATAACCCGGAGTTGGCGCAGGCGGCCTATCAACGGCTGGCCGCGCAATACCCGGCCAGCCCGGAAGCGCCGCCGGCCAAAGAATTCCTCGCCCGCTACATCCGTCGCTGAACACCCCCCCATGAACGGCGGTCGACAAAACCGTTCCCGCGTGGTATAAGGGAAATGCCCCTGCGGTGTCCGTGCTTCGTCGAATAGATTCTGAACCAACATTTGAATGCAGGGAGCTTGAGTCGGCCGCGGAATGCAGGCCTGCCGGAAGGTGAGGCGGGGAGCAGGAACCGGCGGACAAGGTTCCCAACTTGGTGAAAACCAGGTTCATGAATATTTCGGCACACGGCACAGGCGGGGGCTTCTTCTTTCATGCCACGCAAATCCACCCTAAAATTCCAGCCCGGCACGGAGCTGTTCCAAGTTTCTCAAGCGGATCCCGCGGCCGCGGCCTCGACCCCGCTGGCGGCCCGGATGCGCCCGCGCGACCTCTCGGAATATGTGGGCCAGCAGCACCTGCTTGGGGAAGGCAAGCTGCTGCGCCGCGCCATCGAAGCGGACCGGCTGACCTGCCTCATCCTGTACGGCCCGCCCGGCTGCGGCAAAACGGCGCTGGCCTTCCTGATCGCGGCCCGCACGAAGGCTCACGTGGAGCGGATCAATGCCGTGGCCTCAGGGGTGGAGGAGATGCGCCGGGTGATCGAGCAAGCCCGATTCCGCCGCTCCCAGGGGAGCCGGACCCTGTTGTTCATTGATGAGATCCACCGCTTCAACAAGGCGCAGCAGGACGTGCTGATGCCGGAGGCCGAAGACGGCACCCTGCTGCTGATCGGCGCCACCACGCACAACCCCTTCTTCTCCCTCGTCTCGCCGCTGCTCTCCCGGTCGCTGGTAGCCGAGCTCAAGCCCCTTTCCATGGAGGACCTGGTCGCGCTGCTCAAGCGCGCGCTGGCCGACAGGGAGCGGGGCCTGGGGAATTTAAACGTTGAGATCACCGATGAAGCGCTGGAGTTCCTGGCCAAGACGGCCGACGGAGACGCCCGCCGCGCGCTCAACGGCCTCGAAGTGGCCGCGATGACGACCCCGCCGGACAAGACGGGGAAAATCCAGATCACGCTGGAAGAAGCGCAGGAATCGGTGCAGAAGAGGGCGGTGGTCTACGATCGGGACGAGGACGCCCATTACGATACGATCTCCGCCTACATCAAGAGCATGCGCGGATCCGATCCGGACGCCGCCCTCTACTGGCTGGCCAAGATGCTCTATGCCGGCGAGGACCCCCGCTTCATCGCGCGGCGCTTGGTCATCTGCTCCTCCGAGGATGTCGGCAACGCCGACCCGCAGGCCCTGTTGGTGGCTACCGCCGCGGCCCAAGCGGTGGAGTTCCTCGGGATGCCGGAGTGCCGGATCCCGCTGGCTCAGGCGACCGTCTACGTGGCGGCGGCCCCCAAATCCAACGCCTCCTATATGGGTCTCGAAAACGCCACCAGGGAAGTGGAAACGGGCCGCACGCAGGAAGTCCCCACCCACCTCAAAGATGCCAGCTACCCCGGCGCCAAGAAGCTCGGCCACGGGGAAGGCTACAAATACGCCCACGATTTCCCCGGCCACCACGTGGAGCAGGACTACCTGCCCGAAAAGAAACGCTACTACGAGCCCACCGACCAGGGTTTCGAGCGGGAGCTCAAAGAGCGTCTCGACCGCCTGAAACGAACCTAATACAAATGCATCAAATCATGCGTCATTAGAATTAATCTAAAATTTGGAATAATTCTTGATATACTGACTCAAGAATAAACCCATAATCAAAAGATATTCCCGATAGTTATTCAAATGACGAACCCCTTGGATTCCAAACAAGTGGAGCGGTTGGAAAACCAAAACGCCGACGAGGTCCTTCGCTGGGCGGTGGAGAGATTTTCGCCAAAGATCGTGTTTTCCTCCAGCTTCGGGGCGGAAGATGTCGTCGTGATCGACCTGCTGTCGCGCATCAAGCCGCCCGTGGCGATCTTCACGCTGGACACCGGGCGGCTGCCGGAGGAGACGTACGACGTGATGGAACGGATCCGGCAGCGGTACGGCGTGGAGATCGTGAGCTATTTCCCGGAGCGGGCCGCGGTGGAAAAGCTGGAGAAGGAAAAAGGTTTTTACTCTTTCCGGCAATCGGTTGACAATAGGAAGGAGTGCTGCGGGATCCGGAAGGTGGAGCCGCTCAACCGGGCGCTGGCCGGGCTGGACTGCTGGATCACGGGGCTGCGGCGGGAGCAGGCGATGACGCGCGCGCGGCTGGCGAAGGTGGAAACGGACGCGGCGCACGGGGGGATCGTGAAGGTGAACCCCTTGGCTGATTGGACCACCGAGCAGGTGTGGGCCCATATCCGCAAGTACGACGTGCCTTACAATCGGCTGCATGATCAAGGGTTTCCCTCCATCGGGTGCGCCCCCTGCACGCGGGCGATCAAGCCGGGGGAGGATATCCGGGCGGGGCGCTGGTGGTGGGAACTGCCGGGCCACAAGGAGTGCGGGTTGCACGACCCAAAACAAAAGGAGGGGTTCGAAAAGAATGGATAAGAAGATCGCGGCGGTGACGATGGCGGCGGTGGTGTTGGCGGCGGCCGGCTGCGCGACCTCGGGGGCCAAGGCCAAAGAAGGCGATGCGCTGAAAGCCCGCGTGGACACGCTGGAGACCCAGGTGGCCGCGCTGAACCAGCGCCTGGATGAAACGGCGGCGGGCGCCACGGCGCCGGAAAGCCGTTCGAACATCCGCGTCCGGACGGCCTCCGCCAAGACCCGGCTGTCGGTCCGGCAGGCCCAGAAGGCCCTGACGGCGGCCGGTTTCTACAAAGGGAACGTGGACGGCAAGGAAGGCCCGATGACCCAGAAGGCCGTCAAGGAATTCCAACAGGCGAACGGGCTCAAAGCCGACGGCGTGATTGGCCCGGCCACTTCCGAGGCCCTTTCCCGCTACCTGCAGGAGTAATTTTGGATCTCATCCAACCGCACGGCGGGAAATTGGTAGAGCGGCTGGTCCTTGGGCCTGAGCGGGACCAGCTGATCTATCGGGCCAAGAACATGCCGGCCGTGACGCTCGATGAGTGGGAGCTGTCCGACCTGGAGCTCCTGGCTGTGGGAGCCCTTTCGCCGCTGGAAGGTTTTCTCCGGGAAGCCGACTACGACGCGGTGCTGGACCGGATGCGGCTGGTGGATGGGACCGTCTTCCCGCTGCCGGTCACGCTGTCCCTTGCCCAGTGGGAGGCGGACCTCTGGCGGGAGGGGCAGGACATGGCCCTCCGGAGCTCCGAGGGGGAGCTGGTGGCGGTCCTGCACCAGCCGGAGCTGTTCCCGTACAACCGCTTGGTGGAAGCCAAGATGATTTTCGGGACGGCCGATTCCTCCCATCCCGGCATGAAGCGGCTGCTGGCGCAGGGGCCGTACCACGTCGGGGGGCGGGTCTCGGTGGTCAACCTGCCGAAGCACCTGGATTTTATGCCCTACCGGCTGACGCCGGCGCAGACCCGGCAGGAGTTCCAGCGCAGGGGATGGAGCCGGGTGGTCGGCTTCCAAACCCGCGGCCCGATCCACCGGGCGCATGAGTACCTGCTGCGCTGCGCTCTGGAGATGGCGGACGGGCTGATGGTGCAGCCGCTGATGGGGCCGGGCGTGGTGGACGGGGAGCTGCCGGCGCCGGCGCGGATGCGCTGCTGCGAGGTGCTGGTCGGCTCCTACCTGCCGCGGGAGAGGACGGCGCTGGTGGTTAGCCCCGCCGGCACGCGGCACGCCGGCCCGAGGGAGGAGGTGTTCCACGCGATCGTGCGGCAGAACTACGGCTGCAGCCATTTTGTCATCGGGCGGGACCGGGTGGCGACCGGCAAGTCACGCGGCCCGGCCAACGCGCAGGGGATCTTCGCCCGGTTCACGCGGGAGGAGCTGGCGGTGACGCCGCTCTGCTTCGACATCGCCTTTTACTGCCGTTCCTGCGAGGGGATAGCCACCGACAAGACCTGCCCGCACCCGATGCGAGAGCGGGTGGCCTTGAGCTCCTCGGCGGTGCAGCAGATGCTCTCCGACGGCAAGGCGCCGCCGCCGGAGTTCACGCGGCCGGAAATCGCCGAGATCCTCAAGGAGGCCATGCTTGCTGGTCCAGCTTGAGAACGTCACGAAAAGGTTCACCCAGAATAACGGCGACGAGATGGATGTTTTAAAGAACATCAGTCTCGAGATCGCCGAGGGGGAATTTATCTGCGTGGTGGGCCCCTCCGGCTGCGGCAAGAGCACGCTGCTCTACCTGATCGCCGGCCTGGAGAAACCCACCTCCGGCCGGGTGCGGGTGGAGGGTGTCCCGGTCGCCGGTCCGGGCACCGATCGGGTGATGGTCTTCCAGGAGGCGGCCCTTTTCCCGTGGCTGAACGTCCGGCAGAACGTGGAGTTCGGGCTCAAGATTGCCGGAAGTACGCCCGAGGAGAAACAGCGGCGGGTGGAGAAGTATTTGAAGATGGTGCACCTGGGCCGTTTTGCCGGGGCGCATCCCCACCAGCTTTCCGGCGGCATGAAGCAGCGGGTGGCCATCGCGCGGGCGCTGGTGATGGATCCCAAGATCCTCCTGATGGACGAGCCGTTCGCGGCGCTGGACGCGCAGACGCGCCGGCTGCTGCAGGATGAGCTGGTGGGCATCTGGAAACAGACCCGCAAGACGATCCTGTTCGTGACGCACAACGTGCGGGAGGCGACCGCGCTGGGAGACAAGGTGCTGGAGATGAGCGCGCGTCCGGGCCGGATCAAGAAGGGCTACGCGATCCACCTGCCGAAGCCCCGGCGGGAGGCCGACCCGCACCTGATCGTGATCCAGCAGCGGATCCTGCTGAGTCTGCAGGAAGAAATCGCGAAGGTGGCGAAAGACGAGGACATGGATTACCTGATTAAAGAGGAGGCGAGCCCCTTGTTCGACAAGCCGGCGGTCGGAGGGGCCCTGTGAAAGCGGTCCGGTGGGCGAAAGAGCATCTGCTGCCCTGGGGCCTGTTCCTGGCGGGCTGGGAGATCCTGTCGCGCCTGTTCCCCATCCCCTCCAGCGTGCGCATCTTGGGGCTTGTGTGGGCCAACATGACGGACCCTGGGTTTATTTCGGCGCTGGCCAGCTCGCTGGGGCGCATGGCGGTTGGTTTCGCGGCCGTGATCTTGCTGGGGATCGGCCTGGGCATCCTGCTGGGCCGGTATCGGGCTCTCGACAACATCTTCGGAACGCTGGCCTCCGCCTTGAACGCGATGCCGGGCGCGGCTTGGGTGCCGCTGGCGATCTTTCTGTTCGGGCTCAACCAGAAAGCGGTGATCTTCACCATTGTCCTGGGAGCGACGGGCATCGTGATGCTCAACACCAGCTTCGGCATCAAGGACGTGCCGCCCCTGCTCGTCCGGGCGGCCCGGACCATGGGGGCGGAGGGCCCGAAACTCTTCTGGCACGTCATTCTCCCCGCGGCGACGCCGCGGATCATCGACGGCCTGCGGCTGGCCTGGGCGTTCGGGTGGCGCGCCTTGATGGCGGGGGAGCTCCTGGTGGGTTCCGTGCGGGGGATGGGCCAGCTGCTGAGCGTGGTCGCCAAAGAGGGAAACATCGAACAGCTGCTGGCTTACATGGGAATCCTGGCGCTGGTGGGCATGACGGTGGATGGGATTATTTTCAATCGGCTGATTGGGGACCGGCTCCGGGCGCGGTGGGGCACCGCCTGATGGCACTGCGGATCCGCCCTCAGGCGATGGAGGAAATGGTGGCGCACTGCCGGAAGGAGTATCCCAATGAGGCCTGCGGGTACTTGGCCGGGGATGGGGATCGGATCACGGACGCTCTCCCCATCCGCAACGGGGCGGCCAGCCCGACTTGGTACGAGATGGACCCGGCGGAGCAGTTGAAGGCGCAGCGGGAGATCCGGCAGAAAGGGATGGAGCATTTGGCGGTCTACCATTCGCATGTGGCGACGGAGGCCTACCCCTCCCGCCGGGACATCGAGCGGGCGACCGCCGTGCAGGATTTTTTCGACGGCCGATACGTGCTGGTGACGTTGAAGGATGCCGCGCCCCGGGCCCGGGCCTTCACGATCCGGGACGGGAACGTGACGGAGGAAGAACTTCTTGAAGCTTAGGATCGGCACGCGCGGCTCGGCGCTGGCACTGGCGCAGGCGAACCAGGTGAAAGAACTGCTGGGACGGGGCTGCTCCGGCCTGGAATGCGAGCTGGTGGTGATCAAAACCTCCGGCGATGCCCTGGCCGGACAGGGGCAGGCCCCTTCGGGGGCTCTGCCTGAAGAGGCGATCAAAGGGCTCTTCGTCAAAGAGATTGAGGAAGCGCTGTTGAGTGAAAAGGTGGACCTGGCGGTCCACTCGGCCAAGGACATGGAGGCGGAACTTCCCGGGGAGCTTTCGGTCGGGGCGGTCCTGAAGCGGGAGGACCCGAGGGACGCGCTGGTTTCCAGCCGGCCGGGCGGCCTGAAAGGGCTGCCCGCGGGGGCGCGCGTGGGAGTCAGCTCTTTGCGCCGGCAGGCGCAGCTCAAACGGCTGCGGCGGGATCTGGAGGTCGTTCCGATCCGGGGCAACGTGGATACCCGGCTCAAAAAGTTGGACGCCGGCGAATACGACGCGCTGATCCTGGCGGCGGCCGGGTTGAAACGGTTGGGGCTGGGAGAGCGGATCAGCGAATTCTTGGACCCGGCACAATTCCTTCCGGCGCCGTGCCAGGGGACGCTGGCGATCGAAATCCGCCGGGACCGGCCCAGTATGGCTGAACATCTCCGGATACTGGAGGATGCCGATTCGCGCTGGGAATGGGAAGCGGAGAGGGGGCTCTTGAAAGCGCTGGGCGGAAGCTGCCGGGTCCCGGTGGGAGGGCTGGCCCGCGTGACTGACGGGAACAATCTGTCGCTGGAAGGGGTGGTCCTCTCGCCGGACGGCTTGAAGGCGATCCGGCAAAGCGTGGCCGGCCCGGCGAAGGCGGCGGAACGGCTTGGGCTACAGCTGGCCAGCCATCTGCGGGCGGCCGGAGCGGACCGGTTGCTCTATGGAAATTGGGCGGAAAAGAGATGAAAGGCCAAATCTACCTGGTGGGCGCCGGACCGGCCGATCCGGAACTGATCACGCGCAAAGGGGCAGCCCTGCTGGCCAGGGCCGGCTGCGTGATCTATGACCGGCTGGTCAACCGGGAGCTTCTGAAGCTGGCCTCTCGCCGCTGCGAAAAAATTTACGCCGGGAAAAGCGCCGATGAGAAAGGGCGCGGCCAGCGAAGGATCAACCGGCTGCTGATCGAGAAAGCGGCAAAGCATTCGGTGGTGGTGCGCCTCAAAGGGGGAGACCCCGCGCTGTTCGGAAGGATGAGCGAGGAGATTGAAGCGTTGGAGAAGGCAGGCGTTCCTTGTGAAGTGGTGCCGGGTGTGAGCTCCGTTTGGGCGGCCGCGGCCGCGCTGGGGATCCCCCTGACCGACCGGCGGCTCAGCTCCAGCGTTGCCTTCGTGACCGGGCACCGGGCGGCGGGACGGTACCCCTCCGTCCGGTGGAAGGAGCTCTCCCGCGGGGCCGACACGCTGGTGATCCTGATGGGCCGGGCGACCCTTTCCGAAATCGTCCGGCGATTGCGGGCCGCGGGGCGTCCGGCTTCGACGCCGGTGGCCCTCGTCCGCTGGGCTTCGGACCCCCGGCAGGAGATTTTGGTCAGCACAATCGGCGAGGTGGCCGCGGAACTGAAGCGCCGGCCCGGGTTCGGGCCGCCGGTCGTGGCGATCGTGGGACAGGTGGCCCGTCTGGCCCGGAAAAATGAAAAACCTTTGGCGGGACGGTCGGTGCTGGTGACCCGGCCCGCCTCCGACAGCGCCGGATTGTCCGGCCGCCTCGAAAAGCTGGGGGCGGAGTGCCGGGCCCTTCCGACGATCGCGGTCCGGCCGGCCCGGATCGGGACGGCGCGGGCAAGGGCATTGCTCAAAGAACTGCCGGAGCAGGATTGGGTGCTGTTCAACAGCCATCACGGCGTGGAGGCGTTGGAGCGGCTGGCGGGGAAAAAGCTCCGCCGGCTGGTCCGGGCGAAGATCTGCGCGATCGGTCCGCGCACTGAAAGCGCGGCGCGTGCAGCGGGGCTGAAAGTGGCGCTGCGGCCGGCCGACTTTTCGCTGGATGGGGTGCTCGCCGCTTTCGCCCGGGTGCCGCTGAAAGGAAAAAGGGTTTTCATCCCCCGGTCCAACCTGGCGGTCGGGGATTCTCTCGCGCGGTCGCTGCGGGCGCGGGGCGCCTGGGTCACGGAAGCGGCTCTGTACGACACAACGCCGGTCAAGGTGCCGGCGGGGAAACTCCGGCGGGCGCTGAACCACTTGGACGCGGCCACCTTCACCTCCGCTTCGACCGCCCGGAACTTCCTCTCGGCGGTCCGCGCCGCGGGGGTTCCGCTCCGCAAAGCGTTGAACGGGACAGCCGTGGTGGCGATCGGGCCGGCGACCGCGCGTGAGCTGAAAAAGGGGGGCGTGCGCCGGATCCATCTGCCGAAGAGCGGCTGGACCGTGGAGGGACTGGCGGAAGCGGTGGTCACCGCGGTGGGGAGTCATTTCGAGGCCGATAGGCCGAGAAATCTCGATTTAAAACGAGATCTCTCGCCCCGTTGGGGCTCGAGATGACCACCTCTTTGGCCTCTTTCCCCTCTTACCGACCGCGCCGCTTGCGGGAAAACCCGGCCCTTCGCCGGCTGGTCCGGGAAGGGGATTGGGGGCCGCAGAAACTGGTGGCGCCGCTCTTCGTGACCGCGAAGAAGGGCAAGCAGTCGATCTCTTCGATGCCGGGATTGCACCGGTTCGGGATCGCCGAGGCGGCGGCGGAAGCGAAGAAACTGGAAGCGTTGGGGATCGGCGGCGTGCTGCTGTTCGGCATCCCGGCCGCCAAGGATGAGCGGGGGTCGCAGGCCTTCGCGGCCGGCGGCGTGGTGCAGCAGGCGGTGCAGGCGGTCAAGAAGGCGGCGCCGGGGCTCGCGGTGATCACCGATGTTTGCCTCTGCGAGTACACGAGCCACGGGCATTGCGGGGTGGTGCGTGGTCGCAGCGTCGACAACGACGCGACGCTGCCGGTCCTCTCGGAGATCGCCGTGTCGCATGTGCGGGCCGGAGCCGACCTGGTGGCTCCCTCCGCGATGATGGACGGGCAGGTGGTCGCGATCCGGCGGGGGTTGGACAAGGCCGGGTTCCCGCAGGCGCCGGTGATGAGCTATTCGGTGAAATTCGCCTCGGCGCTGTACGGGCCGTTCCGGGAAGCGGCCGGCTCCGCGCCGCAGTTCGGAGACCGGCGCGGCTACCAGATGGACCCGTCCAACGGCGAAGAGGCGCTGCGGGAGACGGCCTTGGACATCCAGGAAGGGGCCGACATCGTGATGGTGAAGCCGGCCCTCACCTCGCTGGACCTTTTGAAGACGATCAAGCGGCGGTTCCATTGGCCCACCGCGGCGTACCAGGTGAGCGGCGAGTACGCGCTGGTCAAGGCGGCGGCCGCGAAGGGCTGGGTGGATGAAAAACAGTTGGTGCTGGAGCTCGCGGCGGCGATCCGCCGGGCGGGGGCGGATATTCTCATCACTTATCACGCGAAAGAGCTGGCCGGTTGGCTTAAGAGCAAGGAGTAACCTTTCCATGAAAGACCACAGGCAGGAACAGAGGGATTGGGTGGTCAGCAGACTGATCAACCCGGAAGCCCAAAAGGCGGAGATCTCCCGCTTCGAGCAGGAGATCCTGAAGCTGGATCAGCAGAAGTTGGATATGGACGACTTCCGGAGATTCCGGCTGGAAAACGGCGTCTACGGGATCCGGGGCACGACGGACGAGCACATGATCCGGATCAAGGTCCGGTTCGGCGCCCTCTCGGCCGACCAGTTGGAGGCGGTGGCTTCGATTATCGAGAAGCACGCGAGCCCAAAAGTAGCGCACGTGACGACCCGGCAGGCGATCCAGCTGCACAAGGTCAAGCGCTCGGCGGTGCCCGGCGCGCTGGAGGAGATTGCCCGCACCGGGCTCACAACGCGGGAGGCCTGCGGCAACACGGTGCGCAACGTCTCCGCCTGCCCGTTCAGCGGCATCTCCGGTGAAGAGGTATTTGACGTGACTCCCTACGCCGACGCGGTGAGCCGCTATTTCCTGCGGCACGCGGTCTGCCAGAACCTGCCCCGCAAGTTCAAGATCGCCTTTGAGGGCTGCCCCACCGACCACGCCCGCGTGCCGATCCACGATTTCGGCGCGGTGGCGAAGATCCGGACCGTGAACGGCGTGCCCAAGCGGGGCTTCGCCACGTACGTCGGCGGGGGCCTGGGGGCCGTGCCGTTCGCGCCGCACCTGCTGGAGGAGTTCACGCCGGAGGAGCTGCTGATCCCCACGATCGAGGCGGTGATACGCCTCTTCGACCGGTTCGGCGACCGGAAGAACAAGAACACGGCCCGCATCAAGTTCCTGATCAAGAAATGGGGCATGGAGGAGTTCCACAAGCAGTTCATCGATGAGCGGAAAGCCACGATCCTGACCAGCCCGGGCCAGACCGACTGGACCATCCCGATTTACGAGCAGGAGAAGCCGCCCCCGCCCCCGGCGCAGAAGGGGCTTACGGTGGCGCAGCAGACGCCGGAGTACAAGCGCTGGGTGCAGACGAACCTGTTCAAACAGAAGCAGCCCGGCTACGTGGCGGTGCAGGTCCGCTGCCCGCTCGGGGACATCGGCGTGCCGCAGATGCGGGGCTTGGCGGAGCTGGCCCGCAAGTTCAACGGCGGCCGGATCCGGACCGTGATCTCGCAGAACCTGCTTCTGCCCTGGGTGCGGGAAGAGTCGGTGCCGGCCGTTTATGAAGGACTGGCCCGGCTGGGGATCGCGGCGACCGACGCGGGCCTTTTGTCCGACGTCACCCGCTGCCCCGGCGCCGACACCTGCCAGATCGCGATCACCCATTCGCGGGGGCTGGCCGCTTCGTTCGGGGAGATCTTCTCTTCCGAGGGAGGCCGGGCGCTGGCCGAGGATGAGGGATTGAAAAACCTGCAGATCAAGATCAGCGGGTGCCCGAACTCCTGCGGGCAGCACCACATCGCCGACATCGGGTTCCACGGCGCCTCCAGCGAGATCAACGGCCATCAGGTGCCGACCTACATGGTGATGGTCGGCGGCCTTACGACCGAGGGGGTGGCGCAGTTCGGCCACCGGCTCGGGATGGTGCCGGCCAAGCGGGTGCCGGAAGCTTCCAGAAAACTGCTGGAGCTCTACCGTGCCGAGCGGCAAGGGAAGGAAGGGTTCCGGCAATGGGTGGAGCGGGCCGGGCCGGAACGGCTGAAGAAGGAGCTGGACCCGTTCCGGACGCTGCCTCCGTTCGAGCAGGCGAAGGAGATGTACGAGGACCTCGGGGAGATCGGCGTCTTCAAGCTCGAGGTCGGCAAGGGAGAATGCGCGGCGTAAAAGCAGTTAAGAGTTAAAAGTGAAGAGTGAAGAGTTGACAAACGAATCGTGTTGGAAAAAAGCGCAGAAATATCTCGTGGGAGGGGTCAACTCTCCCGTCCGCTCCTTCCGCGGCGTGGGCGGGCGGCCCTTCTTCGTGGACCGGGGGAAGGGGCCCTATCTTTGGGACGTTCAGGGCCGGCGCTATCTGGATTTCGTCGGGTCGTGGGGAGCCCTGATCCTGGGCCATCGCAATCCCGAGGTGATGCGGGCCGCCGCGAAGGCCCTTGAAAAAGGGGCCACCTTCGGCGCCCCGACGCCGGGCGAGGCGGATCTCGCGCGGGAGATCGCGAAGGCGATCCCCTCGATCGAGCAGGTCCGGTTCGTCTCCTCCGGGACGGAGGCGGTGATGAGCGCGATCCGGCTGGCTCGCGGCGCCACCGGCCGCTCCAAGATTTTGAAGTTCGACGGGGCCTACCACGGCCACTCCGACGCGCTGCTGGCGCGGGCCGGGTCGGGGCTGGCCACGCTGGGGATTCCCGCCTCCCCCGGCGTGCCGCGCGGCGTGACCGCCGACACGATCACGGTCTCCTTTAACGACCTCACCGCGGTGGAAGCGGCGGTCCGCAAACACGGCAAGGATCTGGCCTGCATCATCACAGAGCCGGTGATGGCCAACATCGGCGTGATCCCGCCCGCGCCCGGGTTTTTGGAGGGACTGCGCCGGCTCACGCGCCGCTGCGGGGCGCTGCTCATCTTCGATGAGGTGATCACCGGGTTCCGGGTGGCGTACGGCGGCGCGCAAGCCCTCTACGGCGTGAAGCCGGATCTGACCGTATTAGGGAAGGTGATCGGCGGCGGCTTCCCGGTGGGGGCCTACGGCGGCGCCCGCCGCTGGATGAGCCAGGTGGCCCCCTCGGGGCCGGTCTACCAGGCCGGCACCCTCTCCGGGCACCCGGTCGCGATGGCGGCGGGGCTGGCCACGCTAAAAACCTTGCAGAGGCCAGGGACCTACGAGCTGCTCGAGAAGCGGACCCGGCAGCTGCGGACCGGGCTCACGCTGTTCGCGCAGCGGGCGGGTCTCAACGTGGCGGTGAACCAGGTGGGCGGCCTGCTGACCCTCTTCTTCACGGAGCCGCCGGTCCGCGCGAGCGCGCGGGCGCGCGCTTCCGACGCGGCGCTCTACGGCCGCTATTTCCACGGCATGCTCGCGCGGGGGATCTACCTCCCGCCGTCGCCCTACGAGGCCTGGTTCCTCTCCACGGCCCACGGGATGCGGGAAATCGAAAAAACATTGTGGGCGCACGCGGAAACAACAGACGTCATGAGGCATCGATGAGCCGCAAGATCGCGCAGTCCATCCTGGAGCTGATCGGCGAAACGCCGATGGTGAAGCTGGCCAAGGTGGTGGGCCCTTCGGCCGCCACGGTCCTGGCCAAGCTGGAGTCCTTCAACCCGGGCGGATCGGTAAAGGACCGGATCGCCTTCGCGATGGTGGAGGACGCCGAGAAGCGGGGGCTCCTTAAAGCCGGCAGCACGATCGTCGAGCCGACCAGCGGCAACACCGGCATCGGCCTGGCGATGGTTTCGGCGATCCGCGGCTACCGGCTGATCCTGACCCTGCCGGAGGGGATGAGCACCGAGCGGGTGAGTTTGCTGGAGCGGTACGGCGCCGAGGTGGTGATCACCCCCCCGAACGAGGGGATGGCCGGCGCCGTCAAGAAAGCCCGCGAGCTCGCCTCCTCCCTGCCGAACGCCTTCATGCCGCTGCAGTTCTCCAACCCGGCCAACCCCCGCATCCACCGCCAGACCACCGCGCAGGAGATCCTGAAAGCGGTGGAGGGGGAGATCGACGCCTTCGTGGCGGGGGTCGGCACCGGCGGCACCATCACCGGAGTCGGCGAGGTGCTCAAGAAGAAGAACCCCCGCACCCGCGTGGTGGCCGTGGAGCCCAAGAGCTCCGCGGTCCTCTCCGGCAAGCCGGCCGGCAATCACCGGATCCAGGGGATCGGCGCCGGGTTCGTCCCGGAGGTGCTGGACCGCTCGGTGATTGACGAGATCATCACCGTGGAGGACATGGAGGCCTACACCATGGCCCGCCGGCTCGCGAGAGAGGAGGGGGTTCTCGTCGGCATCTCCGCGGGGGCGGCGGTCTGGGCGGCCGCCCAGGTGGCCAAGAATCTGGGCGAGGGGAAGACCGTTGTGGTGATCCTGCCGGACACCGGCGAGCGGTACCTGAGCTTGGATCCGTACTTCGAGGAATTTTGATGGGGATCCGCCCCTCCCACCGGTTCAGCTACGCCCTCAAGGCCCTGGTGGACCTGGCCATCCACCAGGGGACCGGTCCGGTCACCATCGCCTCCATCGCCAAGCGGCAGGCCATCCCGCCGCGGTCGCTCGAGCAGCTGTTCAACCGGCTGCGGCGCAGCGGGCTGGTGGAGGCGGAGCGGGGCCCGCGCGGCGGCTACTGCTTAAGCCGGCCCGCCGACCGGATCCCGGTCCGGGCGGTTTTCGAGGCGCTGGAGCCCAAGACCCTTTCTCTGAAGCGGCGCTTCCCCGCCGACGACCCGGCCCGCTCGGTCTGGCGGCAGGTGGAGTCGGCGGTCAAGACCACGCTCGACGCCACAACGCTCGAGACCTTGGCCGCGCGGCCCAGGGAAAAAGCGGCCACGCCGATGCGGCACCGCTACACCTTCCACATCTGACGCCGCGCGGCGTTTTTTCCCCTGTTGGTTTTTTGCACATTGCAAACCACCCCTTGTCATTTTCAAACGCGATCATGTAGACTTCCGCTGGTACTCTGAAAAAGGCAAACCTGGCGAAAGCCAGGGACGCAAAACTAGAGGGCCCCTTTAAAGGGCAGCCAGTTGCCGGAGATGAGAGCGGACAAACGGCCTCGCTGCCCGGAAAGGGAAAGCGAGGCCGTTCCTTTTTAAAAGACGAGGAGAAAAAAGAGATGCGACAGCATTATTCAGGTTCCATGCTTGGTGCGGTTCTTCTGGCGGCGGGTCTGCTTTCCGTGCCCGCGGCGGTTGCCTCGGCGGTGCCGGATGAGAGTTCGGCCTACCCGGAAAAGCAGGCGGACTTGGACGCGGTGATCGAGCAGCTTCAGGAGGATAATCCGGGGCTGAGCAAGGAAGAGGCCTTTGATCTGGCTCAAGCTGCCAGCGGGGAAATAGACAGGGGTTTTGCCGAGCGGGCCGGAGCGAATGAGGGACTGCAGCAGGGGTTGGAGCAGGGCCTGCCGAAGGGGTTGGAGCAGGGCCTGGGCGGACCCATCGCCGAGATGACCGGCGCGGAAAAAGCCCTCGCGGAGAAAGTCAGCGCCCGGGGCGCGGAGATAGGGCGGGAGCTCCACGAGCAGGGATTGTCCGGGGAGAATCTGGAGAAAGCGGTGGATGGAAAGCTGAAGCAGGAGTTCGAAAAGGAGTTCAATGAGTTCAAAGAGAAGGATTGGGCTCCCATGGAGCGGGATGATTCCCGCTTGAAGGAGCTGTCCGAACGGGGTGTTCCGGGCATGGAGCAGAAGGAAGGGCCCACGAAAGAGCAGATCGAGCGCTACCGGGAGATGGAGAAGGAGATGGAGAAGGAGCATGGCGCCGGGGAACACGAGAACCGCGAGTCTGCAGTGGATCGGGAGAAGTCGTGGGAGGCCCCTACGCAGGAACGTGAATCCACGGAGCGGCCGGCCTACGATCGAGAGTCAACCCGGGAGATCGAGCAGCCGACTCGCGAGGTCGAGCAACCGACCCGCGAGGTCGAGCAGCCGACCCGCGAGGTCGAGCAGCCGACCCGCGAGGTCGAGCAGCCCACCCACGAGATGGAGCAGCGGGAGGGCAGCGGCAGCGGCCCCGCGGAGCGGCCGGAGCAGTATCGGGAGTACGCGCCGCCTCAGGGCTAACCGCTCTGAGAGCGCGTCGCTATTTTTTTAGGAGGGAGGAACCATGAACGGTATGATCCTTCGATCAGTCGCTGTTTTCTTGATGATGGGGCTTGCCTTTTGGGGCCCCGCGCTTCCATCGGCGTTCGCGCAGCTGGAGATCACGCCGGAGATCCGGCAGGCCTGCGAGCAGTTTGAGCCGGAGATCCGCGAGATCGCCTTGACCGAGATCGTTCCGGAGATCGAGGCCGACCCGGAAGGGCAAGAGGCCAGGATTGTGGAGGCCTCCGCCGCCACGATCCACGAGGCGAACCAGGCGGTTGCCGATCTTCCGGTTCCGGATCAAGCGGCCCTGGAGGCGACGTTGACTCAGAACGCGGGGGTGGATCCGGTTGTCGCCCAAGCGCTCGCCGCGGACGCGCAGAAGGCGCTCACGGAGATGAAGGCGGCTTTTTCCGCGGGCGACCCGATCAAGGCGGACGCGCTGGCGAAAGCGTTTCAGGCGGAATGCCAGACGCGCGGGGTGGACCCCAGCGCCTTTGGAGCGGGGAAGGAAGCCGGAGGGATGACCACCGACCGGCTCCTGGGCGGCCGTGACGTGACGGAAACGGCCCTCAAGGCCCACTTCGAGACCGCCATGCGGGAGGTGTTCCAGGGCGGGACGGAGGGGGGGGCCGCCGCCGGGATGCGGGAGATGATGGAGAAGATGAGGGTGTCCGGAGTTAACCCCGGCGAGGTGATGCGCGGGGGGGAAGCCGGAGAGATGGGCACTCCCCCTAAAGAAATGCTCGATGCCATGAGCACTACGGAAAAGGCGATGTTCGAGGCCTGGAAGAGCGGCGACACCGCGACCCTGGAGAAGATGCATATGGAGGGAGCCATGAAGGCCGGAATGGAAGCCGGGATGTCTCCCGAGAGGATCGCCGCGGAGATGGGGCAGATGAAAGAAATGATGGGAATGGAAGCCAAGATGGCTCCAGATCAGAGGGAAGCGATGATGAGGGAGATGACTTCGGAGCAGAGGGAAGTGATGATGAAGGAGATGGATCCCCGCTCGGAGTCCAGCGGTTTCTCAGAGACCACCTTCGTCGCGCAGGGAGGGGGCGGCGGGACTCCTGCTGCCTATGGGGACGGTCACGCCGTCTGCCCGGATGGGACAGTCCACCAGCCGGGGGTTGAGCAGGGGCCGGGCCACTGCTCGTAAGCGGGGTGCCCCGTTTGTTTTTAGAAGCGGGCGGTGACGGCGCCGGAGATCGTGGTGTCCACGTACTCTCCGGTGGGCTCGTTGGAATCGAGGAACTTGTAGCTGAAGCTGGGGCTGAAGCTCCAGGTCCTGTTGAACTCATAGGCGCCGGCGAGGGTCCAGGTCTGGGTGTCGTCGTAGCGGGCCTCGCCGGTGATCCCGGTGACCGGCCGGTGCGTGTAATTCTTCCGCTCGAAGGAGTAGCTGGCGTTGGCGGAGAGTTTTTTCGTGAGAGGCCGGTTCACCGAGAAGGCCACCTTGTAATCCTGGGCGTCGTAGAAATCGTTGCGCTCGTCGTTGGACTCGTGGAAGTACCATTCCTGCCGGATCTTCAGGAGCGTCTCCTTCCAGGTGGTTCCCATCTCGTACCGGAGCCGGCTTCGGGTGTCCACCCGTTTTGAAAGCGTCTCGGCGCCGGCGCCGTTCCGCGCCTTCTTGGAGATGTAGTCCCGCACGAACCACTCGTATCGGACGCTGTGGAACACGCTCCCGATCCTCGGGAGCTCTCCGAGGTTCTGTCGGACGCCGATGAACGGCTTAACCTCCCGGTAGTTGGAGGGTTTGGACCGGGGGTAGTAGGTGATGTTCAGGTCCACCCCGGCGTCCACGCGCCACATCCGGCCCGGCTGCCAGAGGAACTTGGCCGGCGTGAGGGTATGCGACATGTAGTCGCCGTCGCCGTACTCCAGGTAGTTGTCGTAGGAGCCGGAATAGATCCCCTGCCAGGTGACCGTGGGGGTGAGCTTCTTCGAGAAAACGCCGTAGAGACTCTGTTCCAGGTAGGTGTCGCCGACGTGGTCGGGGCTGTTGGCCGGGTTGGACTCATAGCCGACGAGCTGGGAGAGGTCCCAGGATACCCTCAACCGTCGGGCCTTGCGCCGCTCCTCAAGGATCTGCTGGGCGCGGCGTTTGATCGCGGCGACGACTTCCTGCGTGCTCGCGCTTGGCTCCGGCCGCTCCTTCTGGGCGCTCTCCCGGTCCGGTTCCGGCTCTTGCGCCCAGCCGATTCCGGACTGCCGCCCCGCGGGCAGCAGGAAAAAGACCAGCAGGGCCGGCAGCAGGATCCGGAGCCTATTGCGCCCGTTCACGCAGATTCTCTTCGCGCTGGACCGCCCTCTCCTGAGGCCGCTCGGCCGCCCGCGCCCGTTTGAGCGCCTCGTCAATCGCCGTCCACTCGGTCGCTTGCGCCTCATCCACCAGATCGTGAAGGAGCCGCTCGAGCATATCGCGCTCCCTGCGCAGGCCGTCCAGCTCGTCATAGAGGCGCGCCTTTTGGGCGTCTGAGAGGACCATCTGAAGGGCCTTTTTGCGCGCGACCAGCTGCTGGTGGATCTCTTCGAGGGCTTGGTTGACCTGGGAGATCTGTTCTTGAAGCTCCGGGTCCTCCGTCGCAACGGAGAGGGTTTCCTCCTGCGCGGCCTGGGCGGGGAGGGCGGCCCCGCCGCACCACCCGATGAGCGTCGCGACAACCAACCACCGTTTCACAGGCATGAGCAGCTCCCTCCGCGGTATGCGCAAGCACCACAAACACCCGCAGTGTAGGAAAAAGGGAGACCCCCTGTCAAGTTTTTCTCTCCCACCCCTTGTCATTTTGTAAAAAGCTCAGGTATGCTTTGGGTGTAGGCTTCAACAGTGTCGCCAACTCACGCTGATTTAGGGCAAACCCGCCGGAAGGCGGGGACGCAAAACTAAAGGGCCCACTGCGGGCAGCCAGCTACCGGCGCTGAGTAAAACGGCCCGCCGCTTCACGCGGCGGGCCGTTGGCTTTCCAGATCCCCCTGTGCTATCCTGAATTTTCATGAGGGCGAAGAAACAGGCCTTGCGCGAGAAGACCCTCCGGCGCCTCCGCCGGCAGCCCGAATCCTCCCGGAACAAGAAAAGCCAGGCCATCGGCCGCCGGCTGTTCCGGACCCGCCAGTACCGCCGGGCCCGGCGGCTGCTCTGCTACGCGGCCATCGGCGGGGAGGTGCAGACCCGGGGGATCCTGGAACGGGCCCTTTCCGATGGGAAAAAAGTCTTCGTTCCGGTCGTGACGGATAAATCACGGCGCCACATGGTAGTCGCGCAGGTGAAAGACCTGGAGAAAGATCTGGCCCACCAGGGGCATTACGGGATCGCGCATCCGCTCAAACTTTCCAGCCGGGAGATTTCCCCGGGCACGCTGGATCTGGTGATCCTGCCTGGGGTCGCGTTTGACGGCCAAGGCAACCGGCTCGGGCGGGGCGGGGGATATTTCGACCGTTTCCTGGAGCGCGTGCCGGCCCGAATCCCCCGCGTGGGGCTGGCCTTCCGGTTTCAGGTGGTGGCAAAGCTGCCCAGCGAAGCCCACGACCAGCCGGTAGACCGGGTGATCACGGAGTAAAAATGAAAATTCTAATTGTTGGAGATGTGGTGGGTTCACCGGGACGGGACGCCGTGAAGGGGCTGGTCCCCGTTTTGCGGACCCGCCGGAGCATTGACTTCGTGGTGGTCAACTGCGAGAACATCGCCGGCGGGGCCGGCGTCACGCCAAAGACCGCGCAGGAGCTGTTGAACACGCCGGGCATTGATATGCTGACCAGCGGCCAGCATATTTGGAAATACCGGGAGATCGGCCCCTTCATGGGG
>Ga0209726_10002755_pt1 | contig 25403 bp, 34 predicted proteins | sample Subgrocontami54m_FD_187453 | JGI IMG/M metagenome (GOLD analysis project Ga0209726, IMG submission 187453) | Subsurface groundwater microbial communities from S. Glens Falls, New York, USA - GMW46 contaminated, 5.4 m (SPAdes) (version 3) | ecosystem: Environmental > Aquatic > Deep subsurface >... | reverse complement strand
TGGGGCTAGCCGTAACGGCGGAATCCGCCGTTACGGTAACTTTCCTATCGCTTGTATCGGATATTCCGATAGCTGACTGTCGGTATTTGACGACGGCAGCTTCGATATTCTTGATCGTGAATGGTAGGTGTTGCGCTACCAACTGGTCGAGAATGACGATCTGCTGGTTGCACGGGATCTGGCTGAGGACGAGGGATGCGCTCTTGTTGGGGAGTTCTTTGTAGCGCTCAGTGAGCACGGCGTAGGTGAGGAAGTTGCCAACTTGGAAGTCTTCTCGGATGGTGCGCGGGTTTTTTCTTATGATCTTCCGCAGTTCCTTGTTGAAGCTCGAAGGCGCCTGTTTGTCGGTGTGTCCGAAGTGGCCTTTGGCGTCGCGGCTTTGGGTCAGGTGCTTGAAGCGTTTCGAGCTCTCGGGATAGGTCGCTTCGTATTTGTCTTTGAGTCGTTTGATGGCTTTGAAGTAGTCTGAGTAGGCGAGCTCTTCTCTTTCGGCGTTTTCGGCGAATGCCATGAGTTGGAGGTACAGCCTGATTTTGTCGCCTCGGTATTCGTCGGGGGTCAGATGGATGACCTGTGCCTGGATGGTGGTCAGTCCCTGTTGTTTAGCGGCGAATACGCGCCGGTAGCCGAAAACGAGGCCATAGTCCTTGGGAAGAGAGAGTTTGAGTTCGTGCGGGTATCGAATGACTCGGATCGGAGCCAGTTGGCCGATTGGCGTGGAGAGGAAGTGGTCTTCCCAGTTTGCCGGGGTGTGCTGGCTGGCCGGTTGGGAGGGGGTTGTGGCGCGTTGGGTGGCCATGGAGAGGCCGAGGTGGTGAAGGGCGTCGCGTTCGTCTTTATGGCTATTGGAAATCTGGCGGATCTTGAGCCATTCGATCTCGTCGATGTCGTCGAGCTTGATGTCCCGGACCTTCTGTTCGATTTCCATGTGCGATCTCCTGTGGTTTGTGGTGACTGTGTCGTGTTTATCAGGCATGGCGTAAGCCTTCAAGAGCACGTTTCTGCAATTTCGGCTTGGAAGGCGCTCTAGACACGCAGGAATCGCTGGAAGAGCGTAGGGTGTTGAGTGGTCTAGCTGGCGGTGTGTAATTATAGCTTATTCTATCTTGGAGTCTGTAACGTATAAGAAATAAAGCGTATATGGCCTAGATATGTCTTTACAGCTCTATAAAGCGAGATCTGAGAATGCCGTATTGGGCTATGTTGGACGCAGAATTGCCCCTAGCTTTCGTGAACGGAGGTGGGTAAGACCGGCAGCGATGGCGTCGCTCTCGTTGTGGTTTGCGATGGAAAGCCCGGTGAAACGCCGGATCATGTGTTGGACTTGGCTTTTTGAGGCGGTAGGGTTGCTGGTCATGGCGCTTTTGATCTGGGAGGTCGTGTATTCATAGACTCGAAAGCCATGGCTCTGCGCGATGTAGAGCACGACTCCGCGGACGGCCCCGAGCGTGAGGGCGGTCCTGCGGTTGTGACCGACAAACGGGAGCTCGGTGGCGAGTTCTTCGGGTTCGTGTGTACGGATAAGGTTGATAAGGGCCATGGCCAGCGTGGCGAGGCGTTGTTGGTCCGAGTGACGGCGAGTGGTCGGGATGGTTCCGTGGGCCAGCACGCGCTCGGTGCTGGCGTCAAGGAGGGCGAAGCCGGTTTCGGCGAGGCTCGGGTCAAGCGCGAGGATGTGTGGCATCGAGGCGGTCCTTGAGCGCGGTCATCTCGGCCAGGAGAGATTGGAGGACTTGTTGAAGCGGGCGCGGGCCGTGCGCGTCGTCGAGGTCCACGAGGATGAGAGGGGCCCGTTGCGTGCCATCGGCCTCCTCGATGTAGATTTTCACTTCTTTCCCGCGGTGACCTTGCCAAAGCGCTTCTTTTGACAATTGAGGCAGATGATTTCTTTGAAGTAGCGCTGGCTGTAGTCGGCGACGTTCGTCGAGGGAACTGTTCCGCAGGCGCAGGTTGATGAGGTTCTGGGCACAACCGGCGCCTTGGCAGGGGGCGTGGGTTCGGCTGGGGCCGCGGAGGGAGCGTTGGGTGGTGTTCGTTCCTCACCGTTCCGTGTTCGTTCCTCACCCTGTGGTGTCGCCAGTGCAGGCGGGTCAGGAGGTGAGGGCGCAGACACTGGGGTGGCTGGCGCAGGCGAGGCGGGAGTCTCGGCTGCGGCAGCCGATTGGGGGATGACCGGAGGCGCAGGGACCGGGGCGGCAGCGAGTGGGGGTGGCGGCGATGTGGGAGCGGGGGCGCTTACTGTCGGCAGCGGCGGAGGAGCGACCTCGGCGATGATCTCCCCGCTGAGCCCGGTGCCCTCGTCGGAGGGGATGGGCAGCGCGAGGGCCGGGAGGGTGATGGTGCCCGCGGCGTTTCGAATTTGCTGGGCAGCGTGCAAGTCGCCCTCCCACGTGAGCTTCAACAGATAATGCACGCGCCGTTTCCCTTGATAGGTGATCTCGACCGGTTCGCGCCGGAGCGTAAGCGGGATCATGGCGATTCGGCCGAGGAGCGATCGGAGAAAATCAATTGCCGAATTGATCTCGATGAGGTTATTCGCACTGCCAGTATCGATTTGGTAAATTCCTGAGAGGGACACCTCCGGGAGGAGGACCATGAAGTGACCCTTGGGAGCGCATTCCCCTGATTTCAGGCGCGGGCAGGGGCAAGGGATTTCGACGAGGTCGTTTGCCTCGTGGGCGCCTCCGATCTTCGCTTGAAGGCCGGGCTCCACATCGGTCCAGCGTCGCAGGGCCACCTGGCCATCCCCCTTGCACTTGAGGCCGCTACCCACGCCGTACCACTTGTAGGCTTGCGGGAAGACTTGGCCGATGTCTTCCAACGGGATCATGATTTTCAAGCTTTTGGGTTCTGCTCCATAAACCCGCTGGATTTCCGGGGGACAGACGAAATAGTCGACCTCCGTGGGGTAGGTGCTGCCGCCGCTTCCGGTCTTCTTGATGCCGAGGCGGATCTTGCCGAGACGCGGGAGGCGGCGGCGCTCGCTGAGGCCCTTGATGCCGCGGAACTCATGGGGGGGTGAGACGTTCGTCATGGTTTAGGCTCCTTGTTCTGGATTCGTGGTTGCGTTCTCGTGTGACGTGGTCACGCGCAGGATCTCGATCGACTTGGTCACCTGGGCGGCCTGCTTGATCTCTGGCGGGAGCAGTGATTCATCGAGGGTGGTGCGCGGTTGGATGCTAACGGTGGCTCGGTGGCCGTTCGCCACGCCGGTCTTGACGTGTTGCGCTTCGAGCGCAGCAAGGATCTCTGGCCGAAGACGCTTGGTCGTGACTTCAGCGAGGCGTTTCATAGTAGAGGCCTCAGCGTATTGTGCCAAGAGAGGAGCCACGGCGGGATCCAGTTGAGCGATGGCGTCCCGGGCGTTGACTTCAGCTGGGTAGCCGTCCCAACACGTGCGCTGAAAACGGCAGTATCCGCAGCGCCATGAGTCCATGCGATAGGGGCGTACGGGGAGTGTCTGCGTGCTGGCGTAGGACTCGACGGCCTCGAATTTCTCGATGGCGCGCGTGAGGAGCCCGTCGAAGGTGAGATTGAGCGCGAGGTGAATCCCTTGGGATGCGGTCATCTCGAAGACGTGGCAGCGATCGCTGTTCACGTGGTAGGTGAATCGGAATTCTAAATACGCGCTCGAATTCTTGTTCTTTACGAGAAGCACACCCTCATTCAGGTCTGGGTTGAGGCGCTGGAGCGCTCCAAGGTAGATGCAGCCTTGGGTGAGATGGTCTAAGGACGGTGTGCCGGCGAGCATGTCGTCAAAGGTATACATGCTGACAGCCTTGTGCTCCAAGAGGCGATCAATCTTTATTAGGTCGGTGAAGAGGGCGTCGATGTGGCCATGGAGGACGGTGTTGGGAATCGGCTGCTTGCAGAAGTGACAGTAGCCGCCAGGGCCGATGGGACGTGGGAGGGGAAGGTCGACCGGCAATTGCCGGGAATGAATGGTATAGGCTCCCTTGACGAGCCAGTCGAGCGTGAGCTCTTCGTGCCAGCTCGAGTCATCCAGGACCAAGAGGAATCGGCCTGGCCAGGGGGCGGGGCGAACGTTGAGCCGCGCGTAGGTCATCGCGCGGACACACCGTCCTGGATCCTCTGGCGTGGCCGGGCTGGCTATGCTGGGACGCGGGTAATAGGCGTGGTCCTCGGCTTGGTCGAGGGCGGCAAGTTTCGGGATCAGGTCAGCGAGCATCGGTCATTCCTTCTTTGTCTTACTGCTTTGAGGTTACTTTTTTCTTCGTGTGCTTCTGCTGTCCGTTCAGAATGTCGCGGCCGTTGACGATGCAGCATGTGAGGCGATAGGTGTTGCGTAGGATGGCCTTGGCTTTTTGATTGCCGGCGAGGGCGTTCGCGAAGAGTGCGCGGCGCTGAAGGACTTCTGGGTCTACGTGATGTTCCAGAGTGTCGGGGGTATATCTGAGGATCGGGGGGAAGAGGTGCTGGTCGATGTTGAACATGGGTAGACGTGATCGCGTAGGGCTGAGGGAACGTTGGTGTGGAATCGGCGGATCCTCCTTTCGTCAATGGCAGTTTTTAATCTCATTCTGTTGGTAAAGGATTCGTGCGGAGTCTTGTGAAGAGCGTGCGGGGGTGCTCGGTGGGTCGTTGGTGGGGGTTGCGGATGACAGACATTGAGGCCGAGGAAGCGAAGCCAAGGTCACGCCTTCCGGACCGGATCAGGGCATCGGTCTCGACAGGGCTGTTGGCCCGTGATACGCTGCTGCCGACTGAGGCCAGGGGTGCGCGATCTCAGGCGGCTTTCACATCTGCGGTGCATGCCTCCGCTTGCCTGCTACAGGGAACACCTTTGAACGCTGCGCACGGCATCGGGGGTTCCCATTGTCTGGCCTGATCCAGGTCGTCGCGTTACTATCGTCCACAACAGGAGGAAGACATGACCAAGACCGAACTCGCAGAGCAGATGGCCCAGGATGCCGGTATCAGTAAGGCCATCGCTGACACCGCACTTCGTAGCTGCATCGACCGCATCACCAACAGCTTGAAGAATGGGCAGGAGGTGACGATTGTGGGATTCGGGACCTTCAGCGTGGCGAGCCGAGCCGCCCGTACCGGTCGTAACCCACAAACTGGAGAGCCGATCACGATCAATGCGTCTCGGGTGCCACGCTTCAAGCCGGGAAAGACTCTGAAGGATGCGGTGAGCCGCTAAAGGGAGCAAGGGAGCCTTGACGACAGTCGGTAGGACCAGGTCGGGGTCCGAGACGGTGTCTGCCTCTCGTTCATGCTGGTTCGCGCTCTGCGTGGCGCTACTCTTCTGTGGCTTTGCATTTCACGCCCATGCCGGCTCAGCGATTGAAGGCAAGGTCGTGGGCGTCTCCGACGGGGATACGATCACCGTGCTCACGGACGGACGCGAGTCGATCAGGATCCGCCTTGCCGAGATCGATGCACCGGAGAAATCGCAGGCCTTCGGCCAGCGCTCCAAGCAGTCGCTCTCGGAGATGGTCTTCGGCAAGACCGTCCGCGTGGAGCAGCAGGACGTTGATCGCTATGGGCGTGTCGTGGGACGCGTCTTCGTTGGCGGAACAGATGTGAGTGCGGAGCAGGTACGTCAAGGGATGGCGTGGGTCTACCGGCAGTATCTTCGGGATACGACGCTACTCACAGTAGAGCAGGAGGCCAGAGCGGCCAGGCGCGGTCTGTGGTCCGATCCTCACCCGGTGCCACCCTGGGAGTACCGACATGGCGGCCATGGGAAGTCTGAGGAGGCTGATGCGCCGCTCAGACTAGGGCGAGAGGCGCGAGATGGCGAATCTGCCAGGCAATGCGGTGCGAAGCGGTATTGCAGCCAGATGACCAGTTGCGAGGAAGCGCGGTATTATCTGACGCAGTGCGGCATCAGTTCCCTGGACCGTGACGGGGATGGGGTACCGTGCGAAGCGCTCTGCCGCCAGGGAGAGCAATGAGACCCATACCGACGGGTGACGATCGATCAGGCGAGCATGCCAGGCGGATCATCCACATCGATATGGACGCCTTCTACGCCTCGGTGGAGCAGCGCGATCACCCAGCCTATCGCGGGCGTCCCGTGATCGTAGGGGCCGATCCTATTGAGTCTTGCATAACTAATGGTACACGAACTATATACCTACCCGTTCAGCCTGAGCGTGTCGAAGGCTGATCCGTTCATGGTTCGACGAGCTCACCATGAACGGAACGAAGACATCCGCTGTCGCATTACTTATGCAAGGCTCAATAAGACCGCTGCACACCCCACGGATGCCGAGTTTAGGAGGATCAATTCCCTGCAAACTCGCGCGGGTGGGCGTCCCCGCACGTGAGCGCGCGGCCTTATTTTTCCTTGACACCCGTGTAAACCGAGCTATGTTTAACGTGTTGTAATTGCCTCCTGTTCTTCAGCATGGGAGGGTTCGGTCATGGCGGCCGGCGGGAACCCGCAATCGAAGCAGGCCAGCAGTAAGCTGGAGCAGCATGTAACGGCCCTTTGGGGCAGGAGCCCTGAAGGGCCGTGCTGTTTCCGAGTTCAAAATCCTTCAACTTGTCAACTTGGAGTAACTCAGACGGCGGGGTTCCTGCCTACGGCAGGAGGAGGTTCATATGGTTGCTAGCCTCGAAGATGACATTGCCATGCTGCGTGAATTGGACGATATCCGAATCGCTAGCGCAACGCTACGCGACAAAGGCTACAAAACCCTCGCCGCCCTCGTCGCTGAAGCAGCGCAACAACCCGAAGAACAAATCAAAAGTGTTGGATACTGCCCGAGGTATCCACCGCGACCACGAGAAGCAGCGCAACAACCCGAAGAAAGAATCAAAAATGATGCACAGGCGATCCTCGCGCTTTGTGAGCATTTAAGGGAATCGCCGGAGACCCTGAAGCCGGAATTGGACAAGAGCCGTAATGCTGTTGAGAGGCTGGCGAATTACTTGAAGGATTTGGACCTGACAGCCGTCACTAATTGTCGATTTCCTATCCTCGTTGCGGCATCGGCAATGCAAGCTCTGATCGCAGTACCCGGTTACACTTTTTCTCAATCGTTGCCCTATTTTTACTACCTTATCATCCGCGAATTGTATACGGCGGACATGCCCGACTGGGCAATTGGAGGGGCGCGGCCGAGCCATAAAGAAGGCATGGTCTCTGCTTTTGTGACTAACAGCTGCGTCCAGGCGCTCGAGAGCCTCGCACGCGTCCAAGAGAAAACAGCGGACTTTGTCGCAAAGGTGGGTGAAATCCAAAAACGCATCGGCCAGCTTGAGAGGGTAAAGGACTTATTGCCGGAGCAATGGCAGCAAAGGGAGGAAGAACGGCTGCAAGAGTCCCTTCACGTCACGGTTCGAAGATTCGCCTACGATACCGTCCTTCCACTCCCCAAGCTTCCTGATTGTCTTAGCTCCGGCGACATCAGAACGTATATCGCAAACATTATATTGCAAATGCGCGGGACGGCGAGCAATGCTGAAACAAACTTTAAGAGAGCAGTGAAAGCCATCGGAGACTTCCACGAATCCGAGAACAAAAAGGCTATGTACGATGAAGGGCAAGCGAAAAGTTTAGAGCGAGCGAGAATCGGCCGTGATGTCGGTCTGGCCGCAATCACTGATGCAGGGGAAAAAGCCGTAAAGGCTTTGGAAGTGCTTTCAGCAGCCGGTTGGGAGAAGGAATCCGACAACTGGACGACAATCAAAGACAAGCTCAAGAAGGCTTCTGAGGAAGTTCGCGATCTGTTACGTCCAGTCCAGAGTTTCCTTTCCTCCGTGCTCGATCGTGAGCTTGCGGTGGCATCAGGTGCTTGCAAAGGACAAGGCGACATCGCCGAGATGGCGTTTGCCGCGGCAGCCTACGGTACAGTGACAAATGAGTGGAAAAACGAGAGGCTTTGCCATACGGTCGACTGCCTCTCAAAAGAGATTTCGGACCATGGGCGCTTTCCACGCGGGCGTCCCTTTTCTGCCACCCAAGAAGGCACCTCTTCCGCTCCATACAATACCGGGGTCATAGGGGCCCTTACCCAGATCCTGAGGCACGGGGTTGTTACCCAGGTCGAACCACGCCTTGTTAAGAAGATGCTGAAATATTTTGAGGATACGCAAGCGGAAGTGCCGGTCACCACAAATGAGGGGAAGAAGGAATACGGGTGGTGCCACGATTACATTCCGCCACCCCGGTCCGCGCACCCACTCGCTACCGCCATCGCGACCCGGTCACTCGCCTCGATCAATCGGATGCTTGACGACCAGATCAACGAGCGCATATTTGATCACTTTTCCGTCAAGCGGCTAAAGGACCTGGAGAATGGGCCGGACCTCGACAGCCTCTTCTACCCGGACTATGGGCTTCCCTTAGCTCCTACTCCTTCGGATAAATCTTGGGAGTCCGTCGCCATTCCTCTTCAGAAGATGCGTGCCCACGTGGAGGGCCTGAAAAGCGAGAAACGTCTCCATTCCCTCGTTCTGCACGGGCCCCCAGGCACAGGTAAGACGACGCTCGTCGAGGCTCTAGCCAAGTCATGCGAGGTGCCGCTAATAGAGGTTACCCCAAGCGATATCGTCGTGAAAGGCGAAGCGGCCGTCGAGCGACGGGCACGCGATGTATTCGAGGCGCTCTCTCTGTTGACGCGTGTCGTGATTCTCTTCGATGAGTTCGAACCGGTGCTGTGGCGACGCGATCATGATGCGGGACCAAGTAATGTGTTTGCCTTCCTCACGCCGGGCATGCTTCCGAAACTCAAGCGGCTCCACAAGCAGGCAAAGAGACGGTCCGTCGCCTACGTGCTTGTCACTAACAAAATTGGCTGCCTTGATGAGGCCGCGATTCGAGAGGGGAGGTTTGACAAGAAGATGGGCATTTACCCGCCGGACTTGCTGTCTCGGGCAGGTCGTTTTTTGAGCGAGGCGGCGGCCTTTATTAACTTTAGTGAATTTATTAAAAAGGGACAAGCCGATGGGTCACTCACCGATGATGTCTTACAAGGCCGTCTACGTGAGATCGTCAAGGAGACGAGTGGTGCCGGGTTGCAGGCATTGGTTCGCAAGGGCTGGTTTAATCGCCTGGAAACAGAGGAGAAGCTGCCTCCGGAGGATACGCCACTCGCCTACTTCCTAACTGGTTCCGAACCAAAAGAATGGCTTCACCGAGAAGCCAAGTTGGACAAGTTGGAGTACAACGGGAATAAGAAAAAGAGGTCTCGTAGCGCGGACTTGGAAATTCAACAGTGGGCTTGGGTGCTGGATTGGGATGAGTTGAAAAAAAAGTCGCTCACTAAAGTAATAGCGGAACCCCCAAAAGTGCCTACGGTGGTCAAATTGCTCGCTAGACTGAAAACTCGCTCAGGCAGGCGCACTCGCCTAGTGGCTCGTTAACTCGCAGTTCTGTTATGCGGACGGTTAAAGGAAACTCATGGTAGATCAGGTGAACAAGGTCGGCGAGATCATCCGAGTCGCTGAGCGCGTCAGCGCACCGGAGCCAATGCAGGCAGTACTGCGGCGCGCTGCCGAAGGGACGCAGTTTAGTGAGGCGGTTGACCTAAGGGCGGGAGCGGACGCGGGGTCGTCTCCGCTGCCTCGTATGAGGCCCGCACGTTCGGCATCCACTCGGCCATGCCGATCAGCCGGGCCTACCGGCGGTGTCCAGAGGGGGTTTTTCTTCCCGTTCGGATGTCCCACTATCAGGCCGTCTCAGCTCAGATCTTCCAGGTCTTTGATCGTTACACCGACCTCGTGGAGCCGCTCAGCCTGGATGAGGCCTTCCTGGACGTGACCGGGAGTCTCCGGCTCTTCGGCCCTGCGGAGGTCATCGAACGACGGATCCAGACGGAGATTCGCGCCGAGACGGGACTTGGGGCCTCCGTCGGCATCACCGCCAACAAGTTTGTCGCCAAGGTCGCCTCCGACCTGCGGAAGCCGAACGGCTTCGTGGTTGTCCAGCCCGGGCAGGAGGCAGACTTCCTCCACGCCTCTCCGATCGAACGGCTCTGGGGCGTTGGGCCGAAGACTGCGGGGCGCTTACGCCGGATGGGGCTTGCAACCATCGGCGAGGTGGCGGCTCAACCTCAGCCGGATCTGGCGGCCGTCTTAGGGCAGTTGGGCGCCTACCTGTGGGAGTTGGCCAACGGGATCGACCCTCGACCGGTCATTCCTGACGAGCCGGCCCAGTCCGTAGGGGCCGAGACGACCTTCCCCCAGGATACGGCGGGATCCTGTCCGGATCCGTCAGACGGTGTTGGCCCTGTCGGAGCGGGTGGCTCGGCGCCTGCGGGTGGATGCCATCCAGGCCGGTGCTCTCACCCTGAAGCTGCGGGATGAGACCTTTCGGACCCAGACTAGGTCGGTCTCGCTTTCGGAGCCCACCGATCAATCTCAGGACCTCTACCGGATGGCGCTGATGCTGCTGGAGCGGCTTCCATCGTCGGGCCGCAAGGTGCGCGTCTCCTGGGGGTGACGGCCTCGAATCTGTCCGATCTCAGGGGCTCGGGGCGGCAACTCTCGCTGGAGCTGAATCCTGCCAGCGCCAAACAGCGCCGGTTAACAGACGCCGTGGATCGTATCCCGGCGCGTTTTGGAAAGGGGGCCATCGGTCCGGCCAGCCTGCTCACTCAGCAAGATGATAATCGCATCACGCCCTTTCGACCCACCCATGCATCATAAAAACGTCCTACGGCGCGGTTACTTCAGCTTTCATTACCGCCAATGCCGAAGTGTCGCAATGCTCGCCTTGCTCGCGCTGTGGCTGCTGTGCCTTCCGCCGGCCCACTCCATGGCAGAGGGCGCGACCCACGTTGACATCGTCCGGGACCGCTTTCAGCAGCTACTTGATCAGTGGGGCTATCACGAATGGTGGTCGATATGGGAGCAAGGCACGATACAGAGCCGCGCCGCCATCCCGAAGGACGTCTTCGCGCACAAGATGGAGAGCAGCCTGTGGCGACTCGCCTGCTGTGATAAGCGCCTTCGCAATCTCCAGATCACTCCGGTATCGCCTGGCCACGTCGTCGTGTCAGCCACGCTGCTGTTCGAGACTAAGGGCTCCCCCAGATCGGTGACGGAGCGGTCACGCTCGATCACGCTCAACTTCTACCTCGAGGAGCAGCAGTGGCGGGTCGATCTCTCCGGTGTGAGCCAGCCATGATACGTGACATGAAGTTTCACCTCTCTGAGGAGCGTCGCCTGTTTCTCCCGATCGGGCTCTTGACAGTTTCCGTCCGCCCACACTATACTGAGGTAGTGTTAAACTTTCTTACTTTCTAACAACTACCCTATGGGAGGACCACCGTGCCGCTAGTCAAAGTCAAGGAGAAATACCAAGTAACGCTCCCCGCCGTGGTGCGTCAGAAGGCCGGCTTGGCTGTGGGTGATCTCCTGGAAGCGACCGTTGAGGGAACGAAGATCACGCTCACCCCCAAGAGCGTCGTAGACCGGGAGCTAGCCCTGGCGCTTGAGGATGTGAAGAAGGGCCGAGTCCACGGACCATTCGCGTCGGCGAAGGCAATGATCCATTCGCTCCACCAAGAGGCCAAGCGACCAAGAAAGCGGTAACGTGCGGGCCTTCTACACCAAGCGTTTCCTCTCGCACTACACGAGCGCTCCGTCAAAAATCCAGCGGGCAGTTGACCGCCGTATCGCTCTCCTCCTTCAGAATCTCCGCCACCCCTCCCTTCATGCGAAGAAGTATGACGAGGCCCGCGACATCTGGCAGGCCCGGGTCAACGGGGGGTGGCGCTTTTATTTCACTATCGAGGGCGACCTCTACCGTCTCCTCTCCCTCCTTCCCCACCCGAAATAAGCTGCCGCAAGAAACTAGAGATTCCCGTGCAGGCCTACTCGTTTCCCCGGCCACTATCGCCACAGTCCCTCGAACCGCCGGGCGTTGGTTTGGGTGTAGCGGACCGTATTTTGAATCTGCTTGTGCCCCATGTAGTCCTGAATCAGCCGGGTGTCGTACCCCTTGTCCGCCAGATAGTAGCCGCACGAGTGTTTGAGCATATGGGGATGGATCGGAAACCCTAAACCAGCTGCCTTGCCGGCCTCTGCCACAATCCGCCATGCCGACTGCCTCGTCAAAGGGCCGCCACGCTCCGAGACAAACACGAAATCCAGCGCCGTCTGCAGGCGGTCCTTGAGCCACCGGCGCATCGCCCGGATCTCGTCGCCCTCCATCGGGTGGGTGTTTGACACCGAGCCTTTCAGCCGGCGGCAGTACAGACGACCCGCGTCCAGATCCACGTCGGACGTGCGTAAGTCGATGACCTCCGAGATCCGCAAGGCGTGCCGGAAGCCCAGGAGGACCAGGAGATGATTGCGGTGTCCATAGCGCGGCGACCGCCTGGCCGCCCTCAAGAGTCGGTCGATCTCATCGAGATGCAGGTAATTCCGCATAACCTGTTACCTTACAGTGGTTCGGGACCCGCTCCCGACCACTCGCACACGCCCACCTGACGCGAAGAGAGCATACACACTGGTGACAGAACAGCTATTCTGTCTCAGGTTGAGCGCCGGCCGCTTTCGCCACGGCCACGTGAGGCAGAGTGGAGGAGGCGTTAGGGGGTTGTACGGGGTGGTGCGTATTCCGGGCCATATGCGCCACCCATTCCGGTTGCAAAACGGCCACCTGTTCCGATTGAGCTCGATCCAAGCCTTCCGCTCTTGGTGCAGAGTAGTGGTTGTAATCTACACTGCCAATCCCGCCAGTACGGCTCTCAATACGGCTCATTTTTTCCATTGACACCTATACAAGCTGAATGCTACAAGTCGGCTACTCGGTTCTATCCTTTTTTGTCAAGGGTGAGGATGCAGCCATGGCGAGTGGCGGGAACCTGCTTCTAGCCAAAACCGGCATCACGCCGAAGGCGAATACCGATATGGCCCTTTGGGGCATCATGAGCCCTGAAGGGCCGTGCTATTTTCAGGAGACCTCCGCCCTCTTCTCCCGAGCGCGTGGCGAAGATGAAGACGGTCCTTAAAGATGGCTATGACATCCGGGCCGTCCAGGAGTGGCGTGGCCACAACGATGTGAAGATACCCAGGATCTCCACCCATGTGCTGAATCGAGGTGGAAAAGGGGTGAGAAGCCCGATGGACGGGTGTGAACAGGGTTGATGAGTATCTGGCGTGTTAGGCTGACAGCTATTGCAGCCTAGCATCCCTTGAGGCACACGAACGGGATGACGGAACTACTGGCTATAGAAGGGATTGCGAAAAGGATGCATTATTGGAGTTGGCGTGTTAGGTTGATCGGCCTAATCAATAGTTAGCCGCCGCAAAAAAGGAGGAACGAAGATGCGACTAAAAATACTCATACTTTCAACAGCAGGATTGGTGATATTGGGTCTGGGGCTTATCATCTTAGGGGTGGACAATGCCGCTGTGGCTCAAGAGAAGAGATCAAGCTTCCCACCGCCCACATCGAAAAGCCCGGTAATCGCGCCCGTGCCGGCGGTTCCTCCGGAGCGCCTGAAGCCGAAGCCCGAGGAAAACACGCCCGATCAGCGTCCAAAGGAGGAGACTAGCGCGGAAGGGAAGATGAGACGCGCGCAGGTCCAGGCTGTGAAGGGGCAGGTTGACGTTGGGGTGATTCCGGGCTCGGCGTCCTGTCCGGCTGGTTCGGAACTCATCACGATCTTCATGGACGACGAAGACCATAATAACGCCAACAGCCGATCCGGATGGATCGGCGCGATTGCTTCGGGCCATAACACCACGTTTGTGTTTTGCCGCGTCGACGGGACGCAATTCAAGCCAGCGGAAGCTCCGTACGCGGTGTTGTCACTGTCCCCGGACTGCCCTCAGTATTCGCTCCCGTTTTCGCGCTATTTCGATAACGAGGACTCTAACAACATCAATTACGCTTCGGGGAATATCAATCCTAACGTGTCGAGTGTCTTTAATCTCGGGTATACGCAACTGTACTTCTGTTTATTCTACAATGTGGTGCCGGCCAACACGTTTCCCGATCTGGGGGTTGAGTATGGTGTTTTTGCGTCGAGTTTGCCGACTAGCGGACTGGCGAGCGGCCACCTGCATATCGACGACGAAGACCAATCCAACCAGAATTTTTTCGGTCCCTACTACTCCAACTTGGGAACGTTGGCGAGCAGTATTATTTCGGGCGACAGGAACACGGACATTTCGATTGTGAAGGTGAGAAACGCGCCACCTGCGCCACCGCCATGCCTTCCAAAGGTGCTGTCATACGATGGACAGCTGCTGAACGCGTCCTATGACGGCGCGAACTGTTACATCAAGGCGGTTGTAGCGGGAGCGACGCCGTTCATCTGGAGCGGTGGGTACTACGTGACGGCGAATAAATCGACGCAGTGCCTGGCGGGAACCTGGGATGGGGCCAACTGCTACTTCATGCCGAAACCGGCGGGAGGATTCTTGTATAAAGACGCGTTCTATGTGCCCCCGGGGCCGGGAAACACGTGCTCGCTCGGGACGTTCGATGGCGCGAACTGTCTCGTCAAGGCGGCACCTTGGGGAACGCACGCCTTCGTGTATCAGAATAAATGGTACTTTACTCCGCAGTTCACGTGCGAGGACGGAGCCTACGACTCGGCAAACTGTTACGTGATGAAGGCTCCGGCGGGCACGTTACCGTTTATCTACAACAATGCGTTTTATTACAAGGAATAACGCCAGTGGAACGCCTGGAGGGCAGCTGCCTGGCAGCGGGGACGCGTTTAACACTTGGGCGCTGAGGTGCGTAGGCGACATAAAGCGCGCAACCCTTAGATGTGACAACTCTCTGACTAACTTGGCGATGCACGCGAGCGCAAAAAGCGCGCCGCGTGATCTTTGTCGTTGGCCCGCAAATGGCGGAGTATGATGGCGAAGCCGATGACTAAGCGCCTGAAGGAATTAGTTAGACAGCTCTGTCTAATTCTAGGAGGTATATTCGAGAGTGCAAATAGGAGAAAGGGTAATGAGTGACTTGATTTGTGCCGCATCTTTTTCTGGCGAGTCACAACTTCGAGCAAGAAGGGAGAGCGAACATGCCCACGAAACCTCAACCAATCAAGAGACTCACGGCCAAGAGTGTTGACGAGTTGACGGAAAAAGTGAAGTCCCTACCCACAAGGCCTGTTGGGCTGGAATGTCCCCAGTGATGCGCAAGGAGACTCGCTGGATTTCCAAAAACCCGATTGTTTCTAGCGAGGCATACCGCACCTTTATATCGCTGATCTTCTCAGCTGGGATGGCCGCCTGGGGTGCAACGTTGATGGGATTCAACCCACTGAATCCCAAGAATCTATGGATGAATAACCCATGGTTTATATGGAATGAACCTTTGCACATTCAGATTGGAGGCGTCTTATACGGGATTGTACTGGTCTGCTTATTTTGGATATATATTGAGAGACTTACGATTGCGTTAGTCCCAGGGGATCTATGGGTCCTAGTGTTCGATTTCATAGCTTTGTCATTTTTGGCTGGGGCAGCTGTTACCTGGAACATTGAGGGACCTTTCGTAATAATCACGTTTATTACGTTGTTTTTGCTAGTTGGTAGATTTTGGGTTGCTTGGCAAGTTGGGAAGGCGAAATTTGGAAGAAGTGATACCTTATTACGTGATATTTTTTGGCTGTATGCTAGCTTGTTTGCTTTTGGGGCTTTGCTGGTGCTGGGTTCCGTTGTTGTCGGCACGGGTGTCGATTGGCCGAATTTACCACGCATTTTATATTGGATGGTTAATTTCGGAATGCTCGGAGGAATTAGCATAACAGGTTACCATGCATTTAGGCATATAACAGCACCCGAGCGAGAAATGGAACGCGTCGCTGTTATTGGTGAAACAACAACACCATCACTCTGTCCTGCCTATGGTGAGATTCCAAAGGAAATGATCGTCAATGTGGCTAAGTTTGTTTTTAAGGGCGAGAGGCAGTTTCGGGACCTATTGAAGATCAGCCAGGATCTCCATTCGCTACCGCTTCCCTATCACCTCAGTCGCGTTCACACCTATCGAGACGTCGAAACTCAAGCCTTTATTATGGCTCATCATGCAAAATCACCGCACGAAATAGAGTTACGCTCTGTCTGGGTCTATCTTGCTCATTGGTTTGACGATATGTTCGACAATTATCACGCTGAAGGAATTGCCAATATGGAGGAGTTCGGTCCCCAATTCGATATTGGCCGAGTGCTTCAGAAGCTCGATCAGAGACTGAACGCGCTTTGGGAGCGCGCAGTAGAGTATACGCTAAGCACGACGCACTGGCAGCACAGGGATCTTCTGGAACTGGGCATGAGGCGGCTTATTCTAGGGGGCCCGCTGTTTTCAGATAGGTGCCGCAGACGGCGACCATACTTTTTACAAAAGCACAGAGAATTAATCGATACAAATTTGAATAAAACTTATGGGGTGCAGGAGCTGATTGCGAAAGAATCGCCGATAAGCGATATGTGCTTGGCGTATACAGCGAAGGTAGTTGTGGAAATTTGGGATAGCTTCTCTGACAATGCCGACTTTGACCTTAGTATGCTGATGAATCTTTTTTTTGCGCCAGGCTTGTACTATCACGACTCAGACGCTGAGCAGGATTTTGAAGAAATCTCGCCATCTGCAGAGGAGGACGTAGACGTTATTAAGGATGCATTGAAGAGGGTGGTCGAGCATATAAACGGATTGCCAGGCGAGAAACGACTCTTGGCCCTGAAGCCTGTTCCCCTATTCGTGAAATGTTTCGAGCCGATATTGCAGAGGCGTGGCTTGCTTCCAATATATAAAGGGTTTGTTAGGGAGTAAGGGTACAGGATATAGTCAGAAGCTTTTTAACAGCGTCAACGACATTGGAACGTCAATACAAAATGCGGCATAACACGTCGTTCCCGGCGCTTCAGACCGATCGCTAAAAGCGCCGGCTGAGCGCCAATGTTAGGGATTGACTGGGTCATCGGATGACGGAACCCACGAAAGTCGATCTTCGCGCAAGAAAGACCGGGGCCGGATGGGTCGCCGCATCTGACCGCTTCTGGCTCGCGGTCACCCCGAAGCTCTTCGAGTGGCTCCGATGGAAGGAGCCTTTTTAATTCGAGGATCAGGCCTCCAGGCTCATAAACATGCTGTCCAAATTGCTAGGCTCGCCCCGGGTTTCGATCGGATAGTCAGAAATGGTCCAGAAAGCCTGTCTGCAGCCTTCCCGGGGGATTGAGTAAGTCGCCGTACGCCTTGGGATATGTCGTATGCTGTCCAAGATGGGGGTTGGCCAAACCTAATTTGGACAAGAGTGATTCATCATGATCCATGAATTCGACCATATCAACTTTTTGTATTTGTAAACGCTTTATCGTCCCTCATGAGGAACTAGGCGTGCCAGTTCCTTGCAGAATCCATAACGGATTCAAACAGTAAGAGGTCCGAACGAAAATGATCGCCACTGCCCAAAAGGACTGGAAGAAAGACTTTGATCTTGATAGCCGAAAGCCGCCGCACTTCTTTTCGAACGTGGACCAACTCGACGACGTAGCGGGCCAGGTGCCCGCTCCCCATGCCCTTCGCCGTGCCTTTGAGCAGCTTGGCATCGAGGGCGTCCTCTGCCAGGAACGCAGTCCGGTCATCTACTTCCGCCAGGTCAGGAAGATTGACTCCGCCGACATCATCAATCTTCATCGTTCCTTCTGGAACCAAGGGATCGCCCCAATTTTGGTCATCATTGCCCCAGACGAGGTTCACGTCTATTCGGGGCTAATTCCCCCGGATGATCCTCTTACAGAAACTAGGCAGGCCCCTGGATTTATCGAGACGCTGAACCGCGTCCAGGATCAGCTTCGGTCTTTCCTGCTGTCAGTTGAATCCGGCGAGTATTTTCACGTCCACCGGCGTTTCTTCGATCCACGCAAACGAGTTGACCGGGATTTGCTCCGCAACCTTAAGGCGACGCGGCAGGAGCTTGGCCAAGTCCAAGCCGCACGGCTTGAGCCGCAGGCACTTGATGCGCTTCTTTGCCGACTGGTTTTCACTTGCTATCTGTTTGACCGTGGCATCATCGATCGTGCCTACCTCAAGGCACTTCGCATCTACGGCGCGGAGCACTTAAAAGACATTCTCACCAAGAAACCCCGAACGGATGCCAAGGCCGATCTTTACAAGCTGTTCGGCCAACTTAGCAACGACTTCAACGGCGATCTTTTCAGCACCGACCTGGAAGCAGAAAGCCGGCAGATCAGGGTTGAGCATCTTGACATCCTGGATCGTTTCTTCCACGGCACCGATGTTCGATCAGGGCAGCAGGCATTCTGGCCCTACGATTTCGGTTTCGTTCCGATTGAAACTATCAGTGCGATTTACGAGCACTTCCTGAAAGCTGCTGGAGAGGAGCAGAAGAAGGACGCTGGAGCCTTTTACACACCCAGGTTCCTGGCTGAATTCGTTTTGGACGTGGCCTTGGAAGGCGAGACTTCGCTACTCGACAAGCGCTTCCTCGATCCCGCTTGTGGCTCAGGCATTTTCCTTGTCGGACTGTTCAACCGCCTTGCAGAACAATGGAAGTTGAAGAATCCTAGAGCGCGTTATGACCGCCGGGCTAAGGGCCTCATGAACGTTCTCCGCACCAACCTTTACGGAGTGGACAGTAACCCCAGTGCCTGCCAGATCACGGCATTTAGCCTTTACCTCGCCTTCCTGGATCAGTTGTCACCACCTGATATCCAGAAACTGCTCGGCAGGTGGAATCGTCTTCCCTTCTTGGTGTCCATCCCCGGCGAGACGACTGCGAATCCGCCGGCAGGGACAATCCGTTGTGCTGATTTCTTCACGGAAGCCGTGACCCTACCCCAAAAAGTCCACGTCATTGTCGGCAATCCTCCCTGGGGCAGTGCCAAGGATCGAAACACACCGGCAGTACGCTGGTGTGCCGAGCGGACCTTGCCGCATCCGAACCGCCAGATGGCAACTGCCTTCACCTGGAAAGCACCCTCACACCTGGAGGACGATGGAAAAGTGTGCTTCGTCCTGCCGCACGGTACCCTGTTCAATCACAACGACACCGCCATCCGCTTTCAGCAGTCGCTGTTCCGCACCCATGCCGTTGATCGAGTGGTCAACCTGACCGATTATCAATTCTTTCTGTTCGAGGAATCACGCGCGCCGGCCCTCGTTGTTCGGTATCGCAAGGAGAAACCCGCAGATGGTGCCCATCTCATTGACTACTGGGCACCTAAAACAGACTGGGCCATCACACAAGCGGAAATCGTGAGTATCCTGCCGCAAGACCGCTCGAGAGTTACTGTTCGTGAAGTCCTCAATGACCTCAAGGGCGACGATGCGCCACTCATTTGGAAAACGAGATTCTGGGCAACGCCGCGAGATTGGCGTTTGCTTGACCGGCTAGCGCTCATGCCACGGTTGCGGGACATTGTATGTCAACCTGGGCGAGGTTCCGCGAAGCGATGGTTGATTGCCGAGGGCTTTCAGCCTCTTGGCGACAACGACGACCCAACCAAGGCACAAATCCTGAGCCTTCCATCGCGGCTTTTCGTTCAGGCAACAGCGAAGGCACTAAATCTCTTTCTCCTGGAAGACGACTGCGAGAAACTATCATCAGCACAGGTCATTGTTCGTGAACGCTCGAACAAGAATACCCAAGCGTTCAAGGCTCCCCACGTCCTCGTGACGAAAGGCTTTTCTCGCGTTGCGTTTGCCGATTTTGCTGTATCATTTCGCCACGCGCTGCGTGGCATTCATGGACCAGAATTAGATCGTGACCTCCTAATCTTTCTTGCGGCTTACCTCCGATCAGACCTCGCCAGATTCTTCCTTTTCCACACATCCTCAAATTGGGGAGTGAGCCGCGCCGAGATCCATGTTGAGGAATTGCTTCGACTGCCATTCCCGTTGCCCAACGACATGCATAATCCGAAGCGCTGCCAAGCCATCGTCCGTGAAATCGCGGCAGCTGTGACAAAGGCTGCAAACGAAGCATCCCGGGACTTTGCTGACCGCGAGGGGATCGTGCGCCGTACACAGGAGACTGTCAGCGAGCTGATCGAGGAGTATTTCGACATTGACGAAATCGAACGGATGTTGATTGCTGATACGGCCAAGATTATCATTCCGAGCGTTCGGCCATCGCGTGGAAAGCCAAATGTACCGACCATCAAGCAAAGTAGTAAGGCGCTCCGTGACTCATACACCAGTCTGCTCTGTGACCGGCTGAATGGCTGGGTGAAGCAGGAGTCCTGGGTCCACGGCAAAGTGGTAGCCGACTCTTCCATCGGCGTTGGAATAGTCGTTCTCGAAAAGACCAGGCGCGAAGAGAAGCCGACACAACTTTCCGCGAACAATGGCGAGCTATTGAAAGCTATCGACAACCTCCAGCGGATCACCACCAAGGGCCACGGAACCTTCGAGTTGGTGCGTGGGCTAAGAGTATTTCATAAAAACCTGCTTTATATCACCAAACCGCTCGGACAGCGGTTTTGGACGAATACGGCCGCTCTCAACGATGCCGACGAGATTGCAGCCACGATCATCACACGGTCGGGTCGGGAGGGGGCATGACGGTCGGAGATGCTTCTTGTTGGGATGACTTCTTCCGGCAGAATCTGGTACCCGCTGTCCTTGCCTACATCACCACGACCTGGGAGCAGATGCCAAAACCGGGGCCATCAGACCTAGAGGATGCGATTTCGAACAAGCTATATTCGGCGTTGTTGAAAGCGAAACGCCGAAGCGACTTTCCTTTTCTAATTCGCCGTGAGGATTTGGAGTTTGATACGGACCTGGCAAGGGAAACAGGGAGAAAGGACATCGTGTTTTTTCCGTCGCTACAAGAGGAGATTTACCTCTGCCTTGAAGCGAAGCGGCTAAACGCGGTCATTTCCGGCGTCCGTCGCTCACTTGCCGACGAGTATGTCAAGGAAGGCATGCAGCGATTCGTGGACGGTAAATACGCCTGCTTTGTTCGTCACGGCACGATGCTTGCCTACGTTCTTGATGGGAACACCGACCGGGCAATACAGAACATCGAGAACAATATACGCAACCGACTTTCAGAACTTCGCATGGACGAGAACGGCGGCCTCGTTGCTTCAACGATTCGACCTAACGACTGCCGAACCAAAGAAACGAGCCACCGCAGAGCGCACGAGAAGGCGATTTTTCGCATTCACCACCTTTTCGTAGTCTGATGATCAAGAGCGTATCGGACTTCGGGAAAGATAAACATGTCCCGGAGGGGAAGCCTTGGGGGGTTATGCGTGCCATGCTGTTTTCAGAAACGTACTTGAGTGAATTCACGGTTCTTCCAGGCAGCCACCTAACAAGTCATTCGACGCGAGCGCGCGAAGCAAGCCTCTTATGGTTTCTTCCAGTGCTCGGCGCGCGCCGCGTCAACTCCAGTGTTAGCCGTCCGTGGAGGCGCCAATGCCAGAATCTGACGATGGCTTCTTGAGTGAACCGTTCGACAACGTGATTAACACGGTCCGCAGCAAGTACGTCGCTCAGCGCACATTACTGCTTCGCACAAATCGGTTCGCGGTTGCCATCCAGCACGCGCTTGTGATTCATCATGGCAATAATCTTGAGTTCTATGCTGCAGTTCTCCTTGCCAGGACTCTGGCGACAGTTCAAGGCGCCGCATTACTTCTTGAGCGAGGGCTCGTCGCTCAAGCACGTACGCTTCTGCGTATGGCGCTTGAGACGCTTTTTAAACTAGGTGCAATCGCAAACAAACCGACTTTGATGGACGAGCTCATCGAAGGAGTCGCGTTTGAACGAAAGCGCCTAGTCAAAAATATGCAACTCTGGAAAGACCCAGAATTAAGAAAAGTAGCCGATGCAGAAGCCGCATCTGGAAGATTGCACCCCTTCTTAGATTCCCCGGCATCCGGGGTCACCACTTTCGCCTCGCAGAAGCTGCCGGGCTTGAGGACTGGTATCGCTCGCTTTACATGCTCCTCAGTTGGCCAGCGCATGGCGCGCCCAAAGACCTAGACCGGCATGTTGTCGTGGACTCGAACCAGAATCTAATAGGATTTCAGAACGAACCAGAGCTTGAGAAACAGTACTCCTCCTGGTTCTACTCTATCGAAATACTACTGAGAGCTTTGACCGCACTCGGAAAGATTTTCCCAAGCGTCCATGAAGGGCAGATCGAGCATTATCATGTCGAGCTTCGAGCACTGGTCCAAGAGCAGGAAGGCAAACTTTAGGTGGAACGTACTAGCCGTAAGCGTCGTGCCATACCAACCGTTTGCGCTGGCCGCCGTTCACCAAAACGTTCGGCGGCAGTAGGCCGATGGGTATGTGATTCGAATCGTCGGCCCCGTCAGGGATGAAGGCCAGGATCCCGTTGAGTTCGGCGTCGGCTCGAAGCGACCATCTGGAGGCTCCCTGGGAGCCGCATGTGAGGCGCTAGAGTGTAGGTTGGTGGTACTTCTCGCAGGAACCCGCGCCTGCCACCGAGCGGAGTACAGATTACACCCCCGTAATCTTGATTGCCGTCTGAGACTTCTTGTCATGATCCGTACCTCCTCTGGTGATGCTCAAGGCACGGAAGATTCTAACTTAACCCCCTGTCCAGTTTTCGGGGTACATCATAATGCCATCATCGTTCTGCGGTGCTGCCAACTCAGCGGTCGCTGGGAGGAGTTCTGGGAGGCGCGCTCAGTCGGTTAGATCCAGGGGACCCACAAATTTGTCGCACACCCCGATGCGACTGATCCCTTGACAACCCGGAATGAACCTGACTACACTGCAGCACGGCCTTACAACAAGGAGGTGAATCGTGAAACAATTGTGGGCAATTGCGTTGGCGCTGGTTCTGCTGCTCTCGATTGCCTCGATCGCATCTGCCGATCAGTACGTTCGAGGATACGTCCGCCAAGATGGAACGTACGTGCAGCCGTACATGCGCTCGACGCCCGATAACAACCCTTATAACAACTACAGCTTCCCAGGGAATACTAACCCATATACAGGCCAAGTAGCACCTGGTAACCCCAACTCGTACCTTGAGCGGTATTATCAGCAACAAAACTCGAATCCATCCCGATCTCCCCAAGGGATTTACGGTCGTTAGCATACGATCCGTTTACATGTCTTAGGCCAGACGACAGCGGTGGCGTCTGCTATCTTGCCCAACACCTCCAGTGGGCCTCTCCTGATTCTCGCCGGAGCCGCAGAAAAATACCTTAATGCTTCACATTCGGCTGCACTGCCATGACTTGGGCATACCCCTCCTTAACCAGCCACGCGTTGACGAACGTCCCGTCCTCCAGGTAGACGTAAGCCTAGCGTCCGCTGTGCAGTTGCGGACATAGGTGACACTTTGTGGCGCTTCAATCTACCATATGCATCCTTGATGCGCATATGCCGTGAAGAGCCGCGATGTCGTTGAAACGCGAATGACACCGCAGCAAATCGCTGAAGCACAGAAGATGGCGAGCGACTGTCAGCGGCGCAATTTCAAGGGATGCGACTGAGATCCACAAATCGTAAATATGGTCAGGAGTGCTTATGAAATCCGTCATAGGAATGGCTGAGGTGTTATTATTATCCGCACTGCTTGCGCCATCCATTGCCGATGCCAGAGGCTCCGGCGGCCATTCCGGTGGTCACAGTAGCAGCCATTCCTACTCGCATTCGAGTGGCCGTTTATCCAGTCATGCCGTGCCGAGTGTCCCGCGCGACTCACACAGTAGGATTGCGCGCAGTCCCGCAGCTCGTTCAGACTTTCAGCGGTCTAATCCTTGCCCCTCGACCGGCAAGACCTCTGGGGCTTGTCGCGGCTATGTTGTGGATCACGTTACGCCGTTGAAGCGCGGGGGTGCGGATAGTCCGAGTAACATGCAATGGCAGACGAAGGAAGCAGCGAAGATCAAGGATAAGACGGAGTAGTGACGAGCCCAAATTCAATTTTCGCGAGCAAAATTTTCTAAATTTTCGGACAGGCATCCCCGTACCGTTACCGCGTTCGCTGCTTAATCCTTGAAAATAGGGACAGACACTATTTATCGTAACAATTCGTGGTGCTCGCGGTCGTGATCGTGCCTGCCACGAATTCCCCGAACCGTTGCATCCGGCCACCCGTATCATGTGCGGCAACGAGGGGATTATTGCCAGGCGATCTTTCGGAACGACAACGCTTCGAATGCGCACGACGACAGAGCGACCACTGCGAAGAGACGGGTTCATCTGGGGGGTGCGCAGGGCGCTTGACGAGTCATACACCTGAAGCAGAGGGGAAGACCAAGGAAGATTTCGGTAAATAGTATCTGTCCCTATATCAAAGGTAGTACACTTTTCATGACCATTCTTGGTACAGTTTCTCATGATCGGTGACAGTGTGGCAGGGATAATCTGGAAGGCGGCAGGCATGCGTCGATTATAGCTGGGACGAGATCGTTGTTTCTACTGCGAACAATTGTGTCAGCAACCTTCTCGTTGTGATAAGCTGGCCAAATGGCAACGCCTGATTACACCACCCTGAGAGTCCTATGCGACGAGCCAGCGGATAAGTCACTATTTCTTAGACTGAAGCGGCTTTCGTCCTTCCTTTCGCAGATACCGGACTCCCAAGTCGAGGTCTATCCATCAAGGCTGGATGGCCCAGAATACGCGCTCATTAAGCCCCTAATGATCGACGACCGCCCAGACTTCATCATTCTTCACGAACGGAAACCGCTACTCATCGTCGAGCTTACCGAACATGGCTACACAGGTGACAACCCTCTTCAGAGATTCACACGTCTCGCCGTAGCAGCTGAGAACGGCGTTCCAGTCATTTACTTTGGACCCTTTGCTCGGGTTCGTGATGACGAACTCGATCTCGTAGACGACCCTGCGACCCTTAGCCGTCGAAGGGTTAACACTGATCTCTTTCGCGGTATGCATCGACTCTCTGAGGTGCATAATGTGCCAATGGCGGCAGCCGAATGGATCACCGGTGCCAATGGCAAGCCACTCAAGTTGCCGCTAAGCTCGTCCGATGCGGATATAGCTCACGTGTTTGGCCATCTTGTAAAGCGGATTGACATACTCCTGAGTTATTCGATGTTACGTGCCGCTGGAAAGCCCACGGATCGATTAAAGGCTTCTATCGATGACATTAAAGCAGACCTCATGCAGGCGTTTGCGATCCCAAACGTGCGCGGAAGCCAAACGAAGATTTTCCTCACTGGACAAGCAACCATCGACGTGATTCAAAGGCCAGCTTCCATTCTCGGCACAATATCACGGGAAGACTACTTCTATAAAGATAAGCCTGAGCGGTTGCTCGCTCTATTGTGCATTCTCCACGCCGATCTACGCCTCATAAAGTCGCGTGAAACCGTGTCAGCGGTGAACAGTGTGCAATTGAACCTGAATCCTGCGTGAAAAGAGATGATGCTATGGCTTGAGTCTCTCGATTTGGTGCAAGGCGTAGTTCCAGGCCGCCTCTCGCGATCCGCTGGCGGGCATGGCCAAGCGTGGGCGGTTGTGGGTG
>Ga0209726_10002747_pt1 | contig 25448 bp, 24 predicted proteins | sample Subgrocontami54m_FD_187453 | JGI IMG/M metagenome (GOLD analysis project Ga0209726, IMG submission 187453) | Subsurface groundwater microbial communities from S. Glens Falls, New York, USA - GMW46 contaminated, 5.4 m (SPAdes) (version 3) | ecosystem: Environmental > Aquatic > Deep subsurface >... | reverse complement strand
CCTGATGGCCGCCGTCAGCGTCGTCACCAGGTAGACCACGATCAGCACCGCCGCCCCTGCCGCCCTGCCCGGCGTGCGACGCAGTCGACCCTGGCATCATCGAGCCGCTGCCCGAGGCGCCGCCCGCGCTGCCGCCCTGCCCCGCCTGCCCGCCGATCGACCCCGGCATCATCGAGCCGCTGCCGGAAGACCCGCCCGCGCTGCCCGTGCTGCCGCCGCTGACGCCGTGCCTCGCCTGCCCGCCGATCGACCCCGGGCTCATCGTGCCCGTCCCGCCGGCCGCACCGGCCGCGCCGCTGCTGCCGCCTCCGCCGCCCTGCCTCGTCTGCGGCCCGATCCTTCCCGGCATCATCGTGCACGCCGACGCGACGCCGCCCGTCATCAGCGGCGTGGACTTCCACCCGTGCCTCGGCAGGGTCTCGGTGAGCTTCGACGTGAACGAGCACGCCGACCTGTGGGTCACCTACACCGACGGTGGCGCCGCGAGGGCGACCGCGCACCAGTCCGGGACGCACGGCGACTTCGCCCTGGCCGGCGGCCCGCTCAGTCCCATCCGCAACATCGTCCTCCACGCCGTCGATGACGCCGGCAACGAGAGCACCCTGCCCCTGGCCGCGGGGTCCACCATCTGCTTCTAGGACCTACGGGTGCTGAGCACAGCAAGAGGGGCCGCGTCGTGCGGCCCCTCTTGCTGCCTCAAACGCACCGTGGAAAATCTAGACTTGCGCGCGGCGCTGGTAACCGTGCTGTCGCCAGCTCCGCTACCAAGATCGTCTTCGTGCACGGCCCGCTATACTGCGACCGTGCGAATCCGCGACGCTTTCTATGCCAGTGTCTGTGTTGCCGTGATAGCTGGCGCTGCGGACGCCATGCCGCACATCGAGACCTGCCACGCCCATGCGCCGGGCCTCGGTGCAGCATGTGCCAAGCCTGCGCCGCTCACGACTCACAACGATCCCCCCTGGTACCCGCAAGGCCCCACGTACACCACGACCGCGATCGCGGGGACGCAGATGAGCACGCCGTCGGCTGTAACACGACTTCGTCTGCCATCGTCAGCTACGTAGCCGGCCGCCGCGGCCCACGCGACCACACGCACCGCTTCGGGCGCAGGTACGGGTCTCCGACAACGATCCCCATGCGGGTTGAGGCTAGTAGCGGTCGCCGATAGTTAGCGTCACGGACCAGTTCTTTAATTCCAGGTCGTCGAACGTGTACGTTACACCTCCTCGCGTCCCAGACGAGACGGTGTAGAAGGGCCGATGCGGCAACCCGCTCACGGTGAACGAGAACTCGCAGGCCGCGTAGTACACGCTGAGCCTGGTGTCAAAGCCGTCGCCTGACCGCCGATCCGTGCCCATCACTCCAGTGCCCGATGTGAGTTGACCGACTCCGATGATCGCGGACTGATCGTCCTTGACCGTGACTTGTGCCTCCTCTTTCAGGTCGCTGTACCCTTTCGAGCCTGAACACGATGGAGGCGAGGGTAGCGACGGTGGCGACGCCCACGATCCGTCGCTGAGGTATTTCAGATACGACTGGCCCTCCCAGCCCTGGCCCAGAGCGGCCATGAGCACGATCACGCCCGTCAGTGTGTAAGCTGGTTCGCCACCGTTGGGCTTCGCCGAACCACCACAGGTAGAGGCCGAGATCAAGGCCACGCAACCGGCGACGGCCATGGTAACGATCCTACGCATGGTGGCTCTCCTTTCTGGAAGATCACCATCATGCGTGTTCCCGCTCGTGGCGTCTATGGTCATCCGTCAACTCCTAGACCTGTACTCACAGCCGGGCATTCGAGGCGAATCGCCTTCGTCTCGGTGGTTCTCGTTGCCCCCGTTCGTACGACGGGCGGCAGGCGCGCCCGCGTCTGGCAGCTCTGTCGTCGATGGCAAGATGCTCGGCCGATTCCAGCGTCCCAACACGTCGGTTCCGGTGATTCGGCGTAGTCGACAAGCACCGGATCGCGGGTCAGGGATCCGGACGTGGGTCTCGTGCCCCCGACAAACAATCACTGGCACTGGGGGAGGCCTCGAACCCACACGAACGTCCGGCGCCAGCCACCGGCTACCGCCAGCGCGACCGCGACGCGCGCCGGATGAGCCGCACTAGGTGCAAGCTCAGCGGGTCGCCGCTGACGCGAACTGCGCGGCCATGCGGGCGATGTCTTCGTCCGGCGCCGTAGGCTCGCGGCGCTCGTAATAGGATGTGGCCTTGTAGATGGCGCGGCAGGCACGCTCCATGCTGCGGAACACCGGCACGCCGGCCGCCAGGAACGACTCGGTGATCCGGAGACGCGCGCGCTCCGACGCCAGGTTGTCGCCGCTGTTCCGCATCGCCACGACGATCGGCTTGCTCGACCGGTGCGGCGCGGCGAACTCCACCAGGTTCTCCATCATCCGCTGCGCGCGCTTGCGGCCTCCGTGACGCGCCATCATCGGGTGCATCTCGATGATCACGACATCGATGGCGGGGTCGCTGGCGACCAGCTCCAGGACGCGCACGTAGTCGTCGGGGCCCTTGAGCTGCATGCCCACATCCATCGGGTTGCGCACGCTCGTGCCGGCGACGCCGATGAACGTCCGCAGCTTGCGCTGCACCTCTTCCGAGATCTCGGGGACGGAGAGCCCGATGCGCGCGCAGATGTCGGTCGCCGCCACGCTGTTCCCGCCGGCGCCGCCCATCAGCGCGATGCCGCGGCCGGTGAACGCCGGCAGCCGCGACAGGATCTGCAAGACGTCGGTCATCTCCTCGATCGAGTCGACGCGTATGGCCCCCGACTGGGCGAAGAAGCCGTCCCAGACGGCGCCCTGTCCGGCCAGCGATCCGGTGTGGGACGCGACCGCACGCGAGCCGGCGTCGGTCAGCCCGCCCTTGAGGATGACGATCGGCTTCTCGGGCCCGATCTCTTGCACCATCTGCAGGAGCTTCCCGCCGTCGCGGACGCCCTCCAGGTACATGCCGATGTACCGGGTCTCGGGGTCGGATGCGAAATGCTCGAGGTAGTCGGTGCAGTCGAGGACGTAGCCGTTGCCGTACGAGATGACCTTGTTCATGAACAGGCGCAGGTCCGCCGCGAGCCGCGAGAATTCGCCGCCGAGCGCGCCGCTCTGCGAGATCATCGAGATGGGTCCGAGTTCCGTGGGCAGCTTGCCCCACGCGGAGATGCGGCCGCGCGCGGAGTAGATGCCCATGCAGTTCGGCCCCACGATGTTGAGCCGGCCGCGGCGGGCGATCTCGCGCAGCCGCTCGGCGAGCACGGCGCCGCTCGCATCGCCGGTCTCCTCGAAGCCGGCGGTGAACATGTGGATGTTGCGCGCGCCCTTCGCGATGCACTCTTCGAGCGCCTGCTCCGCCCGCGTGACGCCGACGGCCATGATGACGAGGTCGGGGATCTCGGGCACAGCGGCAAGCGACGGGTAGCACTGGTAGCCCATGATCTTGTCGGCGTGCGGGTTGATCGGGTAGAGCCGCCCCTCGTACCCCATCTCCTGCATGCCGCGGATGAAGCCGTTGCCGCCGCCGCGCCGCTTCGTGGATGCGCCGAGGACGGCGACCGATCCCGGGTTGAATGCCACGTCGAAGGTCGGATCCCACGCCACGCTGCCGGTGTCCTCTCTGCTGCTGCTGGGCGCGGCCGCGATGCAACGCGAGCGCGCGGAAGCCCGGGCCTCAAGAAAGGCTACCGGCGAGCAAGCCCTGGAACAGGGGCCGATGGTCATGCATGCGCTACGGCTCTTCGGCACACCCGGCCGCTGGCTCGCCGCTCGCACTGAGGCGGTTGAGGGGCCTGTGGTTCGACAGGCTCACCACGAACGGAGGCCTAGGGGCGGCGGACGGAGGCTGTGCGGAGCGGACGAGGAATGCGCGAGGAGGCTGGCGCCGGGCCGGGACGTGCCGGGCGAGGCTTACCAGGGGAGATAGTCCCGGCGCGCCTTGCGGCTGATGAGTCCCGATACCACCATCGGGAGGATCGAGAACGCCGTCATGACGCACGCCACCCACAGGCCCACACCAGCGGCCGCCCTGGCGGGCACGCCCAGCGCAAGGGCGTAGATGAAGCCGAACACGAACATCCCGGCGGCGATGAGGAGCGCACACACGCGGACGTTGAGGCGGCCGTAGTACCGCCCGTCAGCCTGCTCCAAGCTTCGGAGCCACCAGCCGACGACGAATACGGGAGCGGCCGCAGCGACCGCCAGCAGCACCGGCACCATCATCATGCCCCTTTCGGCGCAATCTCGGGGACGCGGCACAGTGCAGGCGCGCGGCCCCTGTTCAGTATCGGCCCCGCCGCGCCTGGACTGGAGACCCGCGGCACCGGCTCGCGCCACCGGGTGCTGAGTGCACGCCCAGCCCGCCAGATACGAAAATGGTGGTACCGGGGGTGGGGCTCGAACCCACAAGGTCTTGCGACCGACGGATTTTAAGTCCGCTGCGTATGCCAATTCCGCCACCCCGGCAAGGGTTCGGAGTTCACCCGCGCGCGGCACTGCATCACTCGCGGCGGCAATCTCCGATGCGTGGATGATGCCGCCTGCCGGTCTCGTGGCGCAACCGCGCCCGTGCGCGGACGGCCGAATGGCCCATTGAGGCGTCGCGTCTTCCGCCCTAAGCTACAGGCATGAGCGACCGGATGGAGGAGATCGGCTTCTACGCGCTCGCCGGCGCGCCGCCGTCACCGCGCGTCCTCATCGACGAGATGCGCGACGCCGAGGCGATGGGCATCGGCACGGCGTTCATCTCCGAGCGCTTCAACATCAAGGAGGCGGCCACGCTGTCGGGCGCTGCCGGCGCGGTGACATCGGATATCCGGATCGCGACCGCCGCCACGAACCACAACACGCGCCACCCGATCGTCACGGCGTCCTACGCGAGCACGATGCACACGCTCACCGGCGGGCGGTTCATGCTCGGCATCGGGCGCGGCATCAAGCCGCTGTTCGGCGCGTTCGGCATCCCGCAGATCACGACCGCGCAGATGGAGGACTTCGCTGGCCTCATGCGGCGTCTGTGGCGCGGCGAGACGGTCATCGGCCACAACGGGCCTGCCGGCAAATACCCGGTGCTGCAGCTCGATGCGGACTTCGACTTCCACATCCCGCTCGGCCTCGTCGCGTTCGGACCGAACTCGCTCGCGCTCGGCGGCCGCGCGTTCGACGCGGTGATCCTCCACACGTTCTTCACGGACGAGACAATGGTCCGGTGCGTCAAGACGGTGAAGGAGGCAGCCGAGCGCACGAACCGCGACCCTCGCAATGTGAAGGTCTGGTCGTGCTTCGCCACCATCGGCGATCACCTCCCGCAGGACCTGCGCCTCCGGAAGACGGTCGGGCGGCTGGCGACGTACCTGCAGGCGTACGGCGACCTGCTCGTGAAGACCAACAACTGGGACCCGGCGGTCCTCGCGGCATTCCGCGCGGACAAGCTCGTCGCCGGATTCCGCGGCGCCATCGACGGCAAGGCGTCCACCGAGCAGCTCGAACACATCGCCACGCTCATCCCTGGTGAGTGGCTTGCCCCGGCCGCGAACGGCACGCCTCAGCAGTGCGCCACGGCCGTCAGCCGCCAGTTCGAACTCGGCGCCGACGCCGTCATCATGCACGGCGCCACCCCGCGCGAGCTCGCCCCCGTCGTCGACGCCTACCGCACGATACGCGTGCCGCAGCCGTAGGGGCGCGGTACCATCATCCTGTGACTGATACCATCGCCGTCGCCGTGTCCGAACTCATCTTCCAATCGCGCATCCGCGCCGCCGCCGAGGCGCTCGGCCTCGCGATCGCCGTCGCCGACCGCCCTTCTTCGCTCGATGCCGCCCTCGCGGCGCGACCGGCCGCGCTCGTCGTCGACCTGCAGGACCGCAACATCGACCCGATCGCGGCCATCACCGCGGCGAAAGCGGCCGGCCTGCGGGTGCTGGCCTTCGGCCGCCACACCGACGTCGCATCGCTGCGCGCCGCCCGCACCGCCGGCGCCGATACCGTGGTACCGCGCTCGCAATTGAACGCCGAAATGCCCGCACTCCTCCGCGCACTGGTCGAATCACCAGACACCGCGAAGCGGTGACCGAGCGGTTCTTGGTTCTAAGTTCTCGGTTCTCCGATCTAAGTTCTTGGTTCTCCGTCCAGCCTGATATAGTGCATCGGGCGCCCAGATTCTGCTTATGATTTCTATCCCCGCTACGCGATACGAGACCGTGATCGGCCTGGAGGTGCACGTGCAACTCCTGACCGAGCGCAAGATGTTCTGCGGCTGCAGCGCGGCCTACGCCGATGCCCCCCCGAACACGCACGTCTGCCCCGTCTGCATGGCGCTGCCCGGCGTGCTGCCCGTCATCAACCGTCGCGCCGTCGAGTTCGTGATCATGTCGGGACTGGCGCTCAACTGCGAGATACCGGACTTCTCCAAGTTCGACCGCAAGAACTACCCCTACCCGGACCTGCTCAAGGGCTACCAGATCTCCCAGTTCGACCTGCCGCTCACGAAGGACGGCTGGATCGAGATCGAGGTCGAGGGCCAGGAGCCCCGCCGGGCCGGCATCACCCGCTGCCACCTCGAAGAGGACACCGCGCGCCTGACGCATCGCTCCGATCAGTCGGGCGAGGGGTTCTCGCTGATCGACATGAACCGCTCCGGCGTGCCGCTGATGGAGATCGTCGGCGAGCCGGACCTGCGCTCGGCCGATGAGGCGCGCGCTTACCTGGTGAAGCTGCAGCGGATCATGCGGTACATCGGCGTCAGCAAGGCGAACATGGAGGAAGGCAACTTCCGCTGCGACGCCAACGTCTCGCTCCGCCCCGCCGGCGCGACGGAGCTCGGCTCCAAAGTCGAAGTGAAGAACATGAACAGCTTCCGCGCCGTCCACAGCGCGCTCGTGTTCGAGATCGAGCGGCAGACGAAGGAGCTTGACGCCGGCAACCGCATCCCGCAGGAGACGCGCGGCTGGATCGAGAACGAGGGCCGCACGGTCAGCCAGCGCTCGAAGGAACAGGCGCACGACTACCGCTACTTCCCGGAGCCGGACCTCCCGCCCGTGACGCTCGACGCCGCCTACATCGAATCGATCCGCGCGATGCTGCCCGAGTTGCCGGACGCCAAGATGCGCCGCTTCGAGCGCGAGTACGGCCTGGCGCCGTACGAGGCGAACTTGCTGACCGAGACGCGGGCCCGCGCCGACTACTACGAGCAGGCCGTCGCTCCGGCGCGCGGCAAGGATGAGGCCGCGCTCATACGTTATGCAAAGCAGGCGGCGAACTGGATGCTCGGCGACTTCGCCCGCCTGCTCAATGCCGCCAACCTTGACGTATCGGCGGCGCGGGTCTCGCCCTCAGACCTGTATGCTATGATCGCGCTCGTCGAAGAGGGCACGATTTCGGGCAAGATCGCCAAATCCGTGTTCGAGGAGATGTTCCAGACCGGCAAGCCGCCGGCGGACCTCATCCGGGAACTGGGCCTCGAACAGATCAGCGCGTCGGACGAGATCGGCGCCATCGTCGACACGGTGCTGGATGCGAACCCGAAGCCGGTCGAGGATTTCCGGGCCGGCAAGCAGGAGGCGCTCAAGTTCTTGGTGGGACAGGCCATGCGTGAAACCCGTGGCCGCGCGAACCCCGCGTCTCTCACCGAGATCTTGAAGGCAAAGCTGGAAGCGAAGGCGTGAGAATTGCTTAAGAGACTATTCACGTCGCCAAATGCCGTGATAGACTGGCGGGCAGCATGCGCTCGCTGATCAAAGACCCCAGCTTCATCAAGTGGTTCTACTTCGGGATGCACATCAAGCGGTGGCTGCTGCTGCTGCTGGTCGGCGTCGCCATCATGGGCCTCGGCTTCGGCTACTTCCTGCGCGAGGTGTACGTCCAGTACACGTTCCCGGCGTGGGTTTACTACGTCACGCTGCAGTTCGTCCCGCGCATGATCCGCGGCGCGCTGTTCGTCAGTGCCAGTCTCGCCATCATCGGTTTCGCCGTCTGGAAGCTGAACTCGTCCCTGCTGTCGGCGTTCATCAAGCCGGGCCGCGACGAGAGCATCGTCGACATCATCTACAACCACCGCTACCTTCGCCGCGGCCCGAAGATCGTGGCGATCGGCGGCGGCACCGGCCTCTCGACGCTGCTACGCGGACTGAAGGAGTACACCGGCAACATCACCGCCATCGTCTCCATCGCCGATGACGGCGGCAGTTCCGGGCGCCTCCAGCGCGAACTCGGCGTGCTGCCTCCGGGCGACATCCGCAAGAACATCGCCGCGCTCGCCGACGCCGAACCGCTAATGTCGCGCCTCTTCGAGTATCGCTTCGCCGAGGGCGAGGGGCTCGAAGGGCACAGCTTCGGCAACCTGTTCATCGTGGCCATGACCGAAGTCGCCGGCAATTTCGAGGAGGCGGTGCGCGAAACCAGCCGTGTGCTCGCCGTGCGCGGCCAGATATTGCCCGCCACGCTGTCGGCGCTGACGATCTGCGCGCGGACTGACGACGGCCAGACGATCCGCGGCGAGTCCGCCATCACCGAGCACGGCCACGTCAAGGAGATCTTCCTGGACCCGCCCGCGATCCAGGCGAACCCGGACGCCATCCGCGCGCTCCTGCAAGCCGATATCATCGTCTGCGGCCCGGGCAGCCTGCTGACCAGCGTCATGCCGAACATGCTCGTCGAAGGCATCCGCCGCGCGATCGACGTCTCGCCCGCGCTCAAGGTGTACGTCTGCAACGTCGCGACGCAGCACGGCGAGACCGACGCCTTCAACGTCAGCGACCACTACCGGACGCTCACCGAGCACCTGAAGGGCAGCAGCCCGTTCGACTTCGTGCTGGCCAACAGCAACACCGATGCCGTCCTGCCCGAGGAGTGGCACTCGGAGCCGGTTAAGGTCGATACCGTCACCCTCGGCCGCGCCCGCGTGATCAAGGCTGACGTCGTCGCTGAGGAGCACCGTTACCGCCACGACTCCAAGAAGCTCGCCGACGCGCTCATCCGCCTGTACTACGAACGCAACCAGATGACGGAAGCAGAACCCGTCGCTCCCGCGGCCGAGACGGAGCCGCAGCACGCCGGCGTCGGCTGACCCGTACCGCGAAATCATCGCTGACTCGCAGAGAGGCCGCCTATAGCAGGCGGCCTCGTTCGTCCTGGTGCCGATGCGACGACTTACGCCAGCACCGGCTCGCGCGACCGCGCTCCCGCGCCGGATCGTGCCGCAAGCGCGCGCAGCCCCTGCACTGCCATGTCGACGAGTTCGCGGGGCAATGGCCAGTCGCCGGGCGACCATCGCGGGAACTTCTGCATCGCGTCGAAGTCGATCTCGTAGCTGTTCCGGCGGCCCTGCTTCTCGCGGATGATGATCGCGTCATCCTCAAGCTGGTTCAGGATCGCCACCACCGCGCGCTCGGTGATGCCGACGCCCTGCGCCATCTCGCGCACCGTGCTGCCGCTGTCCATCGAGATCGACAGCAGCAGCAGCGCGTGGTTGGTGAAGAACCCCCAGGTCCCGATCTGCGGCGAGAGCGCGCCGGAGTCGAGCGCGTCCGGGTCGGCGAGCGCCTTGTCGGCCGGCGCGTGGTAATTGGAGATCGCGAGCAGCGTCTTGATCAGAGCGTCAACGAACTCGCGCGGCGTGAGCGAGGCCGTGCCTTCGCGCCGGTAGGCGGCCATCCGCTCGAAGTTCACGGAGTAGGTGGTGCGGCGCCCGTCGCGGCTGCGCTCGATGATGCCCTCGTCGCTGAGTTGCCGCAGGATCGCCAAGGTGGCGCGTTCCGTCACACCTACACCGGCCGAGATCTCGCGCACCGTTGCGCCGGCGTGGCGCACGGCGTAGACGAGCACCAGCGCGTGATTGGTCAGGAATCCCCACGTTTGCGCCATCGCAATCCCTCCCTGGAACGCTTTAGCTGTCCTGAAGAAAAAGTCCAAAATTCGATGTCAAAGGTACTTGACAAGTGCATTTCAGGAACTAGAATGCATGCATAGTCAATCACGCTACTGGAATCACGTTATGACGTTCATGTGCTATATTTCACGAAGTCACACACGTGTTATGGCAATCAGTTCTCACACATCATGCATTACCATTCAGGACTTTGCAAGGGTCTGCGCGCCATAACGCTACGAATTTCGAAACTTGATAGGCCGTTGTGTCGCAGGTGCGGAGGAGTCCGCCAGGACGCGGAGAGGACACAGCGGCGGATCCGAAAGGAGAGGGTCCCGGGAAGAGAGTCAAGTCCACGGTCGTCCGATGCTTTGGTGGCAACAAGGCGGGGGATCTGACGGCAGGATGAGACTCCGGGGGCGGTTTGGCCGACCGCCCTTCCCTGCAGAACACCAGTGGGTTGGTCCAAGGGAAGAACGCAAAGAAGCCGGTCGAGGAGGGCCGGCTTCTTTGCGTCCCTGATTGTGGGCACGGCCTTTTCAGGCCGGATCAGCCTGCTACGTCGGCCCGCCGCTCGCCGCCAGCACCGTGTTCCACAGCAGCATCGTCACGGTCATCGGCCCCACGCCGCCCGGCACCGGCGTGATCGCAGCCGCCTTCTGCGACACCGCCTCGAAGTCGACGTCGCCCACCAGGCGGCTGCCGCTCTTCTTCGTCGCATCCGGCACGCGGTTGATGCCGACGTCGATGACGATGGCGCCCTCGCGCACCATGTCGGCGGTGATGGCGTTCGGGCGCCCCATCACGGCGACCAGGATGTCGGCGTCGCGCGTGAACCGCCCGATGTCCGGCGTGCCGGTATGGCAGATGGTGACCGTGGCGTTGGCGCCGGGCGCCTTCTGCATCAGCAGCCCCGCCAGCGGCTTACCAACGAGGTTCGAGCGGCCGCAGATGACGACGTGCTTGCCGGCCGGGTCGTAGCCGCTCCGCGCGAGCATCTGCATCACGCCGTGCGGCGTGCAGGGCAGCAGCGCCGGCTCTCCTCGAAACAGCCGCCCCACGTTGACCGGGTGCAGCCCGTCGACGTCCTTCTCTACCGCCACCGCACTGGCTACTACTGATTCGCTGATCTGCGGAGGCAGCGGCATCTGCACAAGGATGCCGTGCCAGCGGTCGTCCGCGTTCAGGTCGGCGACGAGACCGAGGAGGGCGTCCTGCGAGGTGTCCTCGGCGAACCGGATCGTCTCCGAGCGCATGCCGAGCTCCTGGGCCGCCTTCGTCTTCCCCCGGACGTACGAGACCGACCCCGGATTGTCACCTACGAGGACCACCGCAAGCCCCGGCTCGATGCCCCGGCCGCGCAGCCCTTCGACGCTTGCGCGTACTTCGTCGCGGATCTGCTCGGACAGGGCGTGGCCATCGATGATCCTCGCGGGCATGTGCGCTCCATGGCTGAAAGAGGGGCCGGCGGCGACATTCTACCGCAGCCAATCCGCTGATTCCGCCCCGCCGCGCGCGCGCGTACAATCGCGGCATGGAGATGGCGGTCGGCATCGACATCATCGAGATCCCGCGTGTGCGGAAGGTGCTGGAGAAGCACCCGGAGCGCTTCCTGCAGCGCGTCTACACACCCGAGGAGGCGGCCTTCTGCCGCGGCCGCGTCTCCGAGCTGGCGGCGCGCTTCGCCGCGAAAGAGGCGGTGATGAAGGCGCTCGGGACCGGCGCCCGCGGCCTCGCCTGGCGGGAGATCGAGATCCTGCCGAACCGGCGCGGCAAGCCGCTCGTGTACCTGCACGGCCTCGCGAAGAAGCGCGGCGAAACCATCGGCCTGCGCGGCATCGACGTCAGCCTGACGCACGATGCAGACCTCGCGATCGCTGTAGTCGTCGGCATGGCCGAGGACCCGCCGCTGAACCGCGAGGCGCATCGCGCCAGTCTTGTCGAGTGGCTGAAAGAGCAGGGAAGGCTGTGAAGCTCGTCACGGCCGCGCAGATGCACGAACTGGAACAGAAGGCGGTCGACGCCGGCACGCCGCTCGACGCGCTCATGGAGTCGGCGGGCCTCGCCGTCGCGCAGGAGGCGTGGCTGAGCCTGGGCGTGGTGGCTGGCCGCCGCATCCTCGTGCTCGTGGGCTCCGGCAACAATGGCGGCGACGGACTCGTCGCCGCGCGCCACCTCGCGGACTGGGAAGGCGACGCCGTCGTCTACCTGCTCGCGGCGCGGGCCGAGGACGACGCCAATCTGGCGAAGGTGCGATCGCTCGGCGTGCCGGTCATCGCCGCCTCGGACGACGCCGGCTTCGAATCGCTGCAGCAGGCGCTCGACGGCGCCGAACTCGTCGTCGACGCGCTGCTCGGCACCGGCCGCAGCCGCCCGATCGATGGCGCGCTGGCCGAGATCCTGCGCCGCCTGCAGGACGCCGCCGACCGCCCGCATCCGCCGAAAATAGTCGCAGTCGACCTGCCTACCGGCGTCGATGCCGACTCCGGCCGCGCCGATCCGCTGGCCGTGCACGCAGATATGACCGTGACGTTCGGGCTGGCGAAGGTCGGGCTCTACACGCTGCCCGGCTCCGAGCACGCAGGCCGCGTGCAGGTGGTCGACATCGGCATCCCCAGGGACGCCGAACAGGCCGTACCGCTCGACCTGCTGGCGACGGGCTGGGTGCGCGATCGCCTGCCGAAGCGGCCGAAGTCCGCGAACAAAGGCACCTTCGGCCGCGCGCTGATCGTCGCAGGCTCGTCGTCCTACGTCGGCGCGGCGCGACTGGCCGCCGAGGCCTGCTATCGCGCGGGCGCCGGGCTTGTGACCGTGGCCTGCACGCGAGAGGTGCAGCACATGATCGGGGCCTCCATCGCCGAGGCGACGTGGCTGCCGCTCGAAGACGCCGGCGGCGCGATCGCGGCATCGGCGGCGGATGCCGTCTGCGATCGGCTCACCTCATACGACGTGCTGCTCGTCGGCCCGGGACTGAGCCAGGCCGATGGCGTGCGCGCCCTCGTCGAGCGTGTGCTCGCCGGCGTGCCGGAGAACGTGCGCGCGTGCGTCATCGATGCCGACGCGCTGAACGCGCTCGCGCAGCAGCCCGGATGGCGCATCGACGCCCCATGCGTGCTGACGCCGCATCCCGGCGAGATGGCGCGACTGCTCGATATCACCGTGGACGCCGTGCAGGACGATCGCCTGAACATGGCAGTGGGTGCGGCCGCGCGGTGGCAGCAGGTGGTGGTGCTGAAGGGCGCGCACACCGTCATCGCCGCGCCGGACGGACGCGCCGCTATCAGCCCACACGCGGACCCGCTGCTCGCCAGCGCCGGCACCGGCGACGTCCTTGCCGGCGCCATCGCCGGCCTGCTCGCCCAGGGCATGGCGCCGTTCGAGGCCGCTGCTTGCGGGGTGTATCTCCACGGCCTCGCCGCCGCGGAACTCGGCGAAGATCTCGGCGACCGCGGCCTGCTGGCGAGCGACCTGCTGCCCGCGCTGCCGCGCGCCATCCGCATCGTGCTCCACGGCCGCACCTCCCGCCCGCTGCCGCAGCTCGGCGACCTCGCCAGCCTGGACGCCCTCGCCACCCCCTTCACCCCTTTGCCCGACCCCAGCTAACACGAAGCACAGGCCTCCCTCTGCTCCCCGCGTTCTGTTATCTGTTGCCTGTTCTCCGTTGTGCCCTCTCCCCTGCTGTTTGCCGTCGCCCCTCTGCTCTCTGCTCCCTGCTCTCTGTTCTGGCGCGCCCGCGCCGCGCGCGCCTGCGCTTTACTTCTTCCTCCGCCCCGCGCTACGCTCAATTCCTATGAACCGGGTCGTCTACCTCGACAATGCCGCCACCACGCCGCTCCACCCGCGCGCGCTCGACGCGATGATGCCGTACCTCACGAACGACTTCGGCAACCCGTCGGCGACCTACGGGCTCGCGAAAAGCGCCGGCGATGCCGTGCAGCGCGCGCGCCGCTCCGTCGCCGCGATCCTCGGCGGGAAGCAGACGGAGGTGATCTTCACAAGCGGCGGCACCGAGTCGATCAACACCGCCATCAAGGGCGTCGCGTTCCAGCAGAAGAAGGCGCGCGCCGGGAACCACATCGTCACCTCGACCATCGAGCACCACGCGGTGCTGCACGCCTGCCAGTACCTGGAACGCTTCGGCTTCGACGTCACCTACGTCCCGGTCGACCGCCACGGCATCGTCGACCCCGCCGATGTCGCCTCAGCAGTGACGGACCGCACAGTGCTGGTGAGCATCATGACGGCGAACAACGAGGTCGGCACGGTCGAGCCGGTGTTCGAGGTCGCGGCGGCGGTGCGTGAGCGCGCGCAGGCGATGAAGAAGCGCATCCCGTTCCACACGGACGCGGTGCAGGCGCCGAACTCCATGCGGCTCGACTTCGCGGCGCACGGCATCGACCTGGTGAGTCTTGCGGCCCACAAGTTCCGCGGCCCCAAGGGCATGGGCGTGCTGTACATCCGGCGCGGCGTGCCGTTCCTGGCACAGCAAAACGGCGGCGGGCAGGAGCGTCAGCGCCGCGCCGGCACCGAGAACGTTGCCGGTATCGTCGCCACCGCCGAGGCGCTGCGCATCACGCAGGATGACCTCGAAGCGGACAGCGCGCGCATCGTGCGGCTTGCGCACCGCCTCCGCGACACCGTCCTCTCATCGATCCCCGGCACGCAGCTCAACGGCCATCCCGACCGGCGCCTCGCGAACAACGTTAGCATCAGCTTCGACGGCGCCGACGCGCGCGACCTGGTCGCCGATCTCGACGCCGTGGGCATCGCCTGCAGCGCCGGCGCCGCGTGCGGCGCGACGACGATCGAGCCGTCGCACGTGCTGATCGCGCTCGGCGTGCCGCTCGAACGCGCTGTCTCGACACTCCGCTTCAGCATCGGCAACCAGACCACCGATGCGGACATCGCCTACGTCATCGAGCAGTTGCCGCCGATCGTCGCGCGGTCGCGGGCGGCGCGGCTCGCCGCGACCGGGTAACGCGCCCGGCCCTCGATAGCGCCTGCCACCGCCCTGCCCCTGCTATGATCCGGACATGAGCGAGCGAAGCTGGGACTTCGTCGTGCAGGACGCGCGCGCCCGCAAGCGCAGGGGCACCGTTATGTGGTGCGATGCGCTGCCGTCACCGCTCGCGGCGCCGGCGTACCCGGTCGAGTTTGCCATCGTGGTCCTGACATCGAAATCGCACATCGCAAACGTGCCAGATGCGACTGCCGTGTGCATTCCCGGCGTGCCGAAGATCCATGCGATCACCAAACCGGCGCCGCAGCACCTGCCTGAGCAGATCGATGCGCTGACGCTGCCGCCGCAGCGGATGGCCGAATACGCGGCCGGGCGCATCGTCATGCCGGCGGCCGGACTCATCGAGCCGGAGGATGTCTTTCCGGCGCACAGCGACCACCCGCGGCTCGACCGCCTGGCGCTGGCGCTGCTGGAGGTGACCGACGCCGACGCGCTCGCGCCGTACACGGCTATCCTCCGCTACGAGTTGAAGCTGTCGCCGGGCGCCGATCCGCTGATCGCGCTCGGCGAGCGGCTGGCGCCGGCCGATGCGCAGTCGCGCCCGCCCGCCCGCGCGCCGGGCGTGCTGCGGCTGGCGAAGGCGCTGCGCCGTCTGCGCGAGGGCAAGCCACCGGACGACAGCCTGGAGCAGTTCAGCGACGACGTCCGCTTCCTCAAGCTCTTCGACACCGCGGACAAGGAATGGACGCGCGGCGCGCTGAGCCGCCTGCTCGACGATGTGCTGCAGGCGCCGGCTCGCAAGCCGGCCCGGCGCGCGCCCCAGAAACCCGCCGCCGGCACGGCGGAGACGCCGTCGAACATCGTGCCGATCCGCCGCGAACCGCGCGATGAGCCGCCGCCGGAGGATGCGTGACCGGCTTCTTGAAGCGCCTCTTCGGCGCGCCAGACAGCGACCAGGAGTACGGCATCCGTCTCGTCTTCGCGCTCGGCAATCCCGGGCCAGAGTACGCTGGCAACCGCCGCAACGTCGGCTTCTGGGTGGTGAACAAGCTCGCGAAGAAGCACGGCATGGACTTCAGCCAGAAGACCGGCACCTACGCCCTGGCCGAGGGCGAGATCGCCGGCCGCCGCGTCGCCGTCGCTAAGACGCGCACGTACAACAACGACAGCGGCAAGGCAGTGCTGGCGCTCATCAACAAGCTCAAGCTCGACGACGCGCGCGAGATGATTACCGTCTGCGACCACCTGGACCTGCCGGCCGGCAAGGTGCGCATCCGGCGCAACGGTGGCGGCGGCGGCCAGAAGGGCATGACCGACATCATCCAGAAGACGAAGACGGACGCCTTCCCGCGCGTTCGCATCGGCATCGGCCGCCCGGTCGTGCACGGCGAGCCGACGCGCGAGCCGGAGCACGTCGCCGCGTGGGTGCTCGGCAACCCCACCCCGGACGAGCGCGCGCTGCTCGACGCCGCCGTCGAACGGGCGATCGAGGCCATCGAATGCGCGATCATCGAAGGCGTCGAGCCGGCCATGAACAAGTACAACCGGGATTGAGTGAGCCCGCCATGCATCTACGCCGCACGATCCAGGCGACGATCCGCCCGGTGATCGATCCGGCTACGTCGCCGAGTGCCACGAGCTGCATGCGGTGACGCAAGGCGTGACGCTCGAAGAAGCAGCCAACAACCTGCGCGAGATCGTCGCGCTGGCGCTCGACGGCGAGAACCTAGCCGAACTTGGGCTGGCGCCACGACCCATCATCATGGCTGTGTTGGAATTCGGGGTCACAGATGTCTGAACTGGCACAACTCGCTGCTCTTCTTCGAGAGAAGAATGATCTCGACAACAAGATCGTGGAAATCGTGGGGCGCCCCGCGCAGATTGGGCATGTGGGCGAATTCATCGCATCGCGGATCTTCGATATTGAGTTGCATGCGTCAGCGTCCCACAAAGGGAGTGACGGATTCTTCCGCAGCGGGTCATTGGCCAGCGCGTCTGCGAACATCAAGTGGTACGCGAAACACGAAGGAGTACTCGACATCAATGTCGAGGCGGTTCCGGACTATTACCTCGTGCTGACAGGACCCACTCCAGCCGAGTGGAACTCGCGGGGTAGAGGCCGGCCCTGGTTGATCGACAAGGTCTTTCTCTTCGATGCGCCCAAGCTTATCTCTGACCTACAGACGACTGGCGTTCGAGTTGGCGTCGCATCCGGCGTTCGCGTCGCGTTCTGGGGCGCTGCGGAGCTTTATCCTCGCCCGAACAATTCGACCTTGGAGTTGGACGAACAACAGCGCGCGATGCTGGCGATGTTCAGCATCGCCGGGTTGATGTCCACGTGACCAGCCTCCGCCGCGCACTGGCCACCGTCGCCGTCGCGGCCGCGCTGCTCGCCGCCGCGGCGCTGTCCAAGCAGACGACGTGCGGGTGCGACGGCGGCCTGCCATACGGCACCATCGCGGTATCGGCCGGCATCGCCGGCGTCGTGGCGCTCGGCGTGTACGCCGCCGTAGGGCTGGCGGCGCGACGCGAGTAGGGCGGGCCGCCCTCTGACCTCCCCGTCGATCCGGGCATCCACTTAGCGACAACCGGCGCACTCCCCCTGATACAATGACCGCGCCGAAGGGGCTGATCGCGCGATCAGCCCCCGATCGTGTTGTTTCTGAGGCTGCGTTCGGAGGCGCATGGACCTTTCGGCGCTGCTGCCCGTCATCGACCAGACGGTCGACCTCGACCGCCTGCGCCGCCGCATGTCCGAAGCCGGGGCGCTCATGCTGGGCGTCAGCGACGGCGCGAAAGCCGCCGTGCTCGCCGCACTCGCGCGCGATGCTTCGCAGCCAATGATCATCGTCGTCTCGAAGCCGCAGCACGCGGATGCGCTCTTCGATGAGCTGCGGGCGTGGCTCGGTGAGGCGGCGGCGCGCCGCGTGCTGCTCTTCCCCGAGCGCGACGCCCTCCCGTACGAGCGTCTCGCCCCCGACCCGGACGACGTCACCCGCCGCCTCCAGGTGCTCGATGCGCTGGCCGCACGCTCATCGGACGCGAGCGACGAGCGGCCCGGCCACCAGGTCGTCATCGCCTGCGCTGCCGCCGTCGCGCAGCGGACGCTCACGCCGGACGAGCTGGCCCGCACGTCGATATCGATCGCGCGCGGCGGCAGCGCGCGGCAGCAGGATCTGCTGCTCGCGCTCGACGCCGGCGGCTATCACATCGAGCCGCAGGTGACGGCGCCGGGCGAAGCGAGCCGCCGCGGCGGCATCGTCGACGTCTGGCCGCCATCCGAAGACCTGCCGCTGCGCATCGAGCTGTTCGGCGACGAGGTCGAGAGCATCCGCGCCTTCGACCCCCTGACGCAGCGATCGGAGAGCATGCGCGAGTCGCTGCGCATCGGCCCCGCGCGCGAGTTGTTGGTCGATCCGGCGGCGCTGCGACGGCTCGGCGAGCACATGCAGCTGGCGAACCTCCACGGCGATCATCGCGAGCGCTTCGAGCGCGACGCGGATGCGCTCCGGCACGGCGAGCCGTTCGACGGCGTCGAGCTCTACGCGCCATTCCTCGCCACCGGCACGCTGCTCGACCACCTGCCAGCCGGCGCGCTGCTCGTCGTCGACGAGCCGGCCGACGTCGCCGCCGTCCAGCAGGAGCACGACGTCGCGGCGGACGAGGCGCGGCGCGACCTGGAGCATCGCGGCGAGCTGCCGCACGGCATGCCGGAGCCGCACATGCGCTGGCCCGAGCTGCTGGCCGCGATCGAGGCCGCGCCCCAGCGCCTCAGTCTCTCGCGCTGGGCGACGGGCGAGGTCGAGGCGCCGGAGGCGCACGCCGCCGTGCGGCTGCCGTTCGGGCCGGCCGCGGCGTACGGCGGCCGACTGCGCGCGCTCGCCGACGAGCTGATGCAGACGCTGCGGCGCGGCCAGCAGGTCGTCATCGTCTCTACGCAGTCGAAGCGGCTGTCGCAGCTGCTCGAAGAGCACGATGTGTTCGCCCGCCTCGCCGACACCATGGCGACGCCGGAACTCGGCCGCGGCGCGCTGACGATCCTGCACGGCTCGCTGCCGCACGGCTGGTCCGTCGGCGAAGATGGCGCCGGGCTGACGCTCCTCACCGACGCCGAGGTGTTCGGCTTCAGCAAGCAGCGCCGTGCGCCGCCGCGCCGCGGCGCCACGCGCGAGGCGTTTCTCGCCGACTTGGTACCGGGCGAGTTCGTCGTCCACGTCGAGCACGGCATCGCAAAGTTTGCCGGCCTCGCCCGCAAGGGCGTGAGCGGCGAGGAGCGCGAGTACCTGGAACTGCAGTACGCCGATGGCGACCGCCTCTTTGTGCCGACCGAGCAGGTCGACCGCGTCAGCCGCTACGTCGGCCCGAGCGAGCATCGCCCGTCGCTGACGCGGCTCGGCTCCCAGGAGTGGCCGCGCGCGAAGGCGCGGGTGCGCCGCGCCGTGCAGGAGCTGGCGAAGGAGCTACTGCAGCTCTACGCCTCGCGCGAGGTTGCCGAGGGGCATGGGTTTCCGGACGACACGGCTTGGCAGACGGAGCTGGAAGCGTCGTTTCCGTACGTCGAGACGCTCGACCAGGCGAGCGCCATCCGCGACGTCAAGCGCGACATGGAGAACGCGCGGCCGATGGACCGCCTCGTCTGCGGCGATGTCGGCTACGGCAAGACCGAGGTGGCCGTGCGCGCAGCGTTCAAGGCCGTCATGGACGGCATGCAGGTCGCCGTCCTCGTCCCGACGACGGTGCTGGCGCAGCAGCACTTCAACACCTTCCGCAACCGTCTGGCGGGCTTCCCGGTGAAGGTGGAGATGCTGTCCCGCTTCCGCAGCGACCGCGACCAGCGCCGCGTCGCCGCCGAGGCCGCGACCGGCAACGTCGACATCGTCATCGGCACGCACCGGCTGTTACAGAAGGACGTCGCCTTCAAGAACCTGGGGCTCGTGATCATCGACGAGGAGCAGCGATTCGGCGTCGGCCACAAGGAGCGGCTCAAGCAAATGCGCAGCCAGGTCGACGTGCTGACGCTGACCGCCACGCCGATCCCGCGCACGCTGAACATGGCCCTCACCGGCATCCGTGACATGTCGACGATCGAGACGCCGCCGGAGGAGCGGCTGCCGATAAAGACCTACGTCACGGAGTTCGACGACCACCTGGTGCGCGAGGCGGTCATGCGCGAGCTGGAGCGCGGCGGCCAGGTGTACTTCGTGCACAACCGTGTCCAGAACATCGAGCTGATCGCGCGCCACCTGCGCGAGATCGTGCCCGACGCGGACGTGCTCATCGGCCACGGCCAGATGCCGGAGGATCAGCTCGAACGCGTGATGTTCGACTTCACCGAAGGCAAGGCCGACGTCTTGGTCTGCACGACGATCATCGAGTCCGGGCTCGATATCCCGAACGTGAACACGATCATCATCAACAACGCCGACAAGTTTGGGCTGGCGCAGCTCTACCAGTTGCGCGGCCGCGTCGGCCGCGGTGCGGCGCGCGCGCACGCGTACCTGCTGTACGAGAAGCACCGAGCGCTGAGCGAAGTCGCCCAGAAGCGCCTGCAGACGATCTTCGAGGCGACGGAGTTGGGCGCGGGCTTCCAGATCGCCCTGCGCGACCTGGAGATCCGTGGCGCGGGCAACCTGCTCGGCGCGGAGCAGAGCGGCCAGATCGGCACCGTCGGCTTCGACCTGTACGTGAAGCTGCTGGCCGATGCGGTGGAAGGGCTGAAGGCGCTGGCGAAGGGCGAGCCGCCGCCGCCGTCCGCCATCCAGCCGGCGGTGATCATCGACGTGCCGCTGCAGGCGTTCATCCCGGAGAGCTACGTCGGCGACCTCAACCTGCGCCTGTCGCTGTACCAGCGCATGTCCTCCGCCGAGGCGCTCGACGCCGCCGCGGATCTCGAGCGCGAGATGAACGATCGCTTCGGCAAGCCGCCCGCACCCGTGCGGAACCTCCTCTACATCGTGCAGATGCGCGTGCTGGCGAAGCGCGCGCACGTGGCCTCGGTCGCGCGCGAGGAGGGCCCCGGCGGCCAGCAGGTGCTGTTGCTGCGCGCGGTCGATGGCTACGACTTCCGCGCGCAGCTCTCACCCGCGGACCGGCGCGAACTCGAACGAGAGGACGGCGTCAGCATCGGCCACGCCCAGCTTCGCATCGACATCGCCGCCGCCGGCGACCGCTGGCGCGAGGTCCTGCTGCACGCGCTCGAAGCCGCATCATCAGCCGAGGTAGCGGCGTAGCCGGAAATAGTACATTCGGCATCACCCGGTAGTACATCCAAACCTCCCCTGGCGCGCCGCAAATGACCGATACTGCGAGCATGGAGGAGCAGGAGTACCGCGAACGCCTCGCGCACGACGTGGCCACCTGGGCGCACGGCGGGCTGATCACGCCGGAGCAGGAACGCGCGATCCTGGCGCGGATGGGTGCCGGCGAGCCGAGAGCGGTCGGCGTGCTGCGACTCGGCTGGTTCGTCACCGCGGTCTCGATTGTCGGCGCGCTGGTGCTGGCCGGCGGCGTCGTTCTGCTCTTCGCCTCCCAATGGCAGACCATGCCGACGTGGTTCCGCGCCGGGCTCATCTTCGCCGGCATACTGGCATCGTACGGAGGCGGCTACGCGCTGATCTATCGCTACGACATGCAACGGGTCGGCAGCGCGTTCCTGCTGCTCGGCGTGCTGCTGTACGGGGCGGGGCTCTTCCTGCTGGCGCAGATCTACAGCATGCCACTGTGTGAGGGTGGGTGTGAATTGCCGTCCCCAACCCTGATCTTGCTCGCATCCTTTGGCGCGTTCCCGATGGCGTACCTGTTCGGCTCGCGGATCATCATGCTGCTGGGCATCGCCAGCCTGACCGGCGGGGTCGTCGCGGAACTCGTGACCCGCTACCCCGACTCGCCGAAGTCGGAATCGACGCTGGTGGTCGTGGCGGTGTTGGGCGTCGCGCTGTACGCCGCCGGGCAGTTGCACGCACTGCGGAGCGCGGTCGCTGGCTTCCGCGACACCTACGCCATCTCCGGCCTGCTGGTGCTGCTCGGCCTCGTGTACGTGTTCACGTTCGACGAGCCCTGGGATCAGCTCATCGAGTCCGGCGTGAAGGCCTACTCGTCGCCGTCCGTGGTCTACGTCTCCATCGCCCTCGCGGCCGCGCTGGTCGCCGCACAGCTGCTGCGCCCGCGTGACCGCGAGATGGGCATCGATGTGGCGGCCCAGGCCGTCCTGCTGGGCATCGCGGCCATCGTCGCGACGTGGCCAGGGTGGACGGGCTACGCGCTCATCTTCAACGCCGTCTACTTCGCGCTTGCCGCCGGCCTCGTGACACGTGGCTACCTCCATGGCGATGAGCGCTACATCAACCTGGGGCTCGCCGTCGTCGCGCTCGGACTGCTGACCCGCTACGTCGACGTCTTCTGGTCGATGCTCGCCACTTCCGCGTTCTTCATCATCGGCGGCGTGCTGCTGCTCGCCGTCGCCTTCGCCATCGAGCGCATGCGCCGCGGGCTGATCGAGGCGATGGCGGCGCCGCGAGACGAGGGCGCCGCCGGTCCCGAGGGGGCAACGATATGACTCCCGCGAAGAAGCTCGCCATCGTCGTCGCGCTGCAATTCCTTGTGCTGCTCTCGGTGCTCGGCTTCAAGCAGTACACCGTGCGCACCAGCGACACCGTGCTGCTGAAGCTGGCGCCGGCCGACGCGCGCGATCTCCTCCGAGACGACGTGCCGGTCGAATACGAGATCTCGCTCATCGAACCCGCAAGCATCGCGTGGGACGAGGAAGCCGGGAGATGCTGCGAGATGGAGCTGTACGTCGAACTGCAGAAGCAAGAGGACGGGTACTGGAAAGCGATCGCTGCGCACAACCGCCGCACCCACACGCGCGACGGGACGGTGCTGATCAGGGGCAAGGCACAGGGCGACTTCTACGATTATCCGCCGCAGACGGTGACCATTCGCTACGGCATCGAGGACATCTTTGTCCCCGAAGGCAGCGCGAGCCAGCTTCCCACCGGCGGCGACCACACGATCGGCGTCGAGTTGAAGATCGACCGCTTCGGCAACGCCACCCCCCGCCACTTCGTCGTCGACGGCCAGCCGGTCAAGCTCAAGCGCCGCTGAGCCGCCGAAGAATCGCCCCATGTACTACTAGAAAATCTGTTCTGACTGTGTTAGAGTGCGCGTCGAGGACGATCATGCCCGTGCACGCCAAGAGCATCTACGAGCCTGCGGCCCCCGAAGATGGCATCCGGCTCCTCACGACCAACTACTGGCCGCGCGGTGTGTCGAAGGAGCGTGCCGGCACGTACCTGCGCATCCTCGCACCCTCGCGCGAACTGCTACAGCGCTTCAAGTCCGGCGAGATCGCGTGGCCCGAGTACGAGGTGCGCTACCTGGAAGAGATGCAGGCAGAGCGTCAGCAGGAAGAGATCGAGCGGATCGCCGCAATCGCGCGCGAAGCGACCGTGACGGTGATGTGCATGTGCAAGGACGACAACGAGTGCCACCGCCGGCTGCTGCGGGAGCTGATCGAGCGGCAGATGGAGGCGTCCGCATGATCCTGTACACGGCGGGGCACAGCACAGCGGAGCTTTCGGACTTCGTGGACCTGATGACATCGCACGCGATCGAACTGGTAGTCGACGTCCGCAGCAAGCCGCGCAGCCGCCTGCCGCACTTCGACCAGGTGCCGCTCGAAGCGGCAATCGAAGCCGCCGGCATCCGCTACCGCTTCCTGGGCGAGCGGCTCGGCGGCATGCCACAGGATCAGGCGATGCGCGACCGCTGGCGGCAGGGGCATCTCGACCCGATCATCGTCGGTCATCTTCGTGCGACGGAGGAGTGGCAGGACGGCATCGCCGAGCTGGTGCGGCTCATCACGCGCGGCGGCGGCACGAGCGTCTGCATCATGTGCAGCGAAGCCAACCCCGACGAGTGCCATCGCAAAGCGGTCGCGCTGGACGCGGCAGAAGCGATCGACGGCCTCGAGATCGTCCACCTGGCAGTCAACAAGTCAGTCCCCTGGGAGGTGGGTGTCCAGGAAGTCATGATGTGAAGAAGCTGCGCATCGCGCTGCTGGACGTGACCGAGATGAGCGGCGACGCCGTGTGCATCGCCGGCATGGACATGGCGAGCGGCGCGACCCTGCGACTCGCGGACCGCACCCCCACCCGCCGCCTGCTCCGCTCATACGGCGGCTTTCGTCCCACCGACATCATCACCGTCCAGTACGAACCCAAACGGCGCACCGAACCTCCGCACACAGAGGATGGCCGCTGGGATCACCTGACGCTGCGCAAGGACGGCACGATCGACCCGACCGTACTCACACGCCTGCTCACGCCGAAAGCCTTCAACTCCGTCGAGGAGGCATTCGGCGCGCCGGCCTTCAAAGGACGCAACGGCAACAGCGCCTGGCTGCCGGGCCAGGGCCTGCGGTCCCTCGCCACCGTGCGGGCAAGCGCCATCCGCGCCCACCTCGCCGGCGACGCGCTGCGCGTGAAGTTCACGGACGCCGGGGGAGGCCACTGGCCCGCCGCACCGTTCCAGGACCTCGCCGTCAAGACGCACCCCCAGACCTGCGCGTCGTGCGCCGCTGGCTTCCTGCGAAACGTCGCCGGGGAGTTCGATGCGGACGATGTGCTGGTCCGCGTCGGCCTGACCCGTCCGTTCTCCGCCGGAGACACGCCACCCGGATGCTGGCTTCAGGTCACGAACGTGCTGAACGGCGCTCGAAGTCACTTCTGAGGCCGGTCCGCGCTTCCGATTGCCCCTATCCGCCTCAAGGTCTTGCTGCCGAGAGTTACGATGAGGTGTAGCGGCGGACCGCTGCCCGCCGCCGCACGAACGGAGGCAACCCCGCCATGACGCAGCAGTACCAGAACTACATCGGCGGCCGCTGGGTCGATGCGGCGAGCGGCCGGCGCTTCGAGCGCGAGAACCCCGCCACCGGTGAGCCCACCGGCAGCTACCCCCGCTCCGGCCCCGACGACGTGCGCGCGGCCATCGGCGCAGCGCGCGACGCGCAGCGGACCTGGCGCAAGATGCCCGCCCCGAAGCGCGGCGAGATCCTCTTTCGCGCCGCCGAACTCCTGCTCCACAACAAGGAGCGCTTCGCGCGCGACCTGACCGAGGAGATGGGCAAGGTCTTGAAAGAGGCGCGCGGCGACGTCCAGGAAGCCATCGACATGACGTACTACATGGCGGGCGAGGGCCGCCGCACCTTCGGCCAGACCACGCCGTCCGAGCTGCCCGACAAGTTCGCGATGTCCGTGCGCGCGCCCGTCGGCGTCGTCGGCTGCATCACGCCGTGGAACTTCCCGATGGCCATCCCGTCGTGGAAGATCATGCCCGCGCTCGTCACCGGCAACACCGTCGTCTTCAAGCCGTCGCAGTTCTCGCCGAAGAGCGCGTACAACCTCGTGAAGACGCTCGAGGAGGCCGGCATCCCGCCCGGCGTCGTCAACCTCGTCTTCGGCGAGGGCGCGGAGGTCGGCTCGACGATCATCGAGCATCCGGACGTGCACCTGATCTCGTTCACCGGATCGAACGCCGTCGGCAAGCTGATCGCGGTCCAGTGCGCCGAACTCGGCAAGCCGGTGTCGCTGGAGATGGGCGGCAAGAACGCCATCACCGTCCTAGATCG
>Ga0209726_10002736_pt1 | contig 25529 bp, 23 predicted proteins | sample Subgrocontami54m_FD_187453 | JGI IMG/M metagenome (GOLD analysis project Ga0209726, IMG submission 187453) | Subsurface groundwater microbial communities from S. Glens Falls, New York, USA - GMW46 contaminated, 5.4 m (SPAdes) (version 3) | ecosystem: Environmental > Aquatic > Deep subsurface >... | reverse complement strand
GGTAGAAAGGCCCAGAGAATCGGACGCTGTACCCCCAGGAGCCGCATCCAGCGCTTGACGACCCCGGTGAACAACCAGCGGTTGATCCATTGGGCCACCCGGGAATACGGAAACGGCAGGAGCACCGGCGAGCAGACATACAGACGCTCCCGCACTTCGCGGATGCCCTGCGCCCCCTTGCGCCAGTCCAGAAGCCGCTGCCACAGCCTCGGCCAGTCGCCGAAATGGGGCGTCCGGATGCCGGTGTTTTCAACATAGAGCACCGTGTTCCCTGCCGCGGCAAAGCGGGCCATGATCTCCTGATGCCCCTGCCAATTAAACTCCCAGTTGATGGATGAGAGACAGACGATTTGCTTACCGCGCAGCATGCGTCAGATCCTTAGCTCACGTGAGGCACAGGCGGACGGCGGGGCATCGTTGGCGAGCTGGACAGGCAAGGTGGTGGTCTCGGATACCAAACCAATCAGCCGGCGGATTCACCAACAAGACGTGAGACACCCCGTGGTCCTTCAGCCCGACCCGGTTGCTCCAAAGTCCATCCGCTGTCTCCAATGCAGTGATAGCGGATTCCCCGCTTGAGAAATTCCGCGTCCATCTTGCGCCAACATCCCAGATTATCGAAGATCAGCTGCCCGGGCCGTAGATGTTCGAACAAAATTTTCCTGGGCGTCTGGATGTACAATCGATGATTCGGCACAAGAAGGATCGCGGACAGTTTGCTGAGGTGGCGAGGGTATTCGAGCGCTTCCACCCCGCCGGTAATGCGATTCAATTCTTCCGGCGTGTAGTACGGATCATGCGCCCAGATGCGCCGTCCGCGCGCTTTCAAATATTGAATGATCGCCACGGCCGGAGACAGCGTATGGACCTTCAAGTCGCCTTTATAGGTGATGCCGAGGATACCGATGGGCCCGTCGGTATGGCGATCCACCAGCTCGGCGATAAATCGCTTTTGCTCTTCATCACGCCAAATCGCGGCTTTCGCAATGGTGAGCTCCTGGGGGTGCGTGGCGCCCATGATGACATATTTACTGGACACCGGAATACAATAGCCGCCGGTGCCCATTGACGGGTAATAATGTGGGATCCGCCAGTGCGTGGAGACTAATTTCAAGACTTCCTGCACGTCGACGTGGGGATAGGCTCGTGCAAGTTCCATCGCAAAGACGGAGGGCACATGCAACAAACTGTTCTCCACGGATTTGACAAGCTCCGCCACCATATGACTGCTGGCTGGCAGCAATTTGTCGCAGATAATTTCCAACACGCTCTTGAGGAGTTCGGTGGTCTCGGGCGTCGTGCCGCCGATGACGCGTGGCAAATTTTTCAGGTTCATTTCAGGCGAATGGAACCAATCCCGCCGAGGGGCGACTCCGATAAAGACGTCACGGCCCACGACATGCCCTTGCGCCTCGAAGAGTTTCACCACGATATGCTCAACCTGATTCGGTGTGAGCGTGCTTTCGATGATGATGAGATCCGGCTTCCCGCTGGTGAGGCGCTTGCTGGCGATTTTCGCAATGACATCCTGCAGCGGGCCCTCCCATGGTTCGCCCTCTCGCTCAGTGGGAACCGCAATCAGGTGCACGATCACATGTGGAGCCAGTAAGTCTTCCCAGCGCGTCGTGGCTTGCACCATCCCATCGGCGACCAGCTCCTGAATGGGAACCCCCAACCAATACTCCAGGTTCGGAATCGCGATCGCGCCGCGACGAATGGCTTCAACGGTTTGCTCATTGACGTCATAGCAGATCGACTGCACGCCGTTGATGGCGAAATTGATCGCGCTGGTCAGGCCAATGTACCCGCTGCCCCACACGCCAATTTTTGCTTCGTTGTGCAGCAACAGCTCTTTAAATCGCTGGTGAGGTGCCGCCATGCCTTGCCCCCTGACGCGTTACGTGACTGTTCGTTGCGGAGACCCTACCCGGGGAGCCCACACCTCATGGCCTTGGGCCCGATGGTTCCACGTGTCATCGTGTTTGAGTTCGGCGAGCCGTTCTGCCCATCGCGTGGTCGCTCCCCCGAACCAGAAGACATGCTTCAGCAGCAGCATGCCATAGCCAAGAGCCGTCGCGCCGATGGGCATTTTGCTGCTGCTGCGCTTGAGATCGTAACGCAAGACGATAGGAATTTCCGTCATGCGCGCACCCAAGCGCCGCAGTTTCAGTAATTTTTCCATCGTGCTGGTGAACCCCCAGCCTTTGAGTTCTATGAAATCATTCCGATAGACATAGAGTGCTGCGCGAATCACGGATGCGCGATAGGCGCGAAATCCCGTCGCATAATCGCGTATGCCGGAGATTGGAACACACAGTCGCATCATGAGATTCGCCGTCCGGCTCAGGAGACGGCGAAAGGCTGGCACGCCTCGCTCCTGCCCTCCTGGCGCAAACCGGGAGGCGACCACCACGTCATACCCCTCAGCAATGCGCGCGAGCATCTGTGGAATACTGCTCGGATCATGCGAATGATCCGCATCCATGCGGATGATGACTGCTTCTTCATCGAGCGTTTCCGCCAGCGATGCGGCGCGTGCTAAGCCATCGCGAATCGTCTCTCCGAGTCCGCGATTCAGTGGATGGGTAATCGTCATCAGCGGTAAGCGGGCCGCATATGCGCGCAAAATGACCGGTGTCGCATCATCGCTGCCATCATCGACCGCCACAATCGTATAGCGTAGTCCATGCGAGTCAAGGATCTGGTGGAGCTCGTCCAGCGTGTGGGCCAACCCGAGGGCCTCGTTGTAAATGGGTAGCAGGATAATGAGATGCATCGAGTTAGCGATAGCGTGGAACAGCCCGCGTCGGGTCAGTATTATAGCACGCCGACAGAGATGGCCGGGTCGTTATCGGAACAGGCGACATCCTTATCTTGCGGTCATTGCGCGCCCGCCTCGCGGCTCCCGTGAGCCTCCGGCAAGCACCCACGCACATCCGCCGAGCGCTGCGGCAAACCAAAACCATCGCATCGTGAGCATGTCAACGTCGACGGCATAGACGAGATATCCCACCAAGCCGCTGAAGAGACCCCAAAGCAACGAGGGGCCCGGAACAGAGCCGGCATGCCGCATCGCCTGCAGCACCTGCCAGACCGCGAGCCCGAACATCATGACGATGGCTGCGCCGCCCAAGAAGCCGAGTTCGGCAAGCCCCCCCAAATAGGTCGAATGCGGATCCCACGGCGTTGTGACTCGTAACCCATCCCAGGTCTCACCGTGCCTTTGCCGGCGATAGATCTCCTCTGAAAAATTTCCAGGGCCAATCCCAAGCCACGGCCGCTGATGAAACATCTTGATCTCGGCTCGATAGAGATACGGCCGAGAAAACGGCGCATAGGTCGCTTCAAATTGCAGCCGGTGAAACGGCACGTCCGGCTGAAGGTAGGCATAGGCCCGCTCGCGCTCTTCCACTGACAGATTCGGAGCAACTGGAGCGACCGCGAGGGACACCTGATGGACGTTGAAGAGCGAGGGTCCCTCAATGAACACGGCGACACACAGGACGAGCAGGAACATGATGTGGCTGAGCGCCAGGACGAGTCGTGATCGAAATTGCCACAGAAACACGAAGCCGCCAACCGCCAATGCCAGCCATCCGCGGGAATAGGTCAAGAAAATGGCCACGAGGTGCACGAGGAGGGCTGCCGGATACCAGGCTCGGCGGGGCCGTCGCCACGCACTGACCAGCAGACCAAGCGCGAGAAAGAAACCGAGATGGAGATAGCCATAGACCATGTTGGGCGTCGGCGAAGCTAGAAACGTTGATGTGGCGATCCAGAATGGGTGCTTGATCAAATTAAAGAAATACGGATAGCGCACCGCAAACGGCGTCACGATGCCTTGATAGGCGAAAAAAACCCCAAGAACCCCGATGAGCGCCACGACCGCACTGACCGCCACCCAGCATTCGATCACCCGAATCCATTCCGACCATGTTCTAATGCTGTTGATCACGACAAGATAGAGACACGCCATATAGGCGTACGCCAGCACTTCGAGGATGCTGGCCTCCTGGCATCCCGAACGCACCATGGAGAGCACGGCGACACCCCAGAAGACCCCTAACGCGGCCATGAGCGGCGTACGCCTCCAACGCCATGCGCCATGCTTGGCGGCACGCCACAGGATCGGACACAGCGCGAGAAAGCACACGTCCGAGAGCTGTATCTTCGCTCCGACCACAGGCACGCCTCGCACCACCATCAGCGGCAACAACACGATGTACACCATCAGCCCCTTCCACAACAAGGAGGTCTTGTGGGGATTGGCTGGATATCCCGAGGCGCGCATGGATCAATTCAGCCGTTCGGTCACGGCCGGATCTGACGAGCGCCATCGAGTCCAATCCCAGGCCCCCTCGAGCTTCTGGGAAAATACCCGCATCGTATCTGCCCCCACGATTTCAGTGCGACACAGGAGTAGCGGGTCGCGGTGCGAGTCGTTAATCCCGGGGTAGCTGCAACACCCAACCGTATAACCCGCTTGAGCCGCGGCATCGCGCACTCGCTGGTCGACTGCTCCGTGAGGGTATGCCACCATGGTGACCTGCTGGGAAATCGTATCCTCGAGCCAAGCGCGACTGTCCTTCAACTCGCTCATCAGCGCCTGATCATCCAAGGTCGTCAGCCGCCGATGGGTCATGCCGTGAGCGCCGATCGAACAACCAGGCATCGCTGACAAGACTTTAAGCTCGGCCGGCGTGAGATAGGTCGCGTCGCCGCTCATCACATAGGCGGGCACGACGAACACCGAAAAAGGGATGGCCCGGCTCACCAAGCGGGGAGCTGCCATGAGCAAGTTGTCCCGATAGCCGTCATCAAAGGTCACGGCGACGCGCACGTTGGCATTGGACGAGAGTCCTTCCTGGCATCCCACGAGACGAAATGCCGAGCAGTCCACCAACGCAGCCATTTGGCGCTCAAACAACTCCGGCGCAACGCTCATCCCATACGTATCGTGCGCCACCTGCGAGCCAACCGCATGGTAGAGCAGCACACGAAAGCCGTGACGAGGACCTGACGATTCCCGGTGCAAGGCCGCGCATTCCGACGCCACTCTGGCCACCCAGCGCTTCCAGGGTTTCATCGCGCGCCGCGCAGCGTGATCACCACGCGCATCCCCATCCGCAACCATTTCGCTCCCGCCCACTCCCACTCTCCCATGCGCGAAACGAGGCGCCCGCCGAGTCCCTTCTTAAAATTGTATACCCCTGTGGCTCCGTCCGGATCGGCTCCGTTTAAATCATACCAGGTCGCTCCCTGTCGTCGCGCACGCTCCAGGATTCGCCACATGAGTGGATAGTTCGCGTAGCGCTTCCTTCCATGCGCCGAGACTCCTGCCAGAACATCCTGGGCGCGAGCGCCGATCCGCGCGAATGCTCTGATGGCGCACGGCTTGCCATCATCTCCAAGCGCAACCATCAAGACCAACTGCTCTTGGAGCATCTCTCGCATCATCTTGAGATCTTCCAGACTCAGTGGTCTACGAATGCGCTGCAAACGCGCGGCCTCGCGAACCACGTCATAGATCGGCTCGAGCGGCTGTGCGAAACCCCAGGGCTCAATGACATGCCCTCGCTGCATTCCCCGCTTGAGATTGTGCCGCCAGTTCGAGCTGAGGGCCGCGTAGCGTGAGGGTTCGTCACTCGTGAGGCAGACGTGAAACGTGTCCCGAGGAGCCAATCGGACCCGCGGCCGATGCCATTTCGCAGCCTGGAGCAGGCCAATGTCATTGCTTGACTCCTCAGCGAGCGGATGCATCCGTAGGTAGAGTCGCCAGCCTTGGTAGCGTCGTTGAAGCGCCTCACCAAAGCGAATCCATCCTGCGGCGGTCCCCACAGGTCCCCCAGGCAGCCAGACCACCGCGACCTTGATCGCAGGAGCTTCTCGAATCAGACACTGCCCCATGGCCACCATCACCCCGTCGAGGACCACGCTCCCCCTGCGCACGACCCAGCCCTGACGCCGTTTGAACTCTCCCCAGCAATAGCTTTGGTATATGTTGTAATCCGGCAGCGTCGTGAGGGTCGCATCCCAGGTCGCTCGCGCATCCGCCTCGGTCCACTCCACCCATTCAGCCGCGGTCGGATGCACGCGCTCAGTCTCTGCGTGTACTACTGGGGACACGACGTCAGTCATGGTTGCGTCGCCTGCCGACGGTCGGGGAGGGCCCGCCGCCATACGGTTCGAGCGGCCCATTGGGCTGCCCGAGCGAGATTTTTTGGATCAGCCGGATACGTGCGGAGCATGCGCAGCACATAGGCGCGTTGCTGAGGGTCTGCGTTGTCGCGCTCCATTAACTGTCCGACCGCCGAACGATACACCACCGAGAGCCTCCGGCGCATGCGCACACGAGCCAGCACGCCGGGCTGCGCCCCAAAATATCTCATGAAGTGATCCCGCAGCATCAGCTCCAGGTTCGTGTGGAGATACGCGATGCGGCTCGAAGCCGCCCGATCGACCACCTGATAGGCGCCCAGCACGTCGTCCAGGAAGCGGAACGGCGTGACTTGGCTTAAGCGCATCCACAAATCATAGTCTTCCACCGTGTTGAACCTGCTGTCTTCACGGAACCCTCCGATGGCGAGCGCCAGATCTGTCCTGAAAACCGTCGCTGATGTGGCGAGCACGTTTCCCGCAAAGAGCAAGCGCTCATACATCCGGGGGGTCGCTGGACCATTCCGGTGGAGACGCACCAAGCGACCCTCCCGAAGGATGTGCTGGTTGTGGCAGATCAGGCCGGATTCAGGATGCCGCCCAAACGCCCGCATCACCCGCTCCAGCTTTTCCGGATACCAGAGATCGTCATGGTCCAGCAGCGCGATGTAGGCGCCGCGGGCCGCCCGCATGCCGGTATTTCTGGCCGCCGCGATCCGCTTGTTCGGCTGCCGGATGCACCGGCCCGCCATCCGGTGCTGCGCGAAGAACCCTTCGACCACCTCGTGGGTGGCGTCGGAGGACCCGTCATCCACCACGATCACTTCATAATCCGTGTAGCGCTGCGCCCGGACCGAGTCGAGGGTCTGACCGATGAACCCGGCCGCGTTGTACGCCGGGATCACCACGCTGACCGCCGGGTCCTGGCCGCTCATCGCACGCTCCGCCGGCGGCGCCGCATATCCCGCAGCCCCTCATCGACCGTCATCGGCGTGATCCCGAGCTCTCGCCGCATCCGCGTCGTCGAGAAACTGGTGTCGGGGGGGCGCGGCGCGATGTCGGGAAACGCGCGGCTGGACACCGGCTGCACGAGGCCCGCCGGCAAGCCGAACGCCGCGGCAACCTTCCGCGCCAACTCGTAGCGGCTGAGGACGTCGGCGCCGGCCACATGCACGATTCCCTTCGGCCGGCGCTGCACGATCCTCCAGATCGCCTCGCCGAACTGCCGGTTGTAGAGCGGGTTCTCGCGGACGTCATCCACGACCCGCACCGTCCTGCCCTGCCCGAGCTCCCGCAGCACCCAGGTGATGGGGTTGAGCCGTCCCGTCGGGGCGTTCCATCCGTACATGAGGATCGGCCGGACGATCGTCAGCCGCGTCGCCATTTCGCGCACCAGCTGCTCGCACTCTACCTTCAGCCGCCCATACCGGTTCACCGGTCCCACCGGGTCGTCCTCCCGGTACGGCGCCGCCAGGCCGTCGAAGACCGCGTTGCTGGAGAGGTACACCAGATGCGCCCCCGTCCGTTGGCAGGCGGCGGCCACATGGTACGTGCCGATCAGGTTGGACTCCCAGCTCTCCGCAACATGCGCCTCCGAATAATCCACGTTGGCGATGCCCGCGGCGTGGACGACCGCGTCAAACCGGTGCGCGCGGAACAGCGCCTCGACGCTCCGGCGGTTTCGCACATCGACGCGCACCACGACCGCCCGCCCGCGCGGCGGGCGATAGCGGCGCAGGTGCGCGCTCACCAGTGTCGCCCCGCGCGGCATCGTCTCTTCGATGCCCCTGCCGGCCAGACCGGTTCCTCCCGTCACGCAGATGCGCAGCCCCTGGCTCATCCGCTTCCCGCTAGCGTGCTCGCGGACGCCGCTGGCGCCTCACCCGCCTCGGGCGCCTGCAGCAGACGCACAATGTGCGCCGCCACTCGATCCGCAGCGCCCCCATCGATCCTGTAAAAGAGCCGTTCGCGCGCCACCAAGGCGGCGTCCGTCTCCCGGTTGGTTTCTCCGCGCCTCTCAGGAAAGGCGGCCAGCGCTTCGCGCAACGCGGCCACAGAAGAGAAGCACGGAATTGTTGCCGCCTCGGCCAGCGCTGAGCCGTTGAATCCCAACGGGAGCCACTGCCACACCGGCTTGCCTATCACGGCGGCCTCTTCGGCGACGGTCGAGTAGGTAAAGAGCACCAAGTCGGCTTCCGCCAGATCCTCGCGCAGCGATCCTTGCGTGATTCGCACCCGGGAGCGGTACGGCCGGAACCCCCGGCACCGGTCGATCCGCGCAAAGGGATGCATCCGCAGCGCGACGGCCACGTCCGACCGGCCCGCGACGGCTGCGCAGGCGGCATCCACCATCTCCAGCTCAACCTCGACATCCAATCCCGCGACCAGCAGCAGGCGAACCGGCGCCTCCGTGCGCGCCAGGGGTGCGCGCGCGCCGCGGGCGGACGCCTCCTCGACCAGGCGACAGAGCGGATCGTATCTCGGAGAGCCTGTCAGCAGCACCTGCTCGGGCCGGTATCCGCAGGCCAGGAACAGCTCCTGGCCGAGCGATCCCATGGCGCACACATAATCCGGATGGGGAACGGCCTGGCCGTCCGGCTCGCCGAGCCACTCGGCGGCGGGGTGCAGATGGACGAACGTCTTCTCGTGGCTGTAGCTCGCGTGCTGGACCGCCAGCCGGATCGCGCCTCCGCCGGATCGCCTGACGCCCTCATAGTGCGCCCGGGCATAAGGAAAATGCTCGAGAAAGCTCACCGTGGCCTTGGGCTGGTACCGGCGGCAGGCGCGCTCGGTCGCCAGGCTCACCAGCTCATGGTGCGGCAGGCTCGCGTCGAGGAAGCCGCGCAGGAGCGGCTGCGCGAACAGCGGATACCAGTCGTATCCCCCGTCGCGGCACGCCGCCCGACAGGCCCCCGTCCGGAGCAACTCGAGAAACGTCTTCAGCGGACGCGCGTCCATCACGGCGCGCCGCAGATCCGCCGGCGTGAGCAACTGCTGCAAAACAGCGACGTCCTGCCGGCCGCTCAAGGGAGCGACCGATTCGCGCAGCCTGCGGCGCGGACGACCGGGATCGCCGTGCGGATCAAACCACGCCAGCCACCCCGCGGCCAGGCCCCGGGCGCTGAGCTCATCGGGCAGCCCCTTCAAGTACCGGTCCGTCAGCTTCGTCTCCCCCGGCTGCCGCCAGACGCTCCAATCCCAAAATCCGGACAGCGCCACAGTCCACGCGCCGACCGGCATCACCACCGTCCGACGAAGCATCCGCCCATACCGCATTTGCCTGACCAGATAGGCGATCCGCGAACCGATCCCCCGCATCCATACCAGCGGATCCGGAAGCTGCCGGCGGCTCCGGCAGGCCTCCACGGAATAGGCGCTCCGCAGGACGCGCACCAGGCACGTGGAAGCCCCCACCGTCACGATCCGACCGGCTCCGACCTGTGCCGCCGCTTGCCGGATGGTCAAGAGCGCAATCATCTGATCAAAGATCGCCGACCCCTCGCAGTCCCGGAACGCCACCGGGTGATACCACCACCGGCTGGCCTGCCCTGAGTTGGCAAGCCGCTCTCTGAGTGTCCGGCCGTCACCGTCGCGCGCCAGACCGATGCGGGCAACCACCTCGAGGTACACCCGGATGGCCTCGCGGCGCACTTCACGGGAGAGCACTCGAGCGCACAGCCACGCGCGCCCATGCTTCGGCGCCAGACGCGCCTCCGCCGCAGGAGGCAGAAAGCTCAGGAGCGCGTCCTGGGGCCCGAGCGGTTCGCGGGGCTCGGTCCAGCAGACCCACAGGGTGGCTTGATTAGGTCGCACCATCCCCTCCCATCGCTCCGCCGCGAGAGCCGGCCGCCGAAACGTCCTCCGGCTCATCCACCCCGTCGTGCAGGCACTCCAGCAAGCCTTGCCCGATGTCGGTGTAGCAGTTGGTGGTCAGCTTCTGCCCGATTTTCGGCGCGAAGGTGTACGGCGTCAGCGTGTAGTGGGCGGGGTTGCGCTCCGCCTCATACTCGATAGCAACTCCTCCGCCCAGCATCTCGTTGATCATCGCCAGCAGGTCGCGGAATTTCATGGGATGGTGCCCCGTGATGATGATGTGCCGGTTGCGGTACGTCTCGGCCAGGATGTCCACGCTCAGCGTCGCGGCGTCGCGCACGTGGAGATACTCCCGCATCTCCTCCCCGGTGCCCGAGCACCGGATGCGCCGCAGCGTCCTGGCCTGCTGCAGATACCGGAAGACGCTGTTGCGCGCATCGGCGCGCGGGCCGTAGAGCGTGCCGTACCGCAGGATGGTGAACGGCAGCTGATACCGCCGCTGGTACTCCTCGACGTACGTCTCGGCGGCCTGCTTGCTGCACCGGTAGAAGCCGCCCAGCTCGCTGTGCACATAGATGGTGCTCGCGTACACGTATCGGCTGCAGCGGGCCATCCGGGCGGCCTCCAGAATATGCGCATTGCCGGCGATGTTCAGCATCACGGTATCCAGGGGCTTCGTGGTCGCATCATCCAGGTTCGCCAGCCCGGCGAAGTTGTACACCACGTCCTGCCCCGCCACGGCCTCGCGGACCGCCTCCGCATCCAGGATATCGCCCACCCGCATCTCCTGCCCGGGGCCCGCATGCGGCGAGCGCTCCCGGTCATAGATCCGGACGCGATGCCCCGCCTGGGTCAGGGCACCCGCCACATGGCTGCCCACGAACCCCGAGCCTCCAAAGACGATGACGTTCACGTGGCCCCTCCTTTCTCGCCGCCCAATCCCTCGCGCTCCACGGACTCCAGCAGGGTGGGCAGTTCCCGCAAATCCCCGATCCGGTACCGGCACGCCGCTAATGGATCGTCCGGCGTGGTCACCCGGGCGACAAAGCGCACGCCGGCCCCGGCGGCCGCCGCCTGGTCGGATGTCGCATCGCCCACGAACACCGCTTCAGCCGAACGCCAAGCGTGCCGCGTGAGGATGTCCCGGATGATGCTCGGCTTGGTCTTCGGCGCGCCGTGCCATTCGAGAAACCAGTCGCGCATCCCTCGCCCCTGCGCCAGCGCCAGCAGCTCCTCCTCCGGAGTGCCCGAGGCGACAAAGAGCGCATAGCCGCGCTGTCGGGCGTACGAGATGAACGCCTCGAGCCCCGGCACCAGCGGCACCCGCGCGATCTCCTCCTCCAGGTAGGCGGCAAACCGCCGGCCCAACTCCTGCTCCTCATCGGGCGTGAGCGGGCGCCGGAGGATCGCGCGGTAGATGTGCCGGAACTTCACGAACCGCGAGATGCCCATGTGCGCCAGATGATAGGCGCGGATCTCCTCCACCCGATCGGGGCAGATGGGCCGAAACAGCGCTTCGAAGGCGCGCGTCTTCAGGTCGGCGGACTCCAGCAACACTCCGTCACAATCGCAGATAACCGCGCGCACCATGCCGCACCGCTATCCCGCCAGCACGCCCCGCTCCCGCAACCCGCGGAGCAGGTTCTCAGCCGCTTCGCGCTCCATCGCGACTCGCGCCGCCCGCGCGTACGAGCCGATGTGGGGAGTCAGCACCACCTGATCCAGCGCGCGCAACGGCCCGTCGTACGGCTCGCGTCCGAAGGTATCGATGGCCGCCCCGCGCAGCTGCCCGGTGCGCAGGGCGTCAAGCAGTGCAGGCTCATCGACCGCGCTGCCCCGCGAGGTATTGACGAGATAGCTGCCCGGCTTCATCAGGCGCAGCTCGGTGGCGCCAAGCAGCGGCCGGCCCTCGGAGGCGCCCGCATGCAGGGTCACCACATCGGCGCGTTGAAGCAACGCCTCCTGCGAGACCATCTCCACCCCGTGCGCCCGGGCCCATGCGTGATCCGGCGCAACATCCGAGGCCAGCACCGGCGCGTCCATGGCCCGCACGAGTTGCGCCACCCGCTTCCCGATTCGTCCGAGCCCGATCACCCCAACCGTCAGCTCGCTCAGAAGGAACCCCGGAGGCTTCTCCCACCGTCCGGCGCGCACCGACCGATCCGCGCGCGCAATGCCGCGGATCCCGTCCAGGATCAGCCCCAGCGTCAGCTCGGCGACCGCCTGTGCCGGCGCCTCCGGCGTGTTGTAGACGACGATGCCCAGGACCGCGGCGGTGGCCATGTCGACCGTGTCCAGCCCGGTTCCGCAGCGGGAGATCACCTTCAGATGCGCCGCCGCGCCCTGCAGCACCGAAGCCGTCAGCGGCTCCAGGCCCGCAATCAACCCTGCCGGCTGATGCTGTTGCAAGAGACGGGCGACCTCCCCCTCAGTCAGCGTGCGTCCCAACGGATTTGTGTAGACCTCCAACCCGGCCTGGCGCAGCGATGCCGATGGCTGCAGGCCATGCGCGCCAAATGACGATGGGGTAATCAGCACGGCATCAGGCACGGGATACCTCACGCAGCCGAGTCTGGAGCCGTCGCCAAGCGAGGCGCGCCAGGAAATCCCATGTGTAACGTGGCGTCCCATCCCGCTGATCCGTCACCGTCACCCTGCCGGCCTGCGTCGTGGTCTGAAAGACCCCGACGGCGGTTTCCGCTGTCCCGGTCTGCGGCAGATAGCACTCCTTGGGCAGCAAACGGTTATTCTGGCCTCCCAGCACCAGGTGGTGGCGGCGCACGACGATCTCCGCGCTGGGCGCCTCCGAGCGCAGATGGTCGACCAGCTCTTGCAGCGTCATCACGATGTACGGCATCCACCCGCCGTAAAGATATTGGCAGGACTTCTCAGGATCCCATTGGGTCGGACCGACATCGCGCGTGCGCACTCGTAGAATGACCATGTCAGAGCCCAAGCGCACCAGTTGAGAAATAAAGCTGAGGGGATCGACCTGGTGATGCGCGACATCTTTGCTGTAGACGATTTCCGGACGGGCGGATTCCCGCTGGTTCCACACGTTTGCCAGCGGGATCGCCGGGTCCGTGAGGAGAAACCGTTGCTGAGGGTACTTCGCCTTCGCGCGGTCGATCGCCGTCTGCGACACATCGATGCCGGTGTAGCGCAGACGCGGATAGCGCAACTGCACATACCGCGCAAACTCCCCGGTGGCGCAGCCGACCTCAAGCAATGCCGCCTGGCGCTGCGGCGGAACAAGCCACTCCCGCAGCAGCCGCACATCGTTGTAGGCCTCATAGGCCCTGCACAGATTGCGCGCATCCAAGGTGGCGTGAACATCAAACGTTTCGGTGTGCTGCGGGTGCTGCCAAAACCCGTACCAGCCGCCTGCGTCTTGGCTGACCGCGGGGTTCTGGGAAGACAGGCGAGGAGATGGCATGCTCTGCTCCATGGTTGAAGACCTCTACGCGGTTCCTCTGCCAGCAGGATGGCCCAGCGCCCCACGCATGCCGGCATACTGCGCCAGCAGGCCATCACCGGCCAACCGCGTTTCGACGAAGGCCAAATCCGACGGCGTGTCCACACTGTGCGTCTCCTGCCGGGTGAGCACCATGCGGACGCGGTAGCCGTGCTCCAGGATCCGAAGCATGTCGATGGATTCCGCTCGCTCAAGGGGTGTCGCGCTCAGCGTGTTGAACCGCTGCAGGAACGCCCGCCGGAACGGGATAATGCACACCTGCTTGTACATCGGAGCGCCGCCCCGGGTCTGCGACGGCATCGGCTGCCTGGAAAAATAGAGCGCATCTCCCGACTGAGCGACCACCACTTTGATTTCATTGGGATCGGCCTGGTCATCAGGATTCGTGACGACCGCCATCAGATTGACCACCTGAATCGAGGCATCCGCGAGCAGGGGGGCGACCGCTTCCTCGATCATCTCAGGCGTCAGCATGGGCTCATCGCCTTGAATCATCACCACGCAATCGATCTGCTGTCCGGACTGCCGTTCGAGAATCGTCACGGCCTCAGCCGTGCGGTCCGACGCCCGTTCATGGGCCGGCGAGGTCATGACGCAGGGTGCCCCGATTCGTCGGGCATACGCCGCAATGGCCTCATCGCAGGTGGCAATGACCACGGATGACAACGAACGGCACATCGCACTGCGGAAATACACATGCCCCAACATCGGCATCCCCCGGAGCAACGCCAGCGGCTTGCCGGGAAACCGGCTCGACCCCATCCGGGCTGGAATGACGCCGATGAGGTTCATGCGCGGCCCCGGCGCCGCTTCGCCGCAACCGAGAGAGCCGCCGTCCCATGGCGCGCCGCGCTGCCAAGCAACAGCATGTCCATGCTGTAGGCCACGAACGTAAAGCCTTCGCGGATGCGGCGGGTGGCTTCCGCCACGTCCGGCTGAATCACATGCACTCCGCCCGGCACGCCCAGGCGTCGGGCCGTCTCATGGACGCTCTTCAGCGCCCGCACCACCGCCGGATGCGTGAACTGGCCGGGACGCCCAAGCGAGGCGGATAAATCATAGGGGCCGACCAAGTAGCCATCCACTCCCTTGACCCTCAAGATAGCTTCCGCCTGCTCCACGGCTTTCATGTGCTCAATCTGCACAATCGTCACCGCCTCACGAGCCAGCCACGCGCGATAGGCGTCAAACCGCGTGCCATAGCCCTGCGCACGGGCCAACCCCACGCCCCGGCGGCCCCGCGGCGGGTAGTGGACCGCCGCCACCGCGGCCTCGGCTTCAGCGCGGGAATTGACCCTGGGCACGATGACGCCATGGGAGCCCGCATCCATGACCCGCTGGATCAGGTGGGGATCATTGGCCGTCAACCGGACCAACGGCACGACCCCGGACAGGTCAATCACGCGGATGAGCTCTTCCGCTTCCCGGATGGTGATCACGCTATGCTCCAAATCCACCGCCAGCCAATCAAAGCCGGCTTGGGCGAGGATCTCCGGGATGGCGGGATGCGCCAGCGTAATCCAGGAGCCGAGCGCCACCTGCCCACTGCGCAACCGCACCCGCAAGGATCGCCTTCCAATGGTCATCGCGCCCCTCGTGCCACCTGCTGCAAATAAGCGTCCAACTGCTCCGCCGCACGCGCCCACGACCAGGCCTGCGCATCGCTCACCGCCTGTTGACGAATGCGCGCTAAGAGGTCCGGCTGCTGAATGAGCCGTTCGATCTGGGCGGCAAGCTGCTCCACACTGCGCGTATCGCAGAGAATCCCCGAAATGTCATGGCGGAGGTATTCGCCGATCGCGCCCACCGGCGCAGCCACGACGCCGCATCCGGACGCCATCGCCTCGAGCGGCGGCAGCGCAAAGCCGCCGCCCGCGACGCTGGGATAGACAAAGATCGCGGAGCGCCGATAGAGCTCAGCCAACTTCTGCTCGCTCAACTCATGACACGCTGGATACCCTTGCACCCGACCGCCCTTGTGCGTCAGGAGCTGAATCGCGAGGTCCGGATGGCGGCGGCGCACCTGATCGAGCGCAGCCAACAATTGCCCGGCGCCCTTCCGGGGTTCTGCGGGCCAATAGTAGCCGAGGAGCGTGGGTGTGGGGGACGACGAAACGGTCTCATTGGGATGGAAGCGCGCCGTATCGACACCAGCGGGGATGACCGCTTCAGGCGTCACGCCGAGTTCAGACACGTGCTGGGACGTCTCCTGAGACAAGGCGATCACGTGATCCGCCCGACAATAGGTCTGTTGGGTGAGTGCAGGCTCGACGACATGCGCATCCGTACGGCTTTGCTCATGCATCACGTAAAAAACCCGGACCGCTCGTCCGTGAGGAATCGCGTCCAATTCCAGCGCCTGGTACACGCTGGAATACACCACCACATCGGTCTGTTCCAACATCACTGCGGGGATCGCATGCCAATAGGCCGTCACCTGAACCGACCCCTCTCCCGCCAGCGAGGCATACCGCCAGCGCGGATGCGCCAGATAGTCTGTCATGTCACGCAAGCACTCGGCCGCATAGCGGATGCCACGCAACGGACGATGGCGATGGGCATGGAACGCCCGGTCCTGGATGACCGGATAGGCAATCCGCACGGCATGCCGACGGCCTAGTTCTCGGGCGAACATCGTCACCAGCTTGCGGTTGCCGGTGAGGTCATTGCGCGGCGCCAACAGCGTCACCCGCATCAGGCGCTCATCGCCGGCGGCGGCTTGCCGACCAGCCGCAACCACTGCAACTGTTCACGCAAACCGGCCAATCGCGGCCACCAACGCAGCGCCGCCAGCGAGCCGCCCACATAGAGCAAGCCGCCAACCGCCATGGCGACCGCTGGCGATCGACCGACCGCCACGGCAGTGCCAAGACCCTTGCATACCCATCCCAATCCGACGCAGGCGGTCAACGCGCCCGCTTGCCGCCGCCAGTCGAACCCCGCTCCGCCGGAACGAGCCACCACGGCCAACTGCCAGTTCACCCCTACCCACTGCAGCACCACCATCTTGAGCGCGAGTCCCACTGCGCCCAAGCGCAACCATGAGAGCAGCAGCCATGCCGCGGGCATGCTCACCAGCATCATGATGATATTGAGCCGCACATAGGCTCCGGTCTGCCTGGTCGCATACAGAAAGGCCCCGCTCATCTGCCCCAACGATTGGTGCACAGGATATAACAACATCATCGCCAGGCACGGCCACGAGGGCTCATACGCCGGTCCCAACAGCCTCCCAAGCAGCTCACGGCTGTACGGCATGACCAGACCACTGAGCCACGCGGCCACCACATACAACCACCGGACGGTCGACAGGTACAACCGCTGCACCTGCAGGTGGTCCTGCCGCTCGTATGCCTCGGCGATTTCTTTCCAGAACACCTTCAGGACCGAGGTGGCCAAGAGCAAACTCACCGCGCTGAACTGCTGGGCCACGGCAAAAAAGCCCTGCTGCGCCGCGCCCCCGAACCGCTGCAAGAGCCACGTATCGGCAAAGGCGTACGCACAGGAAACCCAGGCATAAAGCACCAGCGGTTTGCAATACGCGCGCAATTCCGCCCAGAACGTCCGCCCGTCTGCTGCGGTGGCAGCCTGGCTGGCATTGGCGCGCAGCAGCCCTGGGGCCACCGCCGCCGCCAGCAGCGCGTATTCCGCGATCAACACCCAGAGCACCGCGCTGACGCTCAGCCATCCCTGCCAGGCCCCCACTGCCAGCACGGCCAGATGCGCTCCCGCCTGGAGAGCGGCGGCGCCTTGCACGACTGCCGTCCGGCGCGCAGCTTCTCCAAGCTGGTTGATCGCGTTCCAGAGCTGCGTGGTGAGAAAGGTCGCCGCGCAGGCCGCCAGTACGATGCCCTGCTGATGCCCCAGCCAGATCCGCGCGATGACCGACTGCGGCAGCAGGACCCCGACGGCCGCCATGAGCAAGAGAAACTGCGCGGCTAGCCAGGCCCCATACCGCACCAACACGGCGCCGGGCCGGCGCTTGGCGGCGATGAGCGTAAAAAATGCGCTCGAGGTGCCGCCATCCAATAGCTGACCGGCGGCCGTAAAACTTCCCAGTAAGAATGCCAAGTCTCCATACTGCGAGGCGCCCAACGTTCTGGCCAAGAGCAGGCCTCCGCCAAATGAGCCAAGGGCTCTGACGACGTTGGCCAACACGGTGATGCCGAACCGGGATGCCGGACTCTGTGTGTTCATGCGGAGAGGGCCTCCGCCCAGACATCCGGCCAATCGGTCCGCGCCAGGGCATGCCGCTCGACAAACCCTCGCCGGGCATCCTGCACCGACCGGCTCGACCACCAGGCTGAGTCCTCATAGGCCCGAGTCGCCGCAGCCGCCGCGTCCTCCGGCGTGTGATGCAAGATGCCGGCGCCTCGCAGGCCGTCCATGTCTGCGGCCGCCTCCGTCCGCACTTCCCATCGATTGGGGTTCCAAAACAGGATGGTGGGAATATTCAACGCCAGGGTCTCAAGCAGCGTCGTGCCGACATGGTCAATCACCACCACACGGCTCCCCCGCAGCCGGGACCTGATGGGGGCGCCCCCGTCCCATTGCAGTGCCGGAAATGCCTCGGTAATCTGCGCGCGCAATCCTTGGCCGTAATCGTGCGCATAGGGCCGAAACAGCAGCGAGGCGCGGAGGGCTTCCGGCAACCGTCTCAGGAACCGGAGTTGCCAGTGGATATACTCCGGCCACTGGCTCCCCACCGGCGCCGAATGGAACCGGTACAAGTATCTGGCGTGGCAGGTGGCGATGAAGAGAATCGCGCCGGGAGACTGCGGGGGGCCCTGCGTCAACCATGAGGAGAGTTTGGGAGCCGGCAGGTTGCGGATAGCCGGTTGATGGTCTGCCCATCCCCAGGCCAGATACGCATCAGCCACGCGCCGTTCATGCTGCTCGAATGGCATCCAGCGGAACAGGCCGTAGCCCCCGCCATGCTGCGCGGCGATCAAGCGGGTGCCGGCCTGCCTCGCCGCGGCCGCGGCAAATTTAAACGGCTCATCGAAATACCAGGCCGCGGCCGACACCAGGACTGGAACGGCAGGCCTATCGTGTTCAGCGGCTGCAGCCGCCGCTTGATACCCTTCGAGGTACAGCGTTGGGACATGCTGGGGCAGCAGGCGGACCGCCAAGCGCTCGAACTCCCCGGCAGCGGGCAGGGCCTGCAAGCCGAGCCGTCGGCGATCCCAGACCGGGCCAGGCGCCGCCCATCCCCAGGATTCCCGGATGGCCGCCGGCAGGACCCGCCAGCGGCTGCGCCGCATCAGCGGGATGAGCAGCGCATCGGAACAATCCAGATCATGGAGCGCCGCGCGCCATCGCGCCCCCTGCAGCCGCTGCGCTGCCCACACCCCTGCGGTAAATGCCCGCTTCGCCGCGTGCCGTGCCGGCGGACGGTCTTTGGTGGCTCCGCCGTTCTCAGCCAGCACCCATGGCCCCGCATACGGCTTTGCTGGAAACCGATGCCCCATCTCCTGCAGCAACTGAGAATAGAGCTGCAGGTTATAGGCATCCGCGCCAAGATACTTGACGGTTTCAGCCAGATCGGCTGGCACGCGGTAGGACGTGGGATCCATGACGATCGTGGTCACATCCGGATGCCGGGCCAATGCATCGGTCAAGTGGACGTATCGGTCATAGACCGCATGGAGATAATGCAGCAGCCATGGCCCAATCAGCACACGCCAATAGGCCACCGACTGTGACACGCCATGCGCTGCGTTCAGGTACTCAGCCAGGCGCGGCAACAACTGTTCGCCAAAGGCGTCCAGGTCCTGGGCCGCGCGATAGAACCGCTCCCGATCATCCCACGGACACGGCAGGATCCTTCGGCGCAATCCCTCCCACGCGGTCCGCTGGTCGTGACGCAGGCACCAGGAGCCGAGACACAGCAGCTCCTGTGAGGAGTCCCAAAATTCCTGCAGCGCTGTCGTGGCTAAGAACATCGCCGACTTCCCTGCATCCGGTGAGTCAGCACCTGCTCGGCCAGCCAGAGGTCGAAGGCGTCATCAATCTCCACATTCTGTTCGCGGTCCACCAGCATCCGCTCAATGCGTCGGCCGTACCGGTCGCCGGCGCGGACCAGGTCCGCCTTCATCACGTAGACGTTGCCGTCGTCGTAGAAGAACCCCGGAATCTCCTGGCGCCGGAGCGCATTCGTGCCGTAGGGGGTCCATGTGCAGATCAGGCCGGTCGCCAGCGAGTCCGCCTTCGTCTCCAGAAACCGCGCGATGCACCGGTCGATCAGATCCGCGTCGCGAATCGGGGAGGTGGCCTGGAGCAGCACGAGCGTGGTCGCCGGGACGACCGTCAGCAGATGCTGCAGCACGCTGAGCGTCGTGGCCTCGTCGCTCGCCAGGCTGGCCGGCCGCTCGACGACCTCCGCGCCGTACCGGCGCGCGACCCCGGCGATCTCGGCATCTTCCGTCGAGACCACATACCGTTCTAACATCCGGGATCGCTTCGCCGCCTCGATCGTCCAGGCCATGAGCGGCTTCCCGCACATCGGGCGGATGTTTTTCCTGGGAATGCCCTTGCTGCCGCCCCGCGCCGGGGTCACGCCGAGAATCATCTCATCCCGCCTTGACCTGCCTGCGCCGTTTGCGTACCATAGCTCCGGGCACGGCTGGCATCGCATCACCCACCACGAGGCGCGTCTGTCTTCCTCCAGGCACGGTCGAGATTCCCGTCACGAGCCGCCGCTGCGGCGCGCGTCCCTCGTGCTGCTGGCCGTCTCGACGCTGTTCGTCTGCGCCGTCGCTGCCGGATTTTTCGCCAATCTGCATTCGACCCTCTCCGACGCCTCGACGGCCGGCATCGCCTGGACGCACCAGGTCTTCCACAACGCGCTCCATGGCCGCCTGTTCCAGAGCTCGCTCTACGCTTCCCGCGCAGCCGGCCTGTCGGTCGGCTTCAGCGAGAACCCCTACCCGTATATCCACACCAGCGTGATCCATGTCAGCTTCACACCCTACCTCTTCGCCCCGCTGTGGGGCCTCCTCCCGAATCTCTATTGGCTCTACGGGCTGATCTTCCTCGTGAACTATGCCGGCCTGAGCTACTTCGCCTGGAAGCTCCTACAGCTCCGCTCCCCGAGGACGGCCCGGGCTAAAACCGCGCTGGCCGTCGCCCTGCTGCTCTCCAGCGGATTCTTCTTCACGCTGCAACAGAAGGCGCAGCTGCTGCTCTTCTGCGGGCCGTTCATTCTCGCCAGCTACTACTTCCTGCTCCGGGAGCGCCTGGCCGCCTTCCTCGCCGCCATCCTGCTCCTGTGCATGATCTCCGAGGATGCCGCGATGGTGGCGGCCACGTTCTCCCTCTATCTGGCGCTGTGCGAGCCGACGCGCAGGCGCTATGCGCTGTGGGCGGCCGTGGTCTCCATCGCGTATCTGGCGCTGGTCTTGCTCGTGATCCAACCCGCCGCGCGGCATGAGCTGGTGCTCACCGAATCCACCACCACGGCCCTGATTTTGAAAAAGGTCCTTCGCATCACGCCGGGTCAGCTCCTCAGCCTGCCGCTCCAGCTGCTGCCGGCCCTCGGGTTTCTTCCGGCGTTCGGCATCGTCTATCTGCTGTACGGCCGGCCGGCGATCCCCCTCCGGCAGCTGCTCGGGCTGATCCTGATCGCTCCGCTGCCCCACTGGGGCGAGACGGTCGTGGTGGGAGCCGGCCACCACCTGATGCCGATCCTGGCCTTTCTGTTCCTCGCGCTGGTGCTGATGCTCGGGGCGTCCCGAGACGCCGCGCCGACGAAGGACCGCTTCGCGTCCCGCCGCGCATGGCCTCTTGCCGCGCTAACCGCGCTGTTCCTGCTGCTGAGCCTTCGCGCGGTGGCCAGCAACATCCCCGCGCAGATCCGGCTGCGCCTGTTGACGCCGGGCGGCCCGCAGGCCGCGGCGCAGCAACTCCGGCTGCGCACCGACGAAGAGACGGCGAACCGGCGAACCATCGCGGCCATCCAGCGGATCGCGCCCCGCCACAGCCTGGTCTTTCTCACGAACAGCAGCGTGGAGGGCTTTATTGCCGGCCGGTCGGACCTCTGGAAGTTTCCCGACTACTACGACCGCGCCGACTTCCTGGTGCTCCAGCGCCATGCGCGCCACGCGTTCTTCGCATTTCAACCCCTGCTCGGCGCGGACCTGGCCCGCGTGATTCAGCAGGGACAATCCAGCCCGGATGACCGCGCCGTCATCACCGACGCCATGGTGCAGGCGCTGATCGACAGCCTGGTGTTGCGCGCCCGCACGCACCGACTGGCCGCCGATGAGCCGCACGTCGTGGTGCTTGAACGGATCCGCAAGGAGCCGATGCCTGTGCCGCCTTCCACCGTCGGCTTCGGCTGGCTCCGCAACCTGTCCCATCTTACGGACGCCGCGCCTCCCACCCGGATGAGGCGCGACCGGCTGCTTCCCCCAAGAGCGTCCTGACGACCCTCGCGGGATTGCCCAACGCGACGCTGTACGCGGGAATGCTGCTGGTGACCACGCTCTGGGCGCCCACGACCGCATGCGCTCCGATGGTCAGACCCCGCTGCCCCAGGATGACCGCTCCCACGCCGATAAAGCTGCCGCGCCCGATTCTCACCGATCCCTCCCCATACGAGATCCCCTGGTCCTTGATCGGCCGGCTGCCATCCGCATAGTGGTGGTCGCTGTCAACGATCGTCACCCGCGGCGCGATCAGCACGTCATCCTCCACTTCAATGGAGTTGGCGGCGGCGATCAGCGTGTTCCGGCCGATCTGCACCCGCTTCCCGATCGATAGATACGGCCGATCTTCGACCGTCGCCATCTCGATCAAGGGAACGACCAGCCAGGCGTGGCGTTGAATCCAGCTGTCATCTCCGATGGCGATATAGCGCGCGCCCGCGATATCCACGGAGTAATCGATGCAGACGCGCGCGCCCCGCTTCCGCAACGGATATTTCAACCGCGTCCAGACCGGTGACACCAGCTTCAGCCGGACGAAGGCAGCCGCCAGCTCCTGCAGGCTATAGCCGGCCCGCAGAAACGCGCGATAGTCCTGGAGGTTCGGCATCAGCGCCACTCATCCCTCACCAGGACGAACGCCTCGGACGCCTGGTGGCCGATCTCCATCGCCCGCTTCTGCGCGAGCACCTCAATCCCCTTGAGCGAGCGCGGATGCGGAAACTCCCGCAGCTCCCGTCGATACGCCTTCATCGCCTCAACTTTTTTGCTGAGGAATGGCGAGATATCCACATAGACGGTCGGCTGAAAGGCGCTGCCGGGCACCGGCGGGGCCTGGTCCGTTGAGGAGAGCACCTCGTAGCACAGGACGCGGGCCACCTTCGGCTGGGCGATGGCGCGGCACGCCACCATGGTCGCCGAGAAGACCGCGCGATGGTCTTGGTTCACGTCGCCCCAATGGTGCGTGTAGACCACCGAGGGGCGCGTCTCCTCGATGCATGCCTCAAGCGGCACGATCACATCCAGGAGTCGTTCATCCAATAGCTCGTCCCGCAGGTCAAGAAACCGGAGATCCCGGTATCCCAGGATCTCCGCGGCCCGCCTGGCCGCCTCTTTCTCCTGCTCCACCGCGCCCGGGTCAAACCGGTGCTGATACGCCCGCTTGCAGGCGATGCAGACGCTGACCGTATCTCCGGCGGCCAGGTGCTTGGCGATCGTGCCACCCACCCCAAGCACCTCATCATCCATATGGGCCGCGATGACGAGCACCTTCATCTCGCACTCCCGGCTGTCACCAGCGCCTGTTTCACCAGCTGCACAATCCGGAGGCATCCCCGGCCATCGACCAGCCGCATGCCGCACGCACTCATCCGCTGCCTTCGCTGGAGATCGCCGGCTAGCGTTTCGACCGCCGGCCGCAATCTGGCCTCTGCCACGTCCTCTCCGAATCCGAGGCATTCGACCGCTCCGGCCGCTTCAAGCCGCCCGGCCGTTTCAACCTCGAAGCGCTCGGCGCACACGATCAGGCTGGGTGTGCCAACACACGCCAGCTCGAACATGGTCAGCCCTCCGGCCGTGATCGCCAGATCAGCGGCCAGCATCAGCTCGGCCATCCGTGGCGCGTTCCTGATGACGGTCAGATCAAGCGGCGACTCCTGCACCGCGAGACGCAAGGCCGCCTCATGCCGGAACGCCGCCCCGAGCACCACCGTCGCGTGCGGACGAATGCGCAGCCCGGCGAGCATCGCGATGATCCGCGGCGTAAACCCATAGGTATCACTGCCTCCCTGCACGATGAGCAGCTCCCGCACCGGCTCTCGGACGATCCGTGCCAGGCCGTGGGCCGCTTGAAACTCAGGCCGAAGCGCGATGAACGCCGGGTCGGTCACCGCTCCCGCCGCATGGTAGAGGACATTGACTCTGAGGTCGGCCGCCTGCCCGCCTTCGCCGGCATCATCCAGGGTAACCACCAGGCGCGCCAGCGCCTTGAACGAGCGGATGCTGCTGGCCGGGGTCTGCAGTTTGTTGACGACGATCACATCCGGCTGGAAGCGCTCCAGAGCGACGCATGCGGCGTCATCTGAGTCAACGCACTGAAACGGATATCCCGCGGCGCGGACGGCGGCTTCCGCTTCCCGGCTCGGCGAGAAGACGAGCAGCGTCTCATCGCCGTCGCGCGCGAACGCCTCCGCCAGCGCCAGGGAGCCCATCAGATCTCCCATGCCCATGCGATGATTGCCCTCGGTCCTCAGCGCGATCCGCATCTTACTCAAGGCACTCCCAGGAGATGCATTCGTCGCGCCGAATGGCCCGCTTGGCCCGACGGCCGAGCACCTGCGACAGCTCTTTGGGGGCGATGCCGGTTCCGGGCCGCTTCACGATCACGTGCTCCGCGGTGATCAGCTCGCCAGCGGCGATATCCGTGCGCGCCACCGCGCTCTTGCGGGTATCCCGCCGCATGGCCGCCTCGCTGGCCACGGGCTCTTTGACGCCGGAGCCCAGCATCTGCTCCAGCTCGCGGATGCCCTGCACCAGCGCGCGCATCTCCGCAGGATCAGCCGAGAAGAACGCGTCGGGAACCTCAAGACGCTTGTCCAGGGCGAAATGGCGCTCGATCACCGTCGCGCCCAGCGCCACCGCGCCCAGCGCAGCCGTCAGCGTCATGGTGTGATCCGAAAGCCCCACCGGGATCCCAAAAGCTTGCTGCAACGTATGGATCGCCCGCAGATTCAGCAGCGCAGGGTCCTTGACGGGATAGTTGGACACGCAATGCAGAATCCCCAACTGCCGGTTGCCGGAGGCGTACACGGTCTCCACCGCTTCAACAACCTCCGCCATCGTGCTCATGCCGGTTGACAGGATGAGCGGCTTGCCCCGCCGCGCCACGTAGTCGATGAACGGGAGATTGGTCAGGTCATCGGAGCCCACCTTGTAGGCCGGCACCTCCAGCCGCTCGAGCAGATCCACGTCGTCAAAATAGCTCGGGGTCGAGAACACGAGCGCGCCGCGCCGCCTGGCATGGTCGAACAGCGCCCGGTGAGCCGCCTCGGAGATCTCGAACCGCTTGAACTCCTCGAATTGGCTCGTCTGGCCGGCCTCCTGAGGAAAATCGACGCCCCGCGATGTGACCGTCTCCGCGGTGAAGGTCTGGAACTTCACCGCGTCGACCCCGCACTGCACGGCCGCGTCGATGGAGCGGCAGCCCTCCTCCAGCGTGGTGAAGTTGTAGCCGATCTCTGCAATGACAAACACCGGGTGACCCGGCCCGATTGTCCGTCCGCCGATGGTGAGCGTCTGCATGGCCGCCTTACGTGATGAGCTCCTGCATGGTCTCCACCCCGACTCCCCGCAGCGCCTCGAGGCTGTCCGGCCCGCGGTTCAGGAGCAGGTCAAGGGCGGAGAGGCATGGAATGAACGGCTCGTACTGCTGCGCATAGATCGGATGATGAAACGCCTGAAACCGCACCTCAATCCCCGCCTCGCGAAAGAGGTCCTGGTCGAGATACTCCCGCCCGGAGATGCCCGAGAGATAGACCTCGGCGTTCAGGCGCCGGCAGATCGCCAGCAGGAGCGCGCTCCGCTGGCCCGAGACGTTCAACTCGGAGGATTTGACGATGGTGACCTGGATGGAAAACGCCACCAGCAGGTAGCGGATGAGC
>Ga0209726_10002715_pt1 | contig 25699 bp, 22 predicted proteins | sample Subgrocontami54m_FD_187453 | JGI IMG/M metagenome (GOLD analysis project Ga0209726, IMG submission 187453) | Subsurface groundwater microbial communities from S. Glens Falls, New York, USA - GMW46 contaminated, 5.4 m (SPAdes) (version 3) | ecosystem: Environmental > Aquatic > Deep subsurface >... | reverse complement strand
TTCTGCGCGAACGGTCAGGTTCGCGCGGAGGAGACCGTCGCCCATTTTTACGACGACATCGCACGACGGGACGGCTAAAGCCCCGTCAAGTCACACCGCCAAAGGCGGTGGCTTACTATTCGAGTTAGTGATTCCATATCGCAATGGGCACAACACCGCGTCGCCTCTGGGACGCGGCTCGGTGAGGACCGACTCCCGAGTGAGTGGCTCGCGAACCTCGAACACGGCGCGAAAGGGCGCGACTACGTAGTGAGTCTCGCCGACGATTTGTTCCAACGCGCGACCCGGCCGGGCACGGCGAACCGCCTCCGAAGGTGACACCGACGTACGGGCCCACGGTACGCGTGGAATCTGCAATGATACAGGCCACACTTTCGCGCCGTGGGAGCATCTCTATGACTGGCGTCCGAGAACTAACGGCGTTCGTGGACATCGACGACACGCTCGTGCGCTCCTTCGGTACGAAGCGAATTCCGATGGTGGCGATGGTTCAGCACGTTCGCGATCTTCATCGAGACGGCGTTCACCTGTTCGCGTGGAGCAGCGGTGGGGCCGAATACGCGCGCGCTTCGGCGGTCGAACTTGGACTGGAGAATTGTTTCGATGGTTTCTTGCCGAAGCCTAACGTCATCATCGACGACCAGGCGCCAACCGAATGGCGCAGACTTATTCACGTTCGCCCGGGTGAAGCGGCGAGCAAGACAGCAGGTGACTACGCGACCGTAGTGTTCGGAGACCGCAGCCAGGGACGCTGAGCGCGTGCGAAGTCGACGGTGGCGTTGATGCTCAGGTTGAGGTTCAGGTCAACGTCGAGGTCAACGAAAAGGTCAACGTTGGTTCACGTCAAGCTCAACTTCACCAAGAGTGCTTCGGCGAGCTGGTTCTTGCTCCGCGGCTCAGAACGCCATGCAAGCGGCCGAACTTGGGGTGTACGTGTCGATGGGTGTGACAGTGCACGCGGTGGCGGTGGTGAACGCGACGCGAGCGACCCTCCAAAAGTCGTTCGCGGTGCAGTTGCCGTTTGCCGTGCCCGTCAGCGCACGCGAAACGCGTGTCGCGACCGGCGTCGCCAGCGGCCCACAGTACACCTCGAGTGTGGCAATTCGTCCTGCCCCACGTTGGAATTGGTGCACGGCGATCGTGTACATCTCGCCGATCACGGGTCTGTCGATGTGCAACAGCTCCGGACCGTTCGACGTCGTGTTGTCGAGGTCCAACACCGGATCGTCGGCCGTTCCCGCGAGATCCCACGCGGGCATGCGCTGGTTGTAGTGACAGTCGTTCATCGTAAACCACGGCGACGTAATCACGTTGTTGTGAAGGTGTAGATCCAAGTCGCCGGCGCCATCCCAGAACACTTGCAGTCGCAGTCCGTGCGGGTCGGCACGAACGTGCGTGTCGCACGCCGCCGTAGCTCCCGTGTTGTCCGTGACGACGACATGAATCGTGTAGCTGCCGATCGTCGTAGGGCGAAACGTCTCGGTCCGCGCCGTCGGCGGATTCGGGTTCCACGTGGCCGTTGCGATGCCGCCCGTCGGGGCAGCGGTGATCGTCCACACGTAGCCTGACGCCGTCCGCCCGGCGGGCAGCGTGGGCGTGACCGCGAGCATCACGGCGGTGCCGGCGGGCGTGATCACGTCGGCCGGGCACATGAGCGACAGCGTTCCGCCACAGCCCTCGTCGACGGTACCGTTGCAGTTGTCGTCCATTCGGTTGCCGCACGCTTCAGTCGCTCCGGGGAGCGTTTGACCCGTGCAAGGCCCACCCACACCCATCGTGCAAGTCTGACTGCCCGCTCGGCAGATGCCCACTCCGGCCGTGCCCGCGGGGCCCGTGTAGCAGCTCGTCGTGCCTTCGTCGGTCATGCCGTTGCAGTTGTCGTCCATGTTGTTGCATGTCTCCGCGCGCGGGACGACGTCTCCCATGCACGCTGTGAACCCGCCGGCGACGCACGTTTGCATGCCAGCGCGGCACATGCCGACTCCCAACGTGCCAGTCGGACCGGAATAGCAACTCTGGGTCAGACCCTCGTCGATCATGCCGTTGCAGTTGTCATCCAGGTTGTTGCAAGCCTCCATTATCCCCATGCCGGGAGTGCACATCTGTGGAACGCCGCCCATGCAGCTCGGAATGCTCCGCATGCACATGCCCATTCCGCACGTGAGGGGTGCCAGGCCGTCGTCGATGATGCCATTGCAATCGTCGTCGATTCCATTGCATGTCTCCATCGAGCCCGTCATCGGTGTGCACATCGTCGGCATTCCGGCCGTGCAGTTGTCGACCATGCGACGACACGCGCCGACGCCGCACGAACTGGTGCCCAGGCCGTCGTCGATCATGCCGTTGCAATCATCGTCCATTCCATTGCAGGTCTCCGGGACGGAGATACAGTCGGCGGGAATCACGACGTCAGGTCCGGCCTCGGTCACGATGACATCGGGAGCGGTGATGTCTGCGCCGTCGTCCGCGCCGTCCGAAGCGATCGCGTCGCCTGCAACGGCTTCCCCCGATGGCGCATCCGCGACGTCCCCTGCGGGGCGAGGTCCGCCGCAGCCCAGCGAGAGCGCCGCGGCTCCGGCCAGCACCATGCACGCGGCCGCGGAACGAGTGAAGAACGTTGGGAAGGATCGTGCGCGCATAGGCCTGTCTCCAGTCGGATCTCGTATCGACGGGTCGACGCGAGGATGGGCAATCTAAGGAGACTACCGCCCCGGCTCGCCGAGTGGAAGCTGGGCGCCTGCACGCGATCGATGTGTTCGGCCCGTGCGCGATGGGCGTTCGGCCCGCTCGCTACGGCCCCCGAAGCGGACCAATGCGTTCCGAGAATCGAATGCGAGTGCGCTCGCCGAGGGGCGTCGTGGGACCGCCGCCGTCATAGCCCGTCACGCGCAATTCGATGGCGCGGCCTTCGGGCGCAGTGAACGTCGAGACTGCGCGCGCGCGAACCGTGTACCCGCGCACGTACGGAAAGAGTCCGAAGCCGGTGGGTTGGTACTCGGTCGTCACGACCAACGTGTGCGGTCCGGGCCGGACGTTGCCTTGGAACACGTCGATGGCGCCACCGTCCGACGCGATCCCGGAGAGCGACTCACGCACGAGGACCGACAACCCGTCGAGCACGTACGTGACGCGCACGAGCCGGAAGCCAGGTCCCATCTCGTTGTCGTGAACAATGCGTGCGCGGGAGCCCGCGATCGGAATGTCGAGGTACTGCTCTTGAAGACCGAGAAGTCGCATGCGCGATGCGTTCAGATCGGCTTCCAGTGCCTCCAGACGTTGCGTGAGCAACCGTGTCGGCGACGCACGAACGGTGACGTTGTCCGCCGGTGTCGCTTGGGCATGAACGACGCGTGGAAACGCTGCCAATGCGAGAGCAACGAGTCCGAGTGCCGGTCGATCGACGCGCATGGAGTGATTTCTCCTCTCGACGTCGGGTGCGCCGCGGGCCGGGAGTGTTCAGCCGCGATTGGACGCCGCGCTCGGATCGTGTGACGTTTTCAGCGTGAGATTTCCCCGACGGACGTTCGCCGTGTTGGCCGTGTGGGCGGCCTTGGTGTCGTTGTCTCTCGCCTGCGGCTGCGGCGCTCGAACGGCGCTCCGCGTGGGAGATGCGGGCGCCGACGAGCTGCCGAGACTCGACGTCGATACGATCGACGTCCGAGTGCCCGAAGACGGCTCGGGTGAGGAAGCTTCCGACATCGGAGACGTTGTGGGCGACGATGTCCCGCCGTCGTTCGACGTGGCTCTCGATGCACCTCTCGACGTGCCCGTCGACGGGCCGGTCGCGCGGTGCGGCAACGGCGCGCTCGAGCCGGGCGAACTGTGCGATGAGGGGTTCGCAAACGCGCTCACGCCCGCGTTCGCGGTGACGCAACCCGGGCGCAGCGAAACGCCCGTGGCGTTCGTCGCGCGGCCACGCAGCGCACTGGCCTTTTACGACTACCGGTCGGCGAGCGCGCACACGGGTTTCGAAGTCGTTCGCGTCTCCAACTTCTTTCTGTACGTGTCGACGCCGGACGACACGCTCTCGCTGTTCATCGTGACGGGTCAGGACTTCGAGGGCGGGCCAACGCGGCAGCCGGTCTCTGCGATCCAGATGACGCTTCGCGGCGTCCCATCGGGCGCGCAGTCGATTCTCTCGGACGATCCAGGCGAGGTGCGAGGCATTCCGCCGGCGGACGTCACCGCAGGATGGACGTTTCAGGACAACAGCGACGGCAGCGTGATTTCGGGGCTCGCGTGGGACCGCGCGTGGACGATCACCCTCGATGCGAATTTCATGAGCGGCGTTTCGTCCTGGCGTTATGCCCACGAGCGCATTGCGAGTGTGAGCCTCGATCTCACGCAACCGGGCGTATTGATCCATCGAATCGCGGGTGCGACGTGTCGCCCGGACTGCCGGCCTCCGCGTTGTGGTGACGGATTCGTCGACGCCGGCGAGCGCTGCGACGATGGCAACACGCGCTCCAACGACGGCTGCAGCGCCGCCTGCGATCGCGTCGAGTAGCCGCCGCTTGGACGGCGCCCCGGGGAACGCCGCTCGCGGGGCGCTAAGGCCTCGACGAAAGTGGCGGCTCCGGGGGCAACGGCACGTGCACGGGCGGTCGAACGACGGGCGGCGCCGGGAACGTCGCCAGGCCCGACGCGTTCGGCGACCCCACAATGCCCCGCGGAAATGCGATCAGCGTCGCACGCGCGCGCGGATTGCGGCCCCGACGAAGCCACACGCCGCGCCCGCTCACCGCGGTGATCGCCGCGTCTCCCACGTGGTCGCCTTCCGTGACGATCCATTCGTGCCGGCCAAACGACACGACTGCCCCTTGGACGCGCTCCCCTCGGATGAGCGCACGCGCACTCACCGGACCGCGAGGTGGATCTTGAGCACCCAGCGGCGGCCGCGCCTCGCAACGGGACGGCCATGCATCGGAAGCGAGATTTCCCGTGGTGCGATCGGCACGGTCGGTCGGCCACGAGAGCAGCACTTCGAGTCCGCCGGCCGCCGGCTCCGAACGCACCATCAGCACGTCCGACATCCGCGGCGCGGCCGCCATCAACGCGAGCGCGCGACCGATGACCGAGAGATCCGCTGCGCGCAACGTGACATCGATCGTGTGAAGCGTTCGCTCCGCGGAGACGAGACAGGGCGGACTTCCGATCCGCACGAGCGCGCGAAGCGGCGTCGCAAGGTCAACAGCGATCTCGCCAGGGCCGCGACGCCAACCAACCGTGAGCCGCACGCGATCGGTTGCGCCGATCTCGATCTGATCGACTGCGCAGGCAATGCGAGGATCCGCACGCGTAAGGTCATCGCACACGGGAGCGTGCTCGGAGACGTTCGTACGCGCAGTCGGCGGCCAGACGACCGACCAGATCATCGCGTCGCCCGCGACGATGGGTGCCGTGGTCGCGGGCAGATCGCCACGGCCGCGCGCGGCCGCTTCGAGAACGCGGAGCGGGAACCACGCAGACTCGGCCGCCCCGATGACCGGAAGCTCCGCGACGGCCGATCGAACACGGTCAACGGCGGTCGGCGCGTGTTCGGCGGCCGCATCCGACGGGACCGGCGTTGCCACACCGGAATCGTCGCGCTGCTGGGGCGAGGACGCCGTCGTTCCCGCGTCGGGCCGCGAGGAATTCGAATTGCGCAGTCGATCGCGGGAATCCACAGCGCGAACGGCAATCCCGGTGCCTGCCGACGCGCACCCGACCCACACCGCGCCTGCCAGCCACCCAGCAACGCACTTCGCCGGGGAGCGCATGGAACGTTTCCTAGCACGATGACTTGATCGGGGGGGACAACGGGCGGTTCCCTCGTGTTATTCTTCATCCAAGGGTGAATCTGTGCCGAACTTTCGAGTCCTTCGCTCGCCTGCTTTTCTTGTGCTGTTCACGTCGTTCGCTGCCTGCGCGATGGAACAACAGATGTTCGCCGACGTTCGCGACACTGGCGGTGATGCGCGGGGCGATGTCGCCGACGTCCGCCTCGATTCGATGGATGCCACCGACGGATCCGCGGACGGCGCGGACGGTCGGGGCGACGCGATGGACGCGTCGGACGAACGTGACGGAACCGGCGATGGATCGGACGCGAGTGATGCCAACGAAGTGGTCGACGTTCGGTGCGTAATGTGCGGCACGATCTGCACGGACTCCCAAACGGACATCCAGAACTGTGGCGGCTGCGGAATGATCTGCCCCGCGGGCATCAACGCAGGGCCGGGTTGCGCGGCGGGGCGCTGCACGCTCGCGTGCTTCACGGGCTTCGGCAACTGCGACATGAGTACGGCGAACGGTTGCGAGACCAACACGCGCACGAGTCTCACGCACTGTGGGATGTGTGGAAACGTTTGCGCTGGCGCGATGAATGGCACGCCCAACTGCACGTTCGGGATGTGCGGGCTGACCTGCATTGCGGGCTTCGGCAACTGCGACTTGCTCATGGCCAACGGATGCGAGACCGACATCGCACGCGACCCGAACAACTGCGGTTTGTGCGGCCGACCGTGTGCGATGGCGGCCAACGCAACTCCAACGTGTACGTCGAGCCTCTGTGGCATCGCGTGCAACATGGGCTTCGGCAACTGCGACGCGCTGGTGACCAACGGTTGCGAAGCCGACCTGAATACCAATCCGCTCAACTGCGGGGCGTGTGCCCGACGGTGCGCCGTTGCGCCGAATGCAACGGCAACGTGCGCATTGGGCGCATGCGGAATCGCGTGCGTCGCGGGCTTTTCCAACTGCGACGGGAACGGTCTGAACGGATGCGAGGCCGCGACGAATACCGACATCAACAACTGCGGCACGTGCGGAACCGTTTGCCCTTCGCGCGCCAGCGCGACCACGACATGTGCCCTCGGCGCCTGTGGGTTCACGTGTACGGCGGGATTTGGAAACTGCAACGCCATGGCGACCGACGGCTGCGAGGTCGACCTCCGGACCAGCAACGCCAACTGCGGCGCTTGCGGCGTCACGTGTTCCGCGCCTGCAAACGCGACGGCGGCGTGCACGGCCAGTGCGTGTGTCATCACATGCAACGCCGGGTATGTTCTCAGCGGCATGGTGTGCGTCCGTGCGTCGCCCACCTTGGTCGCGCCGGCGTCGACGTCGGCGAGCACGTCGCGGCGGCCCGTGTTCCGCGTGAATCTCCCGAGCGGACAGGATGGCTTCGAGATCGACATCTGCGCCGACCGAGCGTGCACGAGCGTGGCAAGCACGACGAGTGCGACGGCGTCGAGCCTCGTGGCGACGATCGATCTGTTGCCGGGCACGTACTTCTGGCGCGCACGTGGTCGCATCGGCGCGATGACGGTGACGGCATCGACGATCGCATGGCCGTTCTACGTCACGGCGCTGAGCACGCCTGGATCTACGACCTCGTGGGGCTCCGTGTTCGATCCGAACGGTGACCGCTACGCGGACGCGCTGATCGGCTCGCCCGGGCTGAATCGGTCGCAGATGCACTACGGCGGCGCGCCCGGTATTTCGACAATTGCTTCGGCGTTTCCGGCGGGACTCACAGGAACCGGCGCGGCCGTTGCGTCCGCCGGGGACGTCAACGGAGACGGTTACGCCGACGCGATCGTGGGCGCAACGACGTCGAACCTCGCGTACATCCACCACGGCGGCGCGGCGGGACTGTCGACCGCGGTCAATGCCACGCTGACCGGCGCGGCGGCGTCGAGCTTCGGGAGCACGGTGTCGGCCGCGGGCGACGTCGATGGCAACGGGTACGGTGACGTGATCGTGGGCGCGTTCCGGACGAACCGCGCGATCGTCTACCTCGGCAGCCCCACCGGCATCACCGTCGCCGCACCCATGACGCTGAGCGCACCGGCTGGAGCATCGAACTTCGGCGTGTCCGTCGCGGGAGCGTGCGACATCAACGCAGACGGCTACGCCGACGTGCTTGTCGGGACGGATGGTTCGGACGCGGCGTATGTCTATCAAGGCAGCTCCACGGGGCTGCCGAGCACGCCAACCGCGACAATCATGGCGCCCGCGGGCGCTAGCGGCTTTGGACGCGCGATCGCCTGCGCAGGCGACGTGAACGCCGACGGCTTTCCCGAGGTCGTGATCGGCGCGTACGCGTCGGCGACAGCGTACGTGTACATCGGGAGCGCAGCGGGATTGGGCGCGGCGCCGGCAACGACGCTGAGCGTGGCGGGCGGGGCGTTGCAATTCGGATTCGCCGTGGCGGGCGCCGGGGACGTCAATCGCGACGGGTTCTGCGATGTGATCGTCGGCGCGCCAATGGCCAACAACGCGTACATTTTTCACGGGGCGATGGCGGGCATCGCGGCGATGCCGACGACGACGCTCGTGGGTACGTCGGGCGCGTACGGCACGGCCGTGGCGGGTGCGGGCGACACGAACAACGACGGGTTCTGGGACGTCATCGTGGGAGCGCCGACGACGCCGCGCGCCGTCGCCTATCGTGGCAGCGCGGCGGGAATCGCCGTGGCGACCGCGATCACGATCGCAGGCGCGGTGGGTTCGCAACTCGGCGCGGCGGTCGCAACGCGGTGCGTGGGGGCGAGCGCTCACCGTTCGACGTAGCGCGCGTGGACGCCACCCCCGCAAGTGACCGCCGAGACCGCGCGCGCGTCGGCACGAGAACATCCTGGGAACTTGGAGTCGGATGGCGACCGCTGCGCGGAGCGGGCCAAGTATGCCGGCGATCTGGGAGACACGCGATTGGAGCTTCCAGTTCGCCACCGAGCCCGGAAGGTCGCGATTCCGAAGTGAAGTTTCTGCTGGATACGAACGTCGTGAGCGATACGATGCGGGCGTCGCCGAATCGCCACCTCCTCGGCGCCTTGGCTCGCCACGACGGCCAGTCTGGCATCAGCTCGGTCACGTGGCACGAGCGCGGCTGGCGCGGCGCGGAGTGTTTCGGGTGGGAACCGCGGAACATCGTAACGCTCGCGGACCCTAGAGAACTTCGTCGAGAAACGAGTACATCGCGCCCCACGCGGCTCGGGCGTGCGGGCGCCAGACCATTGCGTGGAACGCGTGGACCTCGCCGGGGTAGAACCGCGTCTCGCAGCGAACGCCGCGGCGATCGAGCGCGACGCCGAGACGGCGCGTGTCGTCGAGCAACGGGTCTTTCGTACCAGCAAACGTGAAGAACGGCGGGAGCGGCCGCTCCATGGGCGTGTCGCGTTCGAGCACGACGAGCGGATCCGCGAGGTCCAGACGTGGGTCGCCGTGGCGCGCCGACTCACCGACGTACGCGTCACTCGTTTCCTCGAGTCGATCGCGGAGCCACGCCGGAAGCGCCTCGCGACGGCGATGAAATCGCTGCGGATCGGTGACCTGCAACATGCCGCACGCGGGAATCGTCGCACGCGGGACGACTCCGAGATCGAACACTTCACGTGCATACGGCTCGGCGCGGCGAGTGCAGGTAGCGAGCGTGAGCGCGGTCGCGAGATTGGCGCCCGCAGACTCACCCGCCACGACGATGCGGGAGGGATCCGCACCGTATTTCGCCGCGTTGCGCACGACCCAGCCGTACGCAGCGCAGACGTCCTCGAGCGCCGCGGGAAATGGCTCGCGCGGGGCGAGACGGTAGTTGACGTTGAAGACGACATAGCCGCGACGAACGAACGCGAGCGCCATGACCCAGTGCGTGTCTTTCGATAGAATCCGAAACGCGCCGCCGTGGATGTAGAACACGGTCGGGCGCGGGGACGAAAGCGCATCGTGCGGCCGGTAGACATCGAGCATGTGCTCGGTCCGCCCGGACGGCGCGTACGGAATGTTGCGCACGATGTTCGCGTTTTCGTGCGCCGCGCGGGCGCGCGGGTGCAAACGGCCGATGCGGGAAATCCCGTGAAGGCCGTGATCGAAGAGCGCGGCACCGAGACGACGACGAATGCGAGCGAGCATTGGGAGAGCGGGAGAATAGCCGATTGGGCGAGAGAAGATCGACGGGGAGGGGGACGGCGAGTGGGAGTGGGACCGGGACCGGCAGTGCGACTGGGACCGGGACCGGGACCGGGAGTGCGACTGGGACCGGGACCGGGACCGGGACCGGGAGTGGGAGGGGGACGGGGAGGGGGATGGAAGCGGATGAGAACCGGGAAACGAAGTTGAGCGCGTAGAATGGGCCCGATGACAGTGGGCAGAGCGCGGAGGGGGATGGACGTGGTGTTCGGGCTCGGGCTCGGGCTCGGCGTGATGCCGCGCGTGGCGGTGGCGCAGATCGACGCGGGGCACGGACGCGCAGCGCCCGCGAGCGCGGCGTCGGTGAGTCGCGCGCCCGAGCAGGCGCGGCCCGTCGCGCCACCGACGCACGCGCGGTCCGCGGAGGTCCGCGGAGACGATGGCCAGGTCGCGCGGTGGGCGTCGACGGATCCCGGTGGAACGCACGTGACGCCGCAGATGCCGCTTCAAGTACATCAGTCCGTTCAGATCTTATGGCATTCGACTTGGTACGAGGGCTCGGTCGTTGCGGTGAACGCCAACGGGACGGTGCGTATTCACTACCGTGGATACGGCGCGGGCAGCGACGAAGACGTGGACCGCGCGAATCTTCGTGTCGGCGGGACGATTGCGGCCGCCGACGTACAGCCGCCGACGGGCCCGCCCGCGGGCGAGACCGTCGTTTGGAGTCCGAACGATCCCGGCGGTGCGCCCGTGTCGTCGCTTGCGCAAATCGCGCCGGGCCGGCCCGTGCAGATTCGATGGAACTCGAGCTGGTATCAGGGTCGTGTCGCACACATCACCCCCGACGGCCACGTGATCATCCACTACGACGGGTACGCCGCGACGAGCGACGCGCAGGTTGCGCTCGGCGACCTGCGGCTCGGCGGGCGAATCGTTCCAGAGCAGTCGCACTCGACCGATCACGATCCGGGGGGGCAGCACGTGTCGCCGCGCACTCCGCTCGCGCCGGGTCAGCCGGTGCAGATCCGGTGGCAGGGCAGTTGGTACACGGGCCGGGTGGTTTCCCTCGGGTCCCGGGGAAACGTGCTGATTCACTACGACGGCTATGGCGCATCGTCCGATGAACGTGTTTCGCGATCGCGGCTGCGGATCGGCGGAACGATCCCCTGACGCGCGATGAGCGCTACGGAATCTCGACGAACTCCGTGGCCAACGGATCGGTCGGACCGGGCGCAGCCGGATCGATCTGCAGGTCCGTGCCGATGGTGTTGTCTCCGAACGTGAAGTTCCACACGCCCGCGTTCGCGAGTCGAATCGAGTACTCCGGTCGTGACTGCAGTGCGACCGCTTCACTGGGCAGCCAGAGTGCCAGTCGACACGTGCCGGTCGGCGTGCTCGCGGGAACGCGCAGTCTCGCGTTGAACTCCGTATCTCGGCCAGCAGCCCACCGCCGTGCGTCGACCCCAGCGAGCGTCGCGACTCGGCGCGTCCCGCAGCCGTCGAGCACGATCCGCGCGTGACGCAGATTGAACGGTGCAGCGAACCCCGAGTTGTTCACTGCGAGCGTGAGTGAGAGCACTCCACCGGGCGCGACGCGCGATGTGTACGCGGCCCGCGCGAACGACAATCGATATCCGAGACGGCGATCGATCTCCACGCCACAGCCGTGATCGCTCCAATACATCCGGATTCCCGGTGCCCACTCGGAGTTCAGATAGGACCAGTGCATCGACGTCATGTCGGCGAGCGCCATCGGGCAGTCGATGCGTCCCGGCAATCCACCGCCTGGGCCAGGACACGTCTCGCCGCCCATCGACACGAATGCAGTCTCCTGCGCGAGAAATGCTCGCCAGCCCGCCGCGGTCATGCCGCCGCCCGTGTACGTGCCCTGGTCGGTCGCGTCGGACAGGAAACAATCGTTGTGGTGTGCGAGTCGTGCGAGCGGCGTGGCCATGAACGCGGCCGACTCGGCGAGTGGACCGCCATAGAGCGACTGCTTGTATCGCGGCGTGCGAACCGCGACCGCGCGATCGACTGGCATCATCGCGAGTTCAGCTTCGAGGATCGCGCGATGGGCCGCATCGTTGTCGAGCATGTTCACGTCGGTCGTGCCGAAGTGATGCCACTCGCCGTACGGGCCGATGAGCCCGGCATGCAATAGGGCAATCACGTCGGCGTGCGCACGCACCATGGGCGTGAGATCGGCGATGTGCCGCAGAATCACCGGAAGCGGCATGTCGGGACCGCCGTCGGTGCGGTTGTAGGCGAATCGCAAGATCACCTCGAGACCGGCAGCCCGGATGCGATCGAGACCGGCACCGAGCCGCGCGACGTACGCTGGGTCGAGCGTCGGAGTCATCGGCAGGATCACGTACGCATAGCCGAGCGAGAAGCCCATCGCGCGAAGGGGTCCGGGGCCCGACGTGCCGTCGATGGATGCAGACGCGAAGTAACCGCGCTCGGGATTGAGGAACGTCTCGTCACTCGGCGTGTACGTACGGATGGTGACGCCGGCGTCGGCCGGAGGCGCGGCGTCCGGGACCGTCGTGTCGGCGAATCCGGCCTCGACGTCGGCATTGGTGACACGATCGATCCCGACGTCTTGCGCGTCGGTCGCCGCGGTTCCGTCGCCGCCGATGCCGTCGACGCCGGGCGATGGCGCTGCGCACGCGGCGAGCACCGCGCAGACCAACACGATCAAGCGACTCCGGTGGATTGTCATCACGGCACTCCAAGAACGCATACCGCGCGTCCTACCGAAGCGTGCTGCCGACGAGGGCGCCGGAAACGAAATACGCTCCCGTGTCGGACGCCGCGAGGATGTCGTACGTGAACGGTTCGTCGTACGGAATCATCTCGACCGATACGATCTGCGCATCGCCTAGACGGTCACCGGGTTGAAGCGAGTCCAGTCGTCTGCCGTCTACCGTCGGGTGGCGGCCCGAGATCTCGAGGACGGCTCCATTGGCGAGCGCGATTCGCGCGACCGCGTGATGCGTGACGGGTCTGCGATTCGTGCGTGTCACCGGGACGATCGTCATGACACCGTGATCCATCGAGAAGACGAGATCCCCTACGCGCAAGTCGGCGATTGCGCGCGGGCCGTCCGGCGTGTCGATTGGAGTCCGCGACGCCGCGCACGCGCACATGCAATCGCCGCACTGAACGCCGTCGGCGGTGACCGCCTGGCACCTCGTGCATCCGCCGCACGGATCCATCGCGAAGCACCCGCACGCCAATGCGCCGCTGCAGCCCGGGGGAATCGGAACGCACTCGGGCGGCAGATCGCAGCACCCTGCGCAACGGCCGCGCGCGCAGATCGTGCCCGCTCCGCAGACGCCCGCGTCGCCGCACGGGATCGGCGCAGGGGCGTCGACCGCGGGAGCGTCCGTGGCAATCACGGGGACGTCCGACGTTGCGTCGACGCTGGCGGCGTCGGCGTCGCCCGCCGGCTCAACGCGGGACGCACATGCCACGACGAGAACGGTGACCAACGTGAAGTGTGCGCGACTCATGCGAGAAGAGTACGCGCGGGGCGAGACGATGGGTAGCGGTCAGCCGCGTGCGCGTTTGCTGGGCGCGGCGGTTCGGACGTATTCACGGACGATCGGCGTCCCGGAATCGCCCGATCGGGCCTCGCGCCTCGCCCGACTCTCACGCTTGACGACGTCCCCGTTCGCGTCGAGAATTCCGCCCATGCTTGTCCCCTGCCCTTTCTGCCGACGCCACGTTCGCGCGTCCGAGATCGTCTGTCCCTTCTGCCGAGATCGATTGCCCTCGGATCAATCCACACGCGTCATTCCGTCTGCGACGCAGCGATTGGGTCGCAGCGCTACGTTCGTGTTCGCATCGTCGATCGCGATCGCGGGATGTGCGAGTACACCGAGCACGGGAGACGGCGCCGCGGACGTCGTTGGAAGCGACACGAACGGACAGCAGGACGTCGGCGTCGACGTTCCCATTGCGCCGCTGTACGGCGCGCCGCCGGACGTCGTCGTCGCGGACCGGCCAACGCCGAGCGATACGCCGATGGCGACCGATGGCGGCGCACGTGACGTAGTCAATGACGAAGGCGGCGCGATGGCGCTCTACGGCGGCGCTCCGGTGGACATTCAGCCCACCGACGCGGTCGACGATGCGACCGGCGCGGACGTTGGTCGTCGCGACACCGGCGGCATCGGACCGCTCTACGGCGCTCCACCCAGCGACGCCTGATCCGCCCGCGGTGTATGCTGGCGCATGCGCGACACCGGCAATGGCACGCGCGTGCGCGCTTCATGGACGCGCGCCACAGCGGCACTTCGCGTCGCGATGCTCACCGGAGTTGCGTTCGTCGCTCCGACGCGCACGGTGTTCGCCATGCCCGTGATCGGCGCGCGCACGGTCGACGCCAACGGTGTCGAGCACTACCCGATTACGTCCATCTACCAAGGCGCCGCGCCCACGCAGATGCGCGTGCTGCGGCCCAGCGGCGCGACCGCCGGAACTCAGTATCGATTTCTCTTCGTACTGCCGGTCGAGGCAGAGCTGGGAACCGTTTACGGGGATGGCCTCGACGTGCTTCGCGCCCTTGGCGTCCATGATCGGTACGGACTGATCGTCGTGGCACCGTCGTTTCACCAACTGCCCTGGTACGCCGACCACCCCACTGATCCCACGATTCGGCAGGAGAGCTTCCTCGTCGAGGACATCGTCGCCGCCGTCGACATCCTGTTTCCACAGCCGATCGGGGGAGCGCGCCACGCTCGCCGCTTGCTGCTCGGTTTCAGCAAGTCGGGGATGGGCGCCATCAGCATGATTCTTCGCCATGCGGATGTGTTCGATGCCGCGGCTGCGTGGGATGCGACATTGAACCAGACGACGTTGTCCGGATTGCCGGGCGGAAGCTCGATCTTCGGCACGCAGGCGAACCTCGACGGCTACGCGATCCCGCGGGTGCTCGCGTCGCGCGCGGCGCCGTTCGTGGCGGAATCGCGACTGTGGCTCGGAGGGTACTCCGGGTGGCGCAGCGACATGATCGCGTCGCACGATCAGATGACGACGCTGGGCATGCAGCACACTTGGGTCGACGGCCCGATGCGTGTGCATTCGTGGCCGAGTGGTTGGGTCGAGGGTGCTGTCACGAGCCTCGTGGCAATGGCGCCGCCGCTGCCCGCAAGCGTCGATGCGGGAGTGGACGGCGGTGTCGTTGATGTGGCGGTGCCGGTTGCGGCAGACGGGTTCAATGCGTTTGACGCCGCGGACGGTCGGCTCGCACCCGACGGCACCGTCGCGGATGGTTCACGCGACGGCGGGACACGCCCGCCCGAAGCCCAATGCGGCTGCGTGGCGGTGGCGCACGCGCGGAGTTCGCGCGTGTTCTGTGCGGCGATACTGTGTGCGTCGCTCCTCGCGCGCCGACGTCACGCTCGCGGTGCTGGCTCGTAGAGCGAGATCGCGGCGCCGACGGGATCGAGGATGATTGCCATCGTCCCGACGGTCGGCACGACGATCTCCGCCATCATCACCTTGCCACCGAGCGTCACCGTTCGGTCGCGGCTCTCGGCGAGGTTCTTCACGACGACGTGCGAGATCCAATGCGGCGGCACTCCCGGCGGAGTGATCTCGACGTCGGCCACGCCGTCCTCCGGCTTGTCGCCGTTGCCGAGTACGGTGTTGCCTTGGAAGTCGGCGACCTTGAATCCGACCACCTTCTCGTAGAACGCCACCGCGGCGTTCTTGTCCGTCGTGCTCAACGTTTCCCAGCAGAACGCGCCGACCGGAAACGGCGGGGCTCCTGCGGGCGCGTCGCCCTTGAGATCGCGGAAGAGCGCGAACATTGCGCCCTGCGGATCCGCACAATACGCCGCGCGTCCAACGTCCGGAATGTCCAGTGGGCCCATGCGCACCGTTCCGCCGTTCGCCTTCACGGCCTCCGCAGCACCGTCGACATTTGCGACCGAGATGTACTGCATCCAGTGCGCGGGAACGCCCTGCATCTGCGGACCGATTTGGTAGCAGCCCGCGACGTCCTGACCGCCGACCTGGAAGTGCCGGTAGATCCCCATCTCGCCCATCTTCGAGTCGTGATGCGTCCAGCCGAGCAACTCGCTGTAGAACGCCGTCGTGCGGCCGATGTCCGTCGTCGCGGCCTCGCGCCACACGACCGCTCCTGTTCGCCAAATGCCGTCTCGTTGGTTCATCGTTCCCTCCCTTTCAGGGGACGCGAGCCTGCCTTGGGTGTGCGCGTGTCGCAAGGGGAGAGGGTCGATTCCGCGGCGCCTCTCGTAATTCCCGGGTCGCCACAATTCACTCCCGGTCTGCCTCCCCGAGGAGCGTCTCCAGCAACCCATCGAGCCGAAGTTCTTCCGCCCAACGACGCAGGTATTTCCGATCGAGCGCAGTCCCCTGAACGCGGACGACGCCCAGCGCGTCGTTCCACTGACGCTCGGACACTCGCGCGCCCATCTCGAACCACTGAAGTTTTCGAAGCACGATGTCCTCGGCCGTCGTGATGTGAAACGAACGACCCGTGCCTTCCGCATCGAGCGGCACGTCGGTCCGCCGCGAGAACGCAAGCTCGTCGTAGGCGCCCTCACGCGCCACGAACACATCGACCTTCAGCATCGTAGCGAGATGGATGACATTGAACGACGAGCCGCGTCGTATCGCGTCGCGGATCATGTCTTCGTCTACGTAATAGTGTCCTTGCAATGCCTCGACGAATGCCTTGACATGTCCCAGGTCGATCTCACAGACGATGTCGACATCCAACGTGGACCGCGGCACGCCGAGCGCCGAACTGGCCACGGATCCACCCACACGATAGTCGACGTGTTGTCGTTCGAGCGCCTCGACGACTGGCGTCAACGCCTCGACGGTCGCACTCGCGTTCATCCCGTGCGTCGCGACGCGAGGAATGCTCGAAGCGCGCTGGCGAGCGAAGGGCCGTAGTTCAACTCGACCCAGCGCAGATCGATCTCCGCCGCGCTCGCGTCGGGCATTCGTTCGCGCAGCGCGCGCCGCGAACGCCCAACGACTTCCTCGCTCAACGCAAGCGCGATGGCCGCCCGGCGGGCCGGCGTCGCAGAACGCAAGAGTTCCAACTGCACGCGCGCCGCCGCGGGATGCGTATCACTGGCCGACGTCACCATCGGGAGCGAGCGTAGCGGAATCACCCGCGCCGGCAAGCGCTCTGCAGGATGGGAGAGAAACCTCCCGCATTCAGTCGGTACGACTATTGCTGGCACTCAGTCCATGTGTCCGAAACATCTCCCGCTCACCGCGGCGCTGGGGTTCCTGTTCGCGGCGGCCGTCGCCGCCGGGTGCGCGCCGGAATCGGCAGCGACCGTGGACGACGGCGAGACGGACATCAACCACAGCGCGTCGGCGGTGACGTGCGCGCCGCGCCTTCTGCGCTACCCGATCGCGGGTCCCCACAACGGCGGCTACGATTCGAACTGGAGCGATTTCACGTGTGCGCCGCACACGCACGACAATTCCGACTACGGCGGCGCGCACCATGGCAACGACCTGTTCGCAGCTCGCGGAACTCCCGTCGTCGCGGTGACCAACGGCGTCGTGACGCGATCCGGCGTCGCGAGTTCTACGTCAGGCAACCGAGTCACGATCGAGGACAGTTGCGGCTGGAGTTACTACTACGGGCATCTCGATCACATCGCGGGCGGGATCGTCGAGGGTGTTCGGGTGACCGCAGGACAGGTGATCGGCGCGGTCGGGAACACGGGCACGACGACTGCGCCACACGTGCACTTCAACGTCCATCGCGACGGTGACTACAACAACGACACCGATCCCTTCCCACTCCTGCAAACCGTCGATGCGACGTCCTGCGGTGCCCGCTGCACGGCGCACTGCGAGGGATCGGTCATTGTCGGTGCCGACTGTGGCCGCGGCGACTGCGCGGCGTTTGGTTCGCGTTGCGTCCAGGACGCGCTCGGTGCCCGGTGCGTATTCGTGTTTTGTCCGGCAGTCGGCGAGGCGGACATCTGCCTCGACCGAACGCGACCGGCGCATTGCTCGAATGGCGCCCTCGGGAGACCCGGCGACTGCGCGCCCTACGCGGGGCTGTGCTCCACTGCGACGGCCACGCGCGGTCACTGCGTATCGGTGTTCTGCGTCACGTCACCAGACCAAGTGCCGGTGCCCCACGACATCTGTCTCGTCGACGGACGGCGTGCACACTGCGACAGCGCGGGGCTGCCGCAAGGCGCGACGGCCTGTCCCGCGGGCACACGCTGCATCGCGTCGAGCACCACGGCGCGGTGCGAGTCGACGACGCCGCCGGCACCGATGGACTCCGACGCGAGCGCCCCGCGCGCGGATGCTGCGACACGCGATGTGGGTGCGGACCATTCGACGCCTGGCGACGCTAGCGCTGGCGACGCGAGCCCTGCAGACTCGACTCCTCGCGACTCCGCCCCTCGCGACGCCGCCGGTGCCGACGGGAGTGTTGGCGCGCCCGCGCGGGACGCGGACGCGAGCGGTGCAATTCGGGCGACGTGTGGCGTTGCGCGAGGCGGGCCTCGATCCGATCACGGCGGCATCGTTGTCGTACTGATGGCGATGGTCTCGACTGCATTCGCGCGTCGGCGGGCGCGCGGGGCGCGGTCGATCTGATCTTGCGCGGCGGGCAGGGAGCGTCGGCGCCGCCAGACGATGCGACGCCGCGCCCTTCGTGGTAGCGTTTCGCATCGATGTCGCTCCCGCTCCGCGATCGTGAACGCCACACCTACCGCGACTACTGCGCCTGGTCCGAGGACGTGCGGTACGAAGTTGTCGATGGTCACGCCTATCTCATGGCGCCCGCGCCCTCGGTCGATCACGCGACCGTGGCCGGTGAGATCTTCCGCCAGGCAGGCAATGCGCTCGAAGGCAAACGGTGCCGGGTTTTTGCCGCGCCAGTCGACGTGCTGCTGCCGACTCCGGAGCAGCGCGCGGACGACGACGTCGACACCGTAGTGCAACCCGACGTGTTCGTCGTGTGCGACGCGACGAAGATCGGCGCCCAGCGGATTCGCGGCGCGCCCGATTGGGTAGTCGAAGTGCTGTCGCCCGCGACGGCCGGACACGATCAGATCGTCAAACGGGGTGTCTACGAGCGCGCCGGAGTCCGTGAGTACTGGCTCGTGCACCCGACGGACCGGGTGCTCACGATCCATCGATCGACGAACGGGCACTTCGGCGTCCCAGACGTGCAAGAGTTGTCCGGTGAGACCGCCGTGACGAGCGTCCCAGACGTGGTGATCCGTTGGGATCCGATCGTGGCATTGCTTGGTCCCCGCGCGTGACGGTGAGTGCGGCTCACTGCGCGAGGGCTTCGCGGTGCGCGGCGCGCCACGCGAACGTCGTCGCACCATCGACCAGCAGCACGAGCGCAACCCGCACCGACGCGTCCCCGTCTGTGAAAGCCCAGACGACCTCGATTCCTGCGCGATGCTCGCCGTCACCCGCACGCACTTCGGAGCCGCCGGCCCGCCGGAACGAAAACGCCGTCTGGTACAAATGGTATCCAACCGACCGCTCGCCGCGTGCGAAGCCCTGCGACGCGGCGACTCCCGGACGCGATGGACTGGTCGCGCCGACGTGCACGGTGTAACTCGATGTCTCACCGCGCGACGAGAGGCTCACCGAGACCCCGAGCAGATCCAGGTGTGCGTCCAGCGCCGCCACCGGGCCCGTCCATCGAAAGCTTGCCCACGACGCGTTCACTCGCTCGAGCCACGCGCGGCGGCGAGTCGCACACGCCTCGTACTCGGCATTGCGCGCGGGATTGTTCGCGCGGACGACGTCGCGTGCGTCTTCGCAGCGGACGACGGCCGTGTGTGGAAGGTCGTGCACCGCGGCGCGAAGCCTCGCGTCCACATGGTCGATGGTGGCGCGATGGGCGTCATAGGCGCGTTGCGCCGTGCTGGCGTCGGGCATCTTCGAGCAGCTCGCAAGCGCGATCGCGATGCATGCGAAGCGGAGGCGGACTCCCATGCGCAACGGTACGACGACTCGCACGCTCGCGGGAACAAAACAAACAGACTACTCGCACGCGAGCGCGATGACCTTCGTCGTCATCGTCGCGTCGAACTTCAATCCCGCCACACGTGCCCGACGACACCTTCGTCCGTCCATCCCGCAGCCACCACGGTCGCTCGTTCGGCCGCGTCCGTAGTGAACAAGTGCGTGCCAGTCCGCGGATCCCACGCGCGGTAGAGTGGCGTCGACCCACACACTGCGCTCGTGCCGATGAAACCCATCGGCCCCTCGACGATCTGCCCCTCGCACGACGCGTCGGTCGAACAGAAGTGATCCGTTCCGCTCGCTCGGCTCAGACAGCGATACAGAGTCGTCGTCCCGGGCTGGGTCGCATTGTAGAGGTAGAAGTAGTTCAGGCTCTCGACCACGAATCCGCAACACATCGCTTCGCTGGCGCTCGTCGTATAGAAGTGCTCGCCCGTCGATCCGTTGGCCGAGCGATGCACGCCGTGCCTGCAGCCCGCGCCCTCGTCGCACCGGCCATCGCAATTGTCGTCGCGTGCGTTGCAGGTCTCGGCCGGACGCGCACCGCAGGCGCCGCAGTTCATCGGGTCGCGCGCCAGGTCCACGCAGGCGCCAGTGCAGAACGTGAGGCCACTTGCACACGAACATGTCCCCGATGCGCACGACCGTGGCGCGGCGCACGCGCTGCCACAGGCACCGCAGTTCATCGGATCACTGCGCGTGTCGGCGCACCGTCCCGCGCACAACACTTCCCCCGCGGCGCACGGCGATCGGCACGCGCCCGACATGCACGTCTCGCCGACCACACACGCACGACCGCACACGCCGCAATCCGTCGTCGACGACTGAAGGTCCGCGCAACGCATCCCGCATGCCGTCTGACCACTCGGGCACACCAGCCGGCACGTCGACGTCACGCACGAGAGTCCCGCAGGACAAGCCGTGCCGCACGCGCCGCAGTTTCGTGGATCGCTCGTGAGATCTGCGCACGTCAGCGCGCCCATGACTGTGCACGTCGTCAACCCCGACGCACACGAACTCCGGCACGCCGACATCGAACACACTTCGCCGACCGCACACGCGCGCCCGCACGCACCACAGTGCAGGCGATCGGTCGTCAGCGTCGCGCACGTTGCCGCTCCCGTGCTGTCGACGCACCGCGTCTGGCCCACGCCGCACGAAGGCACGACGTCGGCGCCGGGAGCATCCATTCCGACGGCGTCGGTCGGTGACGTGTCGGTTGTCATGGTGTCCGTCGGCGGCGAATCGGTCGCGAGCGCGTCCATTCCGCCTGCGTCGATCGCGGCAGAGTCTCCGACTCCGCGGTCGGCGACGGAGCGATCCGCGAAGCCACCATCCTCGATGTCCCCGACGCCCCGCGCGCACGCCGCGCCCGCGGCGACACTCCCGAACACCACGACCAAGCGTAGAAACGCTCCTCGCAGTGCCGCGCATCGGTTCCGTGAGCTTGGATTCGCGCGCGCAGGCGTCGTTGGCATCATGGGGCCCGAGGAATCATCTCACCTCAGGCGTCGCGAGCCCACCCCGGGATCTACGAATGTTGGGACGCGATCCGCTCGAAGTGCGCGACGGCCTCGCGAACGCCGTCCTCGCCGCGGATCTTCTCTCCCAACGCCGCGGCCCGCGCGCGCATGTCGTGGTCGCTGATGCACTGCCGAAGCGCCGCGGCCAATCGCTCGTCCGTGAGTCGTGACCGCGGAATCGACGCAGGCCCCACGCCGAGTGCCTCGACGCGCGACGCCCAGAACGGCTGGTCCATCGTGAACGGTACGACGACGGACGGAATGCCTGCCTGCAACCCCGCGCCCGTGGTGCCCGCCCCGCCGTGATGCACCACGGCTGCGACACGCGGAAACAACCAGTCGTGCGGGATCGCATCGGCGCAATACACGTCGTCGCCGTCGTCCGCTGCGATGGCGTCTAGTCCGCCCCAGCCCGCGAGGAGCACGGCCCGGACGCCCGCGCCTCTTGCGGCACGGCGCACGAGCGCCGTGAGAGAGCGAGGATCGGCGCTCGACATGCTGCCGAATCCGATGCTCACCACCGGTCCCGCGCGCCCGATGAATTGCGCGAGCCCCGCCGGGGGCGTCCACGATGCCTGCGTGTCGAGCGTCCAATATCCCGTCACGAGTCTCGTGTGCTGCGCATCGGGCGGAACCTGAACGACATGACGGCTGAACCCGTAGAGCGTCGGAACGTCGAAGGCGGCCACGGGGCGTCCGGAGAGCCCGAGGACCTTCTCGCGCGCGGCGTTCATGGCGCCCTTGAACGGCATCCAGATTGCCGCTTCGGACAGACGGTGGCTCACACGTCGTCCCCATCGCCCCAACCATCGTGGCGTGCGGGCAAGCATCACGCCTGGATAGGCATCCGTCACCGCCCCGATGGGCTGCAGGTGCGTCGGAATAAATGGCTTGCCGAGCTTCTCCGCGACCGAGAGTCCAATCACCGTGCCGCCGACGCCGCCCGTCAACACGTCGACTCCTTCGCAGGCCTCGAGAGTCTCTCGCGTCCAGGTACCAAGTCGGGCCGGCAGCTCGCGCGCGGCGAGACGCATGCTCGCGATGGCGCCTCCCTCCGCCGCACCCAACGACGTGCGGAGCACCGCTTCGACACTACCCGACAACGGCGCGAACTCGAGGCCGTGCTCGGCAATCATCGTCGCAAAGTCCGACGGTGCAATCATGCGCACCTCGTGGCCGGCACGACGCAACCCGGAACTGAGCGCGATGTACGGCTGGATGCCGCCGCGCGTGTCCATCGAAACAACCGCTACGCGCATGCAGGGGAACCTCGACTCACTCTACCCCGCCGCCGCGGAGGCTGAAACCGTGCACGACGATGTCGTCTGCGTGGAGTGTCATCGCCGTCGTCCCGCGTCCCCCTGCGGGCCCGGTGCGTCGATTCCCAAAGCCAGCGCGGTGGCAAACGCTCCGCTGGTCACGGCGCCAGTGTGACATACGGTGTCTCTTGCAAGACGTCGGGATACCGCCACGCATTGCCCACGCCCGCCACTACGTCAACTGCGAACTGCGCGCCAACACCGGTGCCCGGGACCATCGCGGTGAACCGCGAACCACTTCCCGTCGCAACCACGGACTGCCACACGGCAGTGCTTGGAAACGCCTTCCACCGCATCATCACCGTTGCGCCCGGCGGCACCGGCCGCGTGAACTCGGCAGTCACGGTCCATTGCGCCGCGGTGGCGTCGGGAGGATCGGGGCGCAGTGACGTTAGCCCCGGCCCCTCGTTGCGCACCGTGTCGAGCCACGCGCGCGCGGGCGGGAGTGTGCCAGTGAACGCCGGTGGATTCCCAGTCACCGCGGCAACAAGAGCGTCGATCGACGCGGGGTCGAGCAGGCGCACGAGTCGCAGTTGATCACGCCAGTGGAACGGGTGCAGACAATAGGCATCGCCCATGCGCAATCGGTCTTCGAATGGGGGCACCCACGCCGTGTCGTTCGCGAGTGCGGCCCAAGCGTCGTCGGCGAGCCGGGTCTCGTCGCGCGCAACGGCGAGGTAATCTGCCGAGGCGGTTTGTGCGTACACGGCAAGTGCCGTCGCCGCGCGCAGCTTGTGAGCTGCGTACTCGCCGAGATCCGCGAGCGCGAGGCACTGGCGAATGACATCGCGCGCCTCTGCGTTCGGCGCCGTCACGGTCGTGGCTTCGCGCCGCGCCTGGGCAGCGGCGTCGAGCACGAGTCGCGCAACGTCCTGGGGCCGGATTCGGACCGTCGGGCGACTGGCGACATGATCGGACGCTGCGTCAAATGGACCTGCGAGCGACACGTCATCGAACGGTCCGTGGTACGCGGCGCTGCGCTGGGGCTCGTATCCGAGCGCGGGCGGATGACACGGGTCGACGCGCTCGACGGGCGTGTCTGGCGGCGACGCCCAGCGCCCGACCGAGCCAGCCCACTCGAGTTCGACGGCTTCGTGGCGACTGTCGGCGCCGAGGCTGTGCGCTGTCTGGATCCACGGGACGATCTCACTCGCGGCTTGCACTGCGCGCCACATCGCGTCCGCAATCGTGGCGTTCGTGCCTGTCCGTGCCGCGAGCGTTTCGCGAAACACGCGCTCCGGCGTCGACGGATCGTACGCGAGGCGCCCGAAGAGCTGGTATTCGAGTTCGTCGCGGCGAAACGTCCAGGGAGAGTATCGATCGGCCGGATTGACATGGGACTCGTCGCGTTGCGAAAAGTAAGCGTGCGAAGGCTGCAATACGAAGCCCGCAACGCGCGGCGAGAGCGACCTGAGCGTTCCGGTGATCCGTCGAATGCGCTCGAACGATGCCTGTCGGAAGAACCGGTGTGTCCCGCTTGCCCAGATCTGGAAGATGAATGTGTAGGGTGACGGCGGCTCGAGATAGTGCTCATAGAAATACGACGGATACCCGATGAGTTGCCTCGGATCCGCGCCGGCCACAACGTACGGCGGTCCGAGTTGTTCGCCGTTGTACTTCGCCTCGATGAGCAGATTGCCAGCGACAGCCCGCGAGAGCGCGAGCACCTCCGGTTTGTGATCCGCCCCATCCGTGTGCCACGTGCGCGTCGAGACTTGCGTCCGCGCTCCAGAGGCAAGGACGCCTGCCACAAACGTATCGATGTACCAATTGGCGTCGTGCCCACTCTCGCCGACGCGAAACCCGAGGCTCGCGAGCCCGGGCGCGCGACGTGCGAGGTCCTCGGCGGCTTCTCGCTCGTACAGGTCGTTGCGTGCGTCGGTCTGCACGGGACCGTCGCCGCTGATGTTGAAGTCCGATCGATAGCTCATGAAGCCGACGCGGATTCCTCGTGCGGACGCCATCGCGATGATCGTGTTCAGCATCGAGAGGTTCGCTTCGCGATCGGCGCGCGGGATGCCGATGTCCTGATGCGTTCGACTGTTTGCGAAGTACAAGAGCGCATTCGGAAACACGGTATTCGCGAGGCTGTACACACCGTGAAGTTCGAGGCGGTTCATCCGCGCGTGGGCCATCAGATCGAGATACTCGCGCCAGTACATGGCGTCGCGAAACCACCAGCATGCTTCGCCGGGCGCCGGGAGAACTGCGAACACGTTGGCCCCGCGGATGGAGACGCTCGGCGCAGAGGTGATCGGCGCGGGGAGTGGCAGAGAGGCCGCGCCGTCGAGTCGCAGGCGCTCCGCGAGTTCGAGCGCGCCGTACATCGCGCCGGTGGAGTCGCGACCCACGATGAGCGCGCCGCCGCCGGGTGCCGGAAGGATCGCGAATGACTCCGCCCGCGCGTCGAGCATCACGCGCGCGGCGGCGAGCGCGGCGGAGGCCACTGCGTCGTCGGCGGTTGTGAGATCGACTGCGGCAGTGACACCCGCCATTGCGCGTGCGCGTTGGAGTTCCGCACGTCCGTAGTCGAGCGGCGTCGCCGGGTCGTTCGCGAGCACGGCCGGCGGGCACATCGTCGTGGCATCGTTCGGTGCGTCGATGCCTGCGTCGCCGTTCGCGTCGGTCGCGGCGTCCGAACCGTTGGAGCCGGCGCATCCGAGGATCAGGGCCGCGGCGATCGCGATGCGCAGGAACACTTCGTCCATGTAGCAGGCAGGCGCACGGGCGCTCGCCGTAAATTCAGTATGTGATGATGACTCCGCCCGCTTCGTTCGGATTGCCAGAAACGTCCCGCCGCGGATCGCTTGCATTGGGCGGAGTGGCCCCGACACCGGTGATGATCGACCCTCCCGCCACGGATGCGAACCCCGAGCCGCCGCCGCCACCGCCGGGAATCATTGCCATCGCCGCCGCCGCACCACCGCCGCCACCGTAATAGCCGCCGCCACCACC
>Ga0209726_10002712_pt1 | contig 25715 bp, 23 predicted proteins | sample Subgrocontami54m_FD_187453 | JGI IMG/M metagenome (GOLD analysis project Ga0209726, IMG submission 187453) | Subsurface groundwater microbial communities from S. Glens Falls, New York, USA - GMW46 contaminated, 5.4 m (SPAdes) (version 3) | ecosystem: Environmental > Aquatic > Deep subsurface >... | reverse complement strand
GGGTTCGACCGCGTCTACGAGATCAACCGGAGCTTCCGCAATGAGGGGATCTCGACGCAGCACAACCCCGAGTTCACGATGCTTGAGTTCTACCAGGCCTACGCCGACTACGAGGACCTCATGAGCTTGACGGAGGAGATGCTCGCCCATCTCGGGCGCACGATCCTCGGAACGACCACACTCCGGTACCAGGGCGAAGAGGTGAGTCTCGCGGGCCCGTGGCGACGCCTGCCGTTCTTCGATGCGATCTCCGGGGCCGTCGGTGCCGCCGTCGGCCCGGTGACTCCTTTATCCGCCTTGCGGAAGGCGGCCGTGGCGGCGGGCGTGCCGGAACCCAAGGCTGCGGCGGGCGCCGTCGGCCTGTGGAAGGACGTTTTCGACACTCTCGTCGAGCCGACTCTGGTCCAGCCGACCTTCATCACCGACTTCCCCATCGATCTCTCCCCGCTGTCAAAGCGCAAGGCCGCCGACCCGCGGTTGGTGGACCGCTTCGAGTTGTTCATCTGCCGGCGGGAGATCGCCAACGCCTACTCGGAGCTCAACGACCCGGTAGACCAGCGCCGCCGCTTCGAGGAGCAGGCGCGCGAGCGCGCGCGTGGCGATGAGGAAGCGCACTGGATGGACGCGGACTTCGTCCGCGCCCTCGAGTACGGGATGCCGCCGACCGCGGGCGAGGGGATCGGCATCGACCGGCTGGCCATGCTCTTCACCGACTCGCCGTCGATCCGCGACGTGATCCTGTTCCCGCACCTGCGCCCCGAGCGCGGCCAGGCCGGCCAGCCTGCGCCCGACGATGACGAGGGCGAGGGCTGATGCCCGGCCGAGGTCTCCCCTTCGAGCTGTTCCTGGCGCTCCGCTATCTCCGCGCGCGAGGGCAGCGCGCCAACCTCTCGCTCTTCGTCTGGATCGGCGTCGGAGGCGTTTTCCTGGGCGTCAGCGCCCTCATCGTGGTGCTGGCCGTGATGACCGGGTTCCAGGATGGCATCAAGGACAGGATCATCGCAGCGAACCCTCACATCCTGGTCGTCGAGCGGGCGGGCCGCGGGGTCGCCGGGGCTTCTGAGGTCGCCTCGCGGGTGCGATCCATACGCGGGGTGCTCTCGGCCACGCCCTTCGTGGTGCAGCAGGCGCTGTTCACCGGACAAGGCCGCGGTGCGACGGGCGGGCTCCTGCGTGGCGTCGATCTGGCGTCGCCCACCGTCCGGGCGCAGCTCGCTGGCGAGGTCAAGACGGGAAGCGTCGACCCCCTGCTGCGGCCATCGGGGGAGCCCGCCATCCTCCTGGGACGAGAGCTGGCGAGAACGCTCGGCGTGGTGCCCGGCGATCACGTCACGCTCATCTCGCCCGAGAGCGCCATGACGGGGGTCGGGCTCGTTCCCAAGATGCGGCGATTCGAAGTGGCGGGTTATGTCGAGGTGGGGCTGCACGAGTACGACGCCTCACTGGCTTACACCGGTATCGCGGCCGCCCAGGAGTTCGCGGGACTCGGCGACCGAGTCTCCGGGGTCGAGGTGAAGCTCGACGACCCCTTTGACGCCAAGGAGGTCGGGCGGCGCATCGCCGCGGTCGTCGGGCCCGGGCTCTGGATCCGCGATTGGATGGGGATGAACCGCAACCTCTTCGCGGCGCTCCAGCTCGAGAAGCTGGCACTTTTCGTCATCGTCACGATCATCGTCCTGGTCGCGGGCTTCGCCATCATCGGCCACCTGATTCTGCTCGTGGCGGAGAAGCGCAAGGAGATCGGCATCCTCAAGGCCATGGGCGCGAGCGCGGCGAGCATCGGGAGCGTCTTCCTGGCGGCCGGGATGGCGATCGGCCTCGTCGGCACGGCGGCCGGCAGCCTCTTCGGCCTCGCGTTGATCTGGGTCCAGAACACCTACAAGATCATCCGGCTGGCCGGTGACGTGTACCAGATCGACCATCTTCCCATGAAGTTGACCGGACTCGACTTCGCGCTTGTCACGAGCGCGACACTGCTGATCTCGTTCCTGGCGACACTGTCCCCGGCGCGCCGGGCCGCTCGGCTGGACCCGGTCGAGGTGCTCCGGTATGAGTGAGGCGCTGGTCGCGGCGTGCGAGCTTGAGCGGGAGTACCGGGTCGGCCCCGAGACCGTGCGGGTGCTACGGGGCGTGAACCTGTCGGTCAACGCCGGAGAAAGCGTCGCCCTGATCGGCGCCTCGGGGGTCGGGAAATCGACGCTGCTCCATCTCCTGGGCGGGCTCGATCGCCCTACGGTCGGGCAGGTGCTCTTCGCGGGCGAGGACATGTACGCTCGCTCGGAGAGCGCGCTGGCCCGGCTCCGGCGCACCGAGATCGCGTTCATCTTCCAGTTCTACAACCTCTTGGGCGAGATGACCGCGCTCGAGAACGCGATGATGCCGGCCTTGCTCCAACGCCTGCCGGCCGCCCAGGCCCGGGACCGCGGAGCGGCAGCTCTCCACGAGGTCGGGTTGGGCGACAGGCTCGGCCACCGCCCGGGCGAGCTGTCGGGCGGGGAGCAGCAGCGCGTCGCCATCGCCCGCGCGCTCGTCGCCCAGCCCCGACTGGTCCTGGCCGACGAGCCCACGGGCAACCTCGACCCCAAGACCAGCGAGGTGATCTGGGATCTCTTCCTGCGACTGCAGGCGGAACGGGGCCTGGCCTTCGTCATAGCCACCCACAACCACGATCTGGCGCGCAAGGCCGACCGTGGATACCGGCTACTGGAGGGGCGGGCGGTCGCCTGGATCTGAGGGCCGCGGGGAGCCTTTCCGGCCTCTCTTCGAATTCGCGCACTTAGCTATCTCCAGAGGGGCCCGAAGGAAGAAAACGCTAGGCCGACCGAGGACTTGGGAGGTATACTTTCCCCGGGTCTTCTAGGTGGGCTTAGGGCCGGTTCTAACCCTATGAGTGCCAGTGCTAACCCTTAGGGGGCAGTGCTAACCCGAAGTTGCGAGGGCTCCAAGTGTTCGAGAGATTTACTGAGAGAGCGCGGCGGGTCATCATTCTGGCGAGAGAAGAGGCGGGCCGCTTCCGTCATGATTTCGTCGGGACCGAGCACATCCTCCTGGGGCTCATCCGGGACGGCGAAGGGATCGCGACGGCCGTCCTCCAGCGCCTCGGCCTCAGGTTAGAGACAGTCAAGGCCGAGGTGGAGCGGGCGCTGGCCGGCTTCCCGAAGACCCTGACATTCGGCGAGGTGCCTTTCACGCCTCAGGCCAAGCGGGTCCTCGAGCTCAGCATCGAGGAAGCCCGCCAGCTCGGGCACAACTACATCGGCACCGAGCACCTCCTCCTGGGTCTCATGAAGGAGGGGCAGTCCATCGCGGCGAAGATCCTCGAATCCCTCGGCGCCCGCCTCGACGAGGTTCGCCAGGAGACGCTTGCGCTCCTCGGAGACCAGTACTACCCGCGTCCGAAGAAGCGCTCGCAGACGCCGGTGCTCGACGAGTTCGCCCGCGATCTGACGCAGCTGGCCCGCGAGAGCAAGCTTGACCCGGTCATTGGGCGGGAGACGGAGATCGAGCGCGTCATCCAGATCCTCGCCCGGCGGACCAAGAACAACCCGGTCCTCATCGGGGAGCCCGGCGTCGGCAAGACAGCCATTGTCGAGGGGCTCGCCCAGCGTATCGTGGGCCACGAGGTGCCCGACGTGCTGGCGCAGAAGCGGCTCCTGCAGCTCGACCTGGGCGCCCTCGTGGCCGGCACGAAGTACCGCGGGCAGTTCGAGGAGCGGCTGAAGGCTGTCATGAAGGAGATCCGCCAGTCGGAGAACGTGGTGCTCTTCCTCGACGAGCTCCACACGCTGATCGGGGCAGGCGCCGCGGAAGGCGCGATCGACGCCTCGAACATGCTCAAGCCGGCGCTGTCGCGAGGCGAGATCCAGACCATCGGCGCGACGACGCTGGATGAGTATCGCAAGTACATCGAGAAGGACGGCGCGCTCGAGCGCCGCTTCCAGCCCGTTATCGTCCGCGCACCTTCGGTGCCGGAGTCCGTGGAGATCATCAAGGGAGTGCGCCACAAGTACGAGGCGCATCATCGCGTGAAGATTACCGATGAGGCGATCGATGCCGCTGTGAAGCTCGCCGACCGCTACATCACGGACCGGCAGCTGCCCGACAAGGCCATCGACGTCATAGACGAGGCCTCCTCGCGCACCAGGCTGATGGCGCTGACCCCTCCGCCCGAGATCAAGGAGATCGGCAAGGAGGTCGAGCGCGTGGTCCGCGAGAAGGACATGTACCTGGAGGCTCAGGAGTTCGAGAAGGCCGCGTCTCTCCGGGAGAAAGAGAAGTTGCTCCGCGGGCGGGACGAGGAGATGAAGCGCGAGTGGGACAAGCGCAAGGGCAAGGGGCCCCAGACGGTCAGCGAAGAGGACATCGAGTACATCGTGTCACGCTGGACGGGCATCCCGCTGTCCAAGCTCGAGGAGAAGGAGTCTGCGAAGCTCGCCCGGATGGAGGACGCGCTGCACGGGCGCATCATCGGCCAGGAGGACGCGGTTATCGCGGTGTCCCGCGCGATCCGCAGGTCGCGCGCGGGGCTCAAGGACAACCGGCGGCCCGTGGGTTCGTTCGTGTTCCTCGGTCCGACGGGTGTGGGCAAGACGGAGCTGGCCCGGGCGCTGGCGGAGTACCTCTTCGGCGACGAGAACGCTCTCATCCGCGTTGACATGTCCGAGTACATGGAGAAATTCTCCGTGTCGCGGCTGCTGGGGGCGCCTCCGGGTTACGTAGGCTACGACGAGGGCGGTTTCCTGACGGAGAAGGTGCGGCGCCGCCCGTATTCGGTCGTGCTCTTCGACGAAATCGAGAAAGCCCACCCGGATGTCTTCAACCTGCTGCTTCAGGTACTGGACGACGGGCGCCTGACCGATTCGGTGGGCCACGTGGTGGATTTCAAGAACACCATCCTGATCATGACGTCGAACCTGGGGACCAGCTTCATCGGCAAGCGGTCGGCTCCTGGCTTCCTGGCGGAAGGGGATGAGACGACCTACGAGCGGATGAAGGAGAAGGTCCTGGACGAGCTGAAGCGCGCGTTCCGGCCGGAGTTCATCAACCGGATCGACGACATCATCGTGTTCCATGCCCTTTCGCGGGAGCATATCACCGCGATCGTGCAGCTCATGGTCAACCGTATCAACAAGCAGCTGTCGGACAAGGGCATCCAGCTCGAGCCCACCGGGGCGGCGCTGGACCTGCTCGTCCAGAAGGGCTACGACCCGATCTACGGGGCACGCCAGCTGCGGCGAACGATCCAGAAGTACGTGGAGGATCCGCTCGCGGAAGCGATCGTGCGCGGGCAGTTCGGGGATGGCGCGCGGATCGAGGTGGATGTCGAGGCGGGTAATTTCACCTTCCGCGAGATTCAGATTGCCGAGCCGAGGCTCGCGCTGGCGGAACGCTAGAGCGACACGTCCGAGACTGGACGGCCGACGAACCATGACCCCGCGGGGGAGGCTTGCTCTCGCAATTTTTTTTGCCCTGACCCTGTCCTGGGTCGGCGGGGCGATGGTGCGCCCGGCACTCGCGCAAACCCCCTCCAAGGCCTCTCCGGGCGCGCAGATCATCGTGAAGGACCTCGCAGTCCAGGGTAACCGCCGCGTCCAGGAAGCGGTCATCCTGGGCCGCGTCTCCGCCAAGGTCGGCGGCCCCTTCGTCCCGGCGCGGCTGGCGGACGATATTCGCTCGGTTTTCTCGCTCGGCTTCTTCGATGATGTGCAGGCCAAGGTCGAAGACTTCGAGGGCGGCGTCAAGCTGACCTTCGTGGTTAGCGAGCGTCCCTTTGTCCGCGACATCAGCTTCGGCGGCAACAAGCGCCTCGACGCCGCAACCCTCCAGGAGAAGATCGACTTCAAGCTCGGCGCCGTGTACAACCCCGTCGAGGTAACGCGGGCCGCCGAGAAGCTGAAGGAAGCCTACGAGGAAGAGGGGTACTTCGAGGTCGGCGTCACGCCGGAGGTCGTCAGGCTGCCCGACGGAGACGTCAGCGTGACGTTCCGCGTCGCCGAGGGTCGAAAGATGACGATCGAGAAGATCGTCATCGAGGGGGCGCAAGGCCTGAAGCCGGAGAAGATCAAGGACATCATGCTGACGCAAGAGCGGGAATTCTACATCCTGCGGGGCACGGTCCAGCGGCAGAAGCTCGACCAGGACACCGAGCGCATCGTCACGTTCTACAACGACAACGGCTACGTCCAGGCGCGCGTGGAGACGGCCGACACGCAGGTGGACCGCGCGACCGCGCGGGTTACGATCAGGATCGTGGTGGCCGAAGGGCCGCAGTTCAAGGTCGGCGGCATCGACATCACCGGCAACAAGGTGCTGCCCGTCGAGGAGCTGCGCCGACGCGTCCTGCTCAAGCCCGATGACATCTATTCCCGGACCAAGCTGCAGGAGACCCTCAGGGGCATCTCGGACGTCTACGGGACCATCGGGCGGACCGCGGCAGACATCGTTCCGCAAATCGTGCTCGACGTACCGAACCGGAAGGTCAACATCACGCTCGAGGTCGGCGAGGGCCCCGAGGTCTTTATCGAGCGGATCAACATCTCGGGAAACACCCGGAGCCAGGAAAAGATCCTTCGCCGCGAGCTCCCGATGGCGGAGGGCGACCTCTTCACCATGCACAAGCTTGCCCGAGCGAAGCAGAAGCTGATCAACCTGAACTACTTCGAAAAGGTGGAGACCAAGACGACGCCGGGCTCGTCCAAGGACAAGGTCATCGTCAACATCGAGGTGACGGAGAAGCCCACCGGCCTCTTTTCGATCGGCGGCGGCTACAGCTCGCAGGACGGCGCGTTGGGTACGCTCGACCTCTCCCAGAACAACTTCCTCGGGCGGGGCTACCAGTTGTTCCTCCGCCTGCGGGGTGGCACGCAGACGCAGCAGGGAACGATCGGGTTCACGGACCCGTGGTTCCTGGACCGGCCGCTGGCGGCGGGCTTCGACATCTTCAACAACCGGCGCGTCTTCCAGGACTACACCGTCAACTCGCTCGGCGGCGACGTGCGCTTCGGCGCTCCGATCGGAGACTACGCCCGCTGGAACACCCTGTACAGGCTCAGCCAGGAGAAGCTCAGCGGGGTCGATCCCAATGCGAGCACCGAGCTGCTGGAGGCGGAGGGCACCTCCGTCACGTCGTTGCTCGGGGGGTCGCTCAGCCGGGATACGCGGGACAGCCTGACGGACCCGACGCGCGGCAACTATTCACTGTTCGGCGTCGACTTCGCGGGCATCGGGACAGGCGACAATCGCTTCGTCCGGATCACGGCCACGACGACCCAGCACCAGCCGCTGTGGTTCAACCATGTGCTCAGCGGACGGCTCATGGCGGGTTACCAGTTGGGCTGGTACAAGGACCCGGTGCCGTTCTTCGAGCGCTACTACCTCGGTGGTCCGAACACGGTCCGGAGTTTCAAGTCGCGCCAGATCTCGCCGGAGGACTCGTCCGGCACGGGCATCGGCGGGAATGTCCAGGTGCTGGGCAACTTGGAGTATTCTGTGCCCCTGCCGTTAGGAATCAGGGCGGCTCTCTTTTTCGACGCCGGCAACGTGTACGGTCCGGACCAGAGCGTTCGCACGCCGGTCGACCTGACGAACCTCAAGTACGCGGTCGGTCCCGGGCTCCGCTGGAATTCGCCCTTTGGGCCCATCCGGGTGGACTACGGCGTCAACCCGAACCCGAAGAGCGGAGAGAAGTTCGGCAATATCCAGTTCTCGATGGGCTCGGCGTTCTAGCCAGGAGGAGAGGCATGCGGAGGCGCTTCAGGCAGGCGGCGGTGGTGGTGGTCCCGGTGCTGCTGAGTCTCTCGGCTCTGTGGTGGGTGCTGACACCGGCCCTCGCGCAGGCGCCGCAGGCAACCCGCATCGGGTACGTGGATCTCCAGCGCATTCTCGCGCGCTCACAGGCCGGGGTGCAGGCCCGCGAGCTGCTGGAGAAGGACAAGGGCGGCATGCAGAAGCAGCTGGACGGTCAGAAAGCCGAGCTCGACAAGCTCCGGGACGAGCTCGAGAAGAAGGGCCAGCTGCTGTCGGCCGATACCCGCAGGGACAAGCAGGACCAGCTCGAGCGCAAACTGCGCGACGCCCAGCGTCTCGCCGGCGATTTCGAGAAGGAGCTGCAGAAGAAGGAACAGAACATGGGGGCGAAGATCCTGCGCGAGCTGGAGGGGGTCTTTACCAAGGTCGGCAAGGAAAAGGGCTACGCGCTCATCCTCGAGCGCCGGCAGGCCGGCGTCGTCTACGGCGCGCCGGAGGTGGACGTCACAGAGGAAGTGATCAAAGCCTTCGACGACGAGACGCGCAAGGCCAAGAAGTAGGCTGCCGTGGGCGCCCAGTTTACGCTCGGCAGGATCGCCGAGGCGCTCGGCGCCACGCTCGAAGGGGATCCGACCCGGGTCATCCGCGGCGTCGCGCCGCTCGAGGCTGCGGGGCCCGAGCACGTGTCGTTCCTGGTTCACCCTCGCTACGCGCGCGCCGCTGCTACGAGCGCGGCCGGCGGGCTCGTTGTCGGCCGTGACGTCGAGGGCCTGCCCCAGGCGCTCCTCCGCGTCGACTCGCCACAGACGGCTCTCATCGCGCTCCTGCGGTTGTTCCACCCCGAACCTCTTGTCGCCCCCGGCATCCACGCGACGGCTGTCGTCGCCGGCAGTGCGCGCGTGCATGCGACGGCCTTTGTGGGCGCGTGCGCCGTCATCGAGCCGACCGCGCGGGTCGGGGCGAGGAGCATGGTCGGCGCGCTGTGCTTCGTCGGGGTGGGGGCTGTGCTCGGTGACGATGTGGTGCTCCACCCGCGCGTCGTGGTCATGGAAGGGGTCGCCATCGGTGACCGGGTTGTCGTGCATGCCGGTGCGGTGCTCGGGGCCGACGGTTTCGGCTACGCTTTCGACGGCGCGGCGCATCGGAAGATTCCCCAGGTGGGCGGACTGCGCATCGAGGACGACGTCGAGATCGGCGCCAACAGCACAATCGACCGCGCCACACTCGGCGAGACCAGGATCCGGAGGGGCAGCAAGATCGACAACCTGGTCCAGGTAGGCCACAACTGTGATGTGGGAGAGGACGTCATCCTGGTGTCACAGGTCGGCGTGTCGGGCTCCTGCACGATCGGCAACCGGGCGGTGCTGGCGGGGCAGGTGGGCCTTGCCGACCACGTTGCGGTCGGAGCGGGCGCCGTCCTCCTCGCCAAGTCGGGTGTGCCGAATGATGTGCCGGCCGGAGAAATCTGGGCCGGCATACCGAGCCGGCCCGTGGGCAAGACGCGGCGGATCTGGGCGGCGGAGACCCTGCTGCCGGAGCTCTTCCGCAAGGTTCGCGCGCTCGAGAAGCGGGTGCGGGAGCTCGAAGGTGGGCCGCATGCCTGAGCCGGCGCGCATCCATCCGACGGCCATCGTGGAGCCGGGTGCAGAGATCGCGGCCGGGGTCGTGGTCGGTCCCTACAGCCTCATCGGTCCCTTGGTCACGCTCGGGCCCGGCTCGGAGATCGGCGCCCACGTGGTTCTCGAGGGCCGCGTGAGGCTGGGGGCGCGATGCCGTGTCGGGCACGGTGCCCTCATCGGCGGGGTGCCCCAGGATCTCAAGTTCCGCGAGGGGCTGCCCGTGGGCGTGAGCGTCGGCGACGACACCGTCATCCGGGAGTACGTCACCGTGCACAGGGCGACCCACGAAGGGCGAGACACGCGGATCGGAAGTCGCTGCCTCCTCATGGTCTCGAGCCACGTCGCCCACGACTGCGTGGTCGGCGACGAGGTCATCATCATCAACTATGCCGGCCTGACCGGTCACGTGACCGTCGAGGATCGCGCGACGATCGGCGGACTCACGGGGATCCATCCCTTCACGCGGATCGGCACGTACGCCTATGTAGGCGGCTGCGCGAAGGTCACGCAGGACGTGCCGCCCTTCGTGATGGCCGACGGCATACCCGCGACGGCGCGCGGCGTAAACGAGATCGGCATGCGCCGCGGCGGCGTGGACGGCGAGGGGCGGCGCCAGGTGCGCGCCGCCTTTCGGATCCTGTACCGCTCCGGCCTCGCGCCCGCCGCCGCCGCCGCCAGGCTCAAGGCGGAGCTCGGCGGCCACCCGCTGGTGGCGCGGCTCGTCGACTTCATCGAGGGCTCGAAGCGCGGCATCGTCCCGGCGCCGCCGCCGACAAATGCGCAAGTTGAAGACGCGGAAAGCGAGGAGCGCGTGTGGTGAGCGTGCCTGAGAGCGGACGGATACGCGCCGGGGTGGTAGGCGCGGGGCACATGGGCCAGTACCACATCCTGGCACTGGCGGAGCTGTGGGATGTGGAGCTCGTGGCGATCTGCGATAGCGATGCCGACCGCGCTCAGCAGATCGCGGCCCAATACGGAACTCGGGCGGTGGCCACGCACCGGGAGCTGGCGGAGCTCGTCGACATCGCCACGGTCGCCGTGCCGACCGAGCGCCACTTCGAAGTTGCCCGTGACCTGCTGGAAGCGGGCGTCCACGTCCTCGTCGAGAAGCCGATGACACCCACGCTGGAAGAAGCCAAGGATCTCTTCCGCTTGGCGCGGCAACGCGCCCGGGTGCTCCACGTGGGCCACGTCGAGCGCTTCAACGGGGCGGTGCAAGAGCTGCGCAAGATCGTCGAGCGACCCGTCCTCATCGAGTCGAGAAGGCTTGGCCCCTTCGTGCCGCGGGTGCAGAGCGACTCCGTCGTGATGGACCTCATGATCCACGACATCGACATCGTGCTGGGTCTCGTGGACAGTGAGCCCCGCCGGATGAACGCCCTCGGGCGCTCCATCCACTCGCTCCAGGCCGACGTCGCCAACGTGCAGATCCTCTTCGACTCCGGGGCCATGGCGACGATCACGGCGAGCCGCGCCACGGAGGAGAAGATCCGCACCCTCTCGATCACCCAGCCCGACGCGTACATCGTCCTGAACTACGCCGACCAGGACATCCAGATCCACCGGCGGGCCGCGCAGGAGTACACCCTCAACCGCGAGTCGATCCGCTACCGGCAGGCGTCCTTCGTCGAGCGCCTTTTTGTCCACAAGGACAACCCTCTCAAGCTGGAGATCCGCCACCTGCTATCGGCCGCTCGCGCCGCGATGGCGACGGGCCAGGTGGAGCTCCCCGAGACCGAGGATCTTCGGTCCCTGGCCGTGGCGCTCGAAATCGAGCGGATGATCCGTGAGGGCCGGGGTGAGGTCGCCTGGCCGAAGGATCTCCCGTGGAGCGCCGCCTCGCGGTGATGGCCGGCGCCGGGGTCCTCCCCGGCCGGGCCGCCGCCGAAGCCGCGCGCCGAGGATGGCGCGTGGTCGCGCTCGCCTTCGACGAGGTGGCGGGCCTTGCCGCCCACGCCGAGCGCGTGGTGCCCTCCGCCATCACTGACATCCAGGCAGTCCTCCAGACGCTCCGCGGCGAACGTGTCCAGGCAGCCGTGTTCGTGGGTAAGTTCTGGAAGCAGCGCGTGTTCGACGAGGTCGGCGAAACGGACGAAGCCGGCCGCCGCCTGGCCCGCGCGGGGCTGTCTGACGCCGCCTTGTCCGCAACCGTCGTGGCCACGCTCGCGGAAATGGGAATCGAGGTGCTCGACCAGCGACCCTTTCTCTCGCCGTGGATCATGGGGCCTGGGACGGCGACGTCGCGGGAGCCGTCGCCGGACGAGTGGGACGAGATACGCGCGGGGTTCGCGCTCGCGCGCCGCCTGGCGGAGCACGGGATCGGGCAGACGGTCGTGCGCTCGCGCGGCGTCACGCTGGCCGTCGAGGCGGCCGAGGGCACCGACGAGACGATCCGCCGGGGCGCCAAGCTCGCCGGCCGGGGCGCCGTTGTGGTCAAGGCGGTGGCGGCAGGGCACGACTTCCGCTTCGATATCCCCACCGTCGGGCCGGCGACGCTTGCGGCCATGGTGGAGGGCGGCGCGACGGCACTGGCCGTGGACGGCGGCAAGGTGCTCCTCGTGGAGCGCGACGAGGCGGTACGAATCGCGGACCGCGCCGGCATCACCGTGGTGAGCGTGTCATGATTGGCGTGGTGGGCGTGCCATGATTGCCGTGGTGAGCGTGCCATGATTATCGTGGTGAGCGTGCCATGATTGTCGTGGTGAGCGTGGATGACGGCAGCTGACGACCGTCTGATCATGGTGTCGGCCGGAGAGGCGTCCGGCGACCTCCACGGCGCGACCATGTGCCGAGCGCTCCGGGCCCTCGACCCGGGCCTGCGGCTGATCGGCATGGGTGGGCCCCGCATGGCGGCGGCGGGTGTCGAGATTCTCGTTGACCCGACGGCGCACGCGGCGATGGGGACGAGCGAGGCCATCGGCCGCGTTCCCAGGCTCTACCGAGCGTACAAGCTCCTTGTGAGGCGGCTCCGGGAAGCCCGGCCGATGGCGATGGTGCTCATCGACTTCCCCGAGTTCAACCTGCGGTTAGCACAGCAGGCGCGGCGGGCCGGGATTCCGGTCGTATACTTCATCCCGCCCCAGCTCTGGGCCTGGCGACGGGGACGCATACGGCAGATGGCTCGGCGCGTGACGCGGGTCCTCGCGGCGTTTCCCTTCGAGAAGAGCCTGTACGAGGAGGCCGGCGTCCAGGTGGAGTTCGTGGGCCACCCCCTGTTGGACGTGGTGCCGAGCGACCTCGACCGGGCGAAGGCTCGCGAGCGGCTGGGCTTGGGAGAGAGACAGACTCTCGTGGGCCTCCTGCCCGGCAGTCGGCGGCAGGAAGTCGACCGCCTGCTGCCGCCCATGCTGGATGCGGCAGCCCGGCTCTCCCGAGCCGACGGCCGACGCTGCTTCGTGCTGGGGTTGGCGGCGAGCGTGGATCGGGGGCTCGTCACCGTCCACCTCAGGCGCGCGTCCGAGGCGGGCGGCCCGCCGGTGGAAGTGGTGGAAGGATTCACGCACGAGGTGATGGCGGCCTCGGACGCTCTCCTGATCGCCTCCGGGACGGCGACCCTCGAGGCGGCGCTGCTCGGGGCGCCGATGGTCGTCTGCTACCGGGTGTCGCGGCTGAGCGAGGTGATCGTGCGGCTCCTGAAACGGTCGGCGTGGATCAGCCTCCCGAACATCGTCGCGGGCCGCGGCGTCGTGCCCGAGATACTTCAAGATAAGGTCACCGGGGCGCGGCTTGCGAGCGAGGCGGAACGCCTACTCGGTGATTCCGTGGCAGCGACCGCCCAGCGTGCGGCGTTCAAGGAGGTGCGCTCGAGGCTGGGGCAGCCGGGCGTCGGGGCACGGGCGGCGCGGGCCGTGCTGAAGGTCGTGGGTGCCGCATGAAGGCCGCCCGGCTCTGGCGAAAGCTGGCCCCGGCCGCAGGGTCGTGGGCGCTCCGGCTGCTGGCTGCCACGCTGCGTCTACGGCGCGAGGAGAAAACCGTGGAGCCCCTGTGGGCCGCGGGCGCGCCGGCCATCTACGTCGTCTGGCACGCGCGCCTCCTGCTGCTACCGTACCTCTATCGCCGACGGGGGCTGCGCGCGCTGGTCAGCCGCTCCGAAGACGGCTCGATGATATCCGACCTCGTGCGCCGCTTCGGCTTCGTGACCGTCCGAGGATCTTCGAGCCGCGGGGGCGCGGCGGGGCTCCGGGCCCTCGCCCACGCAATCGGAGAGGGTCACAGCGCCGTCGTGGTGCCCGATGGCCCGCGGGGTCCGCGGGAGGTGCTCAAGGCCGGGGTCGTGGTGCTGGCAAGGATAACAGGCGCGCCGGTCGTACCGGCGGCTGTCGGCGCGTCTTCGGAATGGCGCGCGCGCTCGTGGGACGAATTTCGGATCCCGAAGCCGTTCTCGCGCTGTGTAGTCCGCTTCGGCGAGCCGATTCTTGTCCCCCGCGACGTCGACACAGCCGGAGAGGAAACCGCGCGCAAGGAGATCGAGTCCGCCTTGAATGCCGTCACCTGGCAGGTCGATGAGGAGGCGCGGCGCTGATCCACGCCCTCTACTCCGTGGCGCTCCGGCTCGGGCTGCTCGCCTACCTGGTCGTGTTCGCGGTTCGGAAGCTCAGGCGCGGAGGTTACGACAGGGCGATCGGTCAGCGCCTGGGGCGCTACGGGGCGGGCTTGCCGGCCGAGCCGCGCTGCTGGATCCACGCCGTGTCCGTCGGGGAGGCGGCGACGGCGGTCCCACTGGTCGAGGCGCTCCTTCGCCGCTGGCCGGAGCTCGGTATCGTCATGACGACGGTCACGCCGACGGGGGCGCGCATTGTGTCCGACAGGCTCGATGGGAAGGTGAGCCACCGATACTTCCCCGTCGACCTGCCAGGGCCTGTCCGCCGCGCGCTGGATGCCGTGAGGCCCCGCTTCTTCATCGGGATGGAGACCGAGTTGTGGCCGAATTTCTTCCGGGCACTGGCGGCGCGCGGCGTCCCGTCCATGATCGCCAACGGGCGCATCTCTGACCGCTCCTTCCGACGCTACCGCCGCGTGCGTTTCCTCACCTCCCGGATGCTGCGCGACGTCGGGGTCTTCGCGATGCAGTCGCAGGAGGACGCGCGCCGTATCATCGCCCTCGGCGCGCCGCCCGAGCGGGTGGTGGTCACGGGCAATCTCAAGACGGACCTCGCCCCCCCGGATGCCGGCGGCGAGTCCCTGTGGCAACGGCTGCTCGGGCTCGGCGAGGATGACCTCGTGTGGATCGCGGGCAGCACGCATCGAGGCGAGGATGCTGCCGTGCTGGACGCCTTCGCGCGGCTCCGCACGCACTTCCCACAGCTGGTCCTGCTCCTTGCCCCACGGCACCCGGAGCGCGTGCCGGAGGTGGAGCGCCTCGTGATCGAGCGTGGGCTCAGCGCGGTCCGCCGCAGCGATCTTCCGGGCGCGCGGGACCGGAACTCGGTGATCATTCTCGATACGGTCGGAGAGCTGGCGCAGCTCTACAGGGTCGCGACCGTGGTATTCGTCGGGGGCAGCCTCGTCCCGACAGGCGGCCACAACATGCTGGAGCCCGCGCTGCTGCGAAAGGCGGTCCTCTTCGGACCTCACACGGGCAATTTCCGCGAGAGCGCCGACGTCCTGCTGGCCGCCGGCGGCGCCCTGCTGGTCCGCGAAGGCGCGGAGCTCGAGCGCTGCGTCGGCCGGTTGTTGGGCGACCTCGAGCTTAGGCAGCGTATGGGAGAGGCCGCCTTCCAGGCCCTCGTGGGCCGTCAGGGAGCCGTGAAGCACACCCTCGAGCTCGTGGAGCGGTTCTTGATGATGGAGCCGGCGCATGGCTGAGTCGGCGCGGGCGCCGGAGCTCTGGCTGCAGGAAGCCTGGTATGGGCGGGCGAGCCCCGTGGTGCGCGCGGGTCTCAGCGCGGCGGCGGCGGTTTATCGCGCCGCCCTCACGGCGCGCTCCGCGTCGTACCGGATCGGCCTTTTGTCCACGCGCGGCCTTCCCGTCCCGGTGATATCGGTCGGCAATGTGACGGTGGGCGGGAGCGGAAAGACACCGCTGGCCGAGGTCGTCGTGCTGGCGCTCCGCGAGATGGGCGCGCGGCCCGCCGTCCTGAGCCGAGGATATGGGCGGCGCACGCGCGGCGTTCGAATCGTGGCCGACGGCGGCGGCGTCCGGCTCGGCACGCGAGACGGCGGAGACGAGCCGGTGCTCCTAGCGGAGCATCTGCCCGGAGTGCCGATCGTGGTGGGGGAGAGCCGGTACGAGGCGGGGGTGGTTGCGGTCGAGACATGCTTCGCTGACGCGCTGGTCCTCGACGACGGATTCCAGCACAGGACGTTGACCAAGGACCTCGAGATCGTCGTGGTCTCCGGAAGCGACCCGTGGGGCAACGGCCGACTCTTTCCTAGGGGCTCCCTGCGCGAGCCGTTGTCCGCCCTCAAGCGGGCCGGCCTCGTCGTGGTGGCGAACCCGCCGACGGCCGCCGCCACGAGCGATATCGCCCACGTGCTGCGACTTCGAGCGTCAGCGGCGACAGTTCTCAGCGGCGCCTACCGCCCGACGTCGCTTCGGCGCGGCGACCACGTTCGTACCGCAGGGCCTGAGGAGCTGACCGGACGGAAGGTGCTCATCCTGGCGGGGCTCGCGGCGCCCAGGGGATTCGTCGCGACGGCCGAGGGTCTGGGAGCCGAGGTAGCGGGGTTGGCGGAGTTCCCTGACCATCACTGGTACACGGAGGGTGATCTGGCCCGCCTGGCAACGCGGGTGAGCGAGACGGGGGCCGAGGCCGTCCTCACGACGGAGAAGGACTGGGTCCGGCTCCGCGACATGTCTTTGGGAGACGTGCCGTTCTGGGTGCTATCAGTGCGGCTCGACTTGGGCGCCGACAGAGCGGCCCTCGCCCAGGTGCTCAGCGAGACGCTGAGACGCGCGGCCGCCGGGCGGCGGATGCCGTGATGCCAGACGCCATGATGCCGGCCGCCGGGGTCGTCCTAGTGCGCCTCCCGAACTGGCTCGGCGATACGGTGATGGCGCTGCCCGCCTTGCAGGGCCTTCGGGCGGCCTGTCCCGGGGCTTGCGTGGTGGCCGTCGGCCGCTGGGCGCCCCTACTCGCGGGACAGGGCGTGGCCGACGCCCTTGTGCCCTATCCGCTGAAGGTCAGGAACCGCCGCCGGCTCGCCGCGTCGCTCCGGGCAATGCGCCCGGATGGTGCGATACTCCTCACGAATTCCTTCGAGTCTGCCCTCGCGGCGCGTCTCTGGGGCGCCCGTATGCGGCTCGGCTATGACACCGACCTGCGGCGGGTTCTCCTGACGCATGCCGTACCGCTGCCGTCGCCGCGACTGCATCAGATCGACGAGTACCGCGGACTCCTCGAAGCAGCCGGCGTCGCGTCGCCGGTAACCGTTCCGGCCTGGCGCCTCGGGGAGGACGGGGTGGCCGGCGCCGCGGTCTCTGCTCTGCTCGACGAGTGCGGAGCCTCCCGAGGGGGCCGATCGGTGGGACTCCACCTCGGCGCATCATTCGGCTCGTCGAAGCAGTGGCCGGCGGCGTCATTCGCGGAAGTCGCATCGCGTCTCCGTGAGCGCGGACTCCGCCCCATTCTCCTGGGCAGTCCTGCCGACGTGGAGATGGCCACCGCCGTCTCGGCTTCCGCCGGCTGGGCCATTCCATCGCTCGTCGCTCGGGACGGGCCCGAGCTGCTGCCCCGGCTTCTCGCCCGGCTCGCCTGCCTGGTCAGCAGCGACACAGGGCTCGCGCATCTCGCGGCGGCCGTCGGCACGCCCACGGTCACGCTCTTCGGGCCGACGGATTCGCGTCTCACGGCTCCCAGGAGCCACGCAGCGCGGAGAGTCGCCCGAAGTATCGAAGGGCGCGCGCCGTGCGCGCCGTGCTTCCTCCCGCGCTGTCCCATCGACCACGTGTGCATGCGGGACATCACGGCGGCCGCCGTGACCGAGATAGTGGAGGAGGCGCTCGCGGCATGAGGACCGTGCTCCACACCGAGTCCTCTCCGGGCCTCGGAGGCCAGGAGCTGAGGACGCTCAGCGAGGCTCGCTGGACAGCCGAGCGTGGCTGGCGGGTCCTCCTGGCAGGTCAGCCCGATGGCCGCTTCGTGGGACAAGCGCGCGCGGCGGGTCTCGAGGCCGTGGGTGTCCGCATGCGGGGCGCGTGGGATCTCGGCGCCGTCTGCGCGCTCCAGCGGCTGATCAGGCGGGAGCAGGTCAGCATCGTCCACACACACAGCTCGGTGGACGGCTGGGTGGGCGGGCTGGCTGCGCGCGCCGCGGGCGTCCCGGTCGTGCGGACGCGTCATGTCTCGATCCGCATACGACGGCGCTGGAACCCCGTGTATCGCCGGCTCGCCGATCGGGTGATCACGAGCGGTGAGGCCATCCGCAGCCTCGTGATCGAGGCCGGGGTCGATCCCGGGCGGGTCACCGCCATCCCGGCGGGCGTGGACCTTTCGGAATTCACCGGTGGCGCAGATGATGGCCACGCGATGCGCGAGAGCCTGGGCGTCGGGCGGCCCGTGATCGGGTCGGTCGCCATGTTCAGGGGATCGAAGGGTCATGCGCATCTCCTCGACGCTTTCGCCACGGTTCACGCCCGGCATCCGGCGGCGCGGCTCCTGCTCGTCGGTGACGGGATCCGGCGGCCTTGGGTCGAGGGCCTCGCCAAGGACCGCGGCCTCGGTGAGGCGGTCGTCTTCACCGGCTTCCGGGCCGACGTGCCGAAGCTCTTGCGCGCCATGGATTGCTTCGTTCTGGCTTCGACGCGCACCGAGGGTGTGCCGCAGTCCCTTCTCCAGGCTTTCGCGGCCGGGGTACCCGTGGTGGCGAGCGCGATCGGCGGAATTCCCGAGGTGGTGAAGGACGGCGAGACGGGCATTCTCGTCCCGCCCGAGGACGCCGCCGCCCTGGCGCGCGCTATTGAGTCTGTCTTGAGCGATGGATCGGGCGCCGCGGCTCGCGCCCGGAAGGCGCGACGGCTGGTCGAGGAGCGTTTCTCTCATGGCGCGGCGGTCTCCCGGCTGCTGGCGCTCTACGACGAGGTCATCGCGGGAGCGGCCCCGCGCCCGGTGCGCGCATGAGTGGAACGGGCCGGCTCACCGTCCTCCACGTCGTTGCCAACCGCTGGTGGACGGGCAGCGCTGAGCCGGTCCTGCGACTGGTGCTTGGCCTCCAGGCCAGAGGCCACCGCGTGCTTCTCGGGCTGGCGGCTGGTGACCGCTTCGAGGCAAAGGCGCGCGAGGCCGGCATAGAGCCCGTGGAGGATTTGAGGCTCGACGTCAAGTCCGGCCCGGCAGCCATCGTGCGCGATGCCCGGCGGCTCAGGAGCCTCGTGACCCGCGAGGGCGTGGACGTGGTCCACGTCCATCACGGCCACGACCACTGGCTCGGGTGGTGGGGACACGGCACGGCAGCCCTCATCAGGACCTTCCACAACGAGCGCTCGGTCCGACGGACATGGCCGGATTCTGCGCTCTACCGACGCACCGACGCAGTCATTGCCGTGAGCCGTCGCATCGAGGAGCGCCTTCGCAACGCGCGCGTCGCCGGTGGGCGGCTCTACCGCGCGGACGGCGTAGTGGACGCCGCGCGCTTCGTCACTGACGCGCCCGGCGCCGCCAAGGTCCGGGAGGAGTTCGGGGCGGCCGGCGTCCCCCTCGTCGGCTGCGTCGCGCGGCTCGCTGCCGGCCGGGGTCACGAGGCCCTCATCGAGGGTTTCCGCTTGCTTGGAGCAGAGCTGGGTGACGCGCGGCTGTTGCTGGTCGGGAAGGGCGAGCGGCGCGATGCGATCGAGGAACTCGTTAAACGGCTCGGACTCGAGCGCCGGGTGTTCTTCGCCGGCTATCGGGATGCCGACCTGCCGGCGGTGCTCGGAGCCCTCGACGTGTTCGTCCTCATGGGAGCGGGCTCGGACGAGTCCTGCCGCGCGGCCCTCGAGGCCATGGCCGCGGGGCGGCCTGTCCTGGCCGCCCGAGTGGGCGCGCTCCCTGACGCCGTGGTCCACGGGGAGACGGGGCTCCTCCTCGACGAGCCGAGCCCGCCGGCAGTGGCCGCCTCCCTTGCGCGTCTCCTGTCGGCTCCCTCTGAGGCGCGCGCCATGGGCGAGGCCGGGAGACGCCGCGCCCTTTTCCTCTTCACCTCGGAGCGCCACGCGGAAGCTATGGAGGCGGTCTACCTCGAGACTATCGGGAGGCTCCGGGCTGCGCCGTGAAGGTGGTCCACATGGTCTCCTGCGGCGGGTGGTCCTCGGATGCCTACTGGGCCGCGCGGGTTTGCCGCGAGCTGACGCGGGCCGGACACGAGGCGACGCTCGTCTGCCGCCGTGGGACCGAGGATCGTGTCATGTCGCGCGCGCGCGACGAAGGCGTCCAGCGGATCGAGACCTTGAGCTTCCGCTCGGGCCTCCGGCCCGCCGCCGACATACGCGACCTCAGGACGCTTCGGGCGTGGCTGCCGCATACGGACGTGGTGCATGTCCATCGAGGCAAGGAGCACTGGTTGGCGGCAATCGCGAACCGCCTCTCTCCGCAGAGGCGGCCCCTCGTTCGCACCCGCCACATCGTCCAACCGATATGCCCGCACGCTTTGAACCGCTGGCTCTACGGCCAGGCGACAGATCTTGTCGTCACGGTGAGCGAAGCCATCCGCCGCCAGTGCGTCGCCGCGGGCCTGGCGCCCTCCGATCGCGTGGTGGCGCTCCCGGGCGGCGCTGACGGGGAGAAATTCAAGCCGACGCACGACGGCGCTGCTCTCCGACAGGAGCTGGGGCTGGCGGCCGGGGTGCTGCTCGTGGGGCTCTTGTCTGGCTTCCGCGTCATGAAGGGGCATGCGAAGGTGGTCGAGGCGGCGCAGAGGCTCACCGGCTCGGGACGCGCCTTTCACCTCCTCTTCGTGGGGCGGGGACCCTTCGAAGCTGCGACCCGGGAGGGCGTGGTTCGCGCCGGCCTCGGCGACCGGGTCTCCTTCCTCGGCTTCGTCGACGATCCGGCCCGAGTGGTCGGAGCTCTCGACATCGCCCTGTACCCGCCGCTCGAGTCCGACGGGATGTCGCGCGTGCTCTTCGAGTACCTAGCCGCCGGCCGGGCCGTCATCGCCAGCCGCGTCGGCGTCGCGGCCGAAGTCCTGACCGACGACGAGTCGGCGCTGCTCGTGCCGGCGGGCGACGCGCCCGAGCTTGCCCGCGCCTTAGCAACCCTGCTGGATGACAGCGCGCTTCGGCGAAGGCTGGGCGAGAGGGCGGCGGCGCTGGCCCATGAACGTCTGACAGGTGCGCGTGTCACGGCGCGGCTGCTCGGTCACTACCGGCGGCTCGCCGCGCGCTCATGAGGGTCTCCGTGCTCTGCTTCGACGTCTCAGCCAATGCCGCCGGCCGCGCCGATCTCCTGGCGAGACGGCTGGTACCCGTCATGGCGCCGCGATGAAGCTCGCCGTCATTTGCCGCCCCTTCTCCTTCCACGGCGGCGTCGAAACATCCACCGCGGGCTTGGTCAGAGCACTCGTCGAGCGCGGCGGCTACGACGTCGACCTCATCACGTCAGCGCGGCAATTCCCTGTCCCCGGGGTCGGTCTCCGCCGGCTCGCGGTTCCGGGGCAGCCCTCAGTGCTCCGCCAACTCTGCTTCGCCCTGGCGGCGAAGAGGGCTGTGAGTGCCGGCGCCTACGACGTCGTCCAGAGCCATGAGCGGTGCCTCACCCAGGACATCTACCGGGCCGGCGAAGGCTGCCATCGGGCGTACCTCGAGGCCATGGGGCGCGGCGGCCTTCAAGTGAATCCTCAGCACCGGCTCCTCTTGTGGTTGGAGCGGCGAATTTTTACGCTTCGGAGCGCGCGCCACATCGTGGCCATATCCGCAAGGGGAAAGGCCGAAGTCGAGCGTCTCTACGGCACTCAGGCTTCCAGCGTGACCGTCGTCTATAACGGTGTGGACCTGACTCGCTTCCATCCAGAGAACCGCGTACGCTGGCGAGCGGAGACTCGGGAGGCGCTGGGTATTCCGCGGGAAGCGTGGCTGGTTGCGTTCGTCGGCTCCGGCTTCGAGCGTAAGGGACTTGGACCCCTGATGGAGGCCGTGGCTGCCCTCGGGTCCCGTGACATTCACCTCCTCGTGGCTGGCCGAGGGCGGACCGAGAAGTACCGCCGGCTGGAGGCCCGACTGGGACTACAGGCATCCGTGACCTGGATAGCGCCGCGTCCCGACGTCGAACGGCTCTATGCCGCGGCCGACGCCGTGGCTCTGCCGGCCCGTTACGAGCCATTCGGGAACGTGCATCTCGAGGCGCTGGCGTCCGGGGTTCCGGTACTGACCAGCTCACTGACGGGTGGATCTGAGGTCGTGAGCGACGGCGTGAGCGGCGCGGTTGCCGCGTCGCCCGAGCCGGTGGACATCGCGCGAGGCTTGCGGACTATTCGGGACGGCGATGCCGGCCGGTTGGCGCTAGCGGCGAGAGCGTCGGCGGAGCCGTTCACCTATGCAGCGCAGGTCGAAGGACTCGAACGAATCTACCGCCTCCTCAAGGCCTGACGGGGTTCCTTGACTCAGTAAACAGGGATTTTCATTGATCAATCCCGGCCGGGGCATTACACTGCCCTCATGTCCGCGGCGTCCACTGGCCGTCCCGCCGTGTTCATGGACCGTGACGGTTGTCTCATCGAAGAGGCGGGGTATATGAATCACCCCAGCCGGGTACGCATGCTGCCGAGATCGCCGGCCGGTGTGGCCCGCCTCAATCGGGCAGGGATCGCCGCGGTGATGGCGACCAACCAGGCCGGCATTGCGCGAGACTACTTTTCGAAAGAGACACTCGATGCGGTCAACGCCGAGGTCGAGCGCCAGCTGGCCGACCAGGGAGCGAAGCTCGACGCTCTCTACGTCTGCACCCATCATCCGACAGCCGGGCAGCCGCCATTCCGCCTTCAGTGCGAGTGCCGGAAGCCCAAGCCGGGGCTCCTGCTCCGCGCGGCGGCGGAAATGAATCTGGATCTATCCCGGTCGGTGATGATCGGCGACAAGCCGTCGGACATTGGAGCTGGTCAAGCGGCAGGACTGGCGACGGTCCTCGTGCTGACGGGGTACGGCCGCGGGGAATGGGAGTATCGGCGGCAGGAGTGGACGCTGAAGCCCGACCACGTGGCCGAGGATCTCTTCGACGCCGTCCTATGGGCGCTGGGGAGACTGGACATGCCATGTTCCCGGTGAAGAGGCTCCGCGCGCTCATCACGGGATTCACCGGCAAGCGAATCGTCGTCGTCGGCGACCTCATCGCCGACGAATATCTCTACGGTAAGCCCGCGCGAATCTCCCGGGAGGCGCCCGTCCTCATCCTCCGCTTCACGGACCGCGAAGTTCGCTTGGGGGGCGCCGCGAATGCCGCTCACAATGTCCGCGCCCTCGGGGCGACGGCCCTGCCCGTAGGCGTCCTGGGCGCCGACCCGGCGGGAGACGAAGTCCTGCGGCTCTTCGGCGAAGCCGGGATCTCCTCCGAGGGCATCAGCAGGGCCGTGGGGCGCCTGACTCCGGTGAAGACGCGCATCATGGCCGGCGGCTACGAGTCCACGCGCCAGCAGATCGTCAGGCTGGACCGCGAGCCCGAGCCGAGCCTGGCGGACAATGTCGAAGCGCGGCTGATCGCCGCTGTGCAGGCGGCCGGGAGCGGGGCCGATGCGTTTCTCGTCTCCGACTACGGCTATGGCACCGTCACGGCACGGGTCTTCGAAGCCGTCATCGAGACGGCCCGCCGGCGCGGCGCGGTCGTGGCGGTAGACAGCCGCTATGACCTGCCGCGCTTCCGGGGCGCGACCGCGGCGACTCCGAACGAGCCCGAGGTCGAGGCGCTGGCGGGGGCCGAGCTGGGGGACGAGAGCGCCCTCGAGAAGGCCGGGCGCGTGGTGCTCGAGCGGCTCGATTCGCGCTATCTCCTGATCACGCGCGGCAGCCGCGGCATGGCGCTGCTCGAGCGCGAGGGACCCGTGACGTTCATGCCGATTCACGGGAGCGACCAGATCGCCGACGTGACCGGCGCGGGGGATACCGTGATCAGCGCCTTTACCGTCGGCCTCGCCGCCGGGGCCGGGGCGGTCGAGGCCGCGTGGCTCGCCAACGTGGCCGGCGGCGTGGCGGTGATGAAGCGAGGCACGGCGACGGTCTCCCCGCGGGAGCTTTCCGAGTCGCTTGGCGATGATGGCGCCGCTGCTCGGCGTTGACGAGGCGGCCCGTCTTGCCGAGGGCTGGCGGCGCCAGGGCAAGCGGTTGGTCCTGGCCAACGGCTGCTTCGATCTCCTCCACGTCGGCCACGTGCGCTACCTCAGCGAGGCCCGCGCCCTCGGCGACGCCCTCCTGGTCGGGGTCAACGGGGACACTTCCGTGCGCCGGCTCAAGGGGCCGGGGCGGCCCATCATGACGGCCACCGAGCGCGCGGAGATCGTCGGCGCGCTGGCGTCCGTGGACGGCGTGGTCATCTTCGAGGACGACACGGCTGAAGCTCTCGTGGCGAGACTCCGGCCCGACGTCCACGCCAAGGGCACCGACTACACGGCGGAGTCCGTGCCGGAACGGAGCGCGGTGCTCTCGGCCGGAGGGCGCGTCGCCATCGCGGGGGATCCGAAGAGCCACGCGACGCGCGACCTCATCCGGCTCATCTTGGAGAGATTCGGGGAGAGATCCGGGGAGAGATCCGGGGAGAAGCCCGGGGCGGGGCGATGACGTCGCGCAACCCGCGCATCGCGATCATCAAGCTGTCCTCGCTGGGCGATGTGGTCCACGCCCTCCCGGTCGCGCACGCGCTCAGGCGCGCGCTCCCCTCCGCGCACCTGACGTGGGTGGTCGAGGCGCGCGAATACGCGATCCTCCGCGACCACCCCGATCTCGACGCGGTAGTGCCGGTGGATACGCGCCTGTGGCGCAAGCTCATCTGGCGCCCGGCGGGAGCCCGCCAGGTATTGGGCAAGGTCGGGCGGCTCCGAGAGAGGATCCGACGCGCCTCCTTCGACGTGGCCATTGATCTTCAGGGACTGCTGAAGAGCGGGCTCTTAACCGCCTACACGGGGGCGCCCCTGCGGATAGGCTTCAGCGCGGGCCGGTGCCGCGAGCGCTGGAACGCGCTCTTCACCAACCGTCGCGTGACGCCCCCAGACTCGGCGCGCCACGTCGTCGAGCAGTACCTGGCGCTCCTCGCCCCGCTCGGTATCGAGCCTGGGCCCGCGGAGTTCCACGTGCCCGTGCGCGCGGCGGCGGAGCGCCGGATCGAGGAGTTCCTCGTCAAGGAGGGCGTCAAGCCCGGCGATCGGCTGGTCGCGATCAACCCGGGCGCGGGCCATCCGCAGAAGCGGTGGTCTGTGGCGCGCTTCGGCGCCTTGGCCGAGCGGCTGACCACTGAAGCGGGCGCGCGTCTCCTGCTGCTCTGGGGCCCCGACGAGGCGCACATGGCGCGCGAGATCTCCCTGGCGCTGCCGGGGCACAGCGCGCTCCTCGCCCCGCCGACGGACCTCGGCGAGCTCGTGGCTCTCTTGAAGCGCTGCCGGCTGATGATCGCCAATGACACCGGGCCGCTCCATCTGGCGGCGGCGCTCGGGACGCCGTCGCTCGGGCTCTACGGGCCGACCCGCGCCGCGCGCAACGGCCCCTACGGGGCGCGCTGTCGGGGACTGCAGAGTCCGGACGGCACCATGGCCGGACTCGAGGTCGAGGGAGTCTTCGAGGCCGCGCGTGGCATGATCGAGGGCGCGGAGTGAACCGGCTCAGCGTCGTCATCATCGGCTGGAACGAGGAGGAGCGGCTGCGCGCCTGCCTCGAGAGCGCCGCCTGGGCGGACGAGATCGTCGTGATCGACGCCGAGTCCACCGACAAGACCGTCCAGGTTGCGCGCGAGTTCACGGACAAGATCTGGGTGCGGCCGTGGGCCGGCTTCGCCGCTCAGAAGAACTTCGCGATCGAACAGGCGACCGGCGAGTGGGTGCTGTCGCTGGACGCCGACGAGCGCGTCACCACCGAGCTCCGGGAGCGGATCGGCCGCATCGTGCGCGCGAACGGGCCCGCCGACGGCTATTCCATCCCACGGAAGAACGTTTTCTGGGGCGCCTGGGTGCGCCGCGGCGGGCTCTACCCGGACTACCAGCTCCGCCTCTTCCGTCGGGATGCCGGGCACTTTGCGGACAGCGCGGTGCACGAATCGCTCGTGGTCGAGGGCCACGTCGAGGCCCTCGACGAGCCGATGCTGCACCACTCGTACCGCGGACTCGAGGACTTCGTCACGCGCTCGAACCGGTACTCCACGCTTGCGGCCCAGGAGATCGTCAGCCGCGGCGGACGGGCGGGGCTCGCCGACCTTGCGCTCCGCCCGCTCGGGCGGTTCCTCTCTATGTATATTCTGAAATTCG
>Ga0209726_10002710_pt1 | contig 25721 bp, 29 predicted proteins | sample Subgrocontami54m_FD_187453 | JGI IMG/M metagenome (GOLD analysis project Ga0209726, IMG submission 187453) | Subsurface groundwater microbial communities from S. Glens Falls, New York, USA - GMW46 contaminated, 5.4 m (SPAdes) (version 3) | ecosystem: Environmental > Aquatic > Deep subsurface >... | reverse complement strand
CCACAAGCCGATCATGATCGCGGGCGGCGTGGGCAACGTCGCCGCGCGCGATGCGCACAAACAGGCGCTGCCCGTGGGGTCGCTCTTGATCCAGCTCGGCGGGCCGGGCATGCTGATCGGCATGGGCGGCGGCGCGGCGTCCAGCATGGACACCGGAGCCAACACCGAGGACCTGGATTTCGATTCGGTGCAGCGCGGCAACGCCGAGATGGAGCGCCGCGCGCAGGAAGTCATAGACCGCTGCTGGCAACTCGGGAGCGCCAATCCGATCCTGTCGATACACGATGTCGGCGCGGGCGGGCTGTCGAATGCGCTGCCCGAACTCGCTCACGGCTCAGGGCGCGGCGCGCGCCTCGACTTGCGCGCGATCCCGAGCGAAGAGCCGGGCATGTCGCCGCGCGAAATCTGGTGCAACGAGGCGCAGGAGCGCTACGTGCTCGGCATCGCGCCGGAGCATCTCGAAGCCTTTCGCGCCATCTGCGCGCGCGAGCGCTGTCCCTTCGCCGTGCTCGGGGTAGCGACTGCCGCGACGCAGCTCACGCTCACCGATGCGCGCTACGCCAACCAGCCGGTCGACATGGATCTCGCCGTGCTGCTCGGGAAGCCGCCGCGCATGCTGCGCGCTTGTGCGCGTATGCGTCGTACGCTGCCGCCGTTCGCGGCCGCCGGCATAGAGCTGAAGGACGCGTGCTACCGCGTGCTGGGCCATCCTACGGTTGCAGACAAAACCTTCCTTGTCAGCATCGGCGATCGCACCGTAGGCGGGTTGTGCGCGCGCGATCCCTTCGTCGGGCCGTGGCAGACGCCCGTTGCCGATTGCGCCGTCACGCTGGCGGGATTCGAGGAGTACACGGGCGAAGCCTATTGCATGGGCGAGCGCGCGCCGCTTGCGCTGATCGATGCGCCGGTCTCGGGACGCATGGCCGTGGGCGAGGCGCTCACCAATCTCGCGGCGGCGCCGGTCGAGCTCGCGCGCGTCAAGCTCTCGGCCAACTGGATGGCAGCCGCGGGACACGCGGGCGAGGATGCGGCACTCTACGACACGGTGCGCGCGGTGGCGCTGGAACTGTGCCCGGCGCTCGGCATCGGCATTCCGGTGGGCAAGGATTCGCTGTCGATGAAGACGACCTGGGAAGAGTCGGGGCGAAAGAACGAGGTGGTCGCGCCGCTCTCGCTCATCGTGTCCGCGTTTGCGCCCTGCCTGGACGCACGGCGCGTGCTCACGCCGCAGCTGCGTACGGACGCGCTCGCGAGCGTATTGATACTCGTCGATCTCGGATGCGGCAGGAATCGCCTGGGCGGCTCGATACTCGCGCAGGTGTATGGGGAGATCGGCAACACGGCGCCCGATGTCGACGATGCCCACGCGCTCAAGCGCTTTTTCAATGCGGTGCAGGCGCTCAACAGCGAGGGCCTCTTGCTCGCCTATCACGACCGCTCCGATGGTGGCCTCTTCGCCGCGGTCTGCGAAATGGCCTTCGCCGCGCATTGCGGCGTGACGCTCGATCTCGACGCGCTAGGCGCGGAGGGCGCGACGGAGCCGCTGCTGGCCGCGCTCTTCAACGAGGAACTGGGCGCGCTGCTGCAGGTGCGCGCCGAGGACCGCGACAAGGTGCTCGCACGCCTCGCGCAGGAGCAATTGCAGGCGCAAGCTGTCGGCAGTCCCAACGCGAGCGACGAAATCCGCTTTGCGCGCAGGGCGCAGACTGTGTTCGCCGAGAGGCGCATCGACTTGCAGCGCGCCTGGTCCGAAACCACCTGGCGCATGCAGGCGATACGTGACAATCCTGAATGCGCGCGCGAAGAGTACGACCGCATCCTCGATGCGCGCGATCCGGGGCTGCATGCGCAGCTTGGCTTCGATGCGGCCGAGAATGTGGCGGCGCCTTACATCGCCGCGCGCGCACGGCCGAGAATCGCCATCTTGCGCGAGCAGGGTGTGAACGGACATGTGGAAATGGCGGCGGCGTTCGACCGCGCGGGGTTCGACGCCGACGACGTGCACATGAGCGACATCATTTCCGGCCGCGTTTCGCTCAGCGCTTACAAGGGTTTCGCTGCCTGCGGCGGCTTCTCCTACGGCGACGTGCTCGGCGCGGGCGAAGGCTGGGCCAAGTCGATATTGCTCAACGCGCGCGCGCGCGACGAATTCGAAGCTTTCTTTCGCCGCGGCGACGTGTTTGCGCTCGGCGTATGCAATGGCTGCCAGATGATGAGCAACCTGCACGAAATCATTCCGGGCGCGGCGCACTGGCCGAAGTTCGTCAAGAACAAATCGGAGCAGTTCGAAGCGCGCTTCGTGATGGTCGAAGTGACGCAAAGCCCATCGCTATTTTTGGCGGGCATGGCGGGCAGCCGCATGGCGGTGCCCACCGCACACGGAGAGGGCAGGGCGGTGTTCGCCGACAGCGAAGCCGAAGCGCAAGCATTGGTGGCGCTGCGATTCGTGGACAACCGCGGCGCGGCCGCCGCGGCTTATCCGGCCAATCCCAACGGATCGCCCTCCGGCATCACGGGGCTCACCACGGCGGACGGGCGCTTCACCATACTCATGCCGCATCCGGAGCGCGCATTTCGCAGCGTGCAGCAGTCCTGGCATCCGCGCGAGTGGGGCGAAGACAGTCCGTGGATGCGCATGTTCCGCAACGCGCGCGTGTGGGTAGGCTAGAGGCTTCCACCTCGTTCTTATGACTTGACTGTTGACGAAACGCGCGATGAATTGGGTGTGTATACGTCTCCCGATTTTGGGAAGTTGCGAAGTTGCAACTTCCCAAAATCGGGTGATCACTCGGTGCCAAGACAAGGTACTCCGCTTGTTTCCGGCTGTTCCGGCGTAGAGGGATAGGGACGCAGACTCGATGATGGCAAAGGCGAAGCAGTCCACGTCGGTCGAAGCGTTCGCGCAGGCGCCCGCCATCGTTGGCAATCGCGTCGAGCTGCAATTGCTGACGACGCTGCGCTGCAACCTCAAGTGCAGCTATTGTTCGCTCGGCGTGGGCGACGTGCTGGGCTCGCAGCAAAACGTCACCTACTCGCTCGACGCGCTCGACGCTTTCATCGCGACGCATCTCTCCAATCACGAGATCTACATCACGTTCTATGGCGGCGAGCCCACGCTGAACCTCGATCTGATGAGCGCGGTCATGGAGCGTCATCCGGCGTTCCGCTTTCAGCTGCAGACCAACGGCACGCTGCTCGATCGCCTGCCAGATCGGATACTCGCGCGGCTCTCCAACATCCTGGTATCGATCGATGGCGGCGAGGAAATCACCGATGGCTACCGCGGTCGGGGGATTTACCGCAAAGTGCTCAAGAACGTCGGCGCGATACGCGAGCGCGTCGGCGGTACGCTGACCGCACGCGTGACCTGGAGCAGCGCGGATACGAGCTTCGAGGAACTGGACCAGCTCACTCGAGATTTCGATTACGTCTATTTTCAGTTCGTGGCGCAGGTCGGCGCTTACTCGCCGCAGGCGCTGGCAAAGAAGCGCGAAGTGATCGCGCAACTGGTGCGGCGGTTTTTCTCGGGCGACACGCTCTATCCCCTCATACCTGTCATGGGCACGGTGCGCAACAAGGTGCTGCCCTCGCGCGCGCAGGAACTGTATGCGGGGCACACGCAGTGCCGCGCATCGACGCACATATTGAACGTCATGCCCGACGGCAAGATTTTCCCGTGCCCGGACCTGATGTATCTGCCCGAGATGCAGCAGGGAGACGTGGCCGGCAATTGGCTCAAGCGCAGTCCGCTGCAGCCGCATCCGGACATGCCTTGCGAACGCTGCGATGCGTTGGGGTTTTGCCGGCGCAACTGCATGAAGAACCTGTACCTCGCCTACGTCAAGCATGACGCCGAGTACCGGCGCGAAGTGGTCGAACCGATCTGCAGCCTGGTGCGCTTCCTCGGCGAGGAAGTGGATCGGCACGATCCGCGCGCGTGGTACGCACGCATGCCCTTGGCGGTGCGCGAGCAGGTGGCGGGCTGCGCGGTCTACGAGTACGTCGAAATCATGCCCTGAGGGCGAGCGAGTCCCCTAGGGGACATCCGTTGGGCTTCCGCGCAGTGCGTGATTGGCGAAGAGCGCGGCCGATAGGAGCAGCACCGCGCCGGCCTGATGCGCCGCTGCGAGCGCAACCGGCACCGCCAGAAGCAGCGTGGCGATGCCGAGCGCGACTTGCAGCGCGAGCACGCAAAAGAGCAGATTCGCGGCGAGTCTTGCGCGTGGTGTGAGCGCGCCGCTACGCGCTTTGAGCCAGAACCAGGGCACGATCAAGATGAGCAGCCATGCGCCCAGACGGTGATCGAACTGCACCGTCGCCATATTGTTGAAGAAGTTGAGGTACCACGGTTCGAGCATGAATATCTCCGGTGGCACCAGATGACCGTTCATGAGCGGGAAGGTGTTGTAAGCGGCGCCGGCGCGGATGCCGGCGACGAATCCGCCCGTCACCGCCATGTAGGCGACGAGCGTGGTGATGATCCAGGCCAGCCGGCGTAGCGGCGCGTGCTCTGCGCGCGGCGTCGCCGCTGTCGGATAGAGCAGCCCGAGGCTCGTCCATAGCATCGCGGCGTAGATCGCAAGTGCGATGCTCAAATGCGCGGTCAGCCGGTACTGCGATACGCGCGGATCATCCACCAGGCCCGACTTCACCATGTACCAGCCCATCGCACCCTGCAGGGCGCCGAGCGCGAAAATGCCGGCGAGCCTGAGCGCGAGCGGCCGCTCGATGCGGCCGCGCCACCAGAACCAGACGAGCGGCAGGAAGAACACGACTCCGATCATGCGGCCCAGCAGGCGGTGGAAGTATTCCCACCAGAAAATGGACTTGAAGGCATCGAGGCTCATGCCCAGGTTGACTTTCCGGTATTCGGGCGTGAGCTTGTATTTGTCGAAGGTTTCGATCCACTGCGCTTCGCTCGTCGGCGGCAAGGTGCCGAGTATCGGCTGCCATTCGACGATCGAAAGGCCCGAGCGCGTGAGCCGCGTGACCCCACCCACGACGACGATCATGAACACCAGCGCGCAACACAGAAGCAGCCATGCGGCGACGCTGGCGCGCGCGCGGGATTCGGGTTGTTCGGCGAAATTGAAGGAGGGGGGGGGTGCGTCGAGGGACATGATGTTCGTCGCCGTTGGCAGAGGCGGCGCAGGTAAGTACCCGCGCTTACACAAGGGTAATCCAAACCGATTTTGATATCCAGCGTGATGGCAGAGTTCCGCGCCGCGGAAATCCGAAGCGCGGTGGTAGCGCGGCGCACGCTTCTGTTATAATCCGTCCCTCGCGCCTGTAGCTCAGTTGGATAGAGTACTTGGCTACGAACCAAGGGGTCGTGGGTTCGAATCCTGCCAGGCGCGCCAATAACTTGAAGTAAATTAAGCGGTTAGGTCAACTCGGCCTAGCCGCTTTTTCTTTGGTTGTGTGATAGATGCCTGATTGTGTGATTGCGTATCTCATCTCAGGGGCCGTACCCGTTCCGGCGCCCGGCGATAAGCGCGCTTTGTCATCCTGTCATCGGCATGCGAAAGCAGTGCCCGGGCGTGCTCTAAGGTGGTCGCATCACTGGCGCATTTGGCTCGGAGATCGTGCTCGGTGAAGCGCTCAGTGACCTTTGTTTCCTTCAGCACGCGCGCCATGAACCTGCCCCACATCGAATCCCAGCCGTCGGCTGTGCCCTTCTCCTCGTCGATGTAGCACTCACCTTGCCGGTTGCAGAATAGCCAGGGCGCCAGATCGACAGGTCGGGCCGCCAGCGCCATCGCAACGCCTGCGCGTAATTCGGGTGTCCACTCGTAGATCGTGCGCTTGCCGGTCGTGTAGGCGGTCTTGTGGCGTTGTATATGGATGCCGTCTTCCTTGAAGTCGAAGGCCGGGCGCAGCCGCAGCAGATCGCCACGCGCCATGCCGGTTACGAGCTTGATCCGCATTGACGCCTGCACGGCCAGTACCGAGCCCTTCTTGCGCTTCGTGGACAGAGCCAGACACTCGACCACCTCCCAATCTTCCACCAGCCTGGTGCGCGCCTGTTCTCCTTCCAGTCTTACCTCGCCCTTGAACGGGTGCCGGTCGATGTATCCCCACTCGACGGCCTTGGTGAAGGCGTGGGAGAGCACCTCAACGTCGCGGTGCGCGGTGATGACGCCGCCCGTCACTCGGCCGCTAGCCGGATCTTTGCGCTTGATGCTGCACTTGTCCACATATTGATAGACGGTTTGGGGTTTGATGGTGCCGGCGACGGGCAGCTCGCCGAACACTTTGCGCAGCCGGCCAATCGAAATCAGATTCCCGGCACGGGTGGTCGGAGCTTTGGCCGGCACGACTTGGAGCGCGTAGCGATCGAGCAGATCGGCGATCGTGTTCGCTTTGTCGTTGCGGCCGACTCGATCAGCCCATACCTTGTATGCCTCGTGCAATGCGGAGCCGAGGCGAAAGCGTTTCTTTCCATCCCACATTGCCTCTAGGCCGCGCGGGACAAAGTAGTAATAAGCGCCGTGCGTGAACTGCCACCGCGCGGGCAGGCCGCGGTTCTCAGGCTTGCGTTTGGGCGGCATCGAGAGCGCTCCAGTTGGGTTGCTTGGGGGAAACTACCTTAGCACCAGGCGCGCCGCCAAGCAAACTCTCGACATGAGACCTGGACACCGCGAGCGATCCATCCGGCCGCACACGGTGCTCAATCCCCATGGACCGGAGCGCGCGCAACTGGGCGCTCGGCCGGCACTTACGAGTAAGATCGCGAAGCTCGTCGGTGCTTAGAAACACTTCACCTCCCTCTCGCTATGTCGATTGCGGCTCGTACGCGCAAACCTTCCTGGGAAAGATGAGATACATCGGTGGCAAAACCGCGCAGCAGTTCGAAGGTTTTGCAAGGTGCCAGGATATTTGACGAAGCTCGGTCCCGATGAGGGATGCTGTCTATTTCAATCATTGGTTACTGGTCCTTTCTGTCCAATCTCGCTTGATGCGAAATTGTGAAGGCGGACCGCCGCCTACACCATGAGGGAGTTTCGGGTGCGTGCGGGTTGTTGCGGGTCAGAACAAAAACTCGGGGCCCAATCCGGAAGACAAATTTCGGAGCAGTACGCACTTCATGCTTTAGATCCCAATGCTTATCGGACTAGCGGCTGGCCGTTTCGCACAAAACGATCCAAGGTGTCTTCCAGTCCTTCGTCCTCATCTTCGTCCGGTTTGTCACGTTCCCACGGTTTGACTTCGGGTGGCAGAGTCAGCAACGTCATAGTCTGCTTGTATTGATCTGACACGATGCGCATCTCGCGCAAGATCATGCCATCTGGCTCGTTGGGAAACCAGACGCGCGCATCCATTTTCGTGCCACATCGATCGACGTTAGTATCGGCATGCAAGACGGTGGCGCTCTGCGCGGGAAGATTGCGTTTCTTACCATTCGGCAATGTTTTATTCATGGAGATCGACAGCCACTTGCCGGCCCCACTACCTCGTGCCCAGTGTACCAACCCGTCGCGAGACATCACCAACAAGGCGCGCTCGGAGGTGAACTCCAGCCATTTCAGAACAGCGGCGGTCAGTGATACGCCATATCGATCCGAGCAGCCACCGAGCACATCCAAATCTACCGATGTTGATCGTATTTGCGCCGCAAAATCTGGACGAGGCATCAATAGATGCGACGCAAACTGATTCGCCTGATTTTCCATTTGCCGTTCAGGTGTTTCCCAGTGCAACGTATCAATCTCGCTGCAGTTGAATCGGCCTTGCAAGTGGCGGTGGCATAGGTAATGTCCGAGTTCGTGCGCCAGCGTGAAGCGAATCCGCCCCGGCGAGGGGATCGCCTGGTTGTAGATGATGGCCCAGTGACCTTTGCCTGACTGTCCATCGTTGAGATTGAAGAGCGCCCCCTCGAATTCTGGGTCCAGGGCTTTGCCCTGGATCGAGATTGGCTCCCCGGTCTGGAACTGCTCCGGAATTTCTAATGCCAACTGCTCGACATTGACCGGAAAGCGGTCACCACCATGTACGGCATGAAATTGATCGAGCAGTTTCGTCAATCTGCTCGCCCATGGAACAGGCCTAGGTGTTCGCTCGGTGATTGGCCCGGTCATTTTTGGGTCTTCTTCAGCGTGTTAAGGATTTCCAGCAGTTGCTGCTTCGTCTCAGGTTTGAGCCCTTTGTAGTTGCGAAAGAATGCCCTGTCGAAGGCATCCTGAGGCGCATCGGCCTGTTCGTCATGGGCCAAAAACTCTGGCGTCACGTCAAGAACTTTGGCCAGGCATGCCACCTTGTCCATGGTCGGATTAGCGTCGTCGTTGTTTTCCAGTTCCCAGAGATAGCTCTTGCTCATCTCAGCTGCAGTCGCTAGAGCTTCCATGCTCATTTTTCGTTCTCGACGCAATTTGCGGATTTTTTCGCCCAATGGGGTTGCCACGGTTTCTCCTATCTTTGCCCTTTGGTGATTGATTTGCCGGGCGATTTTTGTTCCGATGACTGAAAGATACATTATTTCGAACGAATCCGCACCATCTTGACAAGACAAGCATTTACCCTTAAATTCTCGAAATAACCCGATATAACGAACGATCTAGTCATACTTTGCTGTGTTTTTAACATCGGATACTGAGTGTATCCGAGTTCAACATTGGCCTCTCGCGCAACAAGGAGCATCAAGCCCGGCGGCCAAACAAGAAAGGAGAAAAAATGGCTGCTTTCAACTATCGGCAACTTATCCGCCAAGTTCCGCCTCGCACGTGGCAGTTCTACTTCCAGTCCCGCAAGATTGATTTGCCGGAGGATCACGATTGGTCGATGCCAAGTTCAACGCTGATTCCTGCGTTGGTTGAAGCCATCAATGGACTCAACTCCAAGCAGAGCAAGCGTACCTACAGCGAATTGCGCCGGGTGCACGACATGTCCAATCAGCGCGGCGTAGATGCATTTCGCAATATCGCAAAACCTGATGCAACGTTGCATGATGATTTTCCACAGCTTTCCAGCGACGCCGAACGCGCGTTGTGGGTCATGGCTAACTGGCCGGAATTATTCACTGCCGCAGAGGCCATTCATCGCGTTAATCAGCGGGTGGGGAAGCGCGGCTGGAAACGGCTTCAAGTGCCACCATCTGAGAACTTGTTTCGAGAGCCCGAGGATATTCGTGCCTTGGAGTTGGCTCTGGCCAACGCATTTACGCCTCGCAAGGGAACTACACGCGCTTGCCAGATCGACTTACTGGATCGTCACCTTGATGGTGGCCTGCAGTTGGGCATTCTGATTGAAGACAACGCCCAGCGCCAACTCGAATTCGCCGATGACAACCGAGCCCACTGGCGTGACGTGCGTCCGCCGATGAGCATGGATGTTGTGATCTATCCAGCCAGCGGAGTAATTGACATTCTCGCTCCAGGCGGAGTCAAGATCCAGAACGCAGTTCTCAGTCACCTGGGCAAGCACATCTTCCGGAAAGTGCTGCATCCTCAATCCATCAAACGGCCAATGTTCTTCCTTAACCGGTTGCGCGACGGATTTGACCTCTTCGACGACAGTCAGATTGATCTGGGGACGCACCGCGTTGAGCGCATTAGGCTGTCGCAGGCCAAGGTGCGTTCCAACGTTTCTCCGCATTGCGACTACGTCATCAAACCGCCGGGCGATAAAGATGCCCCCGACGTGATGGACTGCGTCAAGTCGCATCGGGTCGAACAGAGCTTCATGAGCCAGGGCTTCAATATTGTGGAGGCAATTGTCACGCTGTACTTTCTGCCCGTCGAAAACGGCAAGGCCAGTTGCGTTCTGCACATTGATCTCAAGCAAGCTGGAGTCAGCAATCTTCGCGACATGGATGAGGCGGACGCCAAACTTGTCGAGGCGCTATTGACGGCATGGGGCGTGATGCAATCGACGCAACCTCAAAACGGTACCTCAGTGAAAGCTAAGAATTCCGCAAGGGTATTACCGTGATTGCGGGCAACGCTGCTCTGAACGATCAAGCACTCATCGCGTTGAGCTGGTTGCTTGAACAGGACGATCCACGCCTGGCACCGGATGCGGTCTGGTTAAGTGGCAAGCCTGCGGTTTATGAACATCTGCGCGATGTGGGAGCACTCAGTCTGTCCAGTGACATGGCCAGCGATATTGTCTGTAAGGATTGTTGCAACGAAACCATCCACCCGGAAGTTCATTCCTGCATCGAGGATATTAGCGTCCCATACCGTGGTTATTGCCAGGACTGCGGGTGGATTCCACTCACGCGTGAGCAAACGCACTTTTGGCAGGCACAGCCGATCAAGATTGCCCACTGGCTCGGAGCCGCACTGAAATTGACTCCACATTACGTGGTCGAACCGATCATTGAAGGAGTGCTGTGGAGACTGGGCGAAATCGAACATCGTCGCAAACGCCGCACTTTGTTCTTCGGTCGGCGGCTGATGGCGTCGGCAGAGGACGTTAATGCCAAACTGAGCGAGTTGGTGGCTCCGGGGGCGGAGGTGATCATCACCACCAGCGAAACCGGGCAAAAGTGCAATTCAGCATTGGCTGGCCGATTGGTCGTGCCTCTACGCGCCGTGGCGCACATCAGGAAGGCCGGCATAGTAATCGAAAACCTGGACGCCTTCCTCATTGGTCCAGGGCCAGTTGAGCCTTCTAACGAAACGTCGCTGAGGCTGATGCACAAACAGCGGGTGGCGCTCATCAATGGCGAAAAGCACAAACTCTCGCCCCGACTCTACAGCTTCTTGAAAATCCTTGAAGACGCGGATGGAGATGAAGTCCACAAGCGCCACATCGCCGAAGGGTTGGGTATCGAGGCATCCACATTCAGAACTGCCGACATCGTCAAACGGCATAAGCCAGTCTTCGAAACCTTTGTCAATAGAGATGGAAACGGTAACTACTGGTTGAAGCCCGACTTTGTGATTTTGGATAGGAGGTGACCGAACCAGACACAGACCAAAGAACTCTACCCCCCATTTTGGAAAGGAAATGAAATGAGTAGCAAAAATCAACACGTAGTCTCCCGCGGGAGTGGTTGGGCTGTTCGCGGCGAAGGCAATCAACGCGACACCTCGCATCATGGCGCTCAAGCAGAGGCAGAACGCGCTGCTCGCCAGATTGCGATCAATCAACAAAGCGAAGTCCTCATCCACGGCGAGAACGGTCGCATTCGCGAGCGCAACAGCTACGGGAACGATCCGTTCCCGCCGAAAGGATAAGCGACATACCTTCTGATCTCCCCCTAGAGCCCGGCACGCAAGTGACCGGGCTTTTTTACGACTGCTGTAAGCGGATAGTCGGTCACAACGCAAATTACCAATTTTGCCCACGGCTTCCGTCCACTTTGCCTACCTGTTTGCCCACCCCATGAATCCCAAACTGCCCTCACGTTTTCGCAATCACCTGAAAGGAGAACAACGTGAGTGTCAAACACCTCAATCAACGCCAATTGGCGGACCGTTGGGACGTTAGCGAAGCCACACTGGAGCGCTGGCGGACTGAAGGCATCGGGCCCGTCTTCCTGAAACTGCAAGGCCGCGTACTGTATCGAGTCGAGGACGTCGAATCCTATGAGACCGACAGCCTTCGCAAGAGCACCTCCGAGCGCGTCGTCGATGCAGGAGGTGCAGCGTGAATCCCCTCACGCCCGATCAAATTCTCGCAATCCCTGCAGGCGACCTGGCGCAACAGTCCAGCGATGCGTTGTTTCAACTCAAGAGCAGCACCGCCGACCTTCTGGCAGCAGCCAAAGCGATCGTCGAGCACGTCGACCGCGCACTGGACCTGAAGTATGCCGAGCGCGCGCACCAACTGCGCCTAGCCGCAGGCAAAGACACCGGCATCGTGCACTTTGACGACGGTCAGGTACGCATCACAGCCGATCTGCCCAAGAAGATCGATTGGGATCAGACGCGGCTGGCTGAGATTACCAAGCGGATCGCAGCCAACGGCGAAGACCCGGCGGAATACGTGGAGATCTCCTACCGCGTCTCGGAAGCCAAATTCACCGCATGGCCCGAGTCGTTGAAGACCGTATTCGCACCGGCCCGCACCCTCAAGACCGGCAGGACTGGATTCCGTCTTGCCTTGATTCAGGAGTAACCCGATGAAATTCAAACCCACCTTGTTGGACGTGCTGCGCAAGCGCCCTGAACTGTTCCTACGCGATCTACCGGACACGATCCGCATCCCGGCGCTCGATTGCAGCCGGCCGGATGAAGTGGTTCGTCCCCTTGAGGAAGCCACCATCGATGACCTGGCGTTCGCGATTCAGGGTCTGGAAGCCGAAACCCGAATTCACCATCGCCGCCTGGGCGGCCTGCGGGATTTGTATGACCTCGCCCGCAAGAGCGGCGCGCGGGGTGTGACCACTATCCGGGAGGCGTTCACTGCGCTAGGCACTGAGGGAGAGCGCAAATGAGCCTCCCGATCATCACCGCCGACCAGCGGCTGGCGGAGCGCCGCGGCGTCAAGGGCGTTCTGGTCGGCAAGTCCGGCATCGGCAAAACCTCGCAACTCTGGACACTCAAACCCACCTCGACCCTGTTCTTTGATCTGGAAGCCGGCGACCTTGCGGTTGAGGGTTGGGCCGGCGACACGATCCGCCCCCGCACGTGGCAGGAATGCCGCGATTTCGCTGTCTTTATCGGTGGTCCGAATCCGGCGCTGCGTGAAGACCAGCCGTACAGCCAGGCGCACTTCGACGCCGTCTGCGCGCGCTTTGGCGAACTCTCGGTGCTGGACCGCTACGACACCGTGTTCGTCGACTCGATCACCGTCGCCGGGCGTTTGTGTCTGCAGTGGAGTAAGGGCCAGCCGCAGGCGTATTCCGAGAAAACCGGCAAACCCGACGGCCGGGGCGCCTATGGGCTGATGGGTCAAGAAATGATCGGCTGGCTGACCCATCTGCAGCACACTCGGGGGAAGAACGTCTGGTTCGTCGGCATCCTCGACGAAAGACTCGACGACTTCAACCGGCGGATCTATTCGCTGCAGATCGACGGCGCAAAAACCGGCCTCGAGTTGCCCGGCATCGTTGATGAGGTCGTCACCCTCGCCGAAATCAAAGCGGACGACGGCGTGAGCTACCGCGCTTTCGTCTGCCACACGCTCAACGCCTGGGCGTATCCGGCGAAGGACCGCTCTGGCCGGCTTGATCCCATCGAGGAGCCGCACCTCGGGCGCCTCATGGAAAAGATCTCCGGCCCCGTCAGGCCCGCCCCCGAGCGGCTCGACTTCGCGCGGCCCAGCCCCACCACAAAACCCGAATCCACTCTCACTCAGGAGTCCTGATCATGACGTATTTCGATTTCAATTCCGCTTCCGAACAAACTTCTTTCGAGCTGATTCCGAAAGGCACCCTGCTACGTGTGCGCATGACCATCCGCCCGGGTGGCTATGACGATGCGTCGCTTGGCTGGACTGGCGGCTACGCCACCCGCAACGAAACTACCGGCTCGGTGTACCTGAACTGCGAATTCGTCGTAACGGAAGGCGAATACGCGCGACGCAAGATGTGGTCGCTGATCGGCCTGTTCAGCGCCAAGGGTCCGGAGTGGGCCAACATGGGGCGCACGTTCATCAAGGCGATCCTCAATTCCGCACGCGGCGTCCACCCCGGCGATAGTAGTCCGGCCGCGCAGAACGCCCGCCGCATCGCCGGTTTCGCGGATCTCGATGGCATCGAATTCCTCGCCAAGGTCGACTGGGAAAAGGATAAGAACGGCGACGACAAGAGCGTCGTCAAGTCGGCGATCACCCCGGACCACAAGGACTACGCCGCACTGATGGGCGCTGCTCGCCCGGCGAGCGTGCCTGCCAGTGCCCCGGCTCCCCACACGCCGGCGCCAGCGCGCCCGCCAGTATCCGGCCGCCCGAGCTGGGCGCAGTAACGCAGGAGCGTCGCCATGATGCTCCGTCCTCGCCAATCCCTGCTGGTCGAGCGCTCTCTCGCCGCGCTCGGCCAGTTCGGCAACACGCTGTCCATCGGTCCGACGGGTAGCGGTAAGACCATCATGCTGTCGGCTGTGGCCGGCAGCGTGTTGGATGAACCTGACGCCAAGGCTTGCATCCTCGCGCACCGCGACGAACTGACTGCCCAGAACATGGACAAGTTCAGTCGCGTCAAGCCCGGCGTCAGCACCTCCGTGTTCGATTCCAGAACCAAGTCCTGGTCCGGTCGCGCCACCTTTGCGATGGTGCAGACGCTTTGCCGCGACAACCACCTCGATGCGATGCCCACCCTCGACCTGTTGGTGATCGACGAAGCGCATCACGCAGCATCGGAATCCTACCGCCGCATCATCGATCGGGTGTTAGCCAACAATCCGCGCACGCGAGTGTTCGGTGTGACGGCGACCCCCAATCGCGGCGACGGCAAAGGGCTGCGTGAGGTATTCAGCAACGTTGCCGACCAGATCACGCTCGGTGAATTGATCGCCTCCGGGCATCTGGTGCCGCCGCGCACCTTTGTCATCGATGTCGGTGCCCAGGAGCAACTCGCCCGCGTGCGCCGGACCGCGAGTGACTTCGACATGGACGAAGTCGCAGCGATCCTCAACAAAACACCCATCACCGATGCAGTGATCCACCACTGGCGTGAGCGCGCAAGCGATCGCAAGACCATCGTTTTCTGCTCAACCGTGGCCCATGGTGAATCCGTCCACGAGGCATTCATCGATGCCGCTATCCCCGCGGTACTGATCCACGGCGAACTGAGCGAGTCGGAACGTAGGCAACGTCTTTCCGACTTTGAGCAGGGCCGTGCCCAGGTCATCGTCAATATTGCGGTGCTGACCGAAGGCTACGACTTCACGCCGACCTCATGCGTCGTGCTGCTGCGTCCCAGTTCCCACAAATCGACGCTCATCCAGATGGTCGGACGGGGCCTGCGCACGGTGGACCCGGAGGAGCATCCTGGAACCATCAAGACCGACTGCGTAGTGCTCGATTTTGGCACGGCCACCCTGATGCACGGGTCGCTGGAACAGGAGGTCAATCTCGACGGGCATCCAGGCACGGGCATCGCGCCGACAAAAGAGTGCCCGGAATGCAACGCGACCATTCCACTCGGCTGCCGCGAATGCCCGTTGTGCGGCGCCATTCTCGGGAGCCCAAACGACGTCATTGAAACTACGCAGTTGAGCGATTTCGTAATGTCCGAGATCGATCTGCTCAAACGCTCCAATTTCCGCTGGGTTGATCTCTTCGGCTGCGACGATGCGCTTATGGCCTCGGGCTTCAATGCCTGGGGCGGAATCTTCTTCCTGAACGCCCGCTGGCACGCCGTCGGCGGCGCCAAGGGCGATCGTCCGCGTCTGCTCGCCGTGGGTGAGCGCACTGTGTGCATGGCCAAGGCCGATGACTGGCTGAATGAGCGCGAGTCTGTCGACTCCGCATACAAGACCCGCCGGTGGCTAAACGAGCCGCCGACCGACAAGCAACTGCGCTATCTGCCTGAACCCATGCGCGCTGATTTCGGCATGACGCGCTACCTGGCCTCGGCGTTGCTCTCCTTCCAGTTCAACAAGTCGTCGATCCAGCGCCTCGTGGTAGCGGCAAACGACAGCTATCGGGAGGCTGCGTGAAATGTGCGGTCTGCTCCCGACAAGCGAAAGGCTTCGGCTGGGCCCATTCCCGATCGCAGCGCAGCGATCCCGACCGCCACTCATGCCGCTGGGTGTTCTGTTCTATGCGATGCCAGAATGCCTTCTCCCATCTGATGGACAAGACGGACGGTCGAATGATCGATCCGAGTGAAATGGAGACGGCTGCCATGCGTTCCTGTCTCTCGCCGCTTGGCGAATACGTGGGCTCAATCGGCATGGAACGTTCCCTGGCGGACTACAGCCGAGAAGAAGTTCTCACGCTCATCGACGTGGTGGTGAGTGCATATCAGGACCACATGCTCCTCGAGCACGAGCGCATGGCGGCCAATGAACGCGCATTCCTGGAGGACCGACTTGCTCGTCAGGGCAAACGCGTGCCGGCCGGAGTGCCATTCTGATGCTCGACTTCAATTCGCGCCCGAAGCTCCACGAGCAGATCAATGAGCGAATCAACACCGCATTGACGATAGAGCGGAATCAGCAAAGTCCGCGCAATTATCTCGGCGCCTCACGACTAGGCGTCGCCTGCGAACGCGCGCTGCAGTACGAATTCACCCAAACGCCCGTTGATGCTGGTCGCAACCTCCCCGGTCGGGTACTGCGCATCTTTGAGGTCGGCCATGTACTGGAAGACCTTGCCATCCGATGGCTGCGCCTGGCCGGATTCGATCTCTACACGCGCAAAGCCAATCGGGAGCAGTTCGGCTTTTCCGTCGCCGCTGGTCGCATCCAGGGGCACGTGGACGGCATCTTCAATACCGGTCCCGATGATCTTGGTCTGCACTATCCCGCCCTGTGGGAGTGCAAGACGATGAACGACAAGTCGTGGCGGGATACCGTCAAGAACGGCGTCGCGAAATCGAAACCGGTCTACGCCGCGCAGTTAGCGCTCTATCAGGCCTACATGGAGGCGAGTGTTCCGGGCATTTCGCAGAGCCCGGCGATCTTCACCGCCATCAACAAAGATTCGCAGGAGATCTGGTTCGAGCGAGTGCCGTTCGACGGCGGGCTCGCTCAACGCATGTCCGATCGCGCCGTGCGCATTATCAGTGCTACCAATGCCGGCGAACTGCTACCGCGACATACCACCACGCCCACGCACCAGGAGTGTAAGTTCTGCGCGTGGCAAGACAGATGCTGGGGATCTACATGATGGCAAACAACATCGTGTGGCTCGACTTCAACGATGCACCCGACCCAGCTCCGAAGTTCGTCGATGACACGCGGGAGTTGCGCGCGCAAGTGTCGGAACGGCTGGAGGAGTTACTTGCATACCTCTACCCGGCCGGGCGCATACGCGCTACAAAGTTCTACGTCGGCAACATTCAAGGCAGTCCCGGTCGAAGCCTAGTGGTCGAACTTGAAGGCCCCAAGCGAGGTCTGTGGACGGATTTCGAATCCGGATTCGGTGGCGACACGATTGATCTTTGGGCAGGCTTTCACGGTTGCGATACCAAGAGTGACTTTCCTGAAATCGCCCAAGGCCTACGCGATTGGCTGGGCATGCCGGCACACCCGGTTCGGCGGCAGTCGCATCCATCCCCGAAGGTCGTCTGTGACGAGCTCGGTCCGCACACCGCGAAGTGGGACTACTTCACCGCGAGCGGTGAATTGATCGCTTGCGTCTACCGCTACGACCCACCAGAGGGAAAGCAATTTCGTCCATGGGATGCCCGCGCACGCATGTACCGCGCGCCCGATCCGCGGCCACTCTTCAACCAGCCGGGCATGGCCCGGTCAGGGCAGGTGGTGGTTGTTGAAGGCGAGAAATGCGCACACGCGCTGATCGGGGCCGGCATCTGCGCGAGCACTGCGATGAACGGGGCCAAGGCGCCGATCGAGAAAACCGATTGGTCACCGCTTCGCGGAAAACACGTCCTGATCTGGCCTGACCGGGATGCGCCGGGCTGGGACTACGCGGAGAACGCAGCGCGCGCGTGCGTGGCGGCCGGCAGCGCATCTGTGGCGATTCTGCTGCCACCTGCTGACAAACCGGAGAAGTGGGACGCAGCTGATGCCATCGCCGAAGGGTTCGACTGCGCCGCTTTCATTACACAGGGCGAGCGCCGCGTCATCAAGGCACCCATGCCAATGCTCCCCACCTTCACGCTCGGGGAACTGCTCGATGACCACTCTCCGCTGCCAGATGATCTCATATGGCCGCGCGTGCTGACCCCGGCCGGCCTGCTAGTCTTTGGCGGCGCGCCCAAGGTCGGCAAGAGTGATTTCCTGCTCTCCTGGCTCACGCACATGGCCGCAGGCGCCTCGTTCCTTGGCATGATTCCGCCCCGGCCGCTCCGGATCGTCTACCTGCAAGCTGAAGTGCAATACCACTACCTGCGCGAGCGAGTGAAAGAGGTGCGCATTCCCTCACACCGGCTGCTCGATGCCCGCAAGAACTTTGTCGCCACACCGCAGTTGCGCCTTGTGCTCGATGAGATCGGCCTCGCGCAGGTGATTCCCGCCACGGCGAACGCATTTGGCGGCACGCCGCCCGATGTGATTGCCATCGACCCAATCCGCAACGTGTTCGACGGCGGCGATGCGGGTGGCGAGAACGACAACGGCGCGATGTTGTTTTTTCTGTCGCAGCGGGTGGAGCGCATTCGCCAGGCGGTGAATCCTGACGCCGGCGTGATTCTGGCGCATCACACCAGGAAACTTAGCAAGAAACAGTTCGAAGAGGATCCGTTCCAGGCACTGGCCGGCGCAAGCAGCCTGCGCGGCTACTACTCGAGCGGGATGCTGCTCTTTCGCCCCGATGAAACCCGTACCACACGACAACTCCTCTTTGAATTGCGCAACGGCGCCGGCATTCCGCAGAAGCACGTCGACAAAATCAGTGGTGAGTGGCGCGAGGTCGACGCCAACAAGCGGCTCATATTGAAAGACTACGGCGAACGCTTGGATGCAGAGCGCCGGCGCAAGCGCGATTCCATCCTGCAAATCCTCTTTGAGGAGGCTGCTTCCGGCCGCTGCTATACCGCGAACCAGTTCGCCGAGGCCTTCGAGGGTACGGCAGGACTGGGTGGCGAACGCACTATCCGCGAACGCGTCTCCGCCTTGTCCACCCAAGGTTGCATCAAGTTTTTTCGTAACGCGGCGGATTACGGCCTGCCTTCACTTGGTCGCTCCAAGTTCGGCTATCTGTGTGTCGAAGGCATGGTTCTGCATATGCTCGGCACCACGCCCGATTCGACTACCGGCGAGCTGCCGATGCGCGACTTCGGCGTGCTACCCACCCACTTCAAATGCCCGCAATCCGGGGCGGCAATGCCAGTCGAGAACCCGGATGTGTGGGTTTACCAAGATGACATCAATGATCCGAAGGAGCCCTCATGAATCCGACGCAGCTAGTGGGAAAAATTTTTGCCAACTGGATTCCATTTTTTGCCAACTGGATTTCCTCCTCCGCATTGGCCCGCAATCACCCGCAATCACCCGCAGTCAAATCAGGGGAGAAATCGACGGCAAATGCACGCAGCAGCCATCACCGCTCCCTAGACACCCGCACAGGCACGCAAATTTCAGTTGGCAAAACTTTTGCCAACTGGACCCCATTTTTTGCCAACTGGATTCAGTTGGCAGATCTCTGCCAACTGGATTTTAATAATAATCAACCGGTTGGCGCGAAGTTGGTTCAGTTGGCAGTTGGCAACTCTGAAAACTTGCCAACTGCGCCAAGTGATTGCTCAGATTCATTTTTCACCTCTAATCCAGTTGTCGGGAACTCCCCCTCCTACTACGTAGGAGAGGGAACAGCAGTTCCCTCTGACCTACGTAGGAGGGTTCACGCCGTCGGGGATCCGATACCGAGAACCCTGCCGGTGATACTTGCCCTCGATCTGGGCACTACCACCGGCTGGGCATTGCGCGTTGCCGATCGCCACATCGTCCACGGCTTCGTGAGTTTCAAATCCCATCGCTTTGAGGGCGGCGGCATGCGCTACCTACGGTTCCGCCGCTGGCTCACCGAGTTGAAAAACACCGTTGCCGGCACACAGGGCGTTGGCGTCGTCTATTTCGAGGAAGTACGCCGGCACCTCGGGGTGGACGCCGCGCATGTCTACGGCGGGTTGTTGGCGACGCTCACCGCCTGGTGCGAGCACCACCAGATTCCATACCAGGGCGTGCCGGTGGGCACGATCAAGCGCCACGCGACCGGCAAAGGCAATGCGAGCAAGGACGAGGTGATCGCCGCGGTTCGCGCACTCGGCCACTCGGTCGTTGACGACAACGAGGCCGATGCACTCGCCCTGTTGCACTGGGCCATCGACACGCAGGAGATGATATGAAAATTCCGTCCTACACCTACCGCTCGCCCCTATCACGTTTGCAGCCCGATAAATTCGATCCCGAAGCCGTAAAGCGCGACGGCTGGCGAGAGCAGCACATTCTCGTCGTATCCGAAAAGGATGAGCGCTTGGACTTCGTGGAGCGCGAAATCGTCCGCCGGTTGGGCGAGCGCCTCTACGGGGGCCGCAATGGTTGAGTGGACGATTCATGACGTTGCCTCGCGGTTTTGCGAAGCTGCGCGAACCGCTCATCGTTTGCCTCCGGTTCGAGTCCAGGGCTTCTTCAACGTCTGGCCCCCATTTCTGCGCACAGAGTTCGAGCAGATGGCCTGTGAGGATCCACCGCGCATGCACTTCCGGCCCGCGCCAGCGGAAATCGAGCAGATGCTGGAGGTCATGCACTGGGTGCAGTGGCTTGAGGTGGAAAAGCGTCACCTCGTCTGGATGCGAGCGGAAAAATACTGCTGGAACGAGATCGGAAAGCGCTTCGGCTTTGTCCCCCGGACGGCACAGCGTCACTGGCACGTCGCGATGCACACCGTCGTATGCCGCTTGAGTGCGGAAAATTAACTGAATTTACTAACTGCAGATAACGGGTGCGGGTTCATGCGGAAAGATGAAGACACAGCATCATTCCAGGAGTGTCGCACTTTCGGGAAATTTTGGTACTATTTTGTCTATGGTTGCGAGAGATGCGACTCGCAACGAAGAAAACACCATGACCCGCGATTGAGCGCCGCTCCGCGGGTTTTTCATTTCTGGATCGTCTATGTTGCGAATTGGTTTGTCCCTCCTGCCGCCATCCCTCCTCTCGGCGGCCTTCACCGCGCAGCTCGATTCCGGGCTGTCGCGGCTTTCTATTCTGGGCGCTTTGATGAGTCGGTCGAACTGGCCTACTGAGTCACGCCATAAGCGCGGCTATGGCGCTGAATGGGACAAGGTGCGCAAGTTCGTGCTCAAACGCGACGGCAACCTGTGCCAGTGCCGACACTGCAAGGCCGAGGGCCGCACTACGATAGCGACTGAGGTCGATCACATCGTCAGCAGGGCAAACGCTCAGGCTCTCGGATGGAGCAAGGCGAAGACTGAACACCCGAACAACCTGCAGGCCATCAACTCCGACTGCCACGCCATCAAGACACAAGAGGAGCAAGGCAAGAGCGTCAAGCCTAAACGCTACATCGGCCTCGACGGCTTTCCGATTGTCTGATCGGGCTGCGCTAGAGCGTCCTGTGGCTTCGCCGCCATCAGCTCACCCGCGCGGCCTGCCGCGTCTTGTCGAGCATGTAAGCCTTCCGTACAATCGCCAGCATCAAGACACAGACGGACGATGAGGTTTGCTTCAATGCCAGATAATCGCAAATACTTTTTCGTGAAGCATGGCCTTGATGCATTGCAGATAATGCCCAATTTTATATGGAGAACTGGAGAGAAGGAGGAACCGCGTGCATTCAAGCGTGTCAAGAAAGGTGACCGATGGATTGGCTTCGCCTACACGACGAGCGATCTCAGGGAACGGCCTCTGAGCCAGGTCACAGGATTCTTTGAATGCACCCGAGAATCAAGATTTGGACAGCTTCCACGTGAGGCACAAAGCCCTGGATGCAAAAATGCATGGATGATTGAGGGAAAGCTCTATGGCAAACAACCTGGCCAACCAGTTGGCGTCCCACCCATCGATGAACTTTTGGAGACGAAGCATTTCAAGGGCCAGACGCTTGTTCCAATTAAGGATGAAAAAGAGTTTGAGCGGGTTCGCGACTACACGCTTGCCCACGAGTTGAATCCTCGCGATATCCCCTTCCTTGGGCGAGAGCCCCGAAACGAGCAAGAAGTCTTGGCGGTGATCATTTGTTGTCACCAAAAGTTGGGTATCGAGAAAATCCTTCGCGTCCAAACAGCTTTCCCGGACCTGCTTGTAAAGCTCAAAGGAAAGGCCGAATCGGTTCATTTGGAGGTTGAAACATACAGCAAATCATTCCTGCTCCATGGCCACGCCGAGCAAGTTCACAATCGACAATTCAAGACGGATGAGAAGTCCGAGAAGAAGTGCTGGATCAACAATGCGAAAACTGACAAGAAACTCAAGAACTGTGTGCATGCAGTGTATGAGCTTCAATCCCTTATCAGAGACAACAAGAAATTGGTTTGGTAGCCCTATAAAGTGAGAGGTGAGAAGGTTGTAACCGAACCGACCAGTAGTTACCAGTTTTGACCGGGCCGGGGAGCCGACCTGGGCTCGAACCTACACTTAGGTGGGAACCTCCTCACGCTCACGCGCCGTCGGCCGATCTGCTGATCTGCTGATGGTGGGGGGAGTGAAAAATGTGGCGCGGCTTCTCCGCCGGGGACCGTGGGTGTAGAAGAATTTTCACAATCCCGAAATAAGGCAGAGGGGTGTCTGGCAGGTCGCGCGGTTACCCGTCGCCTATGAAAAACAGGCGCAGCAGGTGTTAGAACAAGCATTAGAAGGGAGTTCCAGCCATTTTACCTCGGAGAGTGGCGGCTAGAGCGTCGTGTGGCTCGGCAAACGCGATTGGTCTGGGGTAAGGGTGGAGTTACGCGCCTGTGGGCGTTAGGTGGCGCGGCCTGGCGCGCTGGTGGTGCTCAGGTTGGCGTGGCGAAATCCATCCGCGATAACCAGTGTGCCCGTCCCAATTAACTCCACATCTTCACCAGAAGGGGATGTTACCCCGGAGCGCCTTACGACCTGTCTTCCCAGATGTAGTAGTAGGCACGGCCACTGATCGAGCCAAGTTGGAGCTTGGCGCGAAGACCTGGATCCGGAATCGACTGAACAATCACCCCAATGTTCGAAGCGACAAGATACGGAGGGCCTTTTGGCTCGCCGTTGTGAGACGAATGCTTTTGGCAAACCTTCACTGTTGCGCGAAACCGCGTGCCGATGGGGTATTCCTCGCGGAGTGCGCGCGGAAACTCAACTCGCACATCCGCAGGAAAGTGAGAGATGGGGCGAACACGCGGTCGCGTAACGCCATCATCGCAGCACGTTTCCAACATTATGTCCTCATGGACATTACCTTCGATTAAAGGGCGCGACTTCACGATGCGCACGGCCACCTCCAAGCCTCACCCGCTGCCCAACGCACAAGCGCAGCCGCCGGCCCGCCATAGCGACGCGCTGAAGCGACGGTTAACTGGGGCGCCTTGTTGGGCACCAGACTACCTCTTCCCAAGTCCCGGCAACCCGCCCTGAAGTGGAAGATTGGTGTGTGGTTTGAAGGCATGATCTTCGGCTGCGTTGAGGTAGCTCTTGGGGCTTCTAGCATATTTGTCTGGCCGCGGGTCGTCTTCGATGTTTTTCATGAGACGATTATTGGCCGCTTCTAATTTAGCGTTGTCCTCTAACAGTTTTGCGTTGTCGGAGGCGATCTCACGGCTGCTGGCCTTCAGGGCGGCGTTTCGTGCGCGAAGCTTTGAATTGCTCTTTTTGCCTTTGAGAAGCCTCTCAAAAACAGGTGCCTCGATTTCCACATGCCAAATCAGCTTGCGACCGACTTTCCTCTGGCAGATAGCGTAGTACTTTGCTTTTGAAAGATACGCTAACCCTTTAGGAAGCGCGACATCGCCAGTCGTGAATTGATCGCGCAAATACGTTTTCAACTTAGACTTCATTACTTCTCTCCCCTTGATGCCCAACGTGGTGTTGTGCCGCGGGCCAGTGTGGTGGCCAATATGGCACGCCGCTCGCGGCTCGTCGGCACCAGCACAGGGTTAGAGAGGACACGACATCGGCCTCTCATTTCCGCTGTGACAGCTTGCGCAGGGCGGACCAGTCTCCAAGGTATGCGCTTAGGTCTCGCGTACCAAGGACAATCGTTCCCTCGACGAGCTGGCGCTTGTGAGCGCGCATGAGGCCGCGACCATCAAGACATTTGCCATCCTTCGTGACCCAAGGATAGAAGTGGTACTTCTTCAGTTTCCCATGAGTGTTGGATAGGCGTCGCAGCAGTTCGTGCGGTGGTATGACCAAAAAACGTGGCTTCATCGTGCGCTCGTGGGAAATCAAAACCACAACCCACAGATCCGCTTTGGACTTTGCCAACTTCTCGTGGTCAAGTGTGAGCCATCCCGCGGCAACAATGCGTTTGTCGAAATCGCTCTTTGCTTCAAAGGGCTTGTAGTCACGAGACAGTTTCACTTGTAGCGCGAGGGCTTGCTGCCCGCGAATGCCGGTGACAAGCAAGTCGACGCCCGTATCTCTAGCTGGCACCCATATGTCCAGGCCAGGAAAGGTCTTCTCAATGAACTCTCCAACAATGAATTCCCCGGCATGGACAGTAAAAAGCGGGCGCACTGTGAGTCTAACGATCCCCGGTTTTGTAATGCGTGTGACCAAGCTTGCGTCTCTTAGCACCCGTTAACACGGGCGCCTACGGACACATGGCCAACGATATCACAAGGCGGCGGCCGTCGGAGTTGACTGCGTTTGCCCGGCTACCATCAGGCCAAGGGGAGCCTGAGGCGCGCAACGTAGGTTTCGGGTGAGGCGGTGCAGCTATTCGTGCTTCAAACCGAGCGCGCGGCTGAATGATGGTCTTGGGCGCTAGAGGTTCATTCCAGTTCGTTCGGCTGTGCGACGTGAGCGAACAATCCGCCTTGATTGGCGAACATGTCGACCTGATCGATCTTGACCGCTCTGACGATGGGCGCGCGTTGCCTCGATGCGTAGGCGTCCGCGTCGGCCCTTGTCGTGAACGTCCGGCATAGGCAGTGCTGCGCCGGGTGCGGCGTGCCGTCGTCCATCGTGAACGGCTGGCGCGTCATGTAGCGGTGCGACGCGTAATACTCGCTCGTGAGCGTGTCTCGGTTCAGTCTGGCGCGTTCCTCGCTGCCAGGTGGATGCTTGGACGCGGCGAATGTGCGACGCAATACCTCGATGGTCATGTCGCCGCCTTGGCGCCGTCGCGCTCCAGAGCCTCGCCGGTGTCCACGAACAGTTTGCCCAGGTACTCGCAGCAGTCGCCGCCGTCGATAGATTGATCCGTGCCGAAGCCCATGCCTTCAAGCTCTTCATGGATTGATTCGAGTAGGGCGCGGCAGTTGCCGGAATCCTGCGCTGCTCCGGCAGCCAGCTCCAGGGGCTTTCCGGCGGTGTCCTTGAGTCCGGCAGCCGTCACAATCTGCTGAATCCAGGGAGCATCGTGCGCGACGGTGTGCAAGCCAACGATTGCGGGCTCTAGCTCTACCGTGTCGGACTGTGGAACTTCGGTAATTTCGTCGTCGTCGGCGCCCTGGGTGTCGTAATCGAGCACGATCATGGACAGGCCTGCGATATTCGATGATGCGCCTTGCACCAGCCCGCCCTCGCAGCCGATGACAATGATGGGCGTGGCGGCGGGCATGTTGATCTGCTCGCACATGGTGTCTATTTCCGGGCGGCTAAGGGGTTGTAGAGTGCCGTCATCGGTGGCGATGGTGTAGTGGTCATGGCGCGAGGCCACAATCCCATTGCTCTGCCAGTAGCGCAGGGCGGCGAGGATGGTGGCGGTCTGGCGTTTGTCGAATCTTGTGTTCACGATTTGCTCCTGGTTAGGCGATGATTTCGCCTTGCGCGACGACTTTCTGGATTTCGCGCTCTATCAGCTTTAGATGCTTGCCGATGAGCCCGATCTGAATTGCGACGATCTCCGCGCGATGCGGATTGATCTTTTTCAAGGCGACGACTTCGTTGTCCTTGAACCCGCTGGTGACAAGTTTCACGATTTGCTCGATCTTGGCCTCGAACGCGGTCAGGGCCTTGGCCTCCTCGGCGGTTGCCTTCTTCTGCTCTTCCCAAAATCCGCCCTGGCTGGCAGCGGCAATCAGGGCGTCCGCGGCGGCGCGCAGCTTGGCG
>Ga0209726_10002704_pt1 | contig 25752 bp, 29 predicted proteins | sample Subgrocontami54m_FD_187453 | JGI IMG/M metagenome (GOLD analysis project Ga0209726, IMG submission 187453) | Subsurface groundwater microbial communities from S. Glens Falls, New York, USA - GMW46 contaminated, 5.4 m (SPAdes) (version 3) | ecosystem: Environmental > Aquatic > Deep subsurface >... | reverse complement strand
AACACTCTCAACGGCGGCAACAACCTGAATTGGTTCTCTAGCAGCGGCGGAGGCAGCGCAAGCCTCGTGGACAACCCAACTAACCTTAATAACGCGATTCATCAAATAGAAAACGCGATGTTTATGCTGCAGCCGGTTTTCATTTCTCTTGGGGAAATGGGGGTTATCGCTCCGATCGCAGCGCCGATGCCGCTTCGAGCTATGGGTTCATCCGTTTTGCCCAAACATGTGGATCGGGCGTTCTTTAAGGGTGCCACCGTTTCTTTAATTTTGCCCGAACTGTTTGATTTAGGTCTTTTGAAGGGGGTGACAGGAAGCACAATATTGCCGGAGCCGATCGAATTCAAAGGAATAGAACTGACGATGGTGACTCCATCTGCCTTTGACCAGAGTCTTCTACAAGGATTGACGGGAAGCGTGATTTTACCGGAGCAGGTTGGCTTTGAGGGAATGAACTCAAGCGCCACACTGCCAAAGCTCTCTAAAGTCTCATTCGAGGGGATTCAATCAACAATCGTCACTTCGCGCCCCTTTGATCGCGATATTTTCCTCGGAGCTGCCTCAAACATTGTTTTCCCCGAGCCTATCGGCTTTGAGGGCGCCAAGCCCGCAGCGATTGTTCCATCTCCACTCGATCAAAATACTTTCCAGGGAATGAATACAAACGCCATCCTACCCGAACCAGTTGTGTTTAAAAATAATTTAGCGGCGAGCGCGCAACTACCGGCACCGCTTGTTATTCCGCCTCAACGGACATATGAGGACCTCTTTGTCGGCATTAGCATGACCACGATGTTTACCGTGAAGGGGGGACCGAAACCATTCGATGAGATCCGGGTGGAAATCATGATGCCGTTGGAGGTATACGAGAATGGGAAGGCGCCGGCAACCGAGGCGCCAGAAAGTTTATCCGGCGATCAGAATATCAGTAAACGGGAAACCACCGCGTCAAGATATCCCGGTAAGTCCTCGCCTTAACCGGATTATTTTTTCTCAAGTATTCCAAACTTAATCGACTTCAATACTTTTTTGTCCTGCAAAAGCTGTACTTCGTACTGTCCTACCGGGAACATTTTTCCTTCCGGCATGGCCAGCGCCACGCCTCCGGCGCCTTGTTTCCTGGGAATCGAGAAAGGGTAGTCTAGGATGGGGATGCTCTCGGTGATATAGGTCCATTTGGCGGTGATGGGGCTTTGGCTTTGTGCGTTTTTCCACTCGAACCAGCAGTACACCTTGGCGGTGTCGGCAGAAAAGTTTTTGGAAGTGTCCAGTGGGCGGTATTTCTCATCGATGCCGCGCGCCATTTTCATATCGGTGATCTGAATGTCACCATCCGCCGCGAAGGCCAAAGCGGATGCAAGCATCAAAAAGACAGAAAATAAAATAAAGGACTTTTTCATATTAGTAGCGCATTATATCAAAACCCCGCCCGTAATGAAATATGAACTTGTTTTTGGTTTTCGTCCGTGGATTTGTCTCCTATCGGCCATCCCAAATCCAGTTGCATTGAAAAAGTGCTGCCCATGTTGACCCGCAAACCAAAACCCGTTCCCAAGAGAAACCTGTCTTTGACGTCTGTGGTGTTTTGCCTTTCGCGGAAATAAGTATTGGCGCCGTCCAAGAAACCCACAAACCGTACCACGTCCCGCCACTTGGATCTGTTGCAGGGAATCTCCCAGTCTTTTGGCAGAAAAGGAACAGGGATGCTGAGCTCGGTCGACCAATTGTATCCGTAATCGCCGTTTGAGTCCGACTCAGGATATCCGCGCACGGAGTACGCGCCGCCTGCCCGGTATTGTTCAAGCGATGTGAGCGTGTCCCGTGTCCATTGCCCGTTTCCACGCAGTAACAGAAAGGTTTCCCACGGTATTTTTTGAATGCGGAAAATACTCCCGGTATAGTACAGAAAGTCTCCGCCGGAGTTGACGCGGCTCGTGTTGACGTCTAGCTTGTCGGAGCTGCCAAAGAAATCCGGGATGCCCCAATGAACGTCCGAAGTAAGAGAGGTCCTGCCGCCCGCGTCTTGCAGTGTCACCCGCGGGCCGGCAACAAAAGCGCGCGTGCGGTCAAAATTGATTTTGAGATCATCCACAGTCGTCTTCGAGTCTTTGATTTCCATTCCGAGATAGCCGTCGATGGAGGCGGTCGGTTTTTTATAAAAATTCTGCGTCACGCCGGGAGTGAGGCTAACAAATTTGCCTTTGACCTCAGCCGATTTTAAATGCCCGATCAACATGGTTTCGACGTAACTGCCGTCGAGACTTAAGGTCGTTCGGGTGGACTCGATCGGCAAGTCATACGAAAAAAAACCTCCGTCGAACGCGCCTTCCTCGGCTAGGGTCACGGAGCCGGCAAACAGGTCTCCTCTCCCTGAAAAATTGTTGTTGTCAAAATGGACGGAATGCCTCGCTCGATGGGTCAATTTTGTGCCGCGGTTACTGAAATCGTAATAGACGTGGATCGGGTATGTTTCCTCCGCCTTCAGGACGAGGTCGGAGGTCGCCGGCGTTTCTCCGGCGATCAAGTACGCTTTCGCGCGGCGGTCGGGCATTCGGTTCAGGAAATAAAGGTTGTTTTCAAGATCGGGATAATAAAAAATCCGGTCTTTTCTTAAGAAGATCGAATCGGAATAAACGCGCTCGCTGAAATAGCGGTTGTTTTCGACCTTGATCTTGCCTATTTTTCCTTCCAAGATCTTGATCGTCGCGGTCTCATTCTCGATTTTTTGAGGAGGGGCGTACGCGCGGCTCGTGAGGAACCCCTTCGCGCGGTAATGGTTCGTGAGGACCTGCGAGGCCTCTTTCAGGCGTTCGAACGAGGATTGAGCGTTCTCGTACGGAGCGATCAGCGCCTCCAGCTCTTTTTGGGGAAAGATCGTGGCGCCCTCCAAATTTATTTTTTTTAAAAAAAAAGTCGGCCCGCCTTCTTGTGGGGGCGCTTCTTCTTTTTGTTCGACGATGATCTCGGGTTTTTTCTCCTCTTTCACGGAGCGGGACGCCCGTTCTTCCCGGAAAGTTTCGGCCTGAGAAACCAGTTGTTTCTTGGCTTCATCGCTGATCTGGGGAGCCGCTTGAAAAGTAGCGAGGGGGGTTGATAAAGTAAGAACTATTGTCCAAATTGCGATTAAAAATGATAATTTTCGCATATTCCTACAGAATTGTATTAGAATGAAGGTGATACGTCAATCACAAAGAAATTCCCAATATGGTCGATTCCAAGAATTAGTGCTAAAATACTCCGGTCGCGAAAAGGACAAGGGAAAGGAGACACCATGTTTTATTTGATCCAAAAAGGCGGGCCGATCATGTGGCCGCTCCTCGTCACCTCCATTATTTCGCTGTCGGTGGTGTTGGAGAGGATTTTATTTGTGATCCGGATTAAAATGAGCCGCCAGCCGAAAACGGTGGAAACACTGCTGATGTATGTCAAGCAGGGAGACCAGGCCGCGGCGATAAGCACCGGAGAAGAAAGCCACGATTTTGTCGCAAAAACTTTGACCTACGGCTTGAAAAACCAAGAGACCTCTTTAACGAGCGCTTTGCTTCAAGCGGCCAATCAGGAACTCACGGCCTTCAGCCAAGGATTGACCGTCCTGGACACGGTCATCACCCTAGCGCCGCTTCTGGGTCTTCTCGCTACGGTCACCGGCATGATCCACGCGTTTGGCCTCCTGGGACATAAGGAACTGGACGCGCCCTCCGTGATCACCGGCGGCATCGCGGAGGCGTTGATCGGCACCGCGTTTGGCCTGGCGATCGCTATCTTGGCCTTGATCCCGTTTAATTATTTAAACGCCTTCATGGAACGGGCCAGGCGCGAGATCGAAGGCGCCTCTACGCATCTCGAACTTCTTTTGAAGGGGAAATAGCCGTGCTGATCCCTTCTCTCAAGTCCCGTCACCGCGCCCGTATCGAAATCATCCCGCTCATCGACATCGTTTTTTTCTTGCTCGCGACTTTCGTGATGGTCTCGCTTTCGATGGTGAAAAATCAGGGGATTGATGTCAATCTCCCGGTGGCCGAGACCGGCGCTCAGCAAGTGAAAGACAACGAATACAGCGCCATCACCGTCACGAATAAAGGGGACATCTATTTCAACAAAGAAAAGATCTCAATGCAGGAGCTGCCCGTGCGTCTCAAGCGCCTCAAGGCGCAAAATCCCGATCCCAAGATCATTTTAAACGGGGATGAACAGGCCTATTTCGGCCGCGCGATCTATGTGCTGGATGAGGCAAGAAAACTGGGGATTAAGAAAATAGCGGTCGAGACGAAACAGCCCTAAAACCACAAGATAAAAATATTGATAAATAGTCGCAAGATGATAAACTCTTTTGGTCCGGATTTTCCACCGATCCATTTCGCCGAAGTAGCTCAGTGGTAGAGCGCTGCCCTGAAAAGGCAGGCGTGGGCAGTTCGATTCTGCCCTTCGGCACCATATTAAAAAACCACCTCTTTTTTTTTGAGGTGGTTTTTTAATATCCGTGAATAGGCAGAATCGAAGGGAGCTTTGCGCCGACCAACGGGAGGAAAAGCGCCTTCTTGGCGCGTCAGCAAAGCGAGTGGCCGACCTGAAGCGAGCTACCGAAGGAGCGAGCGGAAGGCGCCGATTCTGCCCTTCGGCACCATTTTTTAGCGCGGGTCCTACCGCCTCCTAACTTGAGGTGCCAAATTGGCACCTCAAGATTGTAACCTCATTTAACATGAAAGCCGATTTGACGCTTAGGTTTTTCAGGGGCAATCATCAGTTTTCTTATCGCCTCAAATATGGCTTGGATCTCTTTATCATGTTTGCCCGTTTTAATTTCCAATTCGCGCAATTTATCCGCTAGTTCTCCGTGAGCGGAAAGAAATCGCCTTATTTTTACAAACGTTCTCATTATTTCTATATTCATTTGAATCGCTTTTTCGCTATTTAAAACGCTGGATAACATAGCGACGCCAAGATCTGTAAATGCATATGGCAACTGAGGTGAAAATTTAAGGTTTTGAAGGTGGTCACAATTTGTGACCACCTCGTCTTTCTCGGCTTTGTTTAACCGGAACATGAAGTCAGAGGGAAAGCGATCGGAGTTTCTTTTAACCGCTTGATTTAAAGCTTTGGTAGAGACGCCGTAAAGTCTGGCCAAGTCTTGATCTAGCATGACTCTTGTCTGTCTAATGAATAGTATCTTACCGGTGATTTCATACGAGGGCATAAGTTTCTTCATATTTTCTCCTTTAACGGAAAGGTTGATCGTGTCTCTACTTAATAAGACGACAGAGGGGTGGTTTTTCTTGCAAGAAAATAAGCGCTCCGGCTTCGCGTCACCCCCTCGCTAGGTAAACCTATGAATAGATCAAATGATTTTCTTGGCTTCGGGTAGTTGCCGGGCGGCTTGACAAAAATCCAATGCGCGCGGCCAAGATAAGACAAGGAAAACCCCCTACCCCTCTTGACGCCTTTGTTAGAATAGAAGGTAGGGGATTCCCATGGAAGACAGAGACTTGATGGATGCGTATTCACAGGCAGTGATACAAGCGGCTGAGAATGTGAAGGCCTCGGTCGTGAAGATAGAAGTAGCCGGGCAGACGCGGTTGGGGCCGAAGCCGCAAGGCGCGTCGGGGTCGGGGTTTATCTTTACCGAGGACGGCTTTGTGCTCACGAATAGCCATGTTGTGCATGGCATGGATCATATCCGTGTCATGTTATTGGACGGGCGCTCGTATGAGGCACAAATCATAGGCGATGATCCGGACACGGATACAGCCGTCGTGCGTATTTCAGCGCCGAAGCTTGCGCCTGCTGTGTTGGGTGATTCAAGTCTTTTGCGTCCCGGGCAGCTTGTTGTGGCGGTAGGCAATCCATTTGGCTTTCACTACACCGTGACCGCGGGTGTGGTGAGCGCTTTGGGGCGTTCGCTTCGCGCCTCCACAGGGCGGCTCATGGACAATGTGATACAAACCGACGCGGCTTTAAATCCCGGCAATTCCGGCGGGCCGCTGACGGATTCTCGAGGCCGTGTCGTCGGCATCAATACGGCCATTATCGCCGGCGCGCAGGGGATCAGCTTCGCCATCGCCATCAATACCGTGAAGCGCGTGGCCGGTCTTCTCATCAAAGAAGGCAAAGTGCGCCGCGGTTATCTCGGCATCGCGGGCCAGGATATTCCTTTGCTCAGGCCCGTCGTGCGCTTCAATAACCTCGCCCAGGAAAAGGGTCTGTTCGTGGTTTCGGTAGAGCCGGACAGCGCCGCCGAAAAAGCGGGTGTTTTGGCAGGGGACGTTCTGATCGAATTTTGCGGCCAAAAAGTCGAAGGCGTCGACGACCTGCACAAACTGCTCACCGAAGCCCAGATCGGCGTTGCTACGCCGCTCGTTCTTCTGCGCAATCATCTCAAGATGAAGCTCTTTGTCCTGCCCGAGGAATCCGGCATTAAGGCTTAAGTTTTATGCCAATGGACCAGACCCCGTCCTAATTAAAAAGCTTGTCAGCCGCGACTGATTCCCATTAGAATACCGTCGAAGGTTAACCTATGACTAAAAAAATCCAAATCGCGCTTGTTTTAATTTTCCTCACCGCTAATTCCTCTAGCGCTCTTTTCGCCCGCCAGGCAGCCCGGCAATACGCCGTTGATTATCTCAATGAAGGGGTATTGTCTCCCGACGAATCACAATTGGCCGATTATCTTAGGGAGCGTTCGGCAATCTTTAAAAGTATGCCCACGAGCAAATCGCCTTATATATTGAGGCAGAAGCTTAAAATTTTGAACAAAAAGATCGCTTATCTTGAAAATGAGATCACGCGAAATCGTCAACGCGGTCTAAGCACTGAAAATCCTCCCTCGGTTACCCCGGTACCCAGCCCGCCCAAACCGAAAAAAGAGGAGCCGATCATTTTAGTGCGTCCTCCAACGCCACCGCCAATTCTTGTGGCCCCCGCTAAGATGCCTCCTCCTCCGGTTCTTCCGGCGGAAACGCCGGCACTTGTCGCAGAAACCAAAGTTCAAAAATCGACGGCAAAAATGGGGGCGGATTGGGTGGCCATGTCACCCGAAGAGAAAGAGATGTATGTTTTCTCGGCGACGGGCGCTTTGGTCAGGCATGATGTCGTTCTAATGGAGTCCTCTTATGTTTACATCCAAGTCCTCAATGAAACGCTTGAAAAAAACCCTTCGTTGAAAGACCAGTATTTAGATGATCTTTTGATATCGAGTATCTACGAGCACGAGCGGCACACGAGAACCGCCATCGATAAGATCAAGATCCGGCGCTGACCCTACCGGACCCTAGCTCATTTTTGACCCCCGTTTTTGGATGGTATTTCCCCGATAGAGAATCAAGTATTTACCCTGATTTCGTAATATTCACAACTCATCTAGGATGTCTCTATGAGAATTAAGAAGGTTGTTGGGCTCAAAGATCAAAACAAGGAGTTGCCATGAGAAATATATTATTGGTTCTGTTGGTGCTTTTACTGGTAGGGGCGTTTCCAGCCTGGCCTTACAGCATGCATTGGGGATATGCGCCGAGCGGCCTTATCTCAGTACTTCTTATCGTTTTAGTTGTACTCGCCGTAACCGGACGCTTGTAATTACAAAACCTGTTCCATGAATAAAAAAAGGAGAGAGGTATGAAAAGACGTGCGGGAATTCTGATGATTGCGGCGTCCGTTCTTATACTCGTGCAGGGTTGCAGTAACCAAACGCAGGGTGATCTGAAAGAACTCGGAAACGACGTAAAAAGAGACGTGAATGACACGGCAAGAAAGATCGACAACAAGGTGCAAGATGCGGTGGATTGACGGAGGTGGCCCCATGAAGAAAGTTATCAGAGGTATTATTTTTGCCGCGTGCGTTTTTACAATCGTCGGATGGGGTTCGACCTATAGCGAGAGTAATAATATGCGTGATAAAGGAGATAAACACGCCGAAGAGAAACACCAAAAAGATAACGAGGACATTAAACGAACGCAGGGCGACGAGAACGCGGGGAAAACATTTTAAATCGGAAGCAGCCCGGATGAATAAGGTATTTCCCTTGAAAAGATTCATCTGAGTGGTATTATTTCTTCTAGAGCGGAGAAATTATAATCTGGAAAAAATGGAAGTGGCGTTTATGGAATTTTATTATCAGGATAGTCGCGGCGGCCGAGGGATTTCCTGACCCGATACTGCTTTTATCCAGTCTGAGGCGTTTTGCCCAGCCTTCCGAATTGACCGTTCCCAAAGAACTTCTTCGCGCCGGCGCGATCATGCAGGCCAGAGGCCTGATCAACAGCCAGGCCATTCAACATAATATGGATTGGGTATGGCCGTATTGGGTCGAGCGTCAGTTTGACCCCGACGATGAATCATTTCTTCCCCGCGCGTTTAATTTGGCGCATTTAAATCTCACGCACAGAAACTGGACTGCCGTCGGCGTTCCGGACTCTACCGAGTTATCCATCATAGACCCGCGGGGACTTGTGACGCCATTTTTCGACGGATGGTCCCTCGATCAGTGGATCATGACGAAGGAGGGTTTTTATTTGATCCCATCCCGCTTGAAGGGGGTCCGGCAGGAATTTGTCGTCCAGGGAAATCCTCAAGTTCAAACAACGGCCGAGGATATGAACATCGCGCTGCGGTCGCGCGTGGAGTCTTATCCGGAAGACCTAGTGACCGTTTGCCGGATAAAGTTGTCCGCATTCTCTCCCGAGGGAGGGTGGCTCGCGGTTTCGCTCAGACCTTACAATCCCGAAGGCATCAGTTTTATCCACAAGATCTCGTTATTGAAGAACCGCCGCGGATGGAAAGTGAACGGGCACTCCTTTATTTACTTTGACTCAAAACCGAGCAGAACCAATTTTTCCAAGTATTGGGACGGAGACGTTTTTGCCAAGCTCCCTTCGGGGTCCGCCGATGAGGAGGTGGCGTGCGGCGTCGGCATGGCGACGGCCGTCGCCCTTTTTGAGCTCGAGCCGAACAAAACACGGGAAGTGACGGTTTCCGTGCCGCTCAAAAAAGATTTTGACGGCGAACCCGCCCCACGCCTCGAATTCCTCCCGACTAAAAAATGGGATGAAAATTTAAACGGCCTATGCCGGCTGGATATCCCCAATAAGCAATTTCAATTTCTTTATGAGGCCGCGCTCCGGTCCCTCATTTTGCATTCGCCGCTCGACGTTTATCCGGGACCTTATACCTACAAGCGCTTTTGGTTCCGTGACGCCGCTTTTATCCTTCATGCCATGCTGTCCGTGGGTATGGTGGATCGAGCCGAGAAAATAATCGACCGGTTTCCGTTGCGCCAAACACCCGGGGGCTATTTTCTGTCGCAGGACGGAGAATGGGATTCCAACGGAGAGGCCCTGTGGATCATGCGCCGTTTCTGTGAACTCACCGGAAAAAAACCGAAACCCATCTGGAAAGTGTCGATTTATAAGGCGGCATCCTGGATACAGGCAAAAAGGATCAGCAAAAAAGAAAGCCCTTATTTCGGCCTGCTTCCCATCGGTTTCAGCGCCGAACATCTCGGGCCCAACGATTATTATTACTGGGACGATTTTTGGGGCGTCGCCGGCTTCCGGGCAAGCGCCTATCTTGCCCGGCAATTCGGGGACAGTGAGCTCGTCGATGAATTTTCAAACGAAGCTTCGGAATTTTTGTCGTGCATTGAAAAAAGTCTCGGGGCCACGCACGGCCAGACCGGCGGTCTATTCATGCCGGCCTCGCCTCATCGACGAATGGACGCGGGAGCGATCGGCTCGATCGCCGCGGGGTACCCTCTGCAACTTTTTGCTTCTAACGATACGAGGCTTGTCAATACGACCGAGTTTCTGTTTAAAGAATGTTTCTTCCAGGGAGGGTTTTATCAGGAAATCAGCCATTCGGGGATCAATCCTTACTTGACGCTGCATCTTGCCCAGGTTTTTTTGCGCGCCGGAGACCCCCGCTATTTTGATTTAATGAATACCATCGGATCTTTAGCGACGACCACAGGCCAATGGCCCGAAGCGATCCACCCGAGGACAAAAGGCGGATGCATGGGGGATGGACAGCATGTATGGGCCGCGGCCGAGTGGGTTTTAATGATCCGCAATTGTTTTGTGCGGGAAGAAGAAATAGAGGAAAAGCTCATTTTATGTTCCGGGATCCACGACTCATGGATCCCCGAGGGTGCGGACATTTCATTCGGGCCCACGCTCACAAGCTTCGGTCCCGTTAAAATTCAAATAAAGACCCAAAACCAAAAGACCAAGATCCTGTGGTCCGGCGACTGGCACGGCGGTAAAGAACCGTTGATCGAGATCCGCCTGCCGAATTTCGCTCAGGTCCAAGCAAAGCGGGGACAAAATACCGTGGAGATTTCACGATGAATATTCTAATGGTGACGAACACCTATCTGCCGATCGTGGGGGGGCTTGAGCTTTCTATCGAGTCCTTTACGACGGAATACCGTAAACGAGGCCATCGCGTCAAGATCGTCGCTCCGGAATTTGATAATAGCCCGGCGAAAGAATCGGACGTCATTCGCGTACCCGCCCTTAAAAATTTTAATGGATCGAAATACTCCATAAAACTTCCGGTACCTGTTTTTTTCTCAGAGACCTTGAAGGGTTTCAAACCCGACGTGATTCATACGCATCACCCGTTTCTCATGGGAGACACCGCTGTTCGGCTGGCCTACGCGAACAATGTCCCTCTGATTTTTACGCATCATTCACTCTACGAAGAAAACATTCATTGCATGCCGTGGGCGGAGGAAGCACTCAAAAAATTTATCATCGGGCTTTCAATAGGTTATGCCAATTTTTGTGACACGGTCATCGCGCCAAGTGAAAGTGTCTCCGAAATGATCATCACGCGAGGCGTAAAAACGGCCGTCGTCGTGATTCCCACCGGCCTTCATTTGAATCAGTTTACGGGGACCAGTAAAAATTTCAAAGAAGAAACCAACATCCCCGAAAAGGATTTTGTGATCGGTTATGTCGGGAGACTGGCTGAGGAAAAAAATCTTCCGTTTCTGATGCGGGCGGTCACTTCTTTTTTAAAGAAAGAAAAAAACGCCCTATTTTTAGTGGTGGGAAGCGGACCCATGGAAGAGGCCATTTCGCTCCATTTCAATGAGCTGAAATTGGAAAATCAGCTGCGCTTTGCCGGAGAAATGAAGGGGAAGAAATTGATCGAGGCCTATCAGGCGATCGATGTGTTCGCGTTTGCCTCGCAGAGCGAAACGCAGGGCATGGTGCTCAACGAGGCCATGGCCGCGGGAACGCCGGTGGTGGCCGTCGACGCCCCGGGCGTCCGGGACATCGTAGTAGATAAAATAAACGGCAGGTTGGTGACCAACGAAAATGAAGAAGAGTTTTCACAGGCTTTAAGCTGGGTCTTCGACCGGTCGCCCTCCGAGAAAAAAAAATTGATCGACGGAGCCAAAGAAACCGCAAAAAAATATTCCGTGGAAATCAGCGCCACTAAAGCGCTCGAAGTTTACGAAAGTTTGAAAGCGAAAGAAACCGCCAGGCGGAAATTGAAGAAAGAAGAACCGTTTCCATTTCTCCAGCACATGAACACGGAATGGGGCCTCTTTTGTAACTTGGCTAAGGCGACGATGGCCGCTTTCCGATGATCGTCACGATAGAAGCGTTTTTACGAAAGCTTTTGCGCGTGTTTAGTCCCGAGGAATGGATGGCCCGCCTTTTAAATCTTTCCAAAACAAAGGACGCCTCCGCGGCGTCGGGCCTGGTCATGATTCAAATTGACGGGTTGGGATTTACTCAAGCAAACCGCGCGATACAAAAAGGCAATATGCCGTTTTTGGCGCGGCTGCTGAAGAAAGAAGGCTATGGGATTCGCCGCCATTATACGGGCCTTCCTTCCAATACGCCGGCGGTGCAAGGCGCTCTTTTTTATGGATTCAAAGCGTGTGTTCCCGCATTTAGTTTCAAGGACAGCCAAAGCGGAAAAGTTTTTAACATGTTTAGCCCGGAATCCGCCGCCGCGGTAGAGGACCGTCTAAAAGAGAAGGGCGAGCCTCTTTTAAAAGAGGGGAGCGCCTACGGCAATATTTTTACAGGCGGAGCGAAGGAGGCTCATTTTTGCGCTTCTTCGATAGGATGGGGAGGATTGCTTAAAGCGGCCAATCCGTTTGGGATCCCGCTTGGCATCCTGCTGAATTTTCATATTTTTATCCGCGCTTTATTTCTGATCTTAGTGGAGTTTACCCTGGCCCTCTTCGATTCCGTCCGCGGAATACTGTCAGGCAAGGGCCTCCTGGGTGAAATAAGTTTTATTCCTCTTCGAGTGGCGATTTGCGTTTTGCTTAGAGAGGTTATCACCACGGGAGCAAGAATCGACGCGGCTCGAGGACTGCCGGTCATTCATCTAAACCTGGCAGGTTATGATGAACAAGCCCATCATCGCGGACCCACGTCCGCTTTCTCCCACTGGTCCTTGAGAGGGATTGACAGCGCGATCGCCAGGGTTTGGAAAGCGGCACAAAGATCCGAACACCGCCATTATGATATTTTTATTTATTCGGACCACGGACAGGAAGATACCGTCAGTTATCATGACGAATATGGCCGGTCTGTCCAGGACGCGGTCAATCAAGTTTTAGAAGAAAAAATCTCATCCCGCAAATGGCAAACGGAGTTTAACCAGGGCACTCCCTATTGGCGCGCCCATTTACTCCGGAACAGGCCGAGGAAAAAATATGAAACCGGAGAAGCCGAAAGTAAAGATGCCTCTCTACGCGCTGTCATCGCCGCCATGGGGAATGTGGGCCATATTTATCCGCCCGAAACGTTTTCAAGCGAGGAAAAAGAAAAAATCGCTTTACAATTAATTGCTTTAGCCAAGATCCCGATTGTGATGTCCTCAAACGGACCGGATAAGGCGTTGGCGTGGAACGCGCAGGGAAAATTTATTCTTCCGGAGGAAGCGAAAAACGTCATAGAAACCGACCACCCATTTTTTAATGAAGTGGTACGCGATTTGGTCGAGTTATGCCATCATCCGGATTCGGGGGAATTGATAATCTTTGGCTGGAGAAAAGGGCCCAAATCCCTTACTTTTCATAGAGAGCAAGGAAGTCATGCGGGGCCGGGGCCTGAAGAAACGAGCGGTTTTGCTTTGTTGCCCATGGGCGCGCTGCCGCGATCCTTCAAAGAAACAGTTTGCACGCAAGATCTTCGTGACGCCGCTTTTCGCGCTTTGGGAAGCGGGAATAAGAACGCCGCCGCCATGCCGGAAAGCGCTGTTTCCATCCCAGGCCCCCCTGTTTTACGAATTATGACTTATAACGTTCACAGTTGCATGGGCCGTGACGGAAAAATTTCGCCCAGCAGGATAGCCGGGATCATCGCCAGACATGATCCGGATATTATCGCTTTGCAGGAGCTTAATACGAACGAACAAGCCCATCAAGCCCAAATCATCGCGCAAAAATTGTGTATGTCCTTTCATTTTCATCCTTGTCTTTCGGTTAAAAAGGGTCAGCGTGGCAACGCTATTTTTAGCAAGTTTCCTATGCGGCTTGTCCGGAATGGGAGTTTGCCTAAACTTTCCCGAACGCCTTTCTTAGAGCCGCGCGCGGCGTTATGGGTGGAGATTGATAGGCATGGACTCAAGGTGCAAGTTTTCAATACCCACTTAAGTCTTTCCTCGATTGAAGGTCTTTTGCAAATGAAGGCCCTCTGCGGGCCGGAGTGGATCGGAAGCCCCACTTGCCAAGGTCCGGTTGTGTTCTGCGGAGATTTGAATGCCTTGTCTAATTCAAAGATTTGCAAACGCCTCGGGCAAGTCCTTAAAAATACCCATTTTGAATTAAACGGCCAGCGTCCTTTAAAGACGCTTCCAAGTTTTTATCCACTCGGTCTTGTTGATCATATTTTTGTGGGGCCCGGGCTTAAAACGATCAAAACGGAGGTGCCTAAAACAGAGCTGGAAAAAATGTCGTCCGATCATCTGCCGCTCATCGTCGAGGTTCAAGTCGAATAGGTTTTCCCTGATGGAAAGTTCAGGTGTTGCCCTGATAGGGGCAGGACCGTGTTTGGTCTATGATTAAGATACAAAGAACTTGAAAAAGGAGGTAACTGTGAATAAAATACTTGGAATTGTGTTTTTGGTGGTGGGAACCTGTGTGTTGGCTTATGGATTTAATGCGGCGGATTCTGTTGCGTCGGATTTTTCCAGATTCTTTAATGGAACACCCACCAATAGGTCGATCATGTTGCTCATCGTGGGAGGTGTTTTGGCGGTTTTGGGAATTTCGTCCTTAACTAAAAAACAGCAGGGTTAACCCGGTCAAATCAACAGTCAACTTGAGGAGAAAGTATCATGAGAAAATTCCTATTAAATCGTAACCTTGTTCTGACCTTGGCGTTGTGGACGATGCTTATCAGCATTCCTCCTTCCAGCGCTTTTGCAATGCCGAGCGCTTCCGTCTCGGCATTTGACATCGTTTCTTTAAGGCAGACCCAGATGAATAAAATCATGTCTGAGTTGTCTCGGCCCGAAGCGAGAGCACACTTGATGCTGATGGGCATCAGTCAAAATGAACTAAAAGAAAAGCTGACCCAACTGGACGATGCACAGCTGGCCGGCGTAGCGAAGAAGGCGGACGCGGTGAAGGTCGCGGGAGACGCGGGATTAGGCATTATCATCACGCTTTTGGTGATTGCGATATTGGCCATCATCTTCGTCAGGTTGGCTAATAACAAGAAAATAGTTGCTTAAGTAGTAGGTAATGGGCAAGTTGAGCAGGATGATATTTTTTTTATCATCCTGCTCAATTTTTTTGGTCGGCTGCGCGACTTCGTATACTTATCGCGTGAATCCTCCTTCGGCACTCGAAACCCACGAATCTTTTTATCTTGAAAATGTCCCTTCTGTAGCGCAAGAGACTTATCAATGCGGTCCGGCAGCGCTTGAATCCGTGATCCGTTATTGGGGAGGAAGCGCGGATGCGGGTTCCATCGGCAAAACACTTTACAGATCAAGGACAGGCGGAGTTTTTAATTTTAGCCTCGCGCAGTACATGAAAACGATCGATTTTTGGAGTGAGATTCACGAGGAACTGGGCCAAGCGGATCTGAAACGGTGGCTACGCAAAAGGGTTCCCCCGATCGTGATGCTTGACTCAGGCACTTTATGGGTCCGTACCTATCATTTTATCGTGCTCAAAGGTTTTGATGATCGGTTGAGGATTTTTTACGCGAATACCGGCGTGCTTGAGACGCAAGCTATCGATTACGGAGAATTCGATCGGCGATGGAAAAAAGCGGACCACTGGAGTCTGATTGTTTCTCCGCCGGAAAAAGTGAATTGGGAATTGGACGAAGCGCAGTCTATCGAGATTGCCCTAATTTTTGAAAAAAATGGAAACCTGAGCCAAGCGGAACGATGGGTTGAATCTGCCTTGAGCAAAAATCCTGAAAGTCTCACGACAAAATTTAATCTTGCCAATATCTATAGTAAATCAAACCGGTCTGAGCAGGCTAAAATCATTTACCAAGAACTTTTGAATAAAAATCCGAGCCGCTCGGAAATAAGCAACAATCTCGCTTGGATTTATTATGAAGAAGGCCGTTACGACGACGCGTTAAAAGTAATCGTGACGGCTTTTAAAAATGGCGCTCAAAAAAATTACGACATTTTGGATACACTGGGAATGATTGACTGCAAATTGGGCCGTGCCGAAGAAGCGCAGCAGGCTTTTTCGGAAGCCAGGAGCAAAATTCCGACCGAAGACGCCCAAGCGCTTAAGCTCATACAAGATCATATAAATGCCTGCAAACAGGAAATCGCGCAATGAGGTCATGCTGGGTAGTATTTCCCTGATAGAGAGTTCAGGTGTTCCCCTGATACCGGAAGGACCGTTTTCGGCGTATGGTATGAGTATACGCAAACTGAAGTATAGGAGAGAAAAATCATGAAGAGATTCGTTGCAGGAATTATTTTTGTCGCGTGTGTCGCGACATTGGTTGGTTGCGAGACGATGAAGGGCGCCGGAAGAGACATCCAGGGCGGCGGACAAAATATCCAAAAAGCGGCCAGTTGATCAAAACTTCCGATAGGTATCTCTAGGCATATTCATGAATGAGGCGTAGAATAAAACGATGAAACGCAATGTGTTAAAGAAACTAGACAAGCCGATACGTGTGTCCAAGCCTTCAATCATCCGGCGCAAGCGCGTCGAAGAGGCTCTCCGGGCGTCTGAAATTCGGTACCGTCGGCTCTTTGAATCAGCGCAGGACGGTATTTTAATTCTCAATGCGGGGTCGGGCCGCATCACCGATGTGAATCCGTTCTTAGTGAAGCTATTAGGAATCACTCAAAACAAGCTTTTGGGCAAGAAGCTTTGGGAAATCGGTTTATTTCACGATGTAGAAAAGTCGAAAGGCGCATTCAGAGAATTGCAACGGAACGGCTATATCCGGTATGAAGATTTGCCGCTTGAGACGAAGGACGGACGCTACATTGATGTGGAGTTTGTGAGCAACGTCTACTTGGCCAATGGCATTAAAGTGATCCAATGCAACATCCGTGACATTACTGAGCGTAAACACCTAGAAGTGGAAAAAGCTATTTTGGAAACTATCGAAGAGGAACAGCGGCGGATCGGACAGGATCTGCATGATGGCTTGTGCCAACAGTTGGCGGGCATCGCGCTCATCTCAAAGGCTTTGGCGCGGAAGTTGTCTACTAAGGCACCTGACGAATCGGCTGAGGCCTTCGAAATTGCCGAGTTGATCAGCCAGGCTATTGAACAAACACGCGACCTGGCCAGAGGACTCTCGCCGGTGGAAATCGAGGTACCTGGTCTTGCGGCCGCATTGGAAAAATTTGCCATCACGACTGCGCGGCTTTACAAGATATCCTGTATATTTGTTCATAAGGAAAGTATAAAGCTTAAACACGAGTATTCGCCGATACTGGCCACCCATCTTTACCGGATCGTCCAGGAGGCGGTGAATAACGCCATTCAGCATGGGAAGGCCAAGCGGGTGGTGATTACGCTTGCCGTTACCAAAGACATCGGGCTGTTGACAATTCAGGACAATGGAATTGGCTTTCAGGCTAAAGATGAGGACGCGCCGGGTCTAGGTTTGCGCAGTATGCGCTATCGTGGCCGGATGATCGGCGCGCGGTTTACGGTCGGCCGAGACACGGGCGGGGGAACGATTGTGGCGTGTTCATTTCCATATTCTGACGAACGGGAGTCTCCAAAAAATGAAAAAAGTTAAAAAAAATTCTCCGGCAAGAAACAAGAAGGTGAGGATTTTGCTCGTCGATGACCATCCGATCATGCGTCGCGGGTTGGCCGAATTGATCAATCTGGAGAAAGACCTTGTGGTTTGCGGAGAGGCCGATAGTATCCAAACGGCTTTGGAACTCATCAAGCGTCATGAGCCTCATGTGGCGCTGGTGGATCTTTCACTGAAAAACGAAAGCGGCCTTGAACTGATCAAGGATATTAAAGCGCGCTTCCCGGAGGTTTTGATACTGGTGCTGTCTATGCACGATGAGTTATTTTATGCCGAACGTGTGCTTCGAGCCGGAGCCAAAGGTTATGTCATGAAGCAGCAAGCGACAGATCTAGTTCTAGTGGCGATCCGCCGCATTCTCGGCGGCGAAGTTTACTTAAGTGATTTCATGTCATCGAAGGTCCTTCGAAACTTCACGGGTAAAAAAACCGAGAAAGCCGGCTCTTCCGTCGACCAACTGAGCGACCGGGAATTGGAAGTATTCCGGTTAATCGGAACGGGTCTTGGGACGCGCCAGATCGCTGAAAGGCTTTCTCGCAGCGTGAAAACAGTGGAAACCTATCGTGAGCATATCAAGCTGAAACTGGATCTGAAGGATTCGTCTGAACTTGTTCAGAACGCAATCCAATGGTCGCAAAGTAATTCCTAGTAGTACAATCCCCTCCATAACCCGGTAGTATTCCCCCTATAACAAATCAAGAGTTCGCCCTGATTTCGCTTTGAAAGCCGTTGTCCTATCATATCGATATGGAACTTATTCACTTGGTGGACGGTTTACGGCGCGATCATGCGGTGTTATGCGGGGAGCTAGCCGTGTTAAAGAAGGCAGAAGGCGACGATAGCCCCCCTTCGTGGCAGACCCTTCGGGACGTTTGCGCGCGGCTATCCCTAGGGTTGCGCGAGCACATCCGGCATGAAGAACGGATGACGATCGAGCCATCGAGCGACCATTACAGCGATTACCGATATCTGCAAGTCATCACAGGCCTCATTGCTTTGGAAAACCGCCCGCTCCTCTTAAACAATCGGTATCATTTGTTGACAGGATTTCTCCACGGGCTTCATCGCCATATGGATGAGCAGGAGGCGGAGTTTTTTAGAGAGGGGAATGATGGGCGCATTATTGGTTAATGGCATCAGCTTAGTGATGATGCTTCTGTATTTGGTAATCGGAAAAAAATAACTAATAAATAGTTAGGAGGAGAAATATGAAAAACTTAAGGTTTTTTTTCGCGGTGTTTATCATGATAGAACTTACATTTTCCTGGGCGCTTCCCAAGGTGAGCGGCCAAGAAGACCAGAACAAAGAAATTTTAAAGCAGGCGGTGGTGGGGGCCGGCGTAGGCGCGGTGGCTTCCGGAGCTTCGGGAGGAAGTGCCGGGAAAGGTGCGCTGATCGGCGCGGGGACCAACGTGATCGGAAATGCGTTGGTTAATACGCTGACAAGCTCTCCAAATCCACAGCCTCAGGTGCAGTATGCTCAACAAACGCCTGAACGCGGATATGCCGTCACTAATGACGCGTCCAGAAATGGCGGATGCGGCAGAAGCCGATAACACTCAGTTTACGAATTGAACAAATAAGACGATGATGAGTAATCCTAAAAAAAGGAGTAAAATATGAATAATCTGGAAAGTCTGTTGGTGTTTCTGTTTATCGGTCTCGTCGCCGGATGGCTGGCGGGAGTATTGGTGAAGGGACGTGGTTTTGGAATTCTCGGTGATATTGTTATCGGGATCATCGGCGCTGAGTTGGGTGGGTGGATTTTCGGCAGGCTTGGATTATCGGCCTATGGATTTGTCGGTGCTGTCATCACGGCATTCGTAGGGGCGGTCGTATTATTAGCCATCATTAAATTGGTCGTCAACGTCGGCTCTACCAGAACAATGTCCGTTGTTTTACTTTTGCTGGCTTCTTGTTGGCCCGCTCACGCGACGACGACAGTGACGGTGGATGACAATGACAATGTTACCGTGAATCAGCCAAATAGAGTGGTTCAACCCATTGTCACAGAGACGGTTGTGTTACAACAAACGCCGGTGGTTATCACCAGAGAAGCGATCGCAGGCGCTTTTGAAGGAAGGATCGTGGAGGTCAATTACTCGCGAAACCAGATCACCATCCAAGACGCCAATAGCACCGATAGGCAAGTGTCGGTGAGACCGGAGGTGATTAATAGTTACCGAGTGGGTGATTACGTTCAGATTCGTCCGACGGCGGATTTGACGATCATTACCATCGAAGAGAACCCGAAGGATTTTGAAGGCGAAATCATCAGGGTCGATATGTCCAAGAATCAGATCGTCGTCCAAGACACCAATGGCAGAGAAAGAAGGGTGCAGATGAAGCAAGGAATGATCAGCACTTACAAAGTCGATGATTATATCCGCGTTCATCTGATGGCGGATCTCAAAGAAGCCAAAACGATCGAAACAGTCAGAGACATGGGAAGACTCGATGGATACATCGTGAGAGTCGATTCTCAGGGAAGCCGGATGGTCATTCGTGACACTCATAATAATGAGAGAACCGTGCTCGTGAGACAGGGAATGATCACGAACTATCGAGTCGGCAATCAAGTCCGGGTTTATCAATTGGCGGATCATGAAGACGTCCAGTTGGTCAGAGTCATTCGGTAAATAGGCAGGTTGGTTTTAAATCAAGCGTCAGACGACCTCGCAGTTTTTCACCGACTGTTATTTCCGGCTGCCGCTTGGTTTAAACCAAAAAAAGAGGCATTCATGACCCCAACCAAAGCAAAACCATTTGTTCTGTCAGCGCTTCCTTACGAACAAAATGCTTTAGCGCCTTATATTTCCGCAGAAACGATCAAGTTTCACTACCACAAGCATCATCGGGCTTATTTGGATAAACTCAACGAGCTTGTCTCGGGAACTGAATTTGAGGCGCTTGAGCTTGAAGAGGTGATCGTCAAGACCGCCGGGCATGTCGACAAAACGGGTATTTTTAACAACGCGGCCCAAGTCTGGAATCACGACTTTTATTGGAATAGCCTGTCGCCTAAGGGAGGCGGCAAACCCACAGGGGATTTAGGCCGGAAAATTGAAGCTGATTTTGGCAGTTATGAAAACTTTCTTAAGGAATTCGCCGAAGCGGGTATGACCGATTTTGGCAGCGGCTGGGCATGGCTCGTGGAAGACCACGGGGCGCTTAAAATCACCAAAACATCCAATGCCGAGAATCCATTGTCTCAAGGGCAGGGAAAAGCGCTTTTAGCTCTCGATGTTTGGGAACATGCCTATTATTTGGATTATCAGAACCGGCGAAACGATTACTTGAAGACGATTCTGGACAAATTGATCAATTGGCATTTTGCTCAAGATGAATTTGGCCGCCCGTAACCGGACTCCTCACCCGCTCATTTTTTGACCCCCCAAACCTGGTCTATCATGTATACTATGAGGGTAAGACTATAGCAGGAGGTTACTATGTCCGTAGCGTTGTGTCTCATAGCTCTAGCGGTGGGTTACAAAGTGTTTGTAGATGCCTTGAAAGAGAAAAAAGACCTCAAGTTTTTAGGCCAGGCAATAGGGATCTTTGTCATGGTGGCGGCGCTTTTGTCCTCGGTATGTGCGGTGATGAAATGCGCTTACAAATCAGGTTGTCCGATGATGTCAAAATATTCATGTCCGATGGTCAAAATGAATAGTCCCGCAAGTTCCCAAGCCGCCAATAGCCAATAATCAGTCGAATGGGTTTGAAAACAAGAAAAATCAAAGTTCGCGATCTTACAATCGGCGGCGGCGCGCCCATATCCGTTCAGAGCATGTGCGCGACGCGTACGCAGGCCATTGATGCGACGCTCGAGCAGATCCGCGCGTTGGAGGCGAAAGGTGCCGACCTGATCCGTATCGCGGTGGACAATGTGAAGGACGTCGCCGCGCTGGCCGAGATCCGTCGGTCTACGAAGGCGCGGCTCGTGGTAGATTTGCAGGAAAACTTTCCGCTGGCCGAGCAGGTCGCATCCTATGTGGACAAGATCCGCTACAACCCGGGGCATCTGCATCACCTCGAGAAACAGCGCCCGATCGAAGAGAAAGTCGCGTGGTTGGTCTCGATCGCGAAACATCACGGCCTAGCACTCCGGGTGGGTGTCAATTGCGGCTCGGTCGCACCCGATTTTTTGAAGCGTTTTAATGGAGATCATGTTCAGGCGATCGTCGAGAGCGCGGTATGGCATTGTGAATTGCTGGACAAGCTTCATTTTACGAACTATGTCGTGAGTTTGAAAGACTCGGACCCGCAGAAAGTCGTGCGGTGCAACAAAGAATTTGCCCAAAGGCGTCCCGATGTGCCGATTCATCTGGGTGTGACGGAAGCGGGGCTTTTGCCGGACGGTGTCATCAAGACGCGGATCGCGTTTGAACAGCTCATTCCACTGGGCATCGGGGATACGGTGCGCGTTTCTTTGACGGTTGCCAATGCGGACAAGCACGAGGAGATCGTCTGGGGGCGGCAGATCCTGCAGGACATAAAGGATGGGAAGTTTATCTCGGTCCCTGATTTCGGGAGAGGACTCAATATCATTTCGTGCCCCTCCTGTTCGCGCGTGGAAAACGCGGATTTTGTGAAACTGGCGATGGAAGTGAAGAACATGACGGCCTATGCGAAGGAACACCGGCTCACGATCGCCGTGATGGGCTGTCGGGTGAACGGGCCGGGGGAGACGGACGACGCGGATTTAGGGCTCTGGTGCGGCCCCAGCACCGTCACCGTGAAGCGCAAGTCAGAACCCATCGGTTCTTTCCGCTATCATGAGGTTTTGCCGGTACTTAAGAATACATTGGATGAATTGATCGAATCTGTTAAAATATAGGTGGAAGTACAGGCGGGAGGCCTGACCGATGAAAACTGAGTTGTTGAACAAACCCAATTTACTTGAATCCCTCAAAAAAGCCGGGGAAGCTACTTTAGACAGCCCTTTTTTAAGAAGGGCGAGGTTCAGCACTCCGGATGACTGGATCGTGCTGACTTGGATCGTGTTCATGCATATCGGCGCGCTCGCCAGTTTTTTTACTTTCAGCTGGAAAGCGTTGGCGGTCTGCCTATTCCTTTATTGGTTCACCGGCGGCATCGGCATTTGCCTCGGGTATCACCGTTATTTTACCCATCGCAGTTTCACGACGCCAAAGCCCGTCCAATATTTTTTAGCCATTGTAGGGTGTCTGGCCGGTGAGGCGGGACCGATCGCATGGGTGGCGGCTCACCGTTATCATCACACTTATTCTGACACCGAGAACGATCCGCACAGTCCGCTAAAAAGTTTCATGTGGGCGCACATGACATGGCTTTTTGGCCGCGAAAAAAATCTCGCAAAATTTGACGAATATAAAAAATACGCTCCTGATATGGCCAACGACCGTGTCCTGGTCTTTCTTGACCGCTATCACATGCTGCCGGCCGTTCTTTTAACGGTGATCCTTTATATCCTGGGAGGGTGGTCTTTTGTGGTGTGGGGCATCTTTGTGCGCTCGGTGATCGTTTATCACAGCACCTGGTTTGTGAATTCCGCGTCCCATGTCTGGGGCTACCGTTCCTTTAAGACGACGGATCAGTCCAAAAATAACTGGTGGGTCGCACTCTTGAGTTTCGGCGAGGGCTGGCACAACAACCATCACGCGTTCCAACGCTCCGCGCGTCACGGCATGCGCTGGTGGGAAATCGATCTCACCTATCGCACGATCCAGCTTTTGTGGGTTTTGGGTCTGGCGGAACAGATCCAAGTCCCGGTGAGAAACGCCTCGGTGGGGTTCACGGCGCCGGTCAAGGAATTTTGATAAATTTATTGAACTGATTTCTACGGATTTTGTGTTAAAATAACTCCCACGCAAGTTTTCGAGGGAGTTTTTTTAATGTCTGAACTGTCCAAAACGGGGGGACTCATGAAGAATAAAATCTTAAGCGCATTTCTTGGAATGTCTTTGGTTGCGGTTAGTTTTTTGATGGCGCCGTCTTTCGCGGGGTCCAATCCCGAGCTTGACGGAAGGATTTGGGAAGCCAAACAAGTCATGCAGGAGATCATGGCCGCTCCCGATCAGAGTATTCCGGAAGAACTGCTGGCCAAATGTAAGGCCATCGCGATCTACCCGAGCGTTTTGAAAGGCGGATTTATTTTTAGCGCCAGATTCGGCAAAGGCGTGGTTTTGAAGCGTGATGAGAGCACCGGGAAATGGGGACCTGTGGCATTTTCAACGATCGGCGGCGGCGGGTGGGGGCTTCAAATTGGCGGCTCGGCTACGGATTTGATTCTTGTGATTATGAATGAAAGGGGAATGAATGGTCTCTTGTCGAACAACTTTACGTTGGGCGCCGGTGCCGACGTGGCGGCGGGGCCCGTGGGTAGGGCTTCGGCAGCAAGCACGGACCTGACCTTACGCGCCGGGATCTTTTCTTATTCCCGCACCCGCGGTCTTTTTGCCGGCATCGCGCTCGACGGCGCCGTGCTGACTCAGGACAACAATTCCAACACGGCTTATTATGGAAAGTATGTCACCTCAAGAGACATTTTGCTGGGCAATGCGGTGACGATCCAGTCATCCTCTCAAGTCCTCGTCGATACGCTGACCGAGTATTCCCTGCTTTGGGGCAAAAGGATTGAAGGAAAGAAGAAATAAATTTTTGAATAAGTTTTTGCTGGTGTAGCTCCCTCCGGACCTACGGCCCGTTCTCCGAAGCTATCGCTTCGTAGAAGCGGAGCTAGGGCCGGAGGCAGTTGGTAGTGTTCTATACTTATGTATTAAGAAGTAGAATAGATAAGAAGCTGTATATTGGACATTCATCTGACGTGAATAAACGTTTGATTGAACATAACTTTGGTAAAGTTCAATCAACGAAATATCGTCGTCCTTTTGATCTTTTATATTTTAAAGAATTTATGACTCAGAGCGAAGCTCGATGGCAAGAACGTCAGTGGAAATCGGCTTGGGGCCATAAACAATTAAATAAGATATTGCAGATTTCGCTGGTGTAGCTCAGTTGGTAGAGCAGCTGTTTCGTAAACAGCAGGTCGTCAGTTCAATTCTGACCACCAGCTTATATATGGAATAAGAGGAGAGAAAATGGGTGGGAATACCTTAAAAATCACGGATGCCAATTTTGATTCCGAGGTGAGTAAATCCAATGTGCCTGTGCTGGTCGATTTCTGGGCGGAGTGGTGCGGTCCCTGCCGTCTCATGAGCCCGATCCTTGACGAGATCGCGCCGGGCTATCAAGGCCGCCTGAAGATAGGCAAGCTCAACGTGGATGAAAATCAGGATGCGCCGATCAAATTTGGCGTTATGAACATTCCGACGATGATCCTGTTTAAGAACGGCAAGGAATCCGAGCGCATCGTGGGCGCCATGAGCAAGGCCGATCTTCAGAAGAAACTGGACCGGGTGCTTTCGGGTTGAATCTCGCCGTCTTTTGTTCGGGCTTCGGATCCAATTTTCAGGCCATCATTGATTCGGTTCGTCAAAAGAAACTGCGCGCTAGAGTTTCGCTGATGGTCTGCGACAATCCTAAGGCCACCGCTCTCCGGCGCGCACACAAACACGACATCCCTGTTTTCTTATTCAATCCGAATCTTTTTAAAAACCGCGCGGGCTACGAAAAGCTCATCGTCCGGATTCTAAAAAATCAGAAAGTGGATTTGGTCGTCCTGGCCGGCTTCATGCGGATCCTGACGTCTTATTTTATCCGTGCCTACCGGGACCGGATCTTAAATATTCACCCGTCGCTTCTGCCGAGATTCAAAGGCGCCCACGCGATCCGCGACGCGTTTAAGGCGGGGGAGAAACAGACAGGCGTCACGGTCCATGGGGTCACGAAAGAAGTGGACGCTGGCCCAATCGTCCTCCAAAAAAAGGTCAAGATTTCCAAGCGCGACACCTTAAAATCCCTCGAATCCAAAATCCACCGCGTCGAACACGAGATTTATCCTCTCGCCATCCGGCGCTACCTAAAAATTTTAGAGAGGAAATGATGTCAAAAGCGGTCATTAAGGAAATCAAGGCGCGGGAAATCTTGGATTCGAGAGGCAATCCGACCGTCGAGGTGGATTGTCTTTTGTCCGACGGGTCGTCGGGAAGGGCCGCGGTGCCGAGCGGCGCGTCCACGGGCGAGCACGAGGCAGTCGAGCTTCGGGACGGCGACAAGAAAAGGTATCTGGGCAAAGGTGTTTTAAAAGCGGTCAGGAACGCGAACATGATTCTTGCCAAGGAAATGAAAGGCGCCGACCCTTTTAACCAGAAAAAAATAGACGACAAACTTTGCAAGATCGACGGCACGGAAAATAAAAAGGCCATGGGCGCGAACGCGATCCTCGGTGTTTCTTTGAGCGTCGCGAAGGCGGCTGCGGATTCGAAGGGTGTGCCTTTATATGTCTATCTCGGCGGTTCGAAGGCGAATCTTTTGCCTGTGCCGATGATGAATATTTTAAACGGCGGGCTTCACGCGGACAATAATGTGGATCTTCAGGAATTCATGATCATGCCCTTTCCCGCCACAAGTCGCGGCGGGGCC
>Ga0209726_10002702_pt1 | contig 25759 bp, 24 predicted proteins | sample Subgrocontami54m_FD_187453 | JGI IMG/M metagenome (GOLD analysis project Ga0209726, IMG submission 187453) | Subsurface groundwater microbial communities from S. Glens Falls, New York, USA - GMW46 contaminated, 5.4 m (SPAdes) (version 3) | ecosystem: Environmental > Aquatic > Deep subsurface >... | reverse complement strand
ACTGAAAAATATTTTGTATAAGACAATAGGGGAGAGCGATTATAAAAATGCGCCACCAATTTTACAAAAAACTATGAAAAGTCTTATTGCTGTAGATCTGACAAAAATATTGGACAAAATTTCCGTACCTACTTTAATTTTATGGGGAGCTGAAGATAGAATAACTCCATTATCCGACGGAAAACTTATGAATAGAATGATTGCGGGCTCCAAGTTTTGTGTTATTAAATCGGCAAAACATTCACCCCAATTTACAAATGCTAAAGAAACAGCGGAAAAAATATTGGAGTTTATAAAAATATGAGCATATTTAATTCTCTGGGGTCAAATTACGATTTTAAATTTGTTCTAAAATCTTTATTCGCAAATAATAATTCTTCCCATTATCAAAAACTAAAAGAATTTTTGGAAAATAAATATGAAGGAAAGGCAATTCTTGTCTACAAAGGAAGGGAAGCATTAACACTTTTACTAAATGTTCTCAATCTCCCTAAAGAAAGCGTTGTTGCAATAAACGGATTTACATGTTTTGCTGTTTATAAAGCAATTGAAACTGCCGGTTATGAAATTGAATGTTTGGATTTGGAAAAAACAAATTCGGATCTTAATTTTACACCGTATGAATTAGAAAAAAAATTGAAAGAAAATAAAAACATAAAAGCTGTAGTTATACAAAATACATTGGGTTATCCAACCGATATAGAAAAAATCCTACAAATTTGCAAAGACAAAAATATTATTTTGATAGAAGATTTGGCTCATTGTATCGGAACAAAATACCTGCCCGCAAATGCTACGCATAAAGCGTTGCAGGCGGGCAAAAATGGAAAAGAGGCGGGAACAGTCGGAGATTTTGTCACTCTTTCATTTAGCCAGGATAAAGTAGTAGATGCGGTTTCAGGAGGAGCATTGGTAATCAGAAATAAAAAATACAACAATTTAAAAATACAACAACCTGCCTCTCCGCAAGGCGGGTTCAAAAATGTTAATAATTATCAACAGCTAAAAGACCATTTATATCCCTTGCTAACTTACAAAATAAGATTTTTGTATGACTTGAGAATAGGAAAACTTTCTCATTTTATTCTCAGAAAATTAAACCTATTATCCAAACCAATGCAAGGGAATTTATATGAAATTTATTCTCTTCCAAATTGGTATTGCGGTCTTGTTTATTCCGCGTTTAATGTTTTACAAAAAGACTTAAATTACCGAAGAAAAATAGCTGAAATTTATAAAAATAATTTGGATAAGAAAATATTATTTGATGCCATCACGGAAAAAGTTTCTCTTTCATCCAATCTTCGCTTTCCGATATTTATTGAGAATAGAAAAGATTTAATAAGATTTCTAAAGAGGAAAAAAATATATGTTTCCGACATTTGGTATGACAGCGTTTCCCCCGATTGTCCTAATGCGCAAATGATATCTCATCAAATTCTTAATCTTCCAACTCATAAAAATATTTCAACAAAACAAGCTGAATTTTTATCTAACCAAATAAATAAATGGCTGAAATCACAGTAAGAAATATAGAAAATAAAAAGACTTGGGAAGATTTTATTTCTTCCCATTATGAAGCAAATTTTCTCCAGTCATGGAATTGGGGAGAATTTCATAAGGCGCTGAATCATAAAATCGGCAGAACAGGTTTTTATAAAAACGAAAAACTAATAGGAATAATGCTTTCAATTGTTGAAAATGCAAAACGCGGAAAATATTTAATAGTTCCCGCAGGACCTCTTATCGATTGGAATGATAAAAATATTGTAAAAGTATTTGTTGAAGAAATTAAAATAATTGCAAAGGAAAATAATTGTGTTTTTGTTAGGGTAAGACCTCAATTGAAATCAGACGAATCTTCAAAGAAGATTTTTAAAGACTTAGGATTTATAAAAGCGCCAATGCATTTACATGCAGAGTTAACTTCGCAACTTGATATTACAAAAAGAGAGGAAGAGTTATTAACGCAGATGAGAAAAACAACAAGATACGAAGTGAAAAAAGCGATGAAAGAAAATATAAAAATAACTGTATCAAGTGATGAAAAAAATATAAAAAAATTCCATGATGTGCAAATTGAAACCTCCATTAGGCAAAAATTTGTCCCATTTTCTTATAAATTTTTATTTGAACAGTTTAGGGTATTTGCTGCAAACGGTAATGCCCTTTTATATAAAGCAGAATTTGAAAATAAATTATTAGCCCAAGCGTTTGTAATTTTTTATGGGCAGGAAGCTGTCTATCATTATGGAGGAAGTACTGATGAAGGGAGAAAATATCCAGGAGCATATTTAATTCAATGGGAAGCGATAAAAGAAGCAAAAAAACGCGGGATGATAAGATATAATTTTTGGGGGGTCGCGCCGGAAAATAAACCTAATCATAGATTTTTTGGTCTTTCGCTTTTCAAAAGAGGATTTGGAGGAATTGACGTAGAATATCTTCATGCGCAGGATTTAGTAATCAATAAACCAAAATATTTGCTAAACTACGTTATCGAAACCCTCCGCAACCGCTTCCGAAACCTCTAAATTAAAATGGTTTTTAGGGACATCATCCCTTTTTGTTATAGCTCTAACGATTCCATATCGTTGTCCTATTGACGATCCGGTACAAAAATGATTTACTAGATTCAGAAGATATGGCGTTACGAAAAATAATATTTGCCACTAACGAAATCTATCATGCATATAATCGTGGCGTTGAAAAAAGACCCATATTTTTAAATAGACGAGACTATGCAAGATTTATTGATGTAATAAATTACTATCGTTTTGCAAACTGCCCTATAAAATTTTCGTATTTTAAATTACTTGCACGTGAAGAAAGAGAAAATATCCTTAAAAAATTAGAGGAAGAATCAAAACGACTGGTGGATATTTTTGCCTTCTGCCTTATGCCAAACCACTTTCATTTTTTACTTAAACAATTAACCGATAAGGGGATTTCTAAATTTATGGCTAAAATAACAAGCGCCTTCAGCCATTATTTTAACATTAGCCACGATAGATCTGGTCATCTTTTCCAAGGAAATTTCGGCGCAAAAAGAATTGAAGATGACGAACAATACATGCATGTATCCCGATATATTCACCTTAATCCCGTTATATCTTATTTAATAGAAATAAAGAATCTCGCATCCTACGAATACTCGTCATATCCTGAATATATAGGTAAATCCTCAGGATTCACAAACATAAAAGAAGTACTTTCATATTTTAAAAATCCAGGGGGCTACAAAAAATTTGTTGAAGATCAGGTTGACTATATTAGAAAGCTAGCAGACATCGAACATCTTACCTTGGAATAGTGCGAGAATGACTTTTTTTACCGTTTCGTTATATTCATTCCGATCCCGTATCGTTATCTTTATATTTATCGAATTATACAACATGACCCTTTACAAAAACAAATAAACAAAAGAATAGTTAATTTACCTCTGGAAATTTAGGTGATTTTTTGATAAGATAGTATTTATGGCAAAAGTAAATAAGGCTTCAAACCAACCAACTTCTGATTATTCTGCGAAACATATCCAGGTCTTAGAAGGACTGGAACCAGTAAGAAAACGCCCGGGAATGTATATCGGCTCGACAGATATCACTGGTCTTCATGAAACGCTTCGGGAAATTTTGGATAACGCTGTTGATGAGGCATTGGCGGGATTTGCCAAAAATATCTGGATTACATTAAATACCGATGGCAGCGCAACCGTAGTTGATGATGGACGAGGAATACCGGTTGAAGTAATGCCTCAATACAAAAAATCAGCTCTTGAAATAGTAATGACCAAACTGCACGCCGGAGGCAAATTCGGAGGCAGCGCCTATAAAATTTCAGGAGGTCTTCATGGAGTCGGATCATCTGTTGTAAACGCGCTTTCGCAGTGGATGTGGGTTGAGATAAAGCGGCAGGGCAAAATTTATAGACAGGATTATGAAAGGGGAATTCCTAAGACTAAAGTTGTAGAAGTTAAAAAGTCAACATCTCCCATAGCGGAGTCTATTTTAAATACCGGAACTACTGTAACATTTCTGCCCGACAAAAAAATCTTTCCGTCAACTGATTTTGATTTTGAAATAATCAAAAAAGCAATAAGGGAAAGAGCCTATCTTGTGCCAAATCTTTATTTCCATTTTTATGACAGAAGGGGGGTCATAGAAAAAGAAGTAAATTATTATTTTGAGGGAGGAATTAGTTCTCTTGTTGATAAGTTAAACGAAAACAAAGGGCCTCTTCACAAAACAATATTTATAAAGCATCAGCAAGGTGATGTTGAAGTAGAAGTTGCTCTTCAGTACAACAATGGCTATGCGGAAAATACAGAAAGCTATGTCAACGTAATAAATACTGTAAATGGAGGAACCCATCTGACGGGATTTAGAATGGCATTGACTCGAGCAATAAATGACTACGGCAAAAAAATAGGAAGTTTCAAAAACGAAGAAGATTCAATAACCGGAGATGATACGAGAGAGGGTCTCACTGCGGTTGTTTTTGTTAAAATGCCGCAGGATAGAATACAATTTGAAGGCCAAACAAAAGGAAAACTGGGAAATGCCGAAATCCAACCTGTTGTACAAACAATTGTTAAAGAAGGACTGACAACTTATTTTGAAGAAAATCCAAGTGAGGCAAGAAAGATTTTAGAAAAAGTTTACTTGGCTGCAAAAGCCCGTCTTGCCGCAAAAGCCGCAAAAGAAGCAATACTTCGGAAAGGCGCTTTGGAGGGATCAACTCTTCCCGGAAAATTAGCCGATTGCCAGGAAAAAAATCCAGAAATATCAGAACTCTATATTGTCGAAGGAGACTCCGCAGGAGGATCTGCAAAGCAGGGAAGAGACAGAAAATTTCAGGCAATTCTCCCGATTGGCGGAAAAATACTAAATACTGAAAGAGCCCGTCTTGACAAGATTATCGAACATGAGGAATTGAAAAATTTGATAATTGCTCTTGGAATGGGAATAGGGGAGAGTATTAAATTTGAGAAATTAAGATATCATAGAATTATTATCATGACAGATGCGGACGTTGATGGGGAACACATTGAGACATTAATTCTGACATTTTTTTATAGACATCTTCCGGACATTATCAAAAATGGATTTTTATATATTGCTCAACCCCCTCTTTACAAAATTCAAAACGGAAAGGACATAAGGTATGCTTATGCCGATGATGAAAAAGATACGATATTAAAAAGCTTAAATGGCCTTCAAAAAAAAGTTTCTATTAATATTCAGCGCTATAAAGGTTTGGGAGAAATGAATCCCGAACAGCTCTGGGAAACTACCATGAATCCTGCAAATAGAATTTTGAAACAGGTTCAAATCGTAGACGCGGAAGAAGCGGACGCGGTTTTTACAATGCTCATGGGCGACGAAGTTCCGCCAAGAAAATACTTTATACAATCAAATGCGAAGACGGCCAATTTGGACGTCTAAAATTTTAAGGGGGTGAATAAGATATGGATATAAAAAAATTATCAGTTGGGAAAAATGCGCCGGAAGAAGTGAATGTTTTCGTAGAAATTCCGCAGGGAGTTTCTGTAAAGTATGAATTGGACAAAGAATCGGGATTAATTTTTGTGGACAGATTTTTGTATACAGAAATGAATTATCCATTTAATTACGGTTTTGTTCCGGGAACTTTGGCTCAGGATGGAGATCCAGTGGATGTTTTGGTTTTGTCCAGTAAACCAGTTGTTCCTGGAATTGTTATTCCATCCAGACCAATTGGAATGCTTGAAATGGAAGATGAAGCAGGGATAGATAACAAAGTCGTAGCGGTTCCGCTTCCTAAAGTTGATCCAAAATTCAAAGATTATAATGACGTTTCGGATATTCCGGCAAAAACAAAAGACGAGATAAAATATTTTTTCGAGAATTACAAAAAGAGTGAGCCGGGAAAATGGGTAAAGATCAAAGATTGGAAAGACAAAAAATCAGCAACTGAAGAGATTAGAAAAGCCTTGAAATAAATTGACCTAATTAACCTAATTGACCTAATTTCTAAGTTGGGGCTTGGGATTTATTTAGGTTAATTAGGAATTAGAATAATTAGAAATTTTAAAGATATGGATATTGGAAAACTTAAACAAACAGAAATAGCAGGAGAGATGAAGCGGGCGTATCTTGATTACGCTATGTCTGTTATTGTCTCCCGCGCGCTTCCCGATGTAAAAGACGGATTAAAGCCGGTTCACCGAAGGATTCTTTATGCTGTCCATGAAATGGGTTTGATCCACAGCGCAAAATACGCAAAATCAGCAAAAATAGTTGGAGAAGTAATGGGAAAATACCATCCGCATGGGGATTTACCAATTTATGATGCGCTGGTTCGTCTTGCCCAAAATTTTTCAATGCGTTATCCGTTAATCGATGGTCAGGGAAATTTCGGATCAATGGATGGGGATCCGCCGGCCGCAATGAGATACACGGAAGCCCGTCTTGCCGCAATTACATCCGAGATGCTTTATGACCTTGATAAGGAAACCGTTGATTACATCGACAACTTTGACGGCACAACCAAGGAACCTTTGTATCTGCCGGCAAAACTTCCAAATCTTTTACTAATGGGCTCTGAGGGTATTGCTGTTGGTATGGCTACAAAAATTCCGCCTCATAATTTAGGAGAGCTTATTGATGCAATAATCTTCATGATAGGCAAAACCAAATTTGGAGACACACTTTCATCAAGCGTCACAGTCGAAGAGCTGCTTGAATTTATAAAAGGCCCCGACTTTCCAACATATGGCGCAATCTACGACACAAATGAAATAAAAAATGTTTATACAACGGGACGCGGAAGGATATTGATAAGGGGAAAGGCCGATATTGAAGAAATTGGTCTCGGCAAATCAGCGATCATAATAACCGAGCTTCCATACCAAGTTAACAAAGCGCTTCTTGTCGCCCGCATTGCAGAACTGGCAAAAGACAAAAAAATAGAAGGAATTTCCGATCTTCGCGACGAATCAGACAGACACGGTATGAGGATTGTTGTGGAACTTAAAAGAGATGCGGTACCAAAAAAAGTATTAAATAATCTTTTCAAGCATACAAGTCTTCAGACAATTTTCTCGGCAAATATTGTTGCCTTGGTTAATGGTACGCCTCAAACGCTAAATCTTAAAACAATTCTTGAGGAATATCTTAAACACAGATACAACGTTGTTAAGAGAAGATCCGAATTTGAACTCAAACAAAATAAAGCAAGACTTCATATCCTGGAGGGTCTGAAAATTGCAGTCGATAATATTGACGCTGTCATAAAAACTATTAGAGCATCTAAAGATCAGGATTCTGCAAAAAAGAATTTGATGGAAAAATTTAAACTTACGGATCTTCAGGCAACAGCAATATTGGACATGCAGTTACGCCGCTTAGCTGCATTAGAGCGTCAAAAAATTGAAGATGAATATCAAATGATCAAAGAAACAATAGCGTATTTAGAAAATTTACTTTCCCATCCCATAAAAATTTTAACCGTTGTAAAAAATGAGCTGACTAAACTAAAAGAAAAATATGCCGACCCAAGAAGAACCAGAGTGTTTAAGAGTAAAATCGGAGAATTCTCCGAAGAAGATTTAATTACAAATGAACCAACTGTCATAACTTTGACTGATACGGGTTATATAAAGCGCCAAAGTATGAATAGTTTCAGGACCCAGCACCGCGGAGGAAAAGGAGTAAAGGGAATGACAACAAAAGAGGAAGACGGAATCTTAAACATTAGGTCTGCTCAAACCCATGATAATATTCTTTTTTTCACCAACAAGGGAAAGTCTTACCAATTGCGAGCATTTGAAATAGCAGAGAGCAGCAGAACAAGCAGAGGAACAGCTGTTGTTAATTTGATCAACATTGAGGTAGGCGAAATAGTCGAATCGTTTATAAACTATAGAGCGAAGGAGTCCAAAGACGAACAAGGCTTAAAACAGGGAAAATACGTATTCCTTAGTACAAAAAACGGCACTGTTAAAAAAACTGCGTTAAGTGAATTTGAAAATATCAGAAGATCGGGAATCATAGCGATAAAATTGGATAAGGGAGATGAATTGGCATGGAGTAAGCTAACAAATGGGGATGATGATATTATCCTTACGACTCATGACGGCAAATCCATAAGATTTTCAGAGAAATCAGTCAGATCTCTTGGAAGAAGTACAAAAGGAGTTAGAGGAATAAAACTTCATGACAACGACAGAGTCATAGGAATGGATGTTATCAATAAAAAAGACAAAGCTGACCTTTTGACAATAATGGAAAATGGACTTGGTAAAAAAACTTCCGTTAATGAATTTCGAGGACAAAGCAGGGCAGGACAGGGGGTAAAAGTTGCAAAAGTCACACCCAAGACGGGCAAAGTTGCATTTGCTCAGGTAATTCCCCCTAACTGCACCGAATTAATTATCACATCAAAAAGAGGCCAGGTTGTAAAACTTTCTCTTTCCCAAATTCCAAGACACTCAAGAAATACTCAGGGATTAATCCTCATGAGATTTTCAAATAGCAGCGATCGCGTAACTTCTGCAACCTGTATCGAAGAGTAATTTCATAATGAAGATTGATGGAGCGGACGAGCGAAGCGACGGAGCTCGCCTGCTTGACAGGCGTGGCTAAAACAATGAAAATTGACGGCAAACAGATCGCTAATAATATTGGCGAAGATTTAAAAAGTAAAGTTGAGACACTTAAAAAGAAAAATATAGTTGCGCATCTTGCGATAATTATTGTCGGAGACGACCCTGCTTCTAAATCTTATGTTGAGCAAAAAAAGCTATTTGCGGAAAAAATAGGCGTTAAAACTTCGCTCTATCAATATCCGGATTCCATTTCTGTAAAAGATTTGCATCACTACTTAAATGATTTAAATCATTTAAGTAGTGTTCATGGAATTATTGTTCAACGGCCTTTACCTCCGCAAATTGATTCTCTAGCAATAAATCTTACTATTGATCCCAAAAAAGATGTTGACGGATTTAATCCAAAATCTAAATTCCAAGCCCCCATCGCCTTAGCAGTTCTTCGTATTCTGGAAGACATTTTTCCAAGGAGTATCCTATGCAAAGGATACTCCTTTACTAAGTGTCTAAAGGGAAAAAAGGTAGTTGTTATTGGAAAAGGGGAGACGGGCGGAAAACCAATTATGGAAAGCTTCAGAAAAATGGGAGTCAAACCAACCATCCTGGATAGTAAGACTATAAATAAACAGGCTGTCACCAAAACTGCAGACATAATAATATCCGCAGTTGGCAAAAAAGTTTTGGAACCAGAGATGATTAAAAAGGGAGTAATTTTGATAGGAGTCGGTCTTCATAAGCAGCGCGATGGAAAATTTTATGGGGATTATAGCTCTAAGGAAATAAAAGACATCGCTTCTTTTTATACCCCTACACCCGGAGGAGTCGGCCCAGTAAGTGTGGCCATGTTAATGGAAAATCTAATAAAATCCGCAGAAAATTTATTTTGATTTTTCTCCGACCAGAACTACCATTAAACCGTCAACTAGTATTGCTATATAAGATTTTCCCCCATTATCTGGATCAAGTTTTGGAAGATCGCCTCGCGAAGAAGATCTATTCCAATTTGCTATTGTAGCATTTGTTGCGCTTCTAGCTTCTTTATCTAAACCCACACTAGACTTATCTATAAAAATTTGTGACGTAAGATGCAGTATGAGATTATTAAGAAAAAGCTGCTCTTTCTCTCCAATGAATGACTTTCCCATACCGTTAATCAATAGCTGTCCGGCTCCATCAAGACTACCTCTAAAACTTAGCTTAACAGTTTTTTTAGAACCATTAAGATTGACATTTTCATCAAGTACAAAAATAACATTTCCCTCATTTACATAAATAGCATTTATTCCAAATCTTTTTGCTTTATTAAGGTATTTATCGATATTATTTAGTGAAGTTATATAAAGCAATTCTCTGGAAGTACCCTTTGTTTTCCATTCCGATTGCAACCTACCAAAATCCGTAAGCAATTCATCCTCATCCAAAGTATCTTTTTTACCATCAAACATCAAACCGATCATTTTTTTTACTTCATGATTTTCAATTCTTCCAACTTCTTTAAAGAAGGGCAAATAATTTACATCATCTACGAAGAATGTGGGCTCTTTAATTTCCGGCTCTTGCGTTGTTTCTTGCGGATTTTGTTGGACATTTTTTGGAACATCTTCTTCTTTAGAAGAAGTGACAACCGGGAAAGCTGAAGAATAATTTTTACTATTTTTCGCCACAAATATTTTGACATCCGCTCTTAACCAAATTTTTCCAGGACGTTTGTTCAAAAAAGTTTCGGCAACTCCTTCCGGAAGACTATCAAGGCTACCAACCATCTCATCGATTAAATCGGAAAGAAACGGATTGCTATTTTTTAAAACTACAAGAGTCAGGAACCAAGGGATTGCAGCTTGTTTATCCTTAACCGCAAGATTATGAATGTCTCTTAATTGACCGACAAATTCATCTCTTGGTGCTTTTTTAGATACATTATCAAGAAGCGCACGCAGTAGAGGGCAAATGTTTTCTTGGCACAGAAAAGCTCGGAAAATTAATAGATTCTTCCAGTTTAGAAAATGCATCTTCATAATTTTCTTGAATAACTCGAACAAAATAAGTCATGTCGGACCAGTCCCACTTCCATTTAAGAAGAAAAAGTAATCCTTCCGAATCCTTTCTAACCCACTTCTCTTTATTTAGGTTATTTGGAGAAAGGTTATCCTCAAGAGCTAATATTGTATTGAGAATAACAACGGGAGATTTAAGTTGTGGAAACAACGAAACAACGGTTGAAACTTGCTCTTCTGTCCAGCCCTTTCTTAACCTATCCCAGGTGCGTTTACCTTCATCTATTAAGCTTATTCTAAAGCCATCTTCTTTCTTCCTATATTCAGCGAGTGCCTCAACAAATGGCACATCTCTTGAGACATCTAGGCTTTTTCCCACAAATTTGGCTTGATCTTCGCTTATATCGTAAAAGACCTTAGTGGTAAATAAGCTACTTGACCCATAGAATTGAAGTATATCTTCAAATCTAATATAAGCATCCAAATCATTAGCGTTAAGATTAGCAAGCGCTTTTTCAAGAGCTATCATTTGAGACTCCGTAGTCTTTTTATAATCTTCTGCATTCTTATTTTCGACACAATTGCTTAGTAAAGAACGAGAACCAATAAAATTGTGGGCACCAACACCAAGGGTTAACTTAAATAAAAATTCTCCTACTTCGGAAGAATGCAAAAAATCTGTATCTACCTTAAAACGTTTGAGATCTTCGTTTAGAATAGTTATTGCTCTTTGTGCTTGCTCACCGGGATTTCTTCCAAACATCGACGAATGTGACCTAAGAAATAAACCATGTGTTTTAGTCATCTTGTTTCCCCAATCGTTTGGAACAGCAGATTTGTGCAATGTAAAGTCAATACCTTCGCCTTTAACAATGGATGAAACTGCAGGAATTATTTCCTCTTCACCAAAGGGTATAGGAGCTACTCCAAATTGCAAAACTAGGCGACCCTCACTCGTCTTTTCCAATTCCGCCTGACCTAAATCAGGTATACTACCAAGACGCAAAACCCTTCTTTTGGGGAAACCTATCCCTCTCTCTACCATAGTAGGCGGATTATAGCAAAGGGGTAATTACTCGTCAACGCTATAATTCTCTCAGATAATTCCCAAAGTTTTTCTTCCATTTATGGTTGCTATTTTTATAAGCTGCGAAATGTCTGTAAATCTGCAGCCTGCTGCCAACAACATAAGCTCCTGCCACATATCCCCATCGCAAAAAGGAACCATATAATCGCAAATATTGTCTGTTCCCAAGGCTACTGTTATGCCTGCCGGCACAAGCTCGTCAACGGGAGTCAAAGAATTGTGGAATGGCATAAGGTCTTCTTTTCGTTTGCTATCAATCCAAGCAATCGGACAAGCAATTATCATAATTCCTGCCTTTTTCATTTTTTTATAAACTTTTTCCCTATATTTTTTGGGGTGGGAGGCAATTGATATTCCGTGCACTGCCACAACTTTTCCCTGCATTCCATGCTCAACTGTTTTATCGCATAAAAGCTCCGTCTCCTTGTCTTTTGGAGTATTAAATTGATCAACGTGGACATGAACCATTTTGTTGTATCTTTTGGCGGTTTCTAAAAGTATATCCAAATGCTCCTCTGCCTTCCCAAAGTCTCTCTCATCTCTTCTGGGAAGTCCTCCGATAATGTCAACATAATGCGCTCCGACATCAAACCACTTTCGAGCATCTTTTTGTATAACCCCTTTTAGAGTTTGGGTAATATATTTTATGGTAATTTGGTCTTTATAATGCTCTCTTGCTTTTAATGCTGCTTTTATGGCCCTGTCCTCACATACCGGATCAACATCTATAAAGGAGCCAATGGCTTTAACGCCTTGGCCTATCATCATTTCAATTGCTAAAGAAATTCTTTTGTAGTAAATATCTATTGTTACTCTCTTGACTTTGTCTACCAAGTCCCATTTTTCCTCAAGCGTATGATTGTTGTAAAAGTCCAGGGTTTTGGGATTAATTGTAAACGCCCTATCTATGTGCGCGTGAGCGTTTACCCAACCGCCGTTTTTTTTGATTTCGGAAAGTATTAATTTTTTAAAATTCCAGTTTCCCTTTATCATTCTAAAACTCCTGTCAAACAATGCGCTGCTCCGCCGGACTTAATAAACTCACTTAAGTCGACCTCCAAAGCCTTGTATCCCAAATCCGAAAGTGTTTTTTTAAATTCCAGACTTACACCTTTTTGCACAACCACGCAATGGTCCGTAACAACGCTATTGGCAACAAAATTCTTTGCATCTTTTTGAGTTAGAGGTATAAGATTTGCAATTCTGTTTTTTAAAATTGCCAAAGACTGCCTGGAAAAAGCTTTTTTGTAATAAAAAGCCGTTTTGCTATTAATTGGCAATAATGCAACATCCAAATGGTAAAAATACGGATCAATAAGCTCAAGAGGGACTACTTCAATTCCCAAAAGTTTTTCAAGATGGGGAACTGCCTCTTTTTTTGTCCGGAACCCAGAACCGACAAAAAGAAAGTTCTTAAAAAATATAGATTCGCCGGACCCTTCGAAGTATACATTTTTTGGCAAAAATTCTACACTGTAATTATTTTTTTCGTACCACTTCAAATAGGGAAGCCGTTCATTTTTCCTTTGTCTATAGGCAAAATTGCTAATTATTACCCTATTTTCGTAAACTATTCCCTGATCCGCAGCAAATACCATGTCCGGAAGTCCCTTTTTTTGATCAACAATACCCACAGAAATTCCTAAAGACTTATACAGGCAGACAAGATTTTCCCACTGATTTTTAGCAAGATTGGAATCGGCTGATCCAACCTTCATCCATGGATTAATAGAGTAGGAAATAGAATAATGACTGGGGGAGCACATTAAAACTTTTTTTATTCTTTTTGTTTCCATTTTTTAAGAACGTGATCGCTATGAAGTTTGTCAATAAAATTTTGCGCAACAGAAACAGAGGTAATAAGCGGGACATTACTCGCAATTGCCATTTCTCTTATTGTCTGCCCGTCGGACTTTTGTCCCTTTTCTTTTCCTTCCTCCGGAATATTGACAATAAAATCAAATCTTTTTGCTTCTAAAAGATCCAAAAGGTTAGGGGTCAAATTGGGCTTTGAGATTTTGTGGACAAGAATGGAGGAAATTTTATTTTGTTTAAGAAACTTATGGGTTTTATACGTTGCATAGAGTTTGTAACCGTCTGTATAAAGAGCCTTCGCAGAGGAAAGCAGTTTAATTTTATTTGGTCTTCTTCCAATAGACAAAAGCGCCGTTCTTTCGCTTCTTTGCGCAAGCCTCATTTGCAAAGTGTAAAGCTCTATAAAACCGGCGGAGGCATTATGATTAAAGGTATCTAAAGACATAAAAGTTGCCAACTTCTCCTCAAAAATTGTATTTGGTGTTTCAACGGAAACCGCCTCAACAAAACCTTTATAAAGCCTGACAGTTACTTTTCCCGTTACTTTATCGTTCACTCTATTTATATACGCGTTAAGATCATCCATTAGGGGCTCAAGCCACAGCCCGCCATAACAAAGATATGCCCATTTTGTGTCTACCGTTTGTTTAAACTCATTTTCGTATCGTGTTGAAACAAATTTCTCAAGATTCTTATGCGCCGTAATAATTATCTCGGCAGCCGGAGCTTCGTAAATTCCCCTAACTTTCAACCCGACAACCCTATCTTCTACATGATTGGCAATTCCAATTCCATGGGCTGCTCCTTTTTTGTTAAGTACCTGGATAAGATCGGATAGCTTCATTTGTTTGCCGTTTATAGAAATTGGTATGCCTTTTACAAATTCTATGTCCAGGTATTCGGGTTTTAGTCTTACTTTTTCCGGCAGAGTACACAGAAGAAGTATTTTTTCAAGCGGGGGAATAATGCTCGGGTTTTCTATCTCTCCGCCTTCTCCTGTTACTCCCCACATGTTATCGTCATAGGAATATGGCTTGTCTTTTGTCTGACGAACTTCAATGCCATGTTTTTTAGCATAGATCATTTCCTCATCCCTTCCCATTCCCCATTCTCTAACAGGCGCAATAATTTTGATATCAGGATTAAGCGAAAGCGCTGTTCCTTCTATTCTTACCTGATCATTACCCTTACCCGTACAGCCATGGGCAATGCAATCCGCTCCTTCCTCCATCGCTACCCTAACGGCAAGTTTTGCTAAAAGCGGACGTCCTAAGGGAGTGGAAAGATAGTATCTCCCTTGATACGAAGCATTTGCCTTAATGCCCTTTGCAATGTAATCGCTGGCAAACTCGTCTTTGGCATCTATAACAATTGCTTTTTTTGCTCCGAGCCTTACTGCTTTTTTTCTAATGGCCTGAAGATCATCTGTTTGCTGGCCAATGTCGATAGTCAATGCGATTATTTCTGCTTTGTATTTTTCTTGAATCCACTTGATCATTACAGAGGTGTCTAAGCCTCCGGAGTAGAGAAGTACTACTTTTTTAACCTCGCCCTCTTTGCCTTCGTATGAAGATACTTTTATATATTCTTGTTTTTTGGTCATTATTTTCAAAAAATTGAGGTTGTACTCCTCAAATACTACTCACTTTCTTTAAAAAGGATCAATATTTTATAAAATTGTAGAGTATGCGTTACCACTTGTCAAGGAGCAAATTACATTTGCGAGGAAGACCCTACCAAAATCGTTAGCCAGAGCCGCGCTATGGATAGCAGCATAAGGCGAATGCTAAGATTGGGAGGGTCAAGAGGCATTGTTATTTATTGCCGCTGTGAAAGGACTTGTGAACATCGCGGAGTTGCTTATTTGTAACGTGGGTGTAGATTTGGGTGGTGGCGATATTTTTGTGTCCCAGCATTTCCTGAACAGACCGAAGGTCCGCTCCATTTGTCAGCAAATCTGTAGCAAATGAGTGACGAAGTGTATGGACTGTTGCATCAACCGGTAAGCGGACGAGCCGAACGTATTTTTTAACAATCCTCTCAACACTTCTTGCGGTCAATCTCATTTTCTCTCCGCTATTTTCCTCTAATTTCTTTCCCGAGTATCGGATAAAAAGCGGCGCAAAAACATCTTTTCTTTTTTTAAGATATTCATTAATCCATTTGGCAGCCCGATCGGAAATAAACACGACTCTTGCTCTTCCTCCTTTACCGACAACTCCAAATTCACGCCGGTCTAAATTGATTTGATTATGATTTAATTTAACAAGTTCGGATACCCTAAGCCCGGTTGAAAAAAGAAGTTCAAAAATCGCCCTGTCTCTAATTCCATCTTCTTTTGATGTGTCAATCGATGTAACAAGTCTGTCTATCTGATCTTTGTCCAGGAATTTTAAAGATCGGCTCTCCGTTTTGGGCAAATCAATTTTTGAAGGCTCCAGAGTTTTGTGGTCATTTTTGATTAAAAATCTCAAAAAAGATCGAAGCGCAATAACATAGTAGTTTTGCGTAACGCGCTTAAGAGTCATATTCTTTTTATCAACCCGATTGGCCAAAAAAACCCGGTACTTTCGAACCATTCCTAAATCCAGATCCGAAATGCTTTTTCCAGTCATAACAGTTGTAAACCAAGTGAAAAAAACTTCAAGGTAATGCCGATAATCGCGGATTGTAAGCTTACTGCAGTTCTTCTCAATTTCCAGATATTCTAAAAATTCATCAATTAATCTTGATAAATTAGTGCTCATATTCAATTAGCGTAAACCCAGCGCAGAACTAAAACAGACTAGCCTTTTTATTTTGCGACGTTACAATTTATTATGAAGTTCCTGAGGTTGATTGTCAACTTTTTCTATCTTGAAGACGTATATTAGGTCTAATAATACTCTCTGGAATTTCTTTCCCTCCGGATAAGGCGCGAAATTTTTATGATGTGTGATCCTATAGTAGGGGATTGTGGGGGCAAATTTTGGGCGTTGAGAACTTGAAAAATTCGGGGCCAAAGAGAGAACTCTATGCAATTAATCATTAATAATTCATCATTTGTCATTAAGGTTTTGGCCACTTCTCCATGAAACTGATCCTGAGTGGTGTCGTAAAAGTTATATTGTACGACATAATCGGTTTCTCTCTCCTAGTGCTTATTTTATCAAAATTTTATCTTCCCAAGCATTTGGAGTATTAAACAAAATAGTCTCATGTAAAAATCAAAAACGCTATGCTCTCTCCGGAGCTAAAGAGCTAAGTTATTTAAAACTTATACCCTGCAAAGCCCCCTCCCTCCCTGACTTTTGACCTATCGTTAATTTAGGCCGATAAATCAGTCCAAACTTGCAATTTTAGCTTCATAAACGAATAGTCCGCCAGCTGGCGGAAGTCATTCGTATTTTATTCTTTAGAATCCGTTTGCGATCCACCAACAGACGGAGAAGAACTTGCGACTTACTATCAAAACAAAGACAAAAATAACAGTAAGTAAGGTGCTTGCACCGCATAAGCGCTCTTCCGATGCGAGGACGTAGCCCTCGAGAGGAAGTAAGCTTTATGCAGTGTGAAAATTCCCGTAGAATCTTGTGAAAAGTTATCCACACTTCGCGCTGACGCGCTCAGTGTAAACTTATTGAGCTTGTGCTGAGCTTGCCGAAGTATCCTATAATAATTTGAAATAGCCTATCAAACTATATCACTTCGTCGCTTCGCTCCTCAGTGTAAACTACTTTATCCTGAGCGAGGGCTTCCCCTCTTCCCTGTTCTCAAGGGTTTAAAATTTTAGGATCTGAAGGCAAAGAAGATGAAAATTATAAATACAACAACCGCGACCCAAATATATTCCCACATTACATTCCTAAAAAGCCTTCTTTCCAACCAGACATGAGAAAGTCCTACTACTATATAGAAAAAACCTGTCAGGAAAAGAGCTATGATGGTTGGAATCACCGGCCAGAACCACAATACTAAAGCAATTTCTATTAAACAAATTGTTATACACAATACCCATAGAGATTTCGAAAATAATTTGTTATCCAGTGTATATGTCCAAATGGACTGTAATATCAAAGGAAAAGATAAAATAAAAAGGACGGTCAATGTCACAAAAATATTTAGGTGAAGCGTAAAGAGAACGTTGGATAAGAAAAAGTAAGCCAACAAAGTTGTTACAAACGAAACTGTACGGGCCGAAGAGAGTAAGGCAATCGTTCGGATCGAAGAAACAAGAAAAATATTCTGGCTAAGAAGTAAAGAATACAAACCAATAGCGTAAAGCGAAGTTGTCATTGTTCTTGTTAAGAATCTAGCTGGAATTAAAAAATAAAAAAGACCAAAAGCGAGGCTAAAAAGAAAAGGAAGTATAAATATTTGAAGAGAAAAATTATCTTTTAAATCCTCATTAACCGCCCAAAAAAGAAAAATATCGGTAAGAAAGGAGATTAAAAATGCTATATATACACCGGATTTCCCAAACAAATACTCTGAAAGAAATAGTACTGAAGATAGAAAAATAACGCTAATTATAAATTTTTGACGTTTAGAGATCTCGAGAAGAAAATTATTTTTCCTTAAAAATCTTCGAGTGAGTTTTACTCTCTTAAATCTAATGAAGTTCCAAATTTGAATAAACTTTCTGTACATCATCCAACTCCTCCAACCTATTCAGGAAACTAATTACTTTATCGAATTTCTCCTGATCTAAAATAGGAACAAGGATCGTAGGCTTTCTAATTAAATCAAGATTTGAAATCTCTAGACCTTTCTCCAAAAGCTTTTCTCTTAAACTGGAGAAATCTGTGACAGGGGAGTATATGAAAACCTCTTCACCCTTATCCTCCACATCCTCTGCCCCGCTCTCTGCGCCAATTTCAAAAATTTCATCAAAAGATTTTCCATTTTTTTTTACAACTATTTTTCTCATATGCTTAAACTGATAAGATACTGATCCTTGCTTTCCAAAGTTAGCTCCCTCCTTATTGAAAATGCTTTTTATTTCAGAGGTCGTCCTCTGAGAATTGTCTGTAGCAGCTTCTATAATTACACTTACTCCATATGGCGCAAAGCCCTCATAAACCACCTCCTCCAGCGCTCCTCCCTCTCGCCCTGCTGCCCTTTGAATCGCCCTCTCAATATTGTCCTTAGGCATATTGGAAGCTCTTGCCTCTTCAACAGCAAGCCTCAATCTGAAATTCTGGTCCGGATCGATTACTCCGGCACTACTTCTTACGGCAATAGTTATTGCATTGGAAATCTTTGTAAAGGTTAAGCCTTTTTTAACATCTGCTGTACCTTTTTGTCTTTTAATTTGTGCCCATTTGGAATGTCCGCTCATGAGAATTTATTATACCTTCTCATATTGACTTTTGCAATAAATAGTAGTAAAATTTCAAAATCCGTAGGAATTTATTCTTACTTATTTATAAAGAAAAGAATGCCGCCATCAAAAATTCAAGCCATTCAAACCGCACTAACAGGTGACTGGCAGAACGCGACCTCGATAAACAGAGCACTTCTACGCGATAATCCAAAAGACATTGAAGCGCTTAATCGCCTGGGTTTTGCGTTTACAGTTTTAGGAAGAATAAAAGATGCAAAATCTATGTATAAAAAGGTGCTGGCGATAGATGAACTTAATCCAATTGCTCTTCGAAATATGAAGCGGCTTTCCTCCCTACCGGTATCTAAAAAGTTTAAGACCATATTCCCAATACCAAGTATTAACCGTACTTTTTTAGAAGAAACCGGAAAAACTAAAATAATTGACCTTGTAAACGTTACCCAACCCAAAATCATAGTAAGGCTTCAAACGGGTCAATCTTTAATCATTTCTATAAAACGGTCTAAAATATTCATTTTGGACGATAGTAAACAATATATCGGCGTTATGCCTGATGATATTGGCAAAAGACTTATTAAATTTATCAAAGGAGGAAATAAATACGAAGCGTATATAAAATCCGCTAACAACAATAATGTGGTCGTATTTATTAAAGAAGTAAAAAGGTCTTCCCGGTTTAAAAACCAGCCTTCTTTTCTGCAATCAATTGATAATAGTCTAATGATTGATAAAAATTCAGGGATAAAAATCCAAAACCAAAAAGGCGATAATGACAAAGCTTATCTTTCTGACTCTGAAGAAGAAATCGTCGTCGAAGAATCCTGATATACTACCTTTCCCAGGAGAAGTTTTTTCTTAATATCTTTTATTTCAATTCCTTTATCCAAACTCCTAAGAGATAATAACGACCACAAAAAAGAAATTACCGCTATAAAAATAATTACAAACCAAATAAACATTTTAAAAATGGAGCTTTGAAAGACCGTCTTTGCCAATAGTTATTGTGATATTCGCTAATTCTCTTTTGTCTTTTTTGACAAGCTTAAAACCTAAAAGTTTCCCTAACTTTTCAACGGTATAATTTTTCTTAGAGTAAGAAATTACGGATGTTTCTTCTGGGACATCTGAAGTACCAACTATTATTACATTCGCGCCCATGTTTGTAATAAGCCTTGCCAGTCTATTTCCAAGCCCTGTAACATCTGTTCCATTGATAATTTCAATAGCCATATTCTCTTTCTGTACAGAGGCGTCTTGGAAAAGAGAAGATACTATTTTGTCTACTTCCCCGGCAGACATGTCTGCAGAAACATTTTTTGAGTAGATTAAGTTGGGAGAAACGTTTCTTGAAAACAAAAATAACCTCAAAATATCAATTATTGTTAGGTCTGTTTTTATATCTTTATACCCAAAAAGAGCATCTTTCATCAAGGTAGGTATTTTTTCATTGTCATTAACAATTTGGCTTATCTCGCCATCGATAGGAATCTGAAGAAATTTGTTTATATCTTCTTTTTTAATATTTCCATCCAATTTCAGAATAGATATGGATCCGGTGGGAGAAAAAGATATAAGTTTAAATGTTCCTTTGCTAGAAACGCTTATGGTAAAGCGATTGTTGCTGTCAAACTTCCCATGTTTTATAACTAATGCCGCTTTAAGAAAAAAAGAAATTAAGAAAACAATAACTATAAATACAAAAAAAAATATTGCAATTCTTGTATTGTTGTTTCGAGATTTAGATTTCTTAGCCCGCATATATTGCTGAAATCAGGTGGGTTTCTTTTTAGAAATGATTTCAGGCATACTAAAAGTTGCTGCGCCCATAGATGCAGTTGGGGCATTTTTCATTGTTTCTTTTTTCTTTTTTTTCTTTTCGCCTTTGTAGAACCCACCAAAACTCCCCATATCTAATCACCCCTTGCCCGCCATAAAACGCTCTTTGAGCCAGAGTATCAAATGATACTTGGGCGAAAAGAAAGTTTAGGCGGGTCTTTAAAATATTGTATCAATTCTCCCCTTCGGAATCAAGGAATAAGAAATTCTAAAAAATTATTAAGCTCTACCGGAAGTTTACTTTCAAAAGATATTAGCTCATTTGTTTTAGGATTAAAAAAAGAAATTTTGGCTGCATGCAAAAACACGCGGGGCAAAAATTTCCTGTCCTGCCTTGAGACCTTGCGCCCTCCATAAAGAAAGTCGGAAAAAATCGGATGATTAAAGTATTTAAGATGGACTCTTATTTGATGAGTTCTTCCGGTCTCAGGACTAAGCTCAAGAAGCGTTAATGGCTCCTTAACTTTACCCGACAATAAATATTTTACACTTAATACTTTATATTTCGTAACCGCTTCCCTTCCGCCTGCAACAATTCCAAACATTTTCCGATTCCATGGCAATCTTCCAACCGGAACGCTAATCTCTCCTGAAGCAGGAATCACTTTTCCATGAACAAGGGCAACGTATGTTTTTTTTACTTTTCTTGTCTTAAATTGTGATTGAAGATTTTGAAACGCCACAGGACTTTTTGCAACAATCAGAATTCCCGAAGTTTCCTTATCAATTCTATGAACAATTCCAGCCCTTTTATAAAAATCTGATTCTTTATCTGTAGTAGAGAGTTTAATAAAAGAAAACTTTTCTTCAACCCAATCTTGCACCGTCATCTCCCCTACTGTAGTATCGGATTTATTTACCGTTAAAAAAGAAGGCTTATCCAAAACCAACAAATCCTCATCCTCGTATAAAATTTTTATATCCATAACTCAAATCTTAAGTCAAATATATATGCTGCTTTGCTTTAATGATTTAAATCATTAAAGCAGTTTAAAATGTCTTTTTATTTTTCCATTTTCTATTTTTAACCTGTTCCCTAAGATAACTCCATGTTCCACTTCCCTTCTCCAACTCTGATGGGATAGATAGTAATTTTTCAACCGTTTCATCAAAAAAATTTATAAGTTTTTCCTCTCTGATAATTTTCGCAACTAGTTTTTTATAGCCCTCGCTTCCATATTTACGAGCAGTATTGACTGACGTAATTGTTGGAGCACTGACCCTAATAATCTTCTGAATTGTGCGATAATCATAGCCTTTCTCGAGTAAAAAGGCTATTGCAAGTCTTTTTGCAAGCATTATTTTTTCTGTTGGAGTTAAAAGATCAGAGATAAATTCGTCTGCTTCTTTATTGCTTTTAATCTCAACAAGGGTTTTTAAGAAGACCTCAAAGATTCTATCTGCGACTTTTGTTGAAATTGGATATTTAGAAACCTGCGTCATCTTGCTTTAATGATTTAAATCATTTTAGTCACAGACGTAGGCGTTTGTCAACGATTAAATTCGTCAGCAATTTCCCCTCTTCGGCTAAGGATGCTACAACTTGACTTTTGAATCCTCAATTCCATATAATCTCCGCATGGTATTACGGCATGAACAACAACCAAAATCAGAAATAGAAGCCGCGCCGTTTATTCCTTATTCGGAAGGATTACAGCAAGCCATAGCATTAGCTAAAAAAGAAGCGGTGAGACGAGTAGATTTTTATCTTAGTACCGGAGATCTACTCTTAGGTCTATCGCAAGAAGAAACCGCAAAAAAAGCACTTGGCAATTTTGGCTTAACAGCTGAAAGAATACGTTCAAATATGCCAGTCAGTGTCAGGAAAGGCAACCAATTACCAGAGGAATGGCAAATAAGATTATCCGACACAACTGAAATAGCTATGGAGCTTGCGAATGCAGAAGCTATTCGAACCGGCGCCAAAAAAGTTACGCCTATTCATGCCGTAATTGGAATTATCCTTGGAGTCAGTGGATTTGCAAGAGGCGTCATAGAAGAATTGTCACCGAAAGATCCTAAAGATATTTTAATTAAATTAAGAAAGACCTCCTCTTAGCTTTTTAATTTTCTCCAATAGATCTTCTTGTCGGGCAAGAAAAAGAAGGGAAATGATTAGTGTAAAAAGCGAAAGTAAGTTATCTATTTTTAGATTAAACTTCAATCCTTGATCCCCTATTAAACTCTCTATAAAAAAAGTTAGAGAAAATAGAATTAAGAATAGTATCCCAATTGTGCCGTCTTTGAATTTTCCGTTTAATAATTTCGGCAGGAAAAACTTAATGAATAAGAAAAACAAAGCTGTATAGATTATAAGCGTAAACAATGGTTTAACAGCAATAAGTTTGGTATGAAATTCCAAAAAGTACCCAAGAAATCCAATTGGTAGGCTGCTCAGAAATGCTATGGAAAAAAAGTCAAGCAAACGTACCGGTAACTTATTATATTTCAATATCAAAAGTAAAACCAAGAATCCACCGACCCCGCCGCCTATTAAGGAAAGCCCGGGAAAGTAAGGAAAAAGAAGGAAAATAAACGGATTAAAAAATGAGGAATTTGGGTGAATAACTACAAACAATATTCTCGCCAAAAGGATCGTCGGTAAGATCAAGACAATAGCCAGATTGAAAATTTTTTCCGTAGAGATATCTTTCTTGAGTAAAATAAAATCGTCGTGAACTAAAAAATAAAGACAAAAAAGAAATACAAAGAGGGACAGGAAAAGAGCAAAAATAAAAAGGTGCATATCAAGAAAAAAATAAGAAAAAAATGCTTATTGCAAGCATCATAAGCCCAACTCCGGTAATAACTACTGGAATTCCGAATAGATCCGCGAGGGAACCGGCGAGCACTACCGGCAAGAATGAAACTGCTCCAATAAGGGCATTCAGGAGGCCATAAATCCTACCTCTTATTGCTTCATTGCTTTCCATTTGAATAGTTGCATTTAAAGGAATAAAAACAAGAGAAATGGCGAATCCGGTAATAAAAGCCAGAGCAACAACTATATGGAGTGTATTTATTGTAAAAGAATGAGGCAAATAGAGGTTAACGTTTTGAATAAAATCACGACTTGCAACTTTATTTCCAAGAGGGAATAAAATAAAAGTAACTCCTGAAATCATAAAACCCATCATGCTAAGCCATTTCGGTTCGAATTTTTTTCCGAATGTCCCAAGAATAAGTGCGCCAAATCCCATCCCCAATGCCGCCGGTGCAATTAATATCCAGGAAAGGCTTTCAATTTCAACATCAAGCACCGTTGATAGATATCCCGGCCCTAAAACCGCGAACATAAAAATCACAGCTTGAGCAATAGTCAAAACAACCAAAGCATGCATAACTTTTTTTGCTTTTTTTACAAAAGAAAAAATTTCTCTAGTTTCATGAACCAGAGAAAAACCTATACTGTTTGTGGAATGAAACTCCGTATCGTAAATTTTTTTTGCTTTTTGGGGAGGTTTAATAAGAAGAATAAAAAATGTGCTTATAAAAAAGAGTAAGACCAATAGAATAATTGTGGATGGTTTTCCCAGAAGAAGGAGTATTGGCCCTGAAAGAACATAACCAAATAGAATAGTTCCATATATTCCCAAAGAGAAAATTGAGTTGGCGGCAATTATAAGGTTTTTGGGTACAAGAAATGGAATAATTGATGATTCTGCGGGAAGAAAAAATTGAGTCGCAACCGCTATCAGGAAAGTTAAAATATACATAAACCCCACATGAAGACCGGGAATCAAAAAGGGTAAAAGAAGAAGACCTCTGATAAGATTAGCCAAAAATAAAACTCTCTTTTTGCTCCATCTATCAACGTAAACTCCGCTTATAATGCTAAACAGGATTGCCGGAATAGTGAATGAAAGAATTATTCCCGATACAGCGGTATTTGAATGAGTAAGACTATAAACTATAAGTATCAAAATAAAGTTCTGCATGTTAAATGCGAGCTGGGAGAAAAACTCCGATATCATCATGTAGAAAAATGGTTTTATGCGAAGAACGCGAAGAATATCGTTGCCGCCAATTGCTTTTTTGACAATCTCCATAAGGTTAAAAGTTATACCTTTTCCGTGTACTCGCCGGTTCTTGTGTCAACTTTTATTATGTCTCCTGTGTTAACAAAAAGAGGAACTTTTGTTTTTACGCCGTTTTCAAGAACTGCGTCTTTAAAAATATTTGTTGCCGAATTTCCTTTAACTCCGGGTCCTGCTTGGGCTATTTTAAATTCCATTTTTGGAGGAAGATTTAATACCAATGGTTCCCTCTCTAAAAAGCTTATTGAAAAACTTTCTCCCTCTTTCAAATATTCATGCCCAACAAGATTAGGTAGAGGAATACTTAGCTGCTCAAAAGTTACAGGATCCATAAAATACCCCGCGTCACCATCTTTATAGAGGAATTGTAGATCTTTTTTGCTGATCAAAATGTTGTTTACGCGGGCGCCATTTATAAAGCTTTTAATTGTTGTTGAACCGTTTCTAACGTTTCTAATCTTTAACCTGATAGTTGCGCTTCCCCTCCCCACCTTGATGTGCTCATAGGAAAGGACCTGGTAAATTTTTCCTTCATCTTCATACACAATTCCGTTTCTAAGTTCTGTTACTGAAATCATAATTTGGAATATTTGAAATTGGATATTTTTGATTTTCTTGATCTAGATTTAAGATATCTATTTGCCCAACCTTTTAACCCTTATCAATCCTGAACATGGAATAACTTTAACTCCTCTTTTCTCAATTTCGTCCAAAAATAAATTTGCTCCTATTGAATCCGCCGCCATGTGTCCCGTGTCAATAATATTTATGTGCATTTTTCGAAGTTCTTGCACTGCATCCTCCGGAACATGCATCTCAACAATTGTCCCAACCCCGGCTTTCGCCAATTCTATGTATAATTCCTTTGAAGGATTAGTCCCTCCGGTAAAACCAATTACTACTTTTCCGGCTCGGCTTCTTTCGCTTCCTGCAACTATACTTGGCCCTGATTTACCTTTTATAGCCTCTATGAATTCCGGAATTAGATTTATTTGCTCTAATATTTCTCCGACTGTATCAAAATTTTTTTTATCAAGATGCCTTTTCATAAATTGATGGCCTAAGTTATCCCAT